>Ga0207422_1003508_pt1 | contig 15436 bp, 11 predicted proteins | sample MarCyaLeptolynsp_FD_187757 | JGI IMG/M metagenome (GOLD analysis project Ga0207422, IMG submission 187757) | Marine cyanobacterial communities from Panama - species 1 Leptolyngbya sp. (SPAdes) | ecosystem: Environmental > Aquatic > Marine > Unclassified | place: Panama: Panama City | collected...
CCTCTATATAGTGTCAGCGCTATCTCTTCCGCATCGATCAATTCTATCAAGTAAATATCTTTTTCGCCATAACCTTCTTCTTTAAAAGAAGAATAATAAGCTCTCTTGCCATCTGGTGTAGTTACAAAGAAGACGTCATCATCCACTGAATTAATTGGATATCCAATGTTAGTTGGTCTTGTCCATCCAGAGTCTGTATTTACACTGTACATTATGTCATAACCACCCATACTATTATGACCGTCAGAACTAAAATATAAGGTCTTGCCATCAGGATGCATGAAAACCCCATCTTCATTAAATTCAGTATTCAATATTGGGCCTGCATTTTGAGACAATGCCCAAGCACCCGTAGGCAAAAGGTTACAATAATAAATGTCCTTGCCACCATATCCACCTTCTCGATCGCTTACAAAATACAAACGCTTACCATCAGGTGTGACAGTAACATGAGTTTCATAAGCTTTTGAATTGATATCAGAGCCTAATTTTTCAGGTTCAGACCAAGTTTCGAATCCGGCAGAATCATCCAATAGTTCACTTTTAAATAATTCACCATTACCTTTTATGTCCTTATAAATATATAAGGTCTGTCCATCGACCGAAATGTTGATCGTCGCTTCGTGATCGTCAGTGTTGATGTTCAAAGGGTATGCCTTGCTCCAGCTGCTGTCTTCTTCTCTAAAGGAAACATATAAATCTTCATATAACATTCCGTCGTAAGGGTCATATATTTCGAAATTGGAGCTGTCTTCTCTTAATCTTCTAGAGGTAAAATAAATGGCACTTTCATCAATTCTAACTACCGGACTGAAATCGGAATAGTACCCATTTAATTTATCCCCAAGATTAGTTGATTTGATATTTACGGGATTCATAATTGCCTGTTTGGCATAATTTGTCATCTTCAGGTTCTTATTGATATCATCCCATAGTTCATGCTTATCTGTAATGTAGGTTTTAAATTTATTGAAGCTTTCTGAAGCTTGATCAAATTGATAGTCATTGTGTTGGGCTATACCCAAATAAAACCAAGCATCAATTGGCGATCTATCTTCTTTCGGGTCAAACAGAGTGTAATTTGGACTCACATTGGTTACCGCTCTCTCCAAATATGGAAGCGCATTCACTTTTTCTTTTTCGTTGAATGACTTGAGTATGGAAAGACCTAAATTATAATTGATATTAGCATTGTCTTTATCATTCTGATAAACCTCTTCCAGGAAAGGTCTAGCAGCCGCAAAGCGATTTTCATCAATTAAGTATAATGCCTCTTCAAACTTTTCTTTATCAGTAGTCTGAGCGATAAGATCAAAGGAGAAAAATACAAATAGAACACAGGTAAAACGGAATAATAGTTGTTTCATCTATTCAAAGAATTTTTCTGAAATGAGTTAAATACAAATATATTTTATTCCATCAATTAAACATGTAATCAATGGATTTATATCTAACAATCGACTGTTAGTCGATTAAATTTCACGATTTATATCGAAATTCTCAAGAATATTGGCAACTCTTTGAACAAAACTTCCACCCAATGATCCATCCACAACTCGGTGGTCATAAGAGAGGGATAAAAACATCATATGCCTGATGCCAATGGTGTCACCCAATGGACCTTCGATAACGGCAGGCTTCTTTCTAATTGCTCCTACTGCTAATATGGCAACTTGAGGTTGATTAATTATTGGCGTACCCATTACATTGCCAAATGTTCCCACATTGGTAACCGTAAATGTGCCACCTTGGATCTCATCTGGACTCAATTTATTTCCTCTTGCACGATTTGCAAGATCATTTACACTTTTGGATAAGCCTATTAGGTTCTTTTCATCCGCATTTTTAATGACGGGAACAATTAAATTTCCAGATGGGAGGGCAGTAGCCATACCCATGTTGATGTTTTTCTTTTTAATGATCTTATCTCCATCAACAGAAACATTAATCATTGGCATTTCTCGAATAGCCTTAGCAACTGCCTCAATAATTAATGGAGTAAAAGTGATTTTCTCCCCTTCTCTTTTCAAAAACTCATCTTTGATTTTATTTCTCCAAAATACCATATTGGTCACATCTGCTTCTACAAAAGAGGTAACATGTGCTGAGGTGCTTTTGGACATGGTCATATGCTCAGAGATCATCTTACGCATTCTATCCATTTGAATGATCTCATCTCCATTGTCCATCAAATGAACTTTATCTTGAGCAACTGGAGCAGATGCTTCTTTTGGTGAACTAGTTGATGGTGCAGGGGTACTTTGAATAACCGATGTTTGCCTGTCGTTTTGAATGTAATTGATCAAATCATCTTTTGTGACTCTTTCATTGAGTCCACTTCCTTGGATTTTATCAATTTCTTGCATGGAAATTCCTTCAGATTTTGCAATGTTTCTTACCAAGGGAGATAAGAATTTACCTGAGGGAGTACTTTTCGATACATCTTGAGAATCTGCTGAAGCAGCCCCATTAGATGTTGGTTTAGATTCAACAGCAGCAACTTCTTCTTTCTCTGGTTTGGTTTCTTCAACTTGTACGCTTGGCTGTCCATTAGATGATGCACCTTCTACTTCTATAATGGCAATCGCTTGTCCAACTTGGACAACGTCTTCTTCATTGAACAATAACTTTTTAATTACACCATCTTCAGGGGATGGGATTTCCGAGTCTACTTTGTCCGTTGCTATTTCAATTACAGCCTCTTCAGCTTCTACTTGATCTCCTTCAGATTTTAGCCATTTGGTTATCGTAGCTTCCGCAACACTCTCGCCCATTTTAGGCATAATTAACTCGATCTCAGCCATTGCACTTTACATTTGAAATGAATTGCAAAATTAAGAAAATTCATACTGCATAAGGCACATAAACAGCTTATCTGTAATTCTATGCTTGGCTAATTTCAGATAAGCTAATTGGATGAATTTCTGCCTAAATGATGAATGTTTTTTAAAATAATTTCCAAATCCTTGAAGATGTGATAATTTCTACTGTACTCTAAATTAATTTGTTCGATTTGATCTTCTGTTAATTCAGATTTATCAAATAAATCTACAGGAGAAAATATGCCTTTATTAAGATTTAACTGAGCATGAGCAAAGGCGTCTATTTGACTAATGCCTACAAAAGACCTTTTGTTTAAAAGGCATTGAAAAATATGAATAAAGAAATACTTAACGGAACCACTAAACCACATTAATACTGGGCTAGCAATAAGCAGTATTATGGCAACAAATAGGTCTAACATTCTTTTTTTTCTAAGATTGGTTCTACTCAGTAATGCATTTGTTTCAATCAAATAAAACTCACCGGAATGTTCTATGGAATTGCTTCCAATAATGTATAAACTCTCCGAAGGTGCAATTTTAAAGTCTAATTCCTTTTTCGACAACAATGCCATTTGCTTGATAATATCTGTTGAAGATATATCCTTGGCGCAAAACACAACCTCATTGATTTGATAGATTTCAATAATATCTTTCAATTGGTAAAGTTTGCCGTCGAAGTATTCTGGATGTTCTGAGTTTTCATTAGAACTTATAGCCAAAATTAATTTTGGCTCTATAACGGTTTTCTTTAAAAAAGATTTAATCCTTTCAATTTCGGCTTTATGGCCAACCAAGACAATTCTTTGATCTTCTTTCTTTTGGAATGGTCTAAAATTGAAAAGATGCAAAATCCATCTAGTAGCCGGGATGCTTATAAATGACCAGACTGATGAAAAGAGAATTATGGCCCTAGAAAACCTGTACCCTTCATCCAATAGAGAGTACACAATTATTAAAAGCAATGATCCGGCAAAAAGAGCTCTAAATATTTTGGAAGCTTTTGTCGGAATAGAATAAGCTCCATTGATGAAGAAAGTGAAAACAAAGATTAATGTCATTATGGGAATACCATATGTTTCAACCTCTTCTGGATATGCTCCACCTTCTGGGAATTTTATGTTTTGTTCATAATAATGTTTGATAAAATAGAAGGTAAAAAAGAGAACAATAGCATCTATAATTGGAAGTACAAATTGCCTAATGGTTCTATTTATTACTGCAATTGAAGCCCTGAGAAAAATGGCTATGTTGATTAAAATCGAAAATAATTGTGCATTCTTTTCAGAGAAATGTTTTTTGGCGAATATGGCCATTGCTCGGTAAAAAACAAACACATAATTAATGCTGCTTTTTTTGGTACTCTCTCCTTTATAGTGAATTATGGATGTGTCTGATAAATACACATTTTTATACCCTGCTTTAATAATTCTATAGGATAAATCGATATCTTCCCCATACATAAAGAATTCTTCATCTAGGTAGCCAATTTCATTTAATGCTTTACGACGAATCATCATAAAGGCTCCACTAAGTATTTCTACCTCATGGCTTTCATCATTGGGAAGGTAACCCAAATGATATCGTCCAAATATTTTTGATTTAGGGAAAATAGAAGATAATCCAGAAATTTTATAAAAAGCCACTTTTGGGGTAGGTAATCCACGTTTGGATTCCGGTAAGAAAACTCCTTTGCCATCGAACATCTTTACACCTATCCCTCCAACATTTGGATGATTCTCAAAATAATCTATGCATTTTGAAAAAGTGTTTTCTTCAACAACTGTATCTGGATTTAATAAAAGCACATAATTGCCTTTAGCAATTTTTAATGCTTGATTATTGGCTTTTGAGAAGCCTACATTTTCTTGATTAATGATAAGTTGTACCTCTGGAAATTTTTCCTCGATCATTCTAATCGAACTGTCTACAGAATTGTTGTCTACAACAATAACCTCAATGTCGATTTCCTTAGAAGCTTTAAATACAGAGTTGAGGCAGTTTTCTAAAAAATACCTGACATTATAGTTGACGATAATAACACTTAGCTTCATTTAATTCTTGGATTATTGAGCTAATGTATTCTCATAGGGTACTCTATTGGTTAAAGATCTACCCAAAGTCTGTTCATCGGTATATTCTAATTCATCTCCAATGGATACTCCTCTAGCAATAGTTGTTACTTTGATATTGAATGACTTAAGTCTTTTGTAAATATAAAAGTTGGTTGTATCGCCCTCCATTGTTGTGCTTAAGGCCATAATAACCTCTTTAATGTTATTATTTTCTAATCTGTCAATCAATTCATCTACTCTAATCTCATCTGGACCAATTCCATCCATTGGAGAAATAATACCTCCAAGAACATGATATTTCCCTTTAAATTGTGCAGTACTTTCAATGGCCATAACATCTCTAACATCTTCAACAACACAAATAATTCCATTTTCTCTAGAACTATTTGAACAGATATCACATATTTTATCATCCGAAATATTGAAGCAACTTTCACAGTATTGAATACCTTCTTTGAGATGAATAAAAGCTTTGCCAAATCGCTGAACTTTATCCGAGTCTTGTTTGAGTAAGAATAGCGCTAATCTTAAAGCAGTTCGCCTGCCAATTCCAGGTAATGAAGCCAATTGATCAACAGCCTCGCTAAGTAGTTTGGATGGATATTCGTTCAAAATTTTAGCTAGATTTAATTGCAAATCTAATCATTGCAATTGAGCCTTTATAGTTGCGATTTCCTCACTGAAATCAAGCTTATATTTATTAGTTAATTCTTCAATATCTCCAAGAAGCTTATTGAGAAATTTTTGATGTTTTTGAGACTCTGGGTTAAAAGCCTTGTGTTTTAGAGATTGTTTTAGCTTAATTACTTTCTGGTTGATTGACTGAGTTGATTCAGAAAAGTAGGTCGCAGAAAAGAATTGCCAAATAAATTCAATCGCTGTTTGATTAGGATGTAATAGGTCAACATCATAAAAGCGATAATCTCTTAAATCGTCTAGCATAATTTCATAGGATGGAAAATAGGAAGTATTGAAATTTGATTTGCATATTTCATCAACAGCAAGATGAAGCGTGGATTTGCTTAGTTGGTTTTCTTTAAATCCATCTTTTAAATGCCTAATAGGACTTATGGTAAAAATGAAATGAAATTTCTTTTTGAATCTTTCATTCATAGTGTCAATCCCCTTTAACGTATTGTCAACAATAGATTCAACGGATAATAAACTTTTGCGAAAAAGATTTGCCGCTTGTTTTTGGCAATTGTTTACAATACTGTCGTCTGATAATAGTTGATGAACCCAAGCGGTTCCTAGACTTATAAAGATGTAATTGGTTTTAGCCAATTGACCATGTAGTTGTCTTTTGGCTTCCAATATTTCATTTCTGAATGATTTGTTAGAACGATTGTTGAATTTGGAATGAAGCTGATAGGAATAATATTGCTCACCATCAAATTGGATATCTAGGTTCTCCAATTCTTTGTCTTCTATAGTTAACAATTGAAACAACGAAATTGGATTATAGGCAATACCTAATGGATTGATCAATGTGTCAAAATGATAATCATTCAGTTTTTGTCCAATATTGTTAGCAAAGCATGAACCCATCAATAAAATTGAATCGGAGTGATCAATTTCAAAATCAGCTTTGTTTGGAGTAAGTTCAGTTCGGAAATCCATTTTTATCTTCTTTTACAAAATAACTACATTTAGCAAACTCATTTATGGCAATCTCAAATCAAGAATCAAATAGTCCAAAGTGGAAGCTGAAAATGCACGAAATTATCTTTGGTGCGCATACCCCAATGGGTAAATTATTTGATATTGTTCTCTTAATTGCTATCCTGCTTTCAGTTTTGGCTGTTCTATTGGAAACAGTAGAAACAATTCAGCAGGAGTACAGAGACATTTTTGTAATTGCAGAATGGGTATTTACCGTATTGTTTACCATAGAATATATCTTAAGGATTATTTCTGTTAGAAGACCTTGGAAGTACATCACAAGCTTTATGGGTATAGTAGATTTATTGTCTACCATACCAACATATGTTAGTTTGATTATTGCTGGCCCTCAATATCTTTTGGTAATAAGAACGATTCGATTATTAAGGGTTTTCAGAATTCTAAAGTTGACAAGATATCTTTCTGAAGCTAACGTAATGAAGCGTGCTCTTAGAGCCAGTGCTGTAAAGATTACTGTTTTTATTGGAGGAGTAATGGTGTTGGTGATGATCATGGGAACTATTATGTATATCGTTGAAGGACCCGAACGTGGATTTACAAGTATCCCAAGAAGCATGTATTGGACTATTGTAACCATTACAACAGTAGGCTATGGTGATATTGCCCCAACTACAGCATTGGGTCAAGCATTGGCATCGGTGGTCATGTTGTTGGGTTATGGAATAATAGCCGTTCCCACAGGAATAGTAACTGGAGAATTAGTTATGGCAAAGAAGGAAGACGATCAAATTTCCAGAAAGGCTTGTCCAGATTGTTCAGAAGAAGGACACGATGAAAATGCAGCACATTGTAAATACTGTGGTGCTAAAATTTAGCTTATAAATTGGCGAAAATTTCCTTTTCTTCACCCAGTAATTCCAATTCTAATTTTCTTTTATTCATAACCTCAAGAAAATCACTTTTATATTGGTCTTGAATTGGTTCAGCCGAAGGGAAATCTTGTCTTAAGTGGTCGACCTGTTTGCCATTTTTCCAAAATCGATAGCAAACATGTGGCCCTGTAGCTAAACCTGTACTTCCAACATAACCGATAATATCTCCTTGTTTTACGTACTGTCCAACCTTAACATTGCGTTTACTCATATGTAAATATTGTGTGCTATAGACACTATTGTGCTTTACTTTTACATAATTACCATTGCCTGATGTATAACTCGCTTTTGTGATAACACCATCACCTGTACTCATAATTGGTGTGCCAGAAGGAGCCGCATAATCAGTCCCAAGGTGAGCTTTCCATCTTTTTTGAACTGGATGAAATCGCCTCATTGTGAATCTTGATGAGAGTCTGCTAAAACGCAATGGAGATTTTAAAAAGGCTTTCCTTAAACTATTTGCCTCTTCATCAAAATAGTCCTCTTTGCCATCTTGGTCATAATGGAAACCGTAAAAGGACTTATCATAATGATTGAATTCTACTGCTAATATTTTACCAATTCCAATGGCCTCTCCATCTACATATTTTTCTTCGAAGATCACCTTGAACCAATCACCTTTTTGTATTCTGTAAAAGTCTATTGACCAAGCAAAAATGTCTGATAATTTGACTGCCAAATATGGGATAGTATTCAACTCTTGCAAGGTCAAATACAAAGAAGAATTAATGGTGCCGCTTACAGATTTTTCTTTGCTAGTCACAACCTTATGTCCTTCTGTAATGGCTAAACTATCTTTCAGTTCGTAAATAAAATAATCAATTGCATTGGGTTGGTATACAAAGTACTGTGCCTTCTTAAGACTATCGTCAGAAAGCAGTAAGGTGTAATTTTTCCCTGCGGCAATTTTCCTAACATCAAAAACATCTTTGGACTTTTTTGCCAACTGATCAATTGTATTATAATCTACATGATGTGCCAAAAGAATATTGGCCAAAAATTCATTTTTCTTTATTGTGGATTCAATAACAATTAAGGAGTCCGTATCAATTCCAAATAACTCATTAGTTACATGCGGCGAAAGTGAATCTAATTGTTTAACCAGGGCATTTTCATCCCTCAAGGAAGGATTTTTTCTATGACCTTCCATCAGAAATAAAACGGTTATTCCCAATAGGGCAGTTAATAGCCCGCTGATTATGCTTAGTTTCTTCTTCAATTCACTATTTTTTGGAAAAGTACATTAACTAATTGACCTTTTCATTGATCTACTATCATTTAATCAACATAGAAAAGTTAAGTTCATCGCTTTGTTAAACAACAATATTCACAATTCGTTTAGGTACAACGATCACTTTCTTTGGTTTGTTGCCTTCCAACCACTTTTGAGCATCTTCATGCGCAAGTACTGAATCTTCGATGCTTTGTTTATCCATATCAATTGGCAATTCTATATTGAATCGAACTTTTCCATTGAAGGATACTGGGTACTTATGAGAAGCTTCTACCAGGTATTTTTCTTCAAACTTTGGATATGTTTCTTTACCTACACTATTCTTATGGCCTAATTTCTCCCAAAGTTCTTCAGCAATATGAGGAGCAAATGGTTCAATTAAAATACATAATTGTTCTAAAATTGCCCTCTTGTTGCACTTTAGGTCATTTAAGGTATTGGTGCAAATCATGAATGCACTTACTGCAGTATTAAAGGAAATGCGTTCAATATCTTCTGTTACTTTTTTAATGCAAGTATGCAATGCTTTCCATTCTGCTTTGTCAGCTGTTTCATTAGAAACACTGAATTGATTATTGTCATCATGAAATAAACGCCAGAACTTTCTCAGAAATCGATGCACACCTTCAATACTATCCGTATCCCATGGTTTAGATTGTTCTAATGGGCCTAAGAACATCTCAAACAATCTTAAAGTATCCGCACCGTATTTTGCAATTACATCATCTGGATTGACAACATTTCCATAACGCTTACTCATCTTCTGGCCATCTGTAGCCAATATCATCCCTTGATTTATGAGTCTTTGAAACGGTTCTTCTGTCTGAACCAAATTTCTGTCTTTCAAAAATTTGTTCCAAAATCGAGCATACAATAAATGCCCAGTAGCATGTTCTGCACCCCCAAAATAAAAATCAACACTCTTCCAATAGTCAATAGAATTTTGATCTGCGAACCCTTCAGATCTCCGTTGATCCATGTAACGAAAATAATACCAGGAAGACCCTGCCCAGCTGGGCATGGTGGTAGTTTCAATCGGAAACCCATTATAGCTCCATTCTTTCGCTCTAGCAAGCGGTGAATCTCCTTCTGCGGTGGGAAGATAATTGTCAACATCTGGAAGTTCTAATGGTAGCTCTTCATCCGGAATTGCTTTTGCAATATCGTCTTCGAAGTAAATTGGAATGGGTTCTCCCCAATATCGTTGTCTACTGAAGACAGCATCTCGCATCTTGAAATTAACCTTTCCAAAACCGATGCCTTTGCTTTCAAGTTCATTGATAATTTTCTCAATAGCCTCTTGAACATAAAGTCCATTTAGAAATTCTGAATTGATCAGCTTACCATCTTTTCGGTCATCTGCGCCAGTAGTTACATCTTGTCCTTCTATAACTGCTGGAATAGAAAGATTAAAGTGATTTGCGAAATCCCAATCTCTCTGATCCCCAGAAGGTACAGCCATTACGGCTCCAGTTCCGTAACTTGCTAATACATAATCTCCAATCCAAACAGGAATTTTCTCATTGGTAAAAGGATGGACTGCATATGCACCAGTAAATGCTCCACTTACTTTTTTTACCTCTGTCATTCTTTCTCTTTCGGATCGAGAAGAAGCATATTTTACATAGTCTTCAATTTCTTTTTTCCTATCATCGCTTGTTATTGAGTTTACCAATTCATGTTCTGGAGCCAAAACCATAAAAGATACACCAAAAATGGTATCAGGTCTGGTGGTAAAAACTTCGATCTGGCCTTGCGAATCCGATAAGTTAAAAGTGATAGAAGCTCCATTGGATTTGCCTATCCAATTTCGTTGAATGTCTTTTAGTGAATCAGACCAATCAATATGGTCTAAACCTTGAAGTAAGCGTTCTGCATAAGCAGTTATTCGCATACTCCATTGTTTCATTTTCTTGCGTTCCACTGGATGACCACCTCTTTCAGATAAGCCATCTTTTATTTCGTCATTGGCCAATACGGTTCCAAGAGCAGGACACCAGTTTACAAAGGAATCATCCAAAAAAGTAAGACGATAATCCATTAAAATTTCTGCCTGTTCTTTATCACTTTTGTTTATCCAATCTTGCGCTGTAAAAGTTAATTCGGAACTGGTATGAGCATCTAGGCCTTTGGTTCCATGCTTTTCGAAATAAGCAATAAGCGTATTGATTTCCTCAGCCTGATCTGTTCCTTTATTGTACCAAGAGTTGAATAGTTGTAGGAAAATCCATTGTGTCCATTTATAATAAGCTGGATCAGAAGTTCGTACCTCTCTTTCCCAATCGAATGAAAATCCAATCTGATCTAATTGTCTTCGATAGGTTGCAATGTTTTCTTCCGTAGTAAGTTTAGGGTGTTGCCCAGTTTGAATAGCATATTGCTCAGCTGGCAGTCCAAAGGAATCAAATCCCATTGGATGCAATACATTAAACCCTCGATGCCTTTTGTATCTGGAATAAATATCAGAAGCAATATATCCTAGAGGATGTCCCACATGCAAACCGGCTCCTGAAGGGTAAGGGAACATATCCAATACATAAAATTTCTCTCGCTCGCTATTATCTTCTGCTACAAAGGTTTTATTCTCTCGCCAGTAATCTTGCCATTTTTTTTCAATAGCAGTGAAATTGTAATCCATTCTTATTGCCTGAAATTAAGTCCGGCAAAATTAGATTTTATATAAGGAATTATCTAGTTCAAAATAAATTTGAAGTCTGACGATTAATTATCCTCAATCCTGTATGACGTTTTATTCTAAAAGGACAACTCTATGGGTAGAAATGGTTTGATCGCTTTCTAGTTTTAAAAGATAAATGCCACCTTCTAGACCACTTATATCTAAGGTTCTTTTATTTGAGAACCTTCTTATAGATTGACCGTTTAGATTTAATATTTCAGAATTAACAATTTGAGAATCCGTGTCAATATTAATTATGCCCTTGGTTGGATTAGGGAAAATAACGACTCGATGATTGAAAGTAGGATGACTGATTTCTTTAATTGAAGAAATGATTTGTCGATCAAAAAAGTCTTGAACGGTATCAGATACCAAGAATAATTTACCAACTGGATCACTAATGTGACTGCTGCTATCATCATCTTGAGCGAATACGTAGGCGAAATTAAATTCAATGTTTTCGCCATGTAAAAGCGTCTTTGGAATTCTAGGCCCTCCCAATATTCTTCTATCTCCAGGATTATTTCGAAAAGAATTAGGATTTCTTGCCATTGAAGCGCAAACATTGGTTTCAGTCCATTGGGTAGTATCCGTAAATAAGGTTGGATTACCACTAAACATTTGTTTGGTAGCAATATTGGTGTCTACACATACTCCATTAAATCCATCCCCTCCATAGTACATAGATTGTCCATTTTTCCAGAAACCTCTTTGGTATTTTGTATAATGGTCCACCAGACTTGGGTCTCCATTATATGAACTACCTTGTGTATAATAAACGGCATGATCTAATTCATGATCAAGAAATTGAACAGCTTGTGCTGCTAATTTATTTCCATAGCCAATTGCGCCCCTTAAGGATTCATCAAAATTATCTCCATTATAGGTGTAAATCATTTTGTGTGAACTATCGCTTCCAACATAATCGTCAGAAGCATTTCCAACATCCATATCTGCATATACGCTGAAATGCAGATCATTGTGGTCGTCCAAGGAAGAGTCAGATCGATTATAGAGATTAACATTGGCAAATACAGTATTCGAAATTGCTTCCTTGGTGGTGTCAAATGCATAAAGCATAACATGCATTTCGATTTTTAAAGGACCGTAAGAATAATTTGCCAAGGTATCTCCCAAAGTTGGATGAACCAACACATAAGACCCATCCTGACGATAGTCATTAAGGATGAGGTAAACCGCCTCATCTCCTTTAATGATTGGGTATTCTCCATTTTGAGGTTCATAAATATTGTCATTATCTAAATCGGCATAAGGAGCCAAATTATTAGCTGTATTCGCATTTCCATTTCCTGGCCAATCATTTATTGAATTAGGAACTACATATCCCACATTGTTCCAATTTTTAATATGGTCCTCGATTTCTGATCGCTTAATTTTCCATAATCTCTGAAATTTAGCAGAGGTGTCATAGGTTTGGTTAACTATATCAACAGGTCCTCTTCTGTAAATAAAATCGTTGCCAAAACTCTGGTAGGCAAGTGCATAGTGTGGTCGATTGTTTCTTTGGTCTATGGATGAAATCCAAAATGAACTTGCGAAAATGCTGAAAGAATTTGATCCTTTAGGTACTTCATATGCTGCTCTTCCATTTGGTATATCTTGAAAAAGATTGCCATCTGAATAGATTAATGCTTTAACGTTTCCTATACTCAAGTAAGTAGAATCTTGTGCATTTAAGCTTAAAGAGATAAATGCAAATGCAGCAGCTAAATAGACTTTGGATTTCATAGCGGTAGAGTTTTATGTTATATCCAGAAGACACAGCAAATTAGAATACTGTTGCTTGCTGGATTATCAAGTGCTTAGGTTAAATGTTTTAATTATTATTGCGAAATACAATTAAAGTAAATGTTTATTGTAAAATGAAGAACTTATATAAGCTGATTTTTGTTTTATTTATACTTGGTGTTGGATTATATGCATGTGATGAAGAAGAAAATAGTTTAACCGAGCCACTATTAATTCCTAACATCCCTCCAATTGAAATTCCTACGGCATGTAAAAGTTGTAGTGATACAATTAACTCAGAGCAATATGTTTGCAGTACAATAGAAGGGAAAATAGAAATTGCCTACAGAGAAACCGTCCAATGGGCTATGAGTAGAAGAGTTTTAACAAATTTAATAAATGAAGACTCTTCCAAATTATTTGTAATCGGGTATATGCGTAACATTAAGCCTGGAGTCTATAATGTTTTAGATAGTGCCTCTTTTATCGATATCAGATTTTGGACAAGCGTTAATAATAATAATGTTGTGTATATATTGGGAAATCCTGATAGACTAAATAAAAATAACGGTGATTATATTGAAGTTATTGAATCAGATAGTACTTTAGGGAATGTTAAAGCGATATTTAGTGGGAAAATGTACGGTTTAATAGATGGGATTGGTGCTATTGTAGATTCAATTAAGATTGAATGTGGAGAATTATCGATACAACCATAGTTTGTTCACATTTTAAATAATTTGTTGGTATTTTCTATAACCACAAATATTTCATTCTTACCAATGCCCGAAACAGAAGAGGTTAAGATGCGTATTGGTAGTTCGGCCCAAACCTTAAGCATTTCATTCTGATATGCTGCCATATTTTTTTGTAATTGCGAGCTACTCAATTTGTCAATTTTGGTAAACAACATGACGAATGGAATTCTGTTGGTGCCCAACCATTCCATGAACTCTAAGTCTGATTTTTGTGCTTTAATTCTAGAGTCGATTAACACAAAAGTGTACAATAGATTTGGCCTTGTTTTTAGATAATGTAAAGTAAATTGTTCCCACTTTTGGCGTTCCTTTTGAGAAACCTTTGCATACCCATATCCCGGTAAATCCACAAAATAAATGGAGTCATTGATGATAAAATGATTGATTAATTGGGTTTTGCCTGGGGTAGAAGAGGTCTTAGCTAAGCCCTTTCTTTCACATAACATATTGATCAAAGAAGATTTACCAACATTGGATCTTCCAATAAATGCAAATTCAGGGATCTTGGGTTCAGGGCATTTATGAATGTCCGAATTGCTGATTACAAATTCGGCCGAAGTAATTTTCATCTTATAATGAATTAGGCTTCAATTTTTCTGGAAAGCCAGTCGTCTAAAATTCTATTAAACTCTTCTGGGTGTTCCATCATGGCAGCATGTCCGCATTTATCGATCCAGTAAAGCTCCGAATCTGGTAGATGTTTGTGAAATTCTTCTGCAACATCTGGAGGTGTTATATTGTCGTTCTTACCCCAAATTAAACAAGCCGGTAGTTCGAATTTTTCTAACTCTTTAGACATATTGTGTCGAATAGCAGATTTTGCCATTGCTAAAATTCTGACGAGTTTATTTCTGTCATTTACAATGTTATAGACTTCGTCTACCAGTTCGTCAGTAGCAACTGCTGGATCGTAGAAAGTAACTGCAATTTTTTCGCGCATATACTCCTTATCCTCTCTTCTTGGAAATGAGCCACCAAAGGCATTTTCATATAGTCCTGAACTTCCTGTAAGGACCATCGAGTGGATCTTATTCGGTATATCTAAAGCACAGATTAAAGCAACATGTCCTCCCAAAGAATTACCAAGCAAGGTGATGTTGTCTAATTTCTTGAATGCAATAAATTGTTTGATGTGTTTAGCCATGCTTGATACCGAAGTTTTTAGCAATGGCAAGGTGTACAAGGGCATAATTGGAACAATTACCCTATACTTTCTTGAGAAATTATCGATGACATCTTCGAAATTACTTAATGCTCCAAATAGACCGTGTAGAACAAGTAAAGTATGGCCTTCTCCTTTTTCGAGGTATTCAAACTTATCTTCCTTTTGGATATAATCTTCGTAGTTCACTGGGCTCAAATGTAATTAAATCATCTTCCTATTCCGAATGAATATAGAATATGAAATTAAAATTTAATGCTTTCAATTCTACTCATCATTAGAAATAAATTTTAAGAAGGCTTAAACGCATTTTGATGAAATCCTGCTCAAAATTTACCACTTATAATATCTTCTAATACCTGCAATATTAATGTACTAGCCTATTAGCTTTTCACTACATC
>Ga0207422_1003509_pt1 | contig 15433 bp, 16 predicted proteins | sample MarCyaLeptolynsp_FD_187757 | JGI IMG/M metagenome (GOLD analysis project Ga0207422, IMG submission 187757) | Marine cyanobacterial communities from Panama - species 1 Leptolyngbya sp. (SPAdes) | ecosystem: Environmental > Aquatic > Marine > Unclassified | place: Panama: Panama City | collected...
AGCCGACAAAAGAGTTGTTCACGAAGATTGGCCATGGACGCACCCGACCTATGATTTAACGGTTGATAGGCCCATCTCAGAAATTGCTTCAGTTGTGATTGACCCATCAGGCAGAATGGCTGACGTGAACAAAGACAACAATAAGTGGGAAGCCACTGCTATTGAGAAGAAGCGCTGATGTTTGTAAGATGCTAACAAAAAAAGCCCCGACATGTCGGGGCTTTTTTATTTTGATTCAAAGTCATCGCAATCTATTCTAATATCAGCGGTCTCAAGAGTCTTTTGCAAAAAAGAGCACCTATGGCTACTTTGCTTATCACCATCATAAAACCCACAGTTAAAACACATTCGTTGAATAGGGATAAGGCCTTCTTCGTTCAGCTTATTTAGTAGTTCAAAAAGCCCCTTGAAAAGACCTACTTTTTTTCCACTTTCTAGTTTTGACAATACTTTAAGAAAATCATCTTGATGACTCTCAATGGCATTTGCCAGTTCTTCTCCCCTAGTTGTCAGTTGTAATGAAAAACTTCTCTTGTCATTAACTTCCGAAACCTTTCTTAATAGTTTTTTATCCACTAGAACTCTAACTGAATCACTTATTGTGGCTTTTGTCATTTGAAACTCCTTTGCCAAATGGCTCACCTTATTCAAGGCAGAAGAATGGTTTCTCACAAAGAGGATTAACTGAACCTGTATTGGGCTTATACCGTGAGGCTGAGCTTGGGACCAGAGTGATTGACGATAGAAATCTGATAGTTTAGATAAAACCAGACTAATCTTGAACTCTGTTTGAGGTTTTGAAGCTTTACTGCCGTCAATATTATCTATATCCATTCCTTAAACTTGTTTCAACCTTATCAGTTAATCTCCTTTCCAAAGTTGATTGACTAAGATCAGAAAAGTTTAATCAACCTAAGCCTCGTTCAGATTAAATTGTCTCTAACAATCGCAAGTAAAATCAACTATATGACTATAATCAGACATTACATGGTCATTGAGACTCACAATTAAATCTAAATTGACGAATTGACCACTCACTAATTCTATCGTTCTGCCATGGAGAGTTTTAATCAAGCTAGACACAGTATGAAACTCATGAAGCTCATTGAAAAACTGAACTTTTATATACCTCCTTTGATCTATTAACTCATTTATCAAGTTGAGTTTATCCACACTGCTCTCTATAATTTCTGCTCTATGCATCTCCGCAACCTTCCATTTCTAAGATAAAATATCCCTTACTTAAGATAGATATTTCCATTTCATTTGTGGCCATTTCAATGTGACAAAAACGACACTCCTTTGGGCTTAGAACTTGATCCCCTTCATTTTTCGTTTCCAAGTATTCTTTGCCATACTGGATTACGTGTTCGATAGACTCACCCTCTTGGGTTATTATATCAAAATGCATGACACTACCATTTTTCCTGGTTACGTATGTATCAAAAACTGCTGCTTTCATTTCAATTAAATTTTACGTTAAAGCTTCTTACACCGGAGTAATTCTTCTTTCCCATTACCCGTTGTCCATATTCATCAACCAACTCAAGTGAGATTGAATGGGCTCCCTCTGTCATGCCATATATAAAATATGGTGCCCATTTCTCTAAGATGAATTCTTTCTCATCAATTAGAGCTCTAATCTTAGTTCCACCTTCTAACGGAGTTTCTGCTAAGAAAAAATCAAGAAGTATTGGGCTTTGGTCATTCTCTAAATAGTACGTTCCTTTCGGACGACTATAGTAAACACCTTTGGTGTCCATAGACACAGAATTTTGTGCTTCAGCACCAACTACCAATTCCCTGATCACGTATGAGTCATTAGTCTTTACGCTTTCATGGTATGACCTTGACAAAAAAGCTAATAAGGTATGCCTTCCTTTGGACAACTGTAGTTCAAATCCACTTTCATACTTGGCCATATAAGGGTCATCATCTAACAAAACATGGATGTGCTGACCGGCATCTGAATTCGTCAACAACTCCGAACGTTTAGAAGACGTTTTACCTCCCAACTCAAAATTTGAGACGTGGAAATTCAGGTGTAATTCCTCAAGGTTTATTGAATCCAATGGGTTTAATAATTCCAACTTTCCGTTGGAAACCGCTGAGCGTTCCTGAGCAATTACCTTAATTTTCGGAGCATCTCCTGAAGACTGGCAACCCTGAAAAAACAAGGTCACCAGTACGTACATGAATAAAAGTGATTTTCTTTTCACCTCATTCTATTTTGAGACACTATAAGGCAAACTGAGATTGCCAGAAGCCACCGAGTACACATCGTAAACGCCAAGCATTGGTCTCTGTGGGTCTGACGTGTTCACCTGCATGTAGGCAGTCACTCCGTCAAACTTAAAATCTGTCCTGTTGTTGACCCTATACAGCGGTACTACTACTCTTATGGTATTCCCCGTAGTAATAACCGGGTAACCTGGAGAATCCATGTACATCGGCATTCCAGGATTAGTTGGAGGTAGTTTCACAGATTTGTCATTGGCGTCAAATTGCTTTACAGCCAGGCCTCCTGCTACACGTTTGTCTTCTGTAAGGATCACCCAATGTGGATGCCAGATAATCCCATCATTGTCAAAGACGGCATCAGCGTTCTCATCCCACAATGGAGTATCGTCAAAATCTGGGTGCGAAGTTAATGCTAGCGCGACAATACCGGGTGTCTCATTAAAGCCAACATCCTTGGCATTCAAGGTTGTAGGAAAAACATATCCCAAAACCGGAGCACCATCCAAACTTCCGTGTACTTGAGGCACTGTCTTGCCTGCCTTACCATTTACTTGTATCTCTAGAACAAGGCTTGCGATTTCAGGATTATACGCTGCTTTTACCGCTTTAATCTTGAAATCTGGGGTTGTTTTAAAGTTTTCCTGATGTTGTAGTTGAGTTTGTCCCCAAATTAATTGCGGACAAAAAATTGCAGTCAAGAATGCAATTAAGGTTTGATTTTTCATTTTTATTTTTAGTTAGGATTACTTACTAATTATCAAACCAAGAATCTATGTAGTTTGGTTCCCTAACTATATAAAAAATTTCTTCTACCCCTTTATTGATGGAAAAGAACACATATCGTGTAACTTGTAAGTATCAAATTCTCTACATATGGCTTCTTATAAACTCAATATCAATAGTAAAGAATACACTATTGAAGCCGAACCTCAAACTCCCCTACTCTGGGCGATTAGAGACGAAGTCGGTTTAACAGGAACAAAGTATGGGTGTGGGATCGCCCAGTGTGGGGCTTGCACCGTGCATCTCAATGGCAACCCCGTGAGGTCCTGCTCTCTTCCGGTAAGTGCAATTGTCGGACAGGAGGTGACAACCATAGAAGGACTCTCCGAAGATAGTTCACACCCTGTGCAAAAAGCATGGTTAGAAGTACAGGCTCCGCAATGTGGTTACTGTCAGTCCGGACAAATTATGTCGGCCTCTGCCCTCTTGGAAAAGAACCCTTCACCTAGTGATGAGGATATCGACCAAGCCATGTCCGGTAATATTTGCCGATGCGGTACTTATCACAGAATCAGAAAAGCAATTCACCTGGCCTCAAAAGAAATCAGCAATGGAAGCAAATAAACTCAATCGAAGAAAATTCTTGAAGGTATCAAGTATGGCAGGTGCAATGCTTGCCGTTGGTTTCGATACCCTAGCTCTTGGTTCTAACGAGAGCACACTCAAGATGATCATGCCTGAAGATTTAATTAATGGTGTGCAAATCAATCCATATGTGACCATTAGTGAGAGTGGTGAAATTACTATCATGGCCCATGTTCCAGAGTTAGGTCAAGGGATTTTTCAGGGCATTCCAGCCATAATTGCTGAGGAACTTGATGTCACTATGAATCAGGTGACCATTGTTAAAGCCAGTGCGTCCAGAAGGTATGGACGGCAGTCTATCGGTGGTAGCAGAAGTGTCAGAAGCATGTTTATGCCTATGAGGCAACTCGGGGCTGCAACACGGGAGGTTTTGGTACAAGCTGCTGCCAAACAATGGGGAATTAATGCCTCTGCCTGTGAAGTCAAAGAAGGGATTGTTTATAAAAAGGGATCCAAAGATTCGCTAAGCTATGGAGATCTTGTGGCCAGTGCCTCTAAACTTGAGCTGCCAAAAAAACCAACGCTAAAGAAAAAAGCCGACTTCAACATCATCGGCAAGGCTACTCATCGCCCTGATCTTGTTGGAAAGGTCAATGGCACAGCAGACTATGGCATTGATGCCCATACGGAAGGCTTACTTTATGCCACAATAGAAAGGTGCCCTACCCTACAAGGTAAGGTCATCAGCTTCGATACTGATGCTGCAAAAGCTGTGAACGGAGTGGTTGAAGTAATGGAGGTCACGCGCACCGTCTACGGGAAAAAGAATACCGGTATCGCTGTAGTGGCAGAAACCTATTTTGCAGCTACCGAAGGTAGAAAAAAGCTCAATGTACAATGGGACAATACTGAGTTTGCACAAATCTCTACTGAAAGTATCAACACTGATATGGCCCAACTTGCTCAGGAAAAAGGGCTTGAACACTTCGAAAAAGGAGACTTTGAAGCAAGCAAGGGTGCAAGAGGTGCCAGTGAAGACATTAAGGTCCGAACAGCGCATTACAGGCTACCTCATGTCGCACATTCGTGCATGGAACCAATGAATGCCACTGTACACGTTCGAGAAGACAATACCGTTGAGGTATGGGCCCCAAGTCAAAGCCCTCAGGTTCAAAGGCTATTCGCCAGACAACTCGGTATTCCTGATAATGAAGCAGAAGAAAAAATCAAAGTACACTTACCCTTTCTTGGTGGCGGTTTCGGTCGCAGATCAATGAACGATTCGCTCGAAGAGTGCTTTCAAATATCTAAGGTGCTCAGAAAGCCTGTTAAACTTATTTGGTCCAGGGAGGATGACACCATGCAAGGTCCATTTAGGCAAACCAGCTTTCACCTCATGACCATGACATCTAACTCAGATGGCAGGATTGGTATGCAGCATAAACTGGTGAGTCCAGCTATTACCACCCAAGGAAGAGGCTCTAACGGACGTGTGCCTTTTGAAGTAATGGAAGCCATTAACACGCATTATGATTTTGACGATATCTCTGTAAGGTACAGTGAATATAAGAATCAGATACCTATACACTGGTGGCGCTCTGTCTTTGGTTCTACCAATGCCTTTCCTCATGAAAGCTTCATAGACGAAATCGCCATTGAATTAAAAAGCGACCCTTTACAATTCAGAAAGGCAAAACTTAAGTCTGAACCGAGGTTTGTCAAGGTACTGGAGAAATTAGAGGAAGTATCGGGTTGGAACGAAAAACTGGGAGCAAATGAAGGTAAAGGCCTGGCCATTGTTGAAAGTTTTGGTTCCATTGTCGCTCATGCTGTGTTTTTGAGAAAAGAAAATGGCAAAGTATCAATCCCAAAAGTGGTATCAGTGGTAGACTGCGGTATATATGTGAACCCTGATCAGGTGATCGCGCAAACAGAAGGGAACATCATTTATGGCTTAACTGCTGCCCTAAAAGACCCGATCACATTTAAGGATGGAGTAGCACAACAGGCAAACTTTGACACCTATAGAATGCTTCGCATCAATGAGGCACCCAGAGATATTCAGGTACATTTAATGGAAAATGACGAGGCACCAGGTGGTGTTGGCGAACCCGGGCTTCCCCCGATCGCACCAGCCCTGGCAAATGCAGTTTTCGATTTGACGGGCAAGAGGATAAGGTCTTTGCCATTCGATCTGCAAGAAATATAAGCTTGTGGAAAATCCATCCTTATACTTTATGGCTGCTATGTATATAGCAGCCGGTATTCCCCATTTTTGGAAACCAAAGGCATATATCAAAATTATGCCCAGATACCTACCCTATCATCTTGAATTGGTTTACCTCAGTGGAGCACTTGAAATTCTATTTGGAGTATTGTTGCTTTTTCCAGAGACGCAAAGTCTGGGTGCCTGGGGTATTATTGCTGTTTTGATTGGCGTATTCCCAGCCAACATCGATATGGTCGTTCAGTATAAGGGAAAACGAATTTGGTACAAAGTACTGCTTTGGCTTAGACTCCCCGTCCAGTTTTGGCTGATTTATTGGGCCTGGATTTTCACTTAATCCATTAAGCGAAAACAATTTCGATCACTCCTAAAAACTTTTGAAAAAATCTTTTCGAACCTATTACATTGATTAACAATCATTTATACCTTTTTCAGAAGATTTCTGAAAATTTTTATTTCAATGTTTGAACTTTGATGTTATAACACTGGTTTAGTATTTGAATTTTGAAATCAGATACAGAAAAACATAAAACATCAATAATCATGAGAACATTTGAAGTACCTACAAGAGAAGAAGTGAGCCCAGAGGCTCAAGGTATTTTTGACAACCTAAAGCAACAAGTAGGCATGGTGCCTAACCTGTATGCAACAATCGGCTATTCAGCTAACGCATTGAGTTCATTCTTAGCCTTTCAAGGAGCACAAGCTAAGGGAACATTCAACGCTAAAGAAAGAGAGGCAGTTTATTTGGCCGTTTCACAAGTAAATGGTTGTGCTTATTGCCAGGCAGCTCACACAGCATTAGGAAAAATGAACGGTTTCACTGAAGAAGAAACAATTGAATTAAGACAAGGACGTAGTGCAGATGCCAGGTTAAATGCCATCGTAAAGCTTGCTCAAGACATCACAGAAAATAGAGGTAGAGCTTCAGAGGCAAATGTTGAGGCATTCTTTGCTCAAGGTTTTGACAATGCTGCTTTGATCGACTTGATCGCACTAGTATCAGATAAAACTTTAGCCAATTATGTGCATAACCTGACTCAGGTGGCAGTTGACTTTCCAGCAGCACAACCTGTAGAACTTGAAGCAGAGTTGGCTTAATCACTAAGAACAAACACTATTTAAATACATAGAAAAATGAAAAGATCATTAATGATTGTAGCGTTGCTTATCGGATTTGTAGCAACTGGATTTGCTCAGGAAGAAGCAAAAGTTATCAAACTGGACCAGACACCAGGTAAGTTCACTAAAGAGTCACTTACGCTTAAGCCAGGAAAGTACATTTTCGAAGTAACCAATGCAGGCGTTGATCACGAGGTTGGCTTTGTTATCGCGCCCGTTGTCAATGGTAAAGAAGGCGACCACATCAAGGCTGGTTACTTACCAAAAGCCATCAAAGATGGTGAGAAAGCATCTTCTAAAGTGGTAGAATTAAAGGCAGGTACGTATAACTACTTCTGTCCATTGAATCCTACACCACATTACCAGATCATAGTAAAAGATTGAGTTAGTTGATTTGAGTGTTGAGTTAAAGTGCCAGTTCGACTAGTCGGACTGGCCTTTTTTTATTGTGAAACTTGTAATACTGATTTCGTGTTACAACATTGTATTAGATTATAGATTTAAGTCAAAATGACGCTAGACGAACAATTAGTAGAAGGAAAATTTCAGAACGATCATCATCAGACTCGTGTGAATATCCTGTATACAGGTTATTGGCTCAGTCAGCGGATGACAGACCAACTGAAACCCTATGATATCTCACTACAACAATTAAATGTTTTGAGAATACTTAGGGGTCAAAAATCTGAACCTATTAGCACCTTGGAAATCAAGGAAAAGATGATCATCGGTAATGCCGATGCCTCTCGTTTGGTAGATAAGCTTTGTGCCAAAGGTCTTATATGGAAAAGGCCATGTCCTCATGATGGAAGAAAGATTCAGGTATTCATTGGGGATAATGGTTTAGCGTTGCTTCAGAAACTTGACAATGAGATGTCGGTTATTGATGAAATCACGGATAATCTTAATACAAAAGAACTTAGAGCATTAAATCAAATACTCAATAAACTCAGGGCTTAGGCCAAACCATTGAAAAATAAACCAATTGTTAAGGCCACCATTCTGTTCTGCAGTATGATGACAGTAATGGCAGGGGCTACAATAGCACCTTCATTGCCTGAAATGACAAAGGCGTTCCCAAATAACCCTTCTGCAGAAACACTTGTAAAACTCGTCCTAACAATACCGGGCCTACTAATCGCAGTTACCTCCCCTATTTCGGGTTGGATTATTGATAAGTTCGGTAGAATTAAACTGCTGGCGTTTATGCTTTTGTTATATGCGGCAGCAGGCAGTGCCGGATTATATCTTGATACCTTATTTGAAATTATCATAAGTAGGGCATTTTTAGGTATTGCCGTAGGAGGTATTATGACCACTGCTGTAGCCTTAATTGGCGATTATTTTGAAGGAGATGAGCGACAACAATTCCTAGGTACTCAGGCTGGAATTATGGCACTATCTGGAACAGTGTTTATCACTTTCGGAGGGGTTTTGGCTGATATAAGTTGGAGATACCCATTTGCTATTTATTTGCTCGCATTAGTAGCTTTTCCATTAGTCTTGATCTTTTTAAAGGAGCCACAAAGAGCAACACCTGAGCAAACGGCCCAATCTAACAGCGCCATACCAAAGCTAGCATGGACTATTTTCGTAGTGTCCTTTCTGGGTATGGTCACCTTCTACCTCATGCCGGTTCAAATACCATTTTTGATGCAGGAGATTTCAGAGGTGGGCAATACAGAGACAGCCTTGGCTATTTCAAGTGTGATGCTTGTTGGAGGCATTATGTCTTTTCAGTATCCAAAACTTAAAAAGAGGCTTACTCACTATCAGATCTATGGAATAACGTTTCTCTTTATGGGTATTGGTTACCTATTAATTTCAGCGGCAGATAGCTATCTCATGACCTTTCCAGGCCTGATCTTTTCTGGCTTGGGAGCTGGTCTTTTAATGCCCAATTCGAACCTTTGCTTGGTGACCATGGCATCTCCGGAGAACCGAGGAAAGGTACTGGGATTGTTGACCACTTTTATTTTTCTTGGGCAGTTTGCTTCACCTCTGTTTTTTCAGCCATTAGTAAACTATACTTCCATCAAAGGAGGCTTCCTTTACCTCTCAATTGCTCTGATTCTTGTTTCTGTATTGGTATTGATCAGGAACAAGCGCCTGATTAAACATTAGCCAAGATCAACTAGTTAGGCCAATACCATGGCTCTCAAAATCATTTATATCGCTAATATTCTCGTTGCCGGATGGATCAGCATTACAAGCATCTTCTATCCTAAAACTGCCGTCACGAGCATTTTCCAAAACGCCTACCCAAGCTCTGAACATATCAGGTTAGTTGGTTGCCTCTGGCTCAGCATTGCTGTGATCTCAGTTCTTGGACTATTCAAACCTGTTACGTTTGCTCCAATTTTGCTTGTACAATTAATTTATAAAGGCTCATGGCTTTTAGTAGTAGCACTCCCCGCCATGATACAAGAAAAGCCATACCCTAGTGGTATGGCTTCATTCTTTGTGATTTGGGTAGTAGTACTACCTTTTATTATTCCTTGGAAAGAGTTGTTTTAGGCTTAATTGCCAACATCGCTTAACATTTCCTGAATGGCCCTCTCTAACTGTTGATCTCTATTTTTATCAATCACTCCAGGCATATTTTTCAGCCTTATAGTAGGTTCGGTTTGTAGGTTTTCCATCCAACGACCGCTTTTATCTTTGGCACTTACCGGTACAACACCCCAACGGCCACCATCAGGAAGTCCCTCCCAGCCCGCAAAGCTACAGGTACCTGGTACAGGCATACCAATGGTCTTTCCAATTTTAAGGTCCGTATAACCTTGTGCAAAACAATGCCCGTCCGAATACATGCTTTCGTTGAACAGCGCTAATGTCGGCTTCGTCCATCTGGAAGTAGGCTCGCCCCCTACATCTTTGGCAGCGGTAGCGTAAGTAATGAATGGTTCTCCAGTAAAGAACATGGCCAAATCAGCCACAAGGTCTCCACCCCCATTGAAACGGGTGTCGACAATAATTCCTTTGCGATTAAAGTACTTACCCATGATGTCTTCATAGATGCTTCTATAAGGCCCATCGCTCATACCAGGGATGTGTACATAACCTAATTTACCGCCTGACTTTTCTTCTACTTCTTTCTCATTGATTTTCACAAACCTATTATAGAGCAAGCCACGTTCGGCACGCAAAGTGATCGGCTTTACAGTGATTTGTTGTCTATCCGATTTTTTAGGGCCTGTGATTTTCAACAACGTGAACTTACCAGATTTTCGATTCAGGTAAGTAGCGACATCACGCTCTGGAGTAACCAGTTCACCATCAATTTTTTCGATGATCATTCCTGGCTCAATATTGAATTTTGCTTTGTCCAACGGACCGCCTTTCAATACTTCCACTATTCTTATGCCATCTCCCTTGTGATCATAGTCCATGAAGATTCCCAGAGACGCGGTCGCATCTGCATTGGGAATACTGGTGCCATAACGCGCCCCTGCATGCGAAACATTTAGCTCTCCCAACATTTCTGAAAGCATTTCCGAGAACTCATAGCTATTGCCAATAGACGGTAAATACTTAGCATACTCGGTTCGCATTAAATCCCAATCTACTCCATGGAAAGTTGGCTCATAGAATATATTTTTTGTGCGGATCCATACATGATCAAACATATAGTTTCGCTCGGCCACTGCATCATATTCCATTTCTCCTCTTATACTAATCGACTCGCGCTTACCAGCATCAGGATTGACCTTAGAGATTCTTCCTCCACTTAGTAGATAAAGATTCTTCATGTCTTTGTCCCATTGAAAAGACCCAAAACCACCATTGAGCCTAATTGCCATTTTGGTGTCTCGTGTTCTAAGGTTCGTTACCCAAAGGTTTTGTCCGCCTTCAAAACTCGCGAGGTAATAAAGCTTCTCTCCGTCTTTCGAAAGTGTAGCATCACCAAGGCTTGAAGAGTGAATAGTGAACCTGGCCTTACGATCTCTCATGTCTTCAAAGTCGAAAGTAAGATCCTTCTTGACTTCTTCTTTCTTTTCACCTTCCTTCTTGTCCTTGCTATCTTCTTTCTTTTCTCCCTTTTTCTTTTCTTTCTCTATTTCCTTCATCAAAGCGTACTCCTCTTTATTCAGCTGATACTTGTCCCAGCCATCCTGCGTAAAGAACATCGAATAGACATCGCTTTGTGACCTACCACTTGTTGCGTAACTCTTTAATCCGTTTCTGTTGCTGAACCAGATCATTTGCTTTCCACCATTAACCCATTTCGGTCTTGAGTCATAATAGCCACTTTCGGTCAGGTTGACTCGATTGCTTCCATCAGCAGCCATCAAAAGCACTTCACTATTATTTAAACTCATGCTCCAGTCTACCAGGAGCCATTTGCTATCTGGACTCCAGGTAAAGTACTTATCCCCATCACGCATATGGAAAAGATCGTTAGGTGTGAGCAAGTCTGTGGTATTACCTGAGGTCAGATCCATAACTCTTAAAGTTCTTCGGCCAGCGATAAAAGCCATCTTCTTACCATTGGGAGAGTACTGAGGCATATAGTTGTCCTCATCATTGCTCAATACAGTTTCTTCTTTCAATAGCGTAGCGGCAAAAAAGAACGGTTCTTCTGAAGCTCTCTCCCTGCTGGACTTATAGATATTCCATTTTCCTCCGCGCTCACTGGCGTAAACAACTGATTTACCTTCAGGGCCCCAGGTAACAAAGCGTTCTTGTTCCGGAGTGTTGGTAATTCTTTTGGTAAGCGATCCGTCTACAGAAGTTACAAACACCTCTCCTCTGGCGATAAAGGCTATTTCCTTTCCATTAGGAGCAATTGCCATTTCACGAACACCTCCATTTATTGAGATAAACCTGTCAGTATTCACCTTATCTTGTGTTCGGATATTGACAGTAACTTTTTGAGGTTGCCCCCCTTCCCGCATGGTATATAGCTCTCCGTCATAACCGAAACAGAGTGTACCATTAGCGAAGCTTAAAAAGCGTACAGGATGCAAATTGAAATTTGTGAGTTGCTGGCTCTGACTTGGGTCCTCAATGGACATTTTATGTATGTTAAAGGTGCCACTCGATTCATTCAAATAGTATAGACTCTTCTCATCAGCACTGAAAACAGGCTGTCGATCTTCGACTTCTCTATTGGTTAGCATTTTATGCTCGTCTCTTCTTACATCATATATCCAGATATCTCTGGTAATAGATGATTTGTGATGCTTTCTAAATTCATTTTCCCCACCTTTCTTGTCATGATAGACCATATAGCGGCCGTCTTTGCTCACTTGAACATACTCGGCTGGAATGGTTAAGATTTGGTCTACACGACCTCCACTCGTTGGCACTTTATAAAGCTCTGACTGAGAACCATGTGGATATTGACGATGCTCTGCTCGATCCTGCCTTAAGGCACCAAAAACCACATGTTTATTGTCGTGAGTAAAGCTATATGGGTTCTCGTCATTCGAATGGAAAGTAAGACGAGTTGCCTGTCCGCCCATGGCATCCATAACATAGACATCAAAATTACCATAGCGGTCTGAGGCGAAGGCAATATGCTTACCGTCCTTACTCCAAACCGGCATGTAATCATGCGCCTGATGAAAAGTGAGTTGAGTTGCGTCTCCACCTGAAGCGGCAACTCGATACAGATCGCCTTTATAGGTGAAAACGATGTTTTGACCATCAGGAGAGATACTTTGATATCGAATCCAGTTTGGTGTTGTTTGAGCTTTTAGATTTGCACCGATAAGGCACAACAGAGTAATGACCAGTTTTTTCATGATTTGATTGATTTGGCCCTGAATTTAGGAAAAGAAGTTGGGAGTAAGAAGGTGAAGAACAGAAGTAACAAAGCTCCTGTTGGGAACAGCAAATTTCTTAGGTTCAATTAGCTCAATGGACTTGCTGTTAACTCCATAATCGTGATTTCCGGGAGGATCCCAATACGACCGGGAAAACCGAGAAAACCGAAGCCTCGATTGACATAGAGGTATTGATTGTTTTCCTGATACAAGTCAGCCCATTGCTTATAGATATACTTGGAGGGGCTCCAACGAAAGTCACCAATTTCGACCCCTAGTTGCATGCCGTGTGTATGTCCAGAAAAGGTAATATCGATATCAGGCTGTTGCTCTCTTACTTGTGCATCCCAATGACTCGGGTCATGCGAAAGTAGCAGCTTCACATCTCCTTCGGCATTCAAGGCAGTCTGGTCGAGACGACCATACTTGGCAAAGCGCCCTGCTCCCCAATTCTCTACACCTAAAACAGATATCTGATCACTACCAATTCGAACAGATCTATTCTCATTCATTAGGAGGTCCCAGCCCATGCGTTCATGGACCTTGATCATATCTTTCAGATTGTTGTTTTTAGCAGTCACCGAGGACCATGCCATATAATCACCATAGTCATGATTGCCAAGGGTAGAATAAACACCCAAATCCGCCTTTACCTTGGAGAAAAGATCGAAGTAATCAGAGACTTCTTTAGTCTGATTGTTGACCAGGTCTCCGGTAAAAAAGATCATATCCGGCTTTTCAGCCATCAACATTTCTATTCCACCTTTTACAGCCACTTTATCATAAAAGCTTCCACTATGGATATCTGACAACTGCGCCACCTTGATTCCTTCAAATTGCTTGGGCAGATTGGGTAAATAGACCCTTCGTCTTCTGATCCTATAGTCATAAGCACCCCTCACAATTCCAAAACTCATAGTGACGATAGGCAGCGTGGCCATAACCACTGCGCTTCGTGCTAAGAACTTGGAACGTGGCATCTTCTGACCTGCAGCTACTCTTCTTTCATACCTCCTTCTTCTACCTGCAAAGAACAAACTCAATACTCTTCTGATATCGTCAAAGAACACGAATACGACCGCAACCAACTTAGCGGTGTATGACATGAAAACGATGGACATTAAGAAGGAAAATGGTACTGTCCCTGATTGAACGTACCTTAAATAAACCGCCAGGGAGAGCATGACTATGGCCTGAACCAGATAAGCGTATCTCACGGTACTTCTGGCCGTATTGCTTTTTCCAATTAAGAGTGTCTTTGTTGCTTGATAAGCATAGTAGTCGAGCCAGCCAAGAAAGGCCATGATCACTATAAACAATAGAGGTGAAATGCTCATCTAATTATTCTAACCGGATACCTGTTCAATGGGTTCAAAAAAAAGACTCCCGAGTACCACCTCGGGAGCCACCAAATCAACCTTAACTATGAATGACCCTCGCTGAAGAGGATCATAATCACCACGTTAATACTATTATCAAACATCAGGCCAAAACCTTTCTAGGCCCACCTGAAGATTCTGACATATCAATTACATTCACTTTCCCTCTCCATTTAGCGATTCTGTACAACAGCTTATCAGCTAATAGATACATGGTAGGTACCATAATCAGTGTGAAGAAAGTCGCGAAGGTCAATCCAAATATGATTGTCCAAGACATTGGTCCCCAGAAAATCACATTATCTCCACCAACATAGAAATCAGCATTATAACTAATGAAAGTTCCAATAAAGTCTATATTCAAGCCCACTGCCAAAGGCACCAAACCTAATATGGTAGTAATCGCTGTTAAAAGCACTGGCCTCAGCCTGGTTCTACCAGCTGAGATTATCGATTCAACAACTTCCTCCATTGGCAATGTCTCATCATCGCCCATGCCTAGCTCTTGCCTACGTCTCTTTCTCGTCAATTCTATAAAGTCGATCAGTACAATGGCGTTGTTTACCACAATACCCGCCAGGGCAATGATACCCACCATTGTCATAATGACCACAAAATCCATATTGAAGATTACTAGACCTAAGAATACACCAATGGTACTCAAGAGTACTGATACCATAATAATGAAAGGCGCTGTGATTTTATTGAACTGCGAAACGATGATCAAGAAGATTGAAAAAACCGCAATCAATAGCGCCTTCGCTAGGAAGGCCATATTTTCGGCCTGTTCCTCTGCCTCACCAGTAAAAGCATAGCTATATCCAGCAGGCATATCATAATCAGCCATCAATTCTTTAAGTTGATCATTTATTACTGTCGCATTAGCTCCTGCCAACACGTTTGAACTTAATGTCACAACTCTATCCAGGTCCTTTCTCTTGATCGATCCATAGGTAGAGCTATATCTTACATCTGCAACGGAAGAAATAGGAACCTGAACCAGCTTACCTGAGCTTTGGTCTCTGAAAGTGATGTTCTTATTCATCAAGGCATCTACATCATATCTATAGTCTTCGTCTAAACGAACGTTGATCTCATAGTCATCCTCACCTTCCTTGTACTTAGAAACTTCCTTTCCGAAAAGCGCAGTTCTAATTTCGTTGGCAATTGAGAAAGTTGACAACCCAAATCGTCTGGCATTATCACGATCTATATCGATTACCAACTCAGGTTTACCAAGTTCCAAAGAACTCTTTAGCTTTTCGATACCCTGAATACCCGATTCAGCGATTTTCTGCTTGATATCTTCTCCAAGGTTAATCAGCGTAGGAAGATCTTCTCCAATGATCTCCATATTTACAGGCTTACCCGTTGGAGGTCCAGCA
>Ga0207422_1003511_pt1 | contig 15419 bp, 10 predicted proteins | sample MarCyaLeptolynsp_FD_187757 | JGI IMG/M metagenome (GOLD analysis project Ga0207422, IMG submission 187757) | Marine cyanobacterial communities from Panama - species 1 Leptolyngbya sp. (SPAdes) | ecosystem: Environmental > Aquatic > Marine > Unclassified | place: Panama: Panama City | collected...
CTCCGAATTGTGGTGGACCGCCCCCAATCGAGAGGCCCTGATCGCTTCTATCCAAGCAAGATGGGCGACGCGGCACACCGGGTTTTCCTCCGGACGGAGATGCCCGCTCGAATCATGGAGCCAGACTCGATGCCGTCCGGTGATCGAGCCCCCACCCGCGCGACATTCGCAATGCCGTAGACAGCGTTCAACAGGCCGCTAAGCCCGCTTTGGGCAATCGTGCAACCTTGCCGGGTTCCGACCCGTCGGCTAGCGTGCAGAGCACCCGATGACAAAGCTTGGATGGGCATGTCGGGCCGCGTTCGCCAGCGCGGTCATCTCAACGATTGGCGGCTGTTATTCGGGCATCGACTCTTCCGCCCTGGACGGCGCAGGAGACGATGATGACGACGACGATGGGCCGGGCGTCGGTGATGCCGACAAGCTCTGCGAGGAAGGGCCCTTCCCCGGTCCACTTCCGCGCATGGTCCGGCTGACCCACGAGCAGTACGACACCACCGTGTCGGATCTGCTCGGCGGACCGGCCAGCCCCTCGGAGGACTTCCTCGGGGATCCGACCGTCGCCGGCTTTCACAACAACGCCGAAGCGCTCGTCGTCAGCGATCGGCAGGCTCGCGACTACCGACGCGCGGCCGAAGACCTGGCCGGTTCGTTCGCGACCGACACGGAGCGCCTCAACACGATCCTGCCCTGCGACGCCGCCAGCGGTGATGCGAGCTGCGCCGAGGAGTTCATCCGCTCGTTCGGCCGCCGCGCCTATCGCCGCCCGCTCACCGACGCCGAGCTGCAAAAGTACGGACAGCTCTACGCATCCGGGGCTGGCCTGTACGACAGCGGCTCGGACTTCGTGCAGGGCATCCGCTTGGTTACCGAAGCGTTCCTGCAGTCGCCGCACTTCCTCTACCGGGTCGAGATGTCTTCGGACATTCACCCCGACGACGAAAACCTCGTGCCGCTGACCGGCTACGAGATGGCCAGCCGCCTCTCGTATCTCATCTGGAACACCACCCCGCACGACGCGATGCTCGACGCGGCGGAGGCCGGCGACCTCGATACCGCCGAAGGGGTCGAAGCGTGGGCCCGCGCGATGGTCGAAGACCCGAAGGCCAAGGGACCGCTGCTCTCCTTCCACAGCCAGTGGCTCGAGCTCGAGGAGATGGGCGACCTGCAAAAGGACCCCGAGATGTTCCAGGGCTGGCACCCCGGCATGGCGGACATTCTCAAGACCGAGACCGAGCTCTTCATCGAGCGGGTCGCGTTCGAGAGCGGAGGCACCTACGCCGACCTGCTCACGTCCAACAAGTCGTACGTCAACTACGAGCTCGCCGCGATCTACGGGCTGGAAGGCGAGTACGCGCCGGACGAGTTCGTCGAGGTCGAGCTGCCGCCGGGCCGTGCCGGCATCCTGACGCAGCCGAGCTTTCTCGCCTCGCACGCGTACTTCGACATCACCTCGCCGATTCACCGCGGCGTGTTCGTGCAGCGCCAGCTGTTGTGCGCGTCGATTCCCGAACCACCGGGCGACGTAGATACCAACCTGCCGCCACTGGACAGCAGCCTCAAGACCACGCGCGACCGGGTGGACGCCCACACGTCGCCGCAGGCCTGCAATGGCTGCCACCAGATGATCAACGCCCCGGGCTACGCCCTCGAAGGCTTCAACGCCATCGGGGTCGTTCGGTCCACCGACAACGGCGAGCCGGTCAACACCGCGAGCGAGGTGCTCATCGGCGCCGACCAGGTTCCGGTCGACGGTGCGGTCGACCTCGCCAACGCGATCGCCGGCAGTGAAGTCGGCGCGCGGTGTTACCTGCTCAACTGGTTCCGCTACGCCAACATGCGACGCGAGAACACCGACGACCAATGCACCATCAACTCGATCCACGAGCTGATGCTGGAGTCGGACTACGACATCAAGGAACTGATGGTGGCGCTCACGCAGACCGCCACGTTCCGCTTCCGTTCGCCTGAGGCGGTGCAGTAATGGGCGCGACCAACAAACTCACGCGACGCAACATTCTTCGTGGCGCCGGCTCGGTTGCCCTCGGCCTGCCGTTCCTCGAGGGGCTCGCTCCTCGTCGCGCTCGCGCACAGGGCAGCGCCGCTCCCGGCCGACTCATCGTGATGATGCAGGTCAACGGCGTGGACGTGACGCGTTTTTGGCCGAGCCAGGGCGCTGGCCAGCTCGCAGCGTCGAGCTTCGCCGGCACCGCACTCGAGACGCTTGCCCCCTACGCGGATCGTTTGCTCATCCCGCGCGGCCTGTACAACTCCCCGCTGTCGGAGCAGGGCGTCCCCGGTGACCTTCACGGCCAGGGCATCGCGCACAAGCTCACCTGCGCTCCGATGGACTTCGACTTCTTCTCGACCGGCGTGTCGGTGGACCAGGTCGTCGCCTCCAACCTCAACCCGGACGGCACCCCGGCGCTCACGCTGCGCTCGGGTCGGATGATCACCGGGCACCTCGGGCACATCTCCTACGTCAGTCCGGGCGTGCCCTCGGTGGGCGAGCTGTCGCCGTGGCTCGCGTACCAGGATCTCGTTGGCCTCTCCAACCTCGACCCGCTGCAGCTCGAGCGGATCGTGGCGCGACGCGAATCGGTGCTCGACCTCGTCGGCGACGAGTTCGAGACGCTGATGGCCAACGCCAAGCTCTCGCAGCACGACCGCGACAAGCTCGACATGCACGCCACGGCAATTCGCGACCTCGAGCTCGACATGCTCGACGGCGGTTTGATCGCGTGCGAGTGGGACGAGGACATTTCCAGCCAGGTCGAGGAGCTGCACAACTCGGGCGGCATCGGACTGGACGAGCTGTTCCCGTACCAGACGGAGGCACACGTCCGCCTGCTCGCGCTCGCCATCGCGTGCGGAGCCAACAGTGCGGCGACCCTGCTGCTGGGCAGCGGCGCATTCGGTCCCATCTACACGTGGGACGGGATGAACCACCAGTACAACCACCACAAGCTGTCGCACGGCAACACGCAGGACGACGACACCGGTGCCGAGATCCCGGGTTTCCTGGACATGATCTACGACATCGACCGGTGGACGATGCGTCAGTACACGCTGCTGCTCGACCTGCTCGATTCCTACGAAGAGGGCGACGGCACGGTGCTCGACAACAGCGCGGTCGTGTTCACCAACTCGCTGTCGGACGGGTACATCCACTCCCAGGGCGACCTGCCGTTCATTGTGGCCGGCAGCGCCGGCGGCGTGCTCAAGCGGGGGCAGTACTTCGAGGTCTCGGCCCAGGGCTCGCCGACCAACCTGTTCTGGACGTCGATCCTCAACGCCGTCGGCGTGCGAGACGGCGACGGCGCTCCGGTGCAGTCCTTCGGCGACATGAACTTCGGCCAGCCGGGCCAGCTCGACTTCATGTTCGCCTGAGCTCAGCCCCAGCAGAAACCAGGCCGTTCGTCGGCTTCGGCACGGGCAGGATTCGTCGGGCGTCGTTCGCGAGCTCAGTCTTCGCCGATGCGATTGCGCTCGGCGAGGGCGCGCAGGCGCTCGGCGTCGAGGCTCTCGACCAGCACGCCGTACTCACACTCGTCGTGGCGCACCTCGGCCTTGAGGCGAAAGCCGGGTCGGGTCCCTTCGAGCTGCAGGCCGACCTTCTCGAGGATCTTGCGAGACCCCGCGTTGCCGGACAGACACCCCGCCTGCAGACGATGCGCCTTGTGCTCGTGCACCGCCCAGGCGACGAGGAACTCCGCCAGGCGCGTCCCGACGCCGCGGCCCCACGAGGACTTCGGCAGCTGAAAGCCGATCTCGTAGCCGCCGGCGCTGCCCTCGACCTCGAGCACGGCCCCTTGCCCGAGAAACGTACCCTCGCCGTCTTCGACGATGAAGACCGCGACCGACGGCGGGCGCCCATCCGCAAGCGCCTGCCACTGACCGTCGACGAGCGGCTGGAAGTACCCGCGCAGGAACGCGGGCGTTGCCGGCACGAACCACAGCCACTGCCCGACTTCTTCGTCGGCGAGCATCTCCACAACGGCGTCGATGTCCGCGGGTCGTGCGTAGCGGTAGCGTTCTTCGTCCGATCCGAAGCGCGTTTGCATCGAACGCAACGCTATCAAGCCGGCAGGGCCCGCGGACCCGAACCCGCCATGCTGTCTTCCGCGAGCGCCACCAGCCCCTTGAGAAGCTCGCGCAGGTCGTCGGCGCGGGACTTGGTCTTGCCCCGGTAGATCCGACGCACGAGCGCGTAGACGCCTCCGAACCATGCCGCCATGGCAACCGGAATGAGCCCCGGGTAGCCGGCGACGATCAGCGGACCGAGCCAGAGGCCAATGCCGCCTCCGCCGACGCCACCGAGGATTCCGCCGAACAAGCCGCCGGCGAGCTGCCCCAGCCGCTCTTCGACGCGAATCGAGGTGACCCCACCGCTCGGGGCGATGGTGACCATCATGTTGCGGGCGACCTGGTTGCCCATGCGTGGGCTGCTCGACCACGTCAGCGTGCGACCGATGACGTCGTGGGAGCCCTGCTCACCCGTACGACGGCGGATCAGATTGACGAAGTGCTCGTGGGCGGAGGCATCGACCTCGCCGTCGACGAACGCCTCGAAGACGAGCGACGTAGGCCCGCCGAGGAAGAGGTTGTCGGGCGGCGTCGCCGCCGGCTGGCGGGAGAGCTCCGCCGCCGCGCGACGCACCAACGCAGTATCGATGCCGGCCTCGCCCGCCGCCGCCTCGAGCTCGGCCAGCGACATCTGACGGCTGTCGCCCTGGTTGACCGAGAGCTCGCCGGCGCGCTTGAGGATCAGCGACGCCTCGTGCTCGGAGTACCTGCGCTCCTTGCCGGCCACGGGCCCTCACTGTACCTCGCGAGACCGAGCGCAGCGTCCGCAAGTTGCTCGATGTGGCCACCGCCCTACAATCAGGCGGTGCGTCTGCTCGCTGCTGTCGCCTTGCTCGTCGCGGTCACCGGCTGCAAGACCACCGAAACCCGCCGCACGACCCAGAGGACGCCGGTCGAGCGACCCGACCCGCCGGTGCCGGTCGCGACGTCGGGCCAGGGGCTCACGTTCCCGCTCGATCCTCCGTCGCCCACCGCGTTGCGGGCGGTCCCGGCGTACGCACGACTCTCGTTCCGGCAGCCTGTGTTCATCACCCACGCGCCCGGAGATGAAGGGCGCGTCTACGTGGTGGAGCAGCCAGGGACGATCGTTGCGTTCGACAACCGCGAGGACGTCAAAGACGTCGAAGTCTTCCTGGACATCGAGCGGCAAGTCCGAATGCGGCACAGCGAAGAGGGGCTGCTCGGCCTCGCCTTCGATCCAGACTACGAGCGCAACGGACATCTGTACGTTTACTACAGTGGGTCGAGTCCCCGTCGGACCCAGCTGTCGCGCTTCACGGCTCCGGACCGCAAGAAGGTCGACCCGAGCTCCGAGCTCGAGCTCCTCCGTGTCGAGCAGCCGTACGGCAATCACAACGGCGGCATGATCGGCTTCGGACCAGACCGCTATCTCTACGTTGGAATCGGTGACGGCGGCGCCGCGGGCGATCCGCTGCTCGCGGGGCAGGACCTCGACACGTGGCTCGCCAAGATCCTGCGGATCGATCCGAGCGACGGCGGAGGCTACACCGTGCCCTCGGACAACCCGTTCGTGGATCGCCCGGGAGCCAAGCCGGAGATCTGGGCGTACGGTCTGCGCAATCCATGGCGGTTCTCGTTCGATCGCACCAAGGGCACGCTCTGGGTCGGCGACGTCGGCCAGAACGCGCTCGAAGAGATCGACATCGTCACCCGGGGCGGCAACTACGGGTGGAACGCGAAGGAAGGAACGGCCGGCTATGCGCGCACGCAGCTCGTCGGCGAGGCGATCGATCCGGTGATCGAGTACGGGCGACAGGAAGGCGTCAGCATCACCGGTGGGTATGTCTATCGCGGCACACAGCTACCCGGATGGCGTGGCGCCTACTTCTACGGCGACTTCTCGACCGGCACGGTGTGGGCGCTCGTGCACGACGGGGAGAAGGTCGTGCGCAACGAGGTGGTGGCTCGGGTGCCGCAGCTGTCGTCGTTCGGCGAAGATGCGGCGGGAGAGCTCTACGCGGTCAGCCTCGAGGGCACGATCTATCGCTTCGACGCGCCCGACGACGAGACGCGTGGCGCCGGCTTTCCCACCAAGCTGTCGCAGACGGGGCTGTTCACGGACACCGCGGGGTTGAAGCCCAACCCGAGTCTGTTGGCGTACGACGTGACGGTGCCCTTGTGGTCGGACGGGGCGAGCAAGTCGCGATGGCTGGCGCTACCCGAGGGCGGCAAGATCGGCTTCGCGGAGGAAGGTCCCTGGACGCTCCCAGTCGGCACGGTGACCGTCAAACACTTCGAGCTGCCGGGGCAGCGCCTCGAGACACGCGTGATGGTGCACGAGCGCTACGGCTGGTCGGGCTACACGTACCGATGGGACGAGGCCCAGACCGACGCCAAACTGATCGGAGCCCCGCAGTCGGCGACCGTCGGCGGCCAGCGCTGGGAGTTCCCGGCCGGTGCGGATTGCCTCCGCTGTCACACGTCGGGCTACGGCGAAGTGATGGGGATTCGCACGCGGCAGCTGTCGCGCGAGACCCTGGCCGATTGGAACCGCAAAGGCCTGTTCGACCGCGACATCGGAGACGTCGGGGCCCTGCCGAAGCACCCGGATGCGTCCGCGCCCGACGGCGAGCGAGCGCGGGCGTACCTGGATGTGAACTGCGCCCCGTGTCACCACCCGGGCGGGCCGGCGCCGGGCAGCATCGACCTGCGGGTCACGACCGCGATGAACGATACGGGACTGCTCGCGAAGACCGAGGACGCAATCGGTCTGCCGGACGAGCAGCGCGTGGCGCCGGGCAAGCACGAGAGCAGCGCGATTTGGGGAAGGATGTCGCGCCGGGGCACGCACCAGATGCCGCCACTGGCGAGCACGGTGGTGGATGACGAGGCAGTGGCGCTCGTGGCCCGCTGGATCGACGGGCTCTCCGGCTAGCGCCAATCAGACGCCGGTGAAGCTCGCGCCGCCTCGGGCGTCGTATGCAGCGTGAGGTCGATCTGGCTGTGGGCGGTGCTGGGCCTCGTGGCGATCGCGCTGGCGTGGAGCCAACGCGACGCCCCCGTGCACGACTGCCCCGGTGAGGCGCTGCTTGCCCTATCCGAGGGGCGGAGGAGCGACGCGAGCGCGCTGATCGAACAATGCGAGGGTACGTCGCCGCGTCGGTCTGAAGCGCTGTACGCGATCGCCTTCAATCGAGGGCAGTTCGGGCTGGCGAGTGATGAGATCGCTCGGACGACCGTCGCGATCGAGCAAGGCTGGAGCCCCGAAGATGGCTGGCGCCCGGGTTGGCGCGCGAGCGTCGCGACGCACATCCTCGCGCAACGCTTCGAGGCCGCGGCCCGCCAGCTCGACGCCGTGGTGGCGCACGACAATCCGCTGCGGCCCGAACACACGACCGAAGCGCTGAAGTGCCTGGCCGCGGCCGCCCATACCGTCGCGGGGGAAGAGGGTATTCAGACGCTGCACGAGCATCGCGCTCACGAAGTCTGCGGGACGCTCTACATCGCGATGAGTGCCGAGCATGTGGCCTTCAACCGGCCCCGAGTGGACCACTTCGTCCCGGCGGAAACGGAGCGCCTGCACGATTTGGCGGGGGCACTGGTCGTCGCCGAGGTTTCCCCCTGGCGCTTCCTGCGATTCCCCGACGAGGCGCCGGCGTGGGAGCCCGCCGAAGGACCGATCTCGCCGGCCCTGGGCTTGATGCTCGCCGCGCTCGAGCCGACCAGCCGCGCCACGGAGGCGCACCGCAGTGCGATTTTGGCAAAGCTCGAGCAGCAATACGCGCGGCTCGGCGTCGGGGCGAAACCGCAGCTGAGTGGTCCGCCGCACCCGACGGCACGAGCCGCAGCCGATCGCAGCGGTCGTGGCTCATCGAGCGCCGCGCCACTCCAGACGATCGCGCGGCTCCGGCAGGTCGCCATCGAGGCCAACGACGCGGCCTGGCTCGCCGAGCTCGACGAGGATCGGGACCGCTGGGTCGCCGCGCTGGGTCACCGCGAAGTCTCGTTGCTGCTGTCGGTTCTCGACACGGTCTACTGACGCCCCGAGCCCGCTCGGCGGACACGGGGGTGTGGGGTGGTGTCGCTTTGGCTGCGTCGCCGATACTGAACGTGGTGACGAAGGGGCCGGCACCGAACGACGGGGCGACTCCCCTGCTTCGCGCGGCGACGGATCTCGCGGACTCGACGGATACGGTCGTCGAACGATCGCCAGCCAGTCAGTCTCCGGCGGTCCGGGCCTCGCTTCCCGATGCGGAGATCGGCCGAAGTGTCGGCCGCTACATCGTGATCGACGAGGCAGGTCGCGGCGGCATGGGTCGGGTGCTCCGGGCTTACGACCCCAAGCTGCAGCGCGAGGTCGCGCTCAAGGAGATGCGGGCCGGGGCGCTGGACAAAGAGGCCCAGCAGCGGCTGGTCGTGGAGGCGCGCGCGATGGCCAAGCTCTCCCACCCCAACGTCGTGAGTGTCTACGACGTCGACGCGCTCACCGATGGGCGCCTCGTCTTGGTGATGGAGTACGTCGACGGCCCGACGCTGCGCGCCTGGCTGCGCAAGACGAAACGACCGTGGCGCGAGATCGTGGAGCGTTTCTGCGGAGCCGCCCGCGGTTTGGCGGCCGCCCATCGAGCGGGCCTGCTCCACCGCGACTTCAAACCTGCAAACGTTCTGCTGGCGGGGACCGCCGTGAAGGTGACCGACTTCGGGCTCGCGAAAGTCGATCGCGCCGCCGAGGTCCGCGCGCCGAGCAAGCGCGCGCGCGACCGCAACGACGACACGATGACCGAGGCCGGCATCGTGCTCGGAACGCCGCGATACATGGCGCCCGAGCAACATCGAGGCGAAGAGCTCACTGCCGCGGCGGATCAGTACGCACTGTGCGTCGCGCTGTGGGAGGCACTGGCCGGCACGCCACCGTTCAAGGGAGACGACTTGCTGGCGGCCAAGGTCGAAGGCCCGCCCGCACTTGCCCGCGGCGAAGTCCCCGGCTCGATCTCCGACGCGATCCTTCGGGGGCTCGCGGTCGTTCCCGCCGAGCGTTTCGGCAGCCTGGATTCGCTGATCGAGGCGCTCGAGCTCGACCCCGCGCGACGACGCCGGCAATGGCTCGTGGCCGGCGGCCTCATCGGGCTCGGCGGTGCGCTGGTCGCCAGCGTCGCAATGCGCGACACGAGCGAGAGTCAGGCGTGCACCGGGGCGCAGGACGAGATCGCGGGGGTCTGGAACGACGCGCGCCGGGCCGACGTACGCAAAGCCATCCTCGCGGTGCAGACGCCCTACGCCGATGACGCCTGGTCGACCGCCGAAAGCCAGCTGACGCACTACGCCGAGGGCTGGGTCGAGGCACACGACGATGCCTGTGAGGCGACCTCGGTCCGCGGCGAGCAGTCCAGCGAGGTCATGGACCTGCGCATGGCGTGCCTGCAGCGGGCGAAGCTCGAGCTCGCTGCGGTGACGAACGTGCTGAGTGTGGCCGACATCGAGACGGTGCGGAACGTCGCCACCGTGATCGGTGGTCTACCTCCGGTCGCGGCGTGTGCGGATGTCGCGGCGCTGCAGCAGGAGGTGGCTCCACCGCGACCCGAGGAGGCACCGGCGGTCGATGAAGCCCGCGAGCTGCTGGCCGAGGTGCGCGCCGAGCTTCGAGCCGGGCAGTTCGCTTCGGCCGAGGCGAAGATGCCCGCCGTCGAAACGCTGGTTGAAGATCTGCGCTACGGGCCAATTCACGCCGAGATCCTGCGCGAAAAGGGCGACCTGCTCGAGTGCCTCGGGCGGTTCGAAGCGGCCGAGGAAGCGCTCCGCGGCGCACTGCAGCGAGGCATCGAGGCCAGGCAATGGCCCACCGTGCAAAACACCGCGACGATGCTCGTCTTCCTGTTGGCGAACCGCCTGTCACGTCCCAAGGAAGCGCTTCAGTATCGCGAGCTCGCTCTTGGGTTGGCCGATACGCCGCTGCGGGAGGCGTGGGCGCGCAACGGACTCGCGGTGACCTACAACGAGCTGGGGCGGTTCGAGGAGTCAGTGGAGCAGCACCGGCAGACCCTCGCCCTTCGGCAGGCGGCGCTCGGCGAAGTCCACCACCTCACGGCGCAGTCGCACAACAACCTGTCGACGGTGCTCGGGCGCATGGGCCGACACCAGGAGGCCGAGCAGGAGATCCGCACGGCGATCGCGATTCGCGAGGAAACGCTGGGACCATCGCATCCCCATGTCGGGGCTTCCTACAACAATCTCGGCATCACGCTCGAGGAGCGCGAGCGCATCGACGAAGCCGAGCAGGCCCACCTCGAGGCGCTGAAGATCCGCGAGGCGGCGCTCGGCGACTCGCACGTGGACGTGGCCGAGTCGCGGCTCAACCTCGCGACCGTGTACTACCGACGCAAGCAGTACGACAAAGCCGAGCGCATGTACTCGCAGATCGTGGACTCGCTCGACGCGGATGATTCCGGCGACGAAAAGATCGTGCTGATCGCCCGCACCAACCTCGCCAACGTGTACCGGCAGACCGAGCGCTACGACGAGGCCGTGGCCGAGTTCAAGTGGACAACGGAAGCCTTCGAGCGGGTCTATGGTCCCGAGCACCCGAACGTGGCCAGCACTCGAAGCGGGATCGCGTCGGTATTGCACCGGCAGGAAAAACACGCGGAGGCCGAGCCCTACTTTCGCGATGCGATCGCGATCTGGGACGAGACGATTGGAGCCGGACATCCCAACACGTTGGAGGTGCGGCGCAAGCTGGCGGACAACGTGACGGCGCAGGGCCGCGGCAAGGAGGCGCTCGAGATCAGCCGAGATGCCCTGCGCAACTGCCAGGACCAATGTCCGGCCAAGTTGGAAGCTGCGTTGCTGCTGCAGCGGGCGGAGCTCCTGTGGACGGTCGGCGCAAACGACGAGGCGAGGCTGCAGGCACACGAGCTCGCCGAGCGTGCGCGACGGCTGCAGGAGCGCAGTGAAGCGGGGATGGCGTTGGACTCGGAGGCTCGGCGGTGGCTGGCTGAGCACCCGCTCTAGCAGGTTCACGCTTGGTCCGGCTTGGTGTCGCCAGGATCGAAGGCGCCGTCCCGAAACTCGAGCCGCCCCGCCTTGCGTGCCCGCTTGGCCGACAGCTCCACGCCGACTGCATCGAAACCGTAGGCGTTCGCCACCGCGAGGTTGGTCCCCCAACCGCAAAACGGGTCGACGACGACACGGCATGCGGTATGCCGGCGCAGAAACTCGCACGTGCCCTGCGCCGCCGAAAGCGGGGTCGCGCGGGCCCACGTCATCGCTTCGAGCTCGGGCAGCACGTCCGGCGTGGACTCGAGCGCGTCTAGCTGCAGCGCCTTCGAATACGCCAGCCAATGTCCGTACGCCGGGCGTCCGAAGGTCGTGTTCCCGGGCGCAGTGCGGCAGACAATCTTGTGCCACAGGCAGTGCGCGCCGGCCCGCTCCGCTCCCCGAGCCACGACGTACGCCTTGTCGATGTGTCGACCGTCGACCTTGATGTCGGTCTGGTACAGCACGACGGCCGACTGCGGATGCACCTTGGTGCAGGCGAGCTCCACGATCTCCGAGGCGAGCTCGCGCCACTGGGCGAGCGTATTGGGCGGCATCTCGGACACGTCGGGCACCGAAGTCACGATCGCGTGATCGGCCGGTAGTGCGTCCGTGTCCCTCAGCCACGCGATGCCATCACCGACCACGAGCTCGCGCGTCGGCATGTTCCCTACTCGAAGCCCAGCAGGCGTCCGCCTTGGAACACCAACAACGCGGCCAGGTACGCGATGGCCGTCATCGACACGAACATGAACACGGGCCACTTCCAGCCCTGGGTCTCGCGCTTGACGACGGCGATCGTCGACATGCACTGGCACGCGTAGACAAAGAACACCATCAGCGCCAAGCCCGACAGTGGCGTGTGCTCCGGACCGCCGGTCTCCGGGTCACGGTCCTCGCGGATCGCACGACGCAGCTCGACCGGATCATCTTCGTCCGCCTCCATGCCGTAGACGAGCCCCAGTGTGCTGACCAGGACCTCGCGCGCGGCGAAGCTTCCGATGATGCCGACGCCCACGCGCCAGTCCTGCCCGATGGGTTCGAGCACCGGCTCCATCACCTGCGCCGCGCGGCCGCCGTAGCTCTCCGCCACCATGGTCGGCCCCTCACCGCCCGCCCCCGTCGCATCGCGCGGAAACGACAGCAGCGCCCAAAGCACCACCGTGAAGGCGAGGATCACCGTCCCCGCCTCGCGCAGGAACTCCTTGGTCTTGTCGTAGACGACCAGCAGGGTGTTCTTGAACCGCGGCATGCGATAGGGCGGCAGCTCGAGCACCAGCGGCGGCGTGGGACTGACCAAGATCGTGCGCTTGTACAGGTAGCCCACCGCCAGCGCGGAGACCGTCGACAGGGCGTACATGCCCAGCAGGATCAGGCCCCGGTCCACCCCATCGCTGATCCAGGGATCGTCGGAGACGAACAGCGCCCCAATAATCAACGCGTAGATCGGAAGCCGCGCCGAGCAGCTCATGTACGGGATCATCAGGATCGTGACCACGCGATCCTTGAACGACGAGATCGTCCGCGTCGACATGATCGCCGGAATTGCGCACGCATAGCCCGACAGCAGCGGGATGAAGGCGCGCCCGTGAAGTCCCAAGCGCGCCATCATCCGGTCGAGCAAGAACGCAGCGCGAGCCAGGTATCCGGAGTCTTCGAGCAGCCCGACAAAGAGGAACAGCAGGGCGATCTGCGGCACGAAGACGATGACGTTGCCAACGCCCGCGATGACCCCGTCCTTGAGCAGATCCGTGAACAGACCCGGGCCGAGCGTACCGGCCACCTGATCTCCAAGCCAACCGATCGCTCCCTCGATGATGCCGATGAACGGGTCCGCCCACGAGAAGATCGAGACGAACACCGTCGCCATCACGCCGACGAAGACCAGCATGCCCCACACCCGATGGGTGAGCACCGCATCGATCCGCGCGGACGAGTCCATCGAAGGCGCGCCGTCTCGGACCTTTTCGTCGTAGCCCAGACGCTCGAGAATGTCGTCGACCAAGCGGTAGCGCGCAGCCACCAGCGCGCGCACGGCTTGCGCGGCATCGCCATCCGGAAGCTTGCCGATCGTGCGGCGCTCGGCCTCGGTCGGCTTGGCCACTTCGAGCTGTCCCGCCGCCGCCGAGGACAACAACCACCGCGCGCGAGCCCGCTCGATCGACTCGAGCGCCGCCTCGGTCTGCTCGAGAATGACATCGTCTGCCCCCGGCTCCACGAACAGGGGCGAATGCGAGTCGATGCCCGCGCGAAGGACTCCGACGAGCTTGTCGACCCCCTCCCCGGTGCGAGCGTTGGTCGGCACGACGACCACCCCGAGAGCGTCCTCGAGCACCGCCGGGTCGACCTTCAACCCCGCACGCTCGGCAACATCGGTCATGTTGAGCGCGACGACGACCGGCAGCCCGAGCTCGAGGACCTGCAGCGCGAGGTAGAGGTTGCGGGCCAGGTTCGACGCATCGACGACGAGCAGCACCGTCGACGGAGGCGCCGTGTCGACCCCGGAGAGCTCACGAAAGGCGACGGCTTCGTCCTCGCTCGCCACCGTCAAGCTGTAGGTTCCGGGCAGATCGACGAACGTCAGGTCGGCATCGCCGAAGGTCCCGGTCAACCGCCCGACCCGACGCTCGACCGTCACGCCGGGGTAGTTGCCCACCTTGTGGCGCGAACCGGTCAAGACGTTGAACAGGCTCGTCTTGCCGACGTTGGGGTTGCCCGCGATCGCGATGCTCACGTGCGCTTCACCTGGACCCGGGACGCCTCGGCCTTTCGCAACGACACGTGATACCCACGCAGCCGAAGCTCGAGAGGATCGCCGAAGGGTGCGGCCTTGACCACGGCGACTCGCGACCCCGGTACGAATCCCATTTCGAGCAGGCGCACGGCGATCGGCCCCTCGCCTTCGACGGCGACCACTTCGGCGGTCTCTCCGACGCGCAGCGACCCGAGCACGGTCATCGCGGCGAGCATCGTTCGCCCGTTTGTCCGGGTCAAGGCCGCCGCCGGTGCGGTGCTAACCTCCGGTTCTCCATGGACCTACCGATCGACGGGTTTGTGCCCGAGATCGTCGGAGCCGCCGGCGACAGGGGCGCGGTGGTGGTCCAGGCCGAGCCGGGGGCGGGCAAGACGACGCGCGTTCCAGTTGCGCTGCTCGATGCGGGCCTCGCACCGAAGGGAGACATCGTGGTCGCGCAGCCGCGACGGATCGCGGCCCGCATGGCCGCCACCCGCGTGGCGCATGAGCTGGGTGAGCCCGTCGGTCGCCGCTGCGGCTACCAGGTGCGCTTCGACTCGAAGGTCTCCGACGCGACGCGCATTCGCTACGTCACCGAGGGATTGCTCGCGCGCCAGCTACGTGACGACCCGATGCTCTCGGGCGTGGATGTCGTGGTCCTCGACGAGATCCACGAGCGCCACATCGACACCGACGTATGCCTCGCGCTGGTCGACGCCCTGCGCAAAGGCAAGCGCAAGGACCTGCGCGTGGTCGCGATGTCGGCGACCGTCGATACCGGTCCCCTTGCGGAGTACCTCGGTGCCGACACGATCCGCTGCCCCGGTCGTACCCATCCGGTGAGCATCGAGCACCTCGGCAAGTCTTCGCGACCGCTCGAGGCTCAGGTCGCCAACGCGCTGCGCCAAGCGATCGCGGACGGGCTCGACGGCGGCGCGTTGGTGTTCCTGCCGGGCGCTCGTGAAATCCGACGCGCGGCCGAGGCGTGCGAGCCCCTCGCGCGGGCGCACGGCCTGGACATCGCCCCACTGCACGGCGACCTACCGAGCAAGGACCAGGACCGCGCCGTCTCGCCCGGATCGCGCCCGAAGATCGTGCTCGCCACCAACATCGCCGAGACTTCGGTGACGATCGACGGCGTCGTGCTCGTGATCGACAGCGGACTCGCCCGGCGTCCGCATCACGATCCCTGGTCGGGGCTACCGACACTCAGCCTGAGCAAGATTTCCCAGGCTTCCGCCACGCAGCGAGCAGGCCGCGCCGGCCGAACGCGGCCCGGACGCTGCCTCCGCCTCTACGCCGCGGAAGACTTCGCGCGTCGGCCCGCGTTCGACACTCCGGAGATTCAGCGCCTCGATCTCGCCGCGTCGCTCCACGACCTGCTCGCCAGCGGCCTGCGAGGACGGGACGTCCGCTGGCTCGACGCCCCACCTGACGTGGCCATGCGCGCCGCGGAGACGCTGCTCGAGCGATTGGCCGCGATCGATGCCGCCGGCGCGCTGACCGACGTCGGCCGTCGAATGCTGCGCTATCCCACGCACCCTCGCCTGCGCCGGCTACTCGTCGAGGCCGCCGACCGCGAAATCCCGCGGCTCGGTGCCGCCGT
>Ga0207422_1003517_pt1 | contig 15391 bp, 13 predicted proteins | sample MarCyaLeptolynsp_FD_187757 | JGI IMG/M metagenome (GOLD analysis project Ga0207422, IMG submission 187757) | Marine cyanobacterial communities from Panama - species 1 Leptolyngbya sp. (SPAdes) | ecosystem: Environmental > Aquatic > Marine > Unclassified | place: Panama: Panama City | collected...
CCTGCTGGTCCGAACCGATCTGACCGAAGATCAGGTGGTCGACCTGCTTTATCTGCGCGCCGACAAACGGTGGGAGGCGAGATATGATCTGCCAGGCGCAGTGGCGGATCTGGACCGGGCGCTGCTATTGCGGCCGGAAGATCCACGCGCCGGAACCGCCGAGCGTCGCAAAGTCTTCGCCGCCACCGAGGTCGAACACGCCCAGCGCCGCCTCGCTCGATTGCAAAATCTGCCGGACTGGTTTGATGACAAGACCTTGATGGGCGACTTGGACGCGGGTGCCGAGCGGTATCGGGCTTCAGAACTGACGCCGACGGACGCGCAGCTCTATTTGCTACGCGAGAGCGGCTATGTCTGCGACGCCCCGCCGGACGCGGAACTGGAAAACCAGGCAACTGCAGACGCGGACGCCGTGCCTGAATCCGACCCCGTGCACCTCCACGGACCGGAGCCTGATTATGTCGCCGGAGCAGTTTGGTGCAGTGATCCAAGCCTCTCCTGATTTTTGCCTTAGTCTCGCCATCGCGTTTGGCGACCACTTGAAAAGACCAATTGAGAGGGATCCCCCCATGCGTACGATTTTCGCCGCTTCACTACTCGTTCTGGCTTCGGCCTGTGCCTCCACCGATGTTGATGTGCCGCCTGTTGTGGTCGACGCGCCGCCCGTCAACACGCAGCCCAGCAATTTTGATCTTGCGATGAACACGGTTGAAGAACTGGTTCAGGCTGGCAACGAGCAAGCCGCGATCCTGCGTCTGGAGCAATTGATCGGCAAACAGGATGCCACCGCCGATGAAAAAGCCGCAGCACTCTACCGCATGGCCGAGCTGAAAATGGGCGACGGCAATCAGGTCTGGGGTGCGATCGAGGCGCTGGATGAATTTCTCGACACCTATCCGGAGCACGCCAAGGCCAACGCCGCGACCGAACTGCGCGACTATGCACGCGGCGAGGCAACCAGCCTGAACTTTGCCCTCGAACAAGGCGGCCTTTCGCCAACGGAAGCGTTCAAGACCCATTTCCGTCTTGGCGACCATCAGGACGCCGCCGATATCATGCTGGCCAATGCGATTACGCCGGAAAATGACTATCTGCTCGACATGTATCAGATCGGATACCTGTGCGAGGACGCTGAACTCACAGGCCCGAGCTATCGCCTGGTTGAACCAGACGGAACCGATCGCGTCGTCCGCTTCTGCGATTTCGGCAAATAGAGATTCTCAGCCTCTGCTGTAGAATGCAGCAATACCTCCGAGACTGAGTGCCGGTGCTGGTGATTTCACCAGCACCGGTTTTTTATGGGGCAGCAGGGGAGAATCTGAGCCAAATCGCGCAAGTTCTGCGAAAAGTAACTCGCATTAACTTTAAGCCTGGCATACAAATTGCGGTGGGCAAGGGGCGTGTAGAGTATTAGGGAGACGCCCCCATGCAGTCCTTTGCGACCGTGTTTCTGGCCGGATGTATGGCCTGTCTTGCAATGATGATGATGGGCCCCGAAACGGGTGAGCATAACCAGCTTTATGCGCTGGAAATCACGCTTGAGGAAAATGGTGAACGATTCAGCGCCGAACAAGTCGTGGTCGAGCCCGGCAAGTCCTATCTGATCTCGCTCGAAGCGGGCGCCGATTATGACTTCTCCATCGACATTCCCGGCGATACCCGCGAAGTGCAGGATCCTTTTGGCAGCGACATGCCGGAACGCACAGGCGAATATCTTGAGTTGCAAACCGAGCTGAAGATTGACGAGTCTGTGGTTGCCGCGCAGCGTCCGGATTATGGCCAGCTGATTGCCGCTAACCTTCTGCTTAGCATGGCCGAGCCGGCTCGCGAGATCCGTTCGATCATTCCAGTTGCCGATCTCGGTTTGCTAACGCAGGGCGGGACGCCGGTTGAAAGCCTCGCCATTACCATTAAAGGCAGCCCGTTTCAGGGATAAATCGCCAGTAATATCCAACAAATACAGCCCTGCCGCGGCGTCGCCCCTTCCGTAGGGACGGCGCATGCCGCATATCCGGTCCTAAGAACGATAAATTATCCGGAGGACACCCATGGCTGTTGCCGCTTTGCCTGACGGTTGGCCCGTCATTTCCATTGCCCAAGCCAATGCTGCCATCGCCGCATCTGACTCGCCCCTGAAGCTTTCAGATGGCGTCGTCGGCGGCGTGCCGATGAAAATCTATGCTGAGGCACCGCCCACCATTCGCACCATCCTTGAATTGGCTGAGCCCCAGTTCGGTGCCCGGGATTTCCTGGTCTATGAAGATGAGCGCGTCACTTATGCCGCCTTTGCGCGCGCGGTCGAGCATTTCGCGAAAGCGCTGATTGAACAGTTCGGTGTGCAGAAAGGCGACCGGGTTGCCATTATCATGCGCAATTATCCGCAATGGCCTGTGCCATTCTTTGCGGCGCTGTCGATCGGCGCCATCGCCACCCCGATGAATTCCTGGTGGACGGGTGACGAGCTGGAATATGGCTTGAGTGATAGCGGCGCAAAAGTCGCTGTGGTCGACCCTCAGATCCTCGACCGCATCCGGGACAATCTCGGCAATCTCAATGACCTGAAATCGATCATCGTCGCCCGTGGCGGCGAAGGTGAATCTGATCCGCGCGTGACCGCTTTTGAAAGCCTTATCGGACCGGCGAACAGCTGGAAGGACCTCGCCCAGATCGGGCTTCCAGCTGCAGATCTTGGCCCGGATGATGATGCCACCATCATGTATACGTCTGGCACAACTGGCCGCCCGAAAGGTGCGCTGGCCACGCATAGAGCCATCGTTTCAAACATGCTCAATTCGCTGACCTGCCAGATGCGCATGCTGCTGCGCCGGGGTGAGGAGCCGCCTGAGCCGGATCCAACCGAACAGAACGCGACGCTGCTGGCGATCCCGTTCTTCCATGCAACCGGCTCCTTCGCCGTCCTGATCCCGAGCATGCTGCAAGGCGCGAAGATCGTCTCCCAGTATAAGTGGGACGCGGGCGAAGCCCTGCCAATCATCGAGCGGGAAGAGATCAATAATGTTGGCGGCGTCCCGGCGATTGCCTGGCAATTGCTGGAACATCCGGACCGCGACAAGTATGACCTTTCCACCATCAAGGCGGTCTCTTATGGCGGCGCACCTTCTGCGCCGGAGCTGGTGTCGACGATCAAGAAACGCTTCCCTGAAGCGGCTCCCGGCAATGGTTGGGGGATGACGGAAACCTGCGCCACCGCGACGCTGAACATTGGCGAAGACTATGTGAACCGGCCTGATAGTGCCGGTGCCGCGCCAGGTGCGGTCGAGATCAAGATTGTCGGCGGCGATGGCAAGGAGGTCGCGGCTGGCGAGGTCGGAGAGCTCTGGTGCAAGGGGCCGATGAATTGCAAGGCCTATTGGAACAAGCCGGAGGCCACTGCCGAAACCTTTGTCGATGGCTGGGTCGTCACCGGCGATCTCGCGCGTATCGATGATGAGGGCTTCCTGTATCTGGTTGATCGCGCCAAGGACATGCTGATCCGTGGCGGCGAGAACATCTACTGTATCGAGGTGGAAAGCGCGCTCTATGACCATCCGGCCGTCATGGACGCGTCTGTGGTCGGCATTCCGCACAAGGTGCTGGGTCAGGAAGTCGGCGCCGTGGTGCAATTGAAGCCAGGCATGGAGGCCAGCGAAGACGAGCTGCGGGCGCATGTTCGCAACCAGATTGCGGCCTTCAAGGTGCCGGTTGAGATCCAGTTCCAGGACGAACCGCTGCCGCGCAATGCGAACGGAAAAATCCTCAAGCCAGAGCTTCGGGATCGCTTCCAGCCGCGGGGTTAAGCCGGGCTCTCGCCGCGGCAGATAGGGCATTTTCCTTATTGGCGCTGTCTATGTGCCGCGCGAGCTTTCCGGCAAAACAAACCGGAGGGAAGCGCCATGGCGCAAGACATAGATGGGCATTTCGATGTCCTGATCGCGGGGGCCGGGATTTCCGGCATCGGCTCGGCCTATCATCTGCAAACGCAGTGCCCGGATAAATCCTATCTCATCCTTGAAGCGATGGAGGATTTTGGCGGGACATGGCGCACCCATACATATCCCGGCATCCGCTCTGACAGCGACCTTTATACGTTTGGCTACCGGTTCAAGCCCTGGATCGGGCCACCGATCGCCACCGCGGAAGAAATCCTCGGTTATATGGGCGAGGTCATAGACGAGAATGCGATCGGCGAGCACATACGGTATTCGCATACGATTACCGGCGCGCGCTATTCCTCCGCCGACAAGCTGTGGACCGTCCGAGCGACCAATACCGCAACGGGCGAGGACAAGATCTATACCTGCACCTTCCTGTGGATGTGCCAGGGCTATTACAATCATGCCGAAGGCTACACGCCTGAATGGGACGGGATGGCAGACTTCCAGGGCGAGATCATTCACCCGCAGACTTGGCCGGAAGACACCGATCTCGAGGGCAAGCAAGTCGTCTGTATCGGATCCGGCGCGACGGCGGCGACGCTGGTTCCGGCGATCGCAGGCGAGTGCGAGCATGTCACGCTGTTGCAGCGCTCGCCGACTTATTTCTTCCCGGCCGAGAACCGCAACGAGTTTGCCGACGAGCTGCGCCGGATCGGGGTCTCTGACGAACTGGTGCACGAGTTGGCGCGCAAGAAGGCGCTGTTTGATCAGGACGAAACCTGCCAGCGCTGCCTGACTGAGCCTGAGGTGGTGAAGGCCGAGCTGTTGGAGGCAGCGCGCGGCTATCTCGGTCCGGAATTCGATATCGACACGCATTTCACGCCAAAGTACCGGCCCTGGCAGCAACGCCTTGCCTTCATTCCCGACGGCGACCTGTTCCAGGGCATTGCCAGTGGTGCGGCGAGCGTTGTCACGGACGAGATCGAGCGGTTCACCCAAACCGGTATTCAGCTGAAATCTGGTCAGCACCTCGACGCTGACGTGATCATCACGGCGACCGGCTTCAACCTCTCCGTGCTTGGTGGAATTCCGTTCGAAGTGGATGGCCAGCCGGTCGATTTCAGTCAGACGGTGACCTATCGCGGAATGATGTTTACCGGCGTGCCCAACATGGCCTGGGTGTTCGGCTATTTCCGGGCCAGTTGGACCTTGCGGGTTGATTTGATGGGGGACTTTGTTTGCCGGCTGCTGCAGCACATGGATGCCAAAAGTATGGATGAAGTGCGGGTTGAACTGCGCGCGCAGGATCAGGACATGGAGATCCTACCCTGGATGGACGCTGACAATTTCAATCCCGGCTATTTGATGCGCTCCATGCACCTGATGCCAAAGCGGGGCTCTGATCCGATCTGGCAGCATACGCAGGACTATTGGAAAGAATGCGAGGAATTGCCCGCCGTCGATCTCAGCGCTGACGAGTTCGTCTATTCGCAACGAGCTGCGGCGCAATCCACCGCTGCATAGCAGCGGAGTCATCCGGGCTTTTACGTCCCCAGGAAACCGCGTAAGAGCCCGGTATGACGGATGAAAACAAGCACTATCAGAAAGCCACGTCCGGCCAGCCTTTGGCGTTGGAGCGCCGCGAGGCGGCAGAAGACGGACGGCGCTATTCGCCATCGATCGGGCGCAACAAGGATGTCGTGCGGGACGTTTTTCTCGCCCATATGCCGGTGCGCGGCCAGGTGCTGGAGATCGCCTCGGGCACCGGCGAGCATGGCGCGCATATCACCGCAGCGGCGCCGGATCTGACCTGGATCTATTCGGATATCGATCCCGCCAGCCAGGCCAGTCAGCGGGCGTGGCGAGCGGCTGCGGATCATGATCGCCTGCGCGGTCCGCTGACCATAGACACCACCGCAGAGACCTGGCCGAAACTTGCGGAAACGCTGCAAACTGTTGCGCTGTTTTGCGCGAACATGAGTCACATCGCGCCATTCGCTGCAACCGAAGGCCTGATCGCGGGTGCCGGGCGCGTGTTGCGCTCCGGCGGCCGGATGATGCTCTACGGCCCCTTTGCGAGAGACGGCGAGATCGCGCCATCGAACGCACGGTTCTCCAAGGATCTCAAGCGCCGCGATCCGAGCTGGGGTGTTCGCGATCTCGATCGGCAGATCCTGCCATTGGCCGCGGCGGCCAATTTTCACTTGCACGAAGTGGTCGAAATGCCGGCCAATAATCTGAGCGTCATCTTCGAGAAAAGCTGACACCCAACTGCACGCCTAGTTCGTCTTCTTCTCCGCCGCCTTCACGATGTCGGCGCGGGCCTGGTTGAGGATCTCGACAATCTCTTCATAGCTTGACGTATCGGGCCAGGTCTCGGTGACGGTCTTGAACAGCGTGTGCCGCAGACGGCGGCTGGCCGACCGGATATCGCCGGGATGCAGCTCGGATTCCGGATGCGCGAGGCTTTCCAGCCGCTCCTCGATCTTGGCCAGCGTGTCCGCGTGCTCGGCAAGCTCGGCTTCGCCTTGTTCGGTCAAGTTGAATACGCGCTTGCCTTCGACTTTCTTGGCTTTGACGAAGCCCTGGTCTTCCAGCACAGACAGAGCCGGATACATGACGCCGGGGCTCGGTTTGTAGGTGCCGCCAGTGCGCTGCTCGATCTCGATGATCAGGTCGTAGCCGTGGCGGGGTTCTTCCTGGATGAGGGCGAGGATCAAGAGGCGCAGATCGCCATGATCCAGGGGGCGACGGCGGCGATATCCGCCGCGGCCATGCTGGCCCTTCATCTTCATATAGGCATCTGCGGCGCGGCGCATTCTTTGTCGGTGATACATAATGATACTCCTATTTCGATATATCGAATTATAAGTTTAGATATATCGAAATGCAAGAGCGAAACACGAAAATATGAGAAGGGACTGTCAACCATCGCGTGACGACGGGAGCGTGCGGTGAGTGGAGCGGGACTGAGGCGACGCTAAGCTGCGGCGCTCTCATTGGTGCCGAGGGCCTGGTGCAAATCGCCCAGAATATCCTCAACCTGTTCGAGCCCGACCGAGATACGGACCAGGCCTTCACTAATGCCATGCGCTTCGCGTTCTTCGCGCGAATAGGTCGAATGCGTCATACTGGCCGGATGCTGGATCAAAGTTTCGGCGTCACCGAGGCTGACGGCGCGGCGGATCAGGCCGAGCCGGTTCATCATCGCGATACCGGCGCTATAGCCTCCGGTCAGCTCGAACGCGATCATGCCGCCAAAGCCATTCATCTGACGCTTGGCCAGATCATGCTGCCCGAACGAGGCGAGGCCGGGATAGTGCACGCGCGCAATGGCCGGGTGTGCGTCCAGCATCTCGGCTACCTGCATCGCACTCTGCGCATGTCGCTCGACCCGCAGTTCCAGCGTTTTCAGTCCGCGCAGGATCAGCATCGCATTGAACGGGGCCAGCACAGCGCCGGTCATGTCCTTGACGCCGACCATCCGCACCTCGGCCATGTCTTCGGTTGAACCGACCGCAATGCCAGCAATCAGGTCGCCGTGGCCGCCGAGATATTTGGTCGCTGAATGCACGACGACGTCGGCGCCATGTTCCAGCGGTCGGGTCTGGACGGGCGTCGCATAAGTATTGTCGACCACCGTCTTGGCCCCGTGCCGCTTGGCGATCGCGCTGATGGCGGCAATATCGACCAGGCGCATGTTCGGATTGGCAGGGGTTTCGAAATAGACGACCTTGGTCTTGTCCGAGATCGCCGTTTCCAGTGCCAGGGGATTGGTCAGGTCAACATGCGTGACCGTGACGCCAAAGCGGCTGAGTCCATGCTGGAAGAAGGAGAAGGTGCAGCCATACAGCGTCTTGTCTGTGATCAGCTCGTCACCGGCGCGCAGAAAGCTCCACAAGACAGACGTGATCGCGCCCATGCCGGAGGCCATGGCGACGGCTGCCTCGCCACCTTCCAGCGACGCCATGCGCTGTTCGAGCAGCTCGGTCGTCGGATTGGAGATGCGGGTATAGATATGGCCCGGCGCTTCGCCCGCAAACCGGGCGCCGCCTTGTTCAGCGGTTTCGAAGGCGAAAGTTGAGGTCAGATGCAGGGGCGGGGTCAAAGCCCCATCCGCGCTCATCGGGTCGTAGCCGTGATGAATGGCGCGGGTTGAAAAGCCTTTGGACTTGTCATCATGCATGGGAGATCTCCGTGTGCAGCCATTCTAACCCAAAACCCGCCGCAGAACTTTGCGAAATGGCAAGGAAACTGCTTAGGTATTAGCAGAAACTGCCAAGGATGAGCCTATGGATAGCAAAGACCGCCAGATTCTCCGTGAGCTGCAAAGCGATGGACGCCTCACGAATCAGGACTTGTCAGAACGCGTGAACCTGTCGCCGAGTCCGTGTCTACGCCGGGTTCGCCTGATGGAAGAGCAGGGGATTATTCGCGGCTATACAGCCCTGGTCGACCAGAAGGCCTGGGGGCTTCCGGTTACGGTCTTCATCCGCCTTAAACTGGAACGTCATTCCGACGAGGCGGTGAACGCATTCGAGCAGGCCATCATCGCCATGCCGCAAGTCATGGATTGCTGGCTGATGACCGGGCGCTCTGATTACCTGCTCCGTGTGATCGCTGCCGACCTCGATGATTATGAGCGCTTTGTCCGCCGCGAGCTACAGCGCGTACCTGGCATTGCCAGCATCGATACGAGCTTCGCTTATGGCAGCGTCAAGCACGCGCAGGTGCTGCCAGATGCATAAGGGGGGCTCAAAAGGGTAAGCGCTTTTCTGCCTGCGCGGCTATGCGCTCTGCTTCAAGGCAGCAATCAAGCGTTGGATCTCTTCCCGTGTCGTATAACCATGCACGGAATACCGAAGCCCTTCTTTTCGCTCGTCAAAGCGAATGCCCTTAGCAGTGCAGACTTGCGTGACGGCCTCGCGATCGGGCGGATCAATCACGAATGTTGCGCCGCGCGCCATTCGATCGCTTGGGGAGACTATAATGTCTTCTGGCACCGCTGCGCCGAGTTCATCCAACCGGTCCTGAATCTCTGTCTGAACCCGTGTCGGTCCTAAGGTCTCCCACAGGTCCAACGCCGCATTCGCTAACACATATGGTGCGGGTGAGGGGGTCCCGCCGAAGAAACGCATGGCGGAGTCTGAGTAACGGAAATTATGAAAATCCATCTCGAACGGATCTTCATGCGAGAACCAACCAACATCGAGTGGTTGGCACGTCTCGATCATCCGGTCGGAGGCATAGAGGAAGCTTGCGCCCGGGCCGAAGCAAAGAAATTTCACGCCAGTTCCCAGTGCGAAATCTGGCTGCCAAAGATCAAGTGCCACGGGGATTGCACCGCTCGACTGGGCCACATCGATCACGCTGATCGTGTCGCGCTCGCGAGCCAAAGCGCAAAGCGCTCCGACGGGCGAGAGCTTAGACGTATTGGAAAAGGCGTGCGTGATGTGGATCAGGCCGACCGTTTCATCCCAGGCCTCCGCCCAGGCGTTCGCGTCGGTGACATCGCCATCCATGATGCGGATTCGCCAGCCCATCCGTTCCGCCTGTTTGAGCACGAAACCGATGGTTGGAAAGTCATGCGCTGAGCACAGGATGGTGGCCTTGTCGCCTCTGTCCGGCAGGGCATAGATGAGTTTGGTCAGGCCGCTTGAGATGTTTGCCTGCGGACAGAGATTACGGGCTGGAGCGCCCAACAAGGCGCCGAGCCGCGTTCGAAACGTCTCGAGGGTTTCAAGCCAGCCTGGCCAGGCGTCTCCCCCCGTCTGTTGCCAGGGATCAAAATAGCCCTCCCGCAAATGACCGGGCGCTGTTTTTGGAAGGCAGCCGACCGAGTGCGAGAGGAAGTAGTTGTCCGGGACGTGAAAGTGCTCACGCATCCGTCTTGGGCTCGAGCTTGTCGCGTTTGACCCCATAAGAGGCGCCCCAGCGATCTGTCATCTCAGCCCGAACGCTCCACAAATCCGGGAAGAATTTTTGCCTCAGCCCGGTATTCAGAATCTCGACGGGCCGGCCTTTGAGCGAGTTCGCGGCAACCCCGATGGAGCGGTAGATTAGCTGCATGTGTGCATTTCGGAACTTCTGGAATTGCTCATCAAATTCAGCCAGCGCTTCGGCCACCATATAGGCCTCATCATGCGTGTATTCGCTGTCATAGACCTGTTCCAGCGTGCGCTGGCCGCCTTCGAGATAGACCTCCGTATAGGTCTGCCAAAGATCTGCGGGCATTTTCAACAGTACGCGGAATCCGGGACTCTCCTGGCCGCTGCCATTACCGAGCAGCAACCGGACTTCCTGATAGTCTTTCGGGGACATCGTCTCGAGCAGCGCCAGTTGCGTGATCATCATTTCCTGGCAGATGTGCACGCGGCGAAACAGAGTCAGCGCCTTCAGCGTTCTTCCCGCGCGCATTTCATCATTGATGTCGAGCAGGGTCGTGCCCATGAGCTTCATCCATAATTCTTCGACCTGGTGGACGATCATGAATTGCAACTCATCGGGATTGCACAAATCCTCAGGCTCTTTCTGGCAGTCCAGAAGCCGCTCTGTGTTCAAATAGATTTCATAGTCGAGCTGGCCTGCTCCACGCATCATTTCGAGGTACATTTTTCGGTTCATTATCTTTCTCTCTTTTGAATTATCGGGAATTCAAAAGAGAGATCAGCTATGGCCGGTTAGCCAATCGCGTTGAACGTGCTCAGCCAAGGGTATGATGGGATCTCGGGGCATGCGGGTATGATACCAGCTTTGATATCAGGGTAAAGCCGCCACCTGAAACCTGCGCGCACGCAGCTCAGGCTTCCGGGTTCGATTCAGCCAGCCAGCGCGCCCGGATTTCCTCGGTGCGATTATGCGCCCCGTCCGGGCTCCAGCCGGGGGCATTTGCAGCGCGCTTGAGCCAGGTCAGCGGGCGAAAGCCGTCCGCGGCGCAGTCGCGCAGCAGGCCGGCAAATTCGTGATAAGCGACCACGAATGGATTATAGGAATTGAGCGGTTTGACGATGCCATAATCGGGCTTGTCGTCGTCCAGCTCGGGGATGAACGACCCGAACAGCTTGTCCCAGGTGATGAACACGCCGGCATAGTTGGCATCGAGATAACGCGGATTGGTGGCATGGTGGACGCGGTGATGGCTCGGCGTGTTGAACACCGCTTCGAACCAGCGTGGGCATTTGTCGACCGCTTCGGTGTGGATCCAGAACTGGTAGACCAGATTGATGCCGCCAGCGAGGCCGATGAAAGCTGGATGAAAACCGATCAGAACGAGCGGCCAGCTAACTACGATGATGCCAATGAATGGCCCGAACCAGGGTTGGCGCAAGGCGGTGGTGAGATTGTAATGCTTGCTGGAATGATGGGTGACATGTTCCATCCAGAACCAGCGCACCCGGTGCATGAAGCGGTGCTTCCAGTAATAAACGAAATCATACAGCACGAAGACGATCAGGAAGGTCCACCAGGTCACCGGAACCGTCATCACGCGGTAGGGCCAAACCAGCAGCAGGATCCAGATCCCGGCGACGCCGGTCAGCGTTCCGATGATGGCATTGCCGGTCCCCATCACCATGCTGGTCACCGCATCCGCGGTCTCGTACCGGCCTTTGGCGCGGCCGGATTTCACCGCCCACCATTCGACGATGACGGAGAGCACAAAGAAAGGCGCGAACAGCGCTTCAATTGGGATGTCAGCGGGCATTGATTACGCAGTGGCTTCCTGTTTGGCATCAGCGCGGATCATATCGCATGCTTTTTCGGCAATGGCGATGGTCGGCGCGTTGGTATTGCCGCTGACCAGGCGCGGCATGACCGAGGCGTCAACCACACGCAGGCCCTCGACTCCGCGCACCCGCAGCTGATCATCGACCACGGCCATGGTGTCGCCGTCTGCGCCCATCTTGCAGGTGCCGACCGGGTGATAGATCGTGCCGCCCGTTTCGCGCGCATATTCGAGCAGCTCTTCATCGCTGCTCAGCCCGGCGCCAGGTTCCAGCTCATGATCGATATATTTTGCCAGAGCCGTTTGCTGTGCCAGGTCACGGGCCCAGCGCAGGCCGGCGACAGCTGTTTGCTGATCGAGCGGGTCAGAGAGATAGTTCGGGCGGATTGCCGGATGGGCATCATGCGCGGAGGACTTGATGTGCACGCTGCCGCGGCTTTCCGGGCGCAGTTGACACGGCGCAATCGTGATGCCGGGCTCTTTCTCGAGCTCCATGTCGCCGGTCTCGGTCATTTTCTGCATGTCCATCGTGGCGGGCAGGATGTGGTATTGGACGTCCGGTGTGGCGAGTTCGGGCCGGGTCTTGATAAAGGCCGCGATGTGCGCGGCGGAGAGGGTCAGCAGGCCCTTGCGCTGGGTCAGATATTTGAACACTTCGCCAATCATCGCGAGGCCGCGCGATTGCTGGTTCACAGATGGGGTGCCCGGCTTCATCCGGTAGCGCACGCCCATGACGAAATGGTCCTGCAGGTTCTCGCCGACGCCAGGCAGGGCCGAGACCACGTCGATGCCCTTTTCCGTCAACAGGTCCGGATTGCCGATGCCTGACAATTCCAGCAGCTGCGGGCTGTTAATGGCGCCGCCCGCCAGGATCACTTCAGCCCGGGCGCGGGCCGTGTGGCTCTGTCCGTTCTGGGTGTATTCGACGCCAATCGCGCGTTTGCCTTCGAACAGGACACGGGCGGCCAAGGCCTTGGTCTCGATTTTCAGGTTGGGGCGTTTCTTGGCCGGGTTGAGATAGGCGACGGCGGCGCTGCAGCGACGGCCATTCTTCACTGTCAGCTGATAATAAGCGACGCCTTCCTGGTCCTCGCCATTCACGTCGCGATGCGGCAGGCCCAGCGCCTTGCCGGCCTCGATCACGGCGTCCGAGACCGGATGCGGTTCGGTGACGTCCGAAACATTGAGTGGACCGCCTTTGGCATGGCCGTCGAAATCGTCGCGCTCCTGATGCTGGCTGCGCAGGAAATAAGGGTGCAGGTCATCATAGGACCAGCCACGCAGGCCAAGCTGCGCCCAGCCATCATAATCCTGTCGCTGCCCGCGAATATAGAGCAGGCCATTGATCGAGGACGAGCCGCCCAGGACCTTGCCGCGTGGCCAGGTATGGACGCGGTCATGCGTGCCGGGATCCGGCTCGGTCTCGTACAGCCAGTTGACCTTCGGATCCTTCAGAGTCTGGGCATAGCCGACGGGAATATGGATCATCATTGAGCTGTCCTTACCGCCCGCTTCAAGCAGCAGGACGGTCGACTTGCCATCTTCGGTCAGGCGGTTCGCCAGCACGCATCCTGCGCTGCCTGCGCCCACGATAATATAGTCGAACTCGGTCATGATGGGGTCTCCGTAATCGGGCTTTGCGCGCTCTTTGATTCCAAAGATGACACAGGCGTCACGGTTTCAAAAGGGGCAACGCTGCGTCACGCTTGACGAGGGGCAGGCAAACCCGCTTCCTGTCGCCAGCGAAACAGACAGGAGAGCGGTATGAGCAGCCTCGGAGACTATAAGGAAATCAAGCTGGAGCAGGACGGGCCGATCGCCATCCTGACCCTGCATCGTCCGGACAAGATGAACGCCTTCACCGGCAAGATGATGCAGGAAATGATCGACGCGTTCGACAAGACGGACGCCAATGATGAGATCCGCGCTGTTATTGTCACCGGTTCAGGCGAACGCGCTTTCTGCGCCGGGGCTGACCTGTCGCAAGGGGCCAAGACGTTCGACTATGAAAAGCGCGCCGATATGGGCGAGGCCGGGCGAACCGAGAAGATCGATATTCAGCGCGATGGTGGCGGCCGTGTGACGCTGCGCATCTTTGACAGCCTCAAGCCGGTCATTGGCGCGATCAATGGCGCCTCCGTCGGGATCGGTGTCACCATGCAATTGCCGATGGATATCCGCATGGCCGCAGACACGGCGCGGTTCGGCTTCGTCTTCAATCGCCGCGGGATCAATCCGGAAGCCGCTTCGAGCTGGTTCCTGCCGCGTATTGTCGGCATCCAGCAGGCCCTCGAGTGGTGCTATTCAGGCCGTGTCTTCCCAGCCGACGAAGCGCTCAAGGGCGGTCTGGTCCATTCCATCCATCCGCAGGCAGAGCTGCTCGATGCGGCCAAGGAAAAGGCGATGGAAATTGCGCAGAACACGGCTGCTGTCTCGACCACGCTGACCCGTCACATGATGTGGCGCATGCTCGGTGCCAGCCATCCGATGGAGGCGCATATTGTCGACAGTGCGGCGATCTATACCCGCGGTCAGACCGAGGATGCGAAAGAGGGCGTGATGAGCTTCCTGGAGAAGCGCGATCCCGTCTATCCGGTGAAAGTGTCTGACGGCATGCCGGGTTTCTTCCCCTGGTGGGAAGACGAAGAGTTCGAGTGGATCGGCGATAAGTAGCGTTTTTTGAGCCGTGCCGGAGAGACTGGATTTGCCATTCTCTCCGGTCTGATTATCTTGGGGCAAATGAGTAAAAGTACAAAAGCAAGATCGAAGCGCGTTCTGGAAACGCGAAAAGCAACTGGCGCAGCCGCGGTTTACGCGCTGCGTGACCGTCACTGCAAATGGCCGGTGGGGGAACCGGGCAAGGCCGGGTTCCATTTCTGCGGCAAGCAGAGCCTTGAGGGCTCACCCTATTGCGAGGCGCATCAGGAAATTTCTCTGCGGGCCTGATTGATCAGGTGACCGCCGCATCCAGCAGGAGATAGGTTGCGAGCCGCGGGCTCGCATTCTTATTCGACGCGTGCGTGTTCTCGAGCGCGTTGAGCGCATCGGATTCTTCCAGAGCCAGGAAATCCCGGGCCAGAGTCATCAGCTCCAGATTGCCGCGCAGGCGCTGACGCACGCGCTCCACCTGACGACCGGCATGCTGCGATATGGCAGAGCGACGTTGCTTGTCGCCCTTGCGGGCCGCAAAGGCGATCTTCTTCTTGTCCTTGGGACGGAAGATCTCGTTCAGGCGAATGCCGGATTCCTGCAATTGTCCGAGCAGGGTCTCGGCCGTCTCTTCCCGCGACAGAGTGGAGCGTTCGTCGCGCTCCATATCCGCGATAATTTCGCTGAGTGAATTGCCGGAGGTTGGCCCGAGCAGCGCACGATCATCCTCATCCCCATCGTCTTCGAAGACCTCGGTTTCGGTCGATGAGAGAACGATTTCCGCGTCACCATTCTTGCCATTGGCCTTGGGTGCGTGGTCCTCGTCCTCAGACAGCATGGCTTTGGCCATCCGGTCGGCGCTGGCCTCGAACAGGTCTTCCTCAACCGCGCGAGACGGGGATTGAACGACCTGCTGCGGCTCAGCCGCTTCAGCGGGGGCGGGTTCCGGAGCCGGTTCAGGCGCAGGCGCGGCTTCCGCGACCGGTTTTTTCTTTTTCTTCGCCGGTGCGACCCGGTTTTCCATGGACTGGGTCTTGTCGAACAGAGCCTGGCTCGCGGTGCTGACCCGGCGCTCGGAAATGTCCATTTCGGCGCGGGCGGCCATGCCCGCCGCACGAACGGCTGCTGCGGCCTGTTGGCCAGC
>Ga0207422_1003519_pt1 | contig 15378 bp, 12 predicted proteins | sample MarCyaLeptolynsp_FD_187757 | JGI IMG/M metagenome (GOLD analysis project Ga0207422, IMG submission 187757) | Marine cyanobacterial communities from Panama - species 1 Leptolyngbya sp. (SPAdes) | ecosystem: Environmental > Aquatic > Marine > Unclassified | place: Panama: Panama City | collected...
TGATACTCATATCGCCTTCCTCCAGGCTAAGACCGATTGGCGGTCTTTTCGCCTATGTCCTCTTCCATTCTGTGACACATTTGCGATTCACTGGTTATAGCGCGGATACCCTTATCCACAGTGGTCCCGGCAGCCAGTGAAGACGCCAACAAGTCATTCAGAAGTATTCCTTTAGCGCGCGAAACACTCTTCCAAGCGCGTGGCCGGGTCTGCCAGTCGCACCGGGGCGCATCCGATCCTGGAAATGCGAACCAACCGAACGGATATCGATCGGATCGTCAGCGGCGTAAAGGCACAGACCTGCCAACGTCGCGAAGCCTGGGGTCGAATGTGCTTCAGGCAGCCCCTTGAGCGCGGGCGCCCGTCCGATCCTTACAGGCATGCCCAGCGCGCCCTGAACAAATTCGGCGACACCATCCAGCTCCGCTCCTCCGCCAGTCAGTACGACCTGACCTGCCGCGCTTCCAGAAAAGCCCATATGTTTGAGCGACTTGCCGACCTCATCTGTCAACCTTGCGAGGTGCTGTGTCACGACAGAGACCAGCTCCGCCCGCGCGATGCGGTTCTTCTCATCCGCGCCGCGCGCAACAGGTCCAGCGCCATCTTCGCCTGGACCATTGACCGGGATCATCTCGCGGTGATCGCTCGGAGATGCGATGGCAGAGCCTGATACGCATTTTAGCCGCTCAGCCTGGAACCTGCGAATGCCAAAGGCAGAGGCGACTGCATCGGTGATATCGCCCGAGCCGAATTGGACCGCGCGCAAACCAAGCAGCATCCCGCCAGCGAAGACCGAGACATTGGTGACATCGCTGCCGATCTCGACCAGCGCAACGCCAAGCTCGCGCTCTTCCTGGCGCAAGCAGGCATGCCCAGCTGCCAGTGGCGCTGCGACCACGCCTTCAACCTCAAGATGCGCGCTTTGCACCGCCTCGGTGAGATTTCGCACCGGCGCGCCATCGGCAAACATCACATGCACATCGACACCCAATCGTTCCGCATGCAGTCCGCGCGGATTGGCCACTCCATGCGCGCCATCCAACGTGTAATGCGCCGGCTGAGCATGCAGAACCATCCGCCCATCGGGCTGGATCGTATCGCGCGCTGTCACCAGCAAATGCTCGATATCTTCTTCTTCGATCCGCCTTCCGCCAATCTCAATCTCGACCTTGGAGACCTTGCTGGTCAGACCCGCACCGGCGCAGGCCACCCACACGCTTTGCACGCTCGTGCCGGCATTCTTCTCAGCGCGTTCGATGGCATCGCGGATTGCATAGGTCGCGGCAGCCATATCGGTGACATAGCCCCGCTTGATGCCCTGACTGGCCCTGTGGCCGGAGCCCAGGACTAGCAGCTCACCGGTGTCGGTCTCACCCATGATCATCGCAGAAATGCGGAACGAGCCGATATTGACCGCGCCAAACACCTTGTGCAGCCGCGCCCGGCCCGGGCTGGAATTGCGACCCAATTGCGCCATCACTCGCTGCCCTCCGCCTGCTCTGCCAAGACCTGATCAGCGCGGCCCGGAACGCGCAGATAGATCCGCGGCGGCGCGCGCATATCAAACATCGCAACCTGCCCACCGAGTAGGCGATTCTGGCCGTCCAGCCGCGCGAATTTGACCAAGGCTGTCGCGCCCTCGTCCTCGCCTTCGGGCAAAGCCAGGATCTGATCGGTCTTGAAGGTCAGATTCCAGCGACGATTGCCGACCCATTCGGCCGCCTTGACCTGCGGGCCCAACGCAGGCGCCGCGGCGAGCAGCTTGTCGAGCTCAACCACCTGACGCTGCGCGCCCGGACCTGAAATCTGCAAATACTCGTCTGCGTCCTCGGCAGAAATCGGTTCAAGCTCCACTCCGCTTGGATCGATCAGCATCAAACGATCGGGCTTTTCGAGCACGGCATGCGGTGTGCGCTCGACAATGTTGATCGCTAAGGTCTCAGGTAGCTGCACCGACACACGTGCGTCCGCCACCCATGGCAGCTCGAGCAATTCAGCGCGCAGCTCTTCCAGCTCAACCTGCGGCATTGGCCGATCACGCTGCGCGAGCGCCTGAGCATAGACTTGCTGATCATCCATTCGCTGCGTGCCTGTCACGCGCACATGGCGCACTTCAAACCCGGCATCCGAGGCCAGGCGAGCGACTTCGCCCTGAGCCATAGCCGGCACACCAGCCAAGGTCGCGACGAACCACGCCAAGGCGACACCGGCGCCGATAATGATCGCCAGGAAGATCCGATGCAGCTGCTCTTCGGTGAACGGAAGCAGGCTCATCGCCCCGTCAAAGAAACCCGACGTCTTGGCCTTTGCCCGGCGCGCTGTCTGCGCCCTGCTGGTCGCTTTAGCGGCCCGGCGGACGCCTTTCCCACCGCGTTTGATCTTAGCCATCAGCGCCTCCCTGGTGCACCCTCAGGGCCTCCTGCACAATCATGTCTACCAATTCCGCATAATCGATCCCGGCATGCTTGGCCTGTTCGGGCACAAGGCTGAGCGGGGTCATGCCCGGCTGAGTGTTGGTCTCGAGCACAAACAGGCCAGCCTCGCCCGCTTCATCGTCCCAGCGATAATCGGTGCGGCTGGTGCCGCGACACCCCAGCAGCTTGTGCGCGCGCAAGGCGTAGTCCTCGCACAAAGCCGCGATCTCGGGCGGAATCTTGGCCGGGCAGACATGCTGTGTCCGGCCTTCGGTGTATTTGTGTTCGTAGTCGTAGAAACCGTGCTCGATGATCAGTTCGGTCACGCCCAATGCGCGCGGGCCGTCAGGCCCGTCGATCACCGCCGTGGTCAGCTCGCGACCCTTGATGAATGGCTCAGCCAGCAATTCGTCGAATTCCTGCCACGGGCCTTGAGCGCTTTTGGCGATCGGATTGCCGACATTGCTGTCTTCGGTGATGATCGCGACGCCTACTGAGGACCCTTCATTGACCGGTTTGAGCACATAGGGTCGCGGCAGAGGATCGCGCTCATAGAGTTCATCGCAAGGCACGATCCGGCCTCCCGGCATCGGCACACCATGCGGGATCAAGGCTTGCTTGGTCAGCTGCTTGTCGATCGCGATCACAGAAGTGGCCAAGCCCGAATGGGTGTATGGAATGCCCATCAGATCGAGCATGCCTTGGACGCTGCCATCTTCGCCCGGCACGCCGTGCAAAGCGTTGAACACGACATCTGGCGCAGCCTCGGCGATCTGCGCCGCGACATTGCGATCCATGTCAATTTCGGTGACGCGGTAGCCCTTGCTGTCGAGCGCGTCGGCGATGCCTGCACCGCTGCTAAGCGAGACTTCGCGCTCTGCCGCCCAACCGCCCATCAGGACAACGACGTGGAGGGGCTCACTCACGGCCGACCGACCCGCTTGATCTCCCATTCAAGCTGGATGCCGGAATCTGCGTAGACCTTGTCGCGAACGATCTCGCCCAGGCCTTCGATATCGGTGCTGGTCGCATTGCCAGTGTTGATCAGGAAATTGGCGTGCTTCTCGCTCACTTGCGCGCCGCCATTCATCAGCCCGCGACACCCAGCCGCGTCGATCAGCTTCCACGAACTGTGGCCGGGCGGGTTTTTGAAGGTCGAACCGCCGGTCATGCTACCAATCGGCTGAGAGCCTTTGCGCTCGCTGGAAATGCGATCCATCTCAGCGCGGATCGTGTCGGGATCGCCGGGAAAGCCTTCAAACCGCGCCGCGACGACAATCGCACCTTCGGGCAGCGCCGAATGGCGATAGGAATATTGCAGCTCCGCATTGGTGAGCGTGACGAATTGGCCATCGGGAAAGACGACATCGCAATCGACCAATACGTCGCAGGTCTCACGGCCGTAACAGCCCCCATTCATGCGGGTTACACCGCCGACCGATCCGGGAATGCCGGTGAAGAAGGCCAGCCCGTCAATTCCAGCCTTGGCCGCACGGCGCGACACCATGTTGACCGGAGCCGCAGCGCCTGCCTCGATCGTGGTTTCGCCCGTGACTTCGACATTGGCAAAAGGCTTGCCAAGCTTGATCACGATGCCCGGAACGCCGCCATCGCGAATGATCATGTTAGAGCCAACGCCCAGCGCCATGATCGGCAGCTCACCATTGAGATGCTCGCAAAAGGTCTTGAGATCCTCAAGATCTGCCGGCTCGAACAACCAGTCAGCCTTGCCGCCGCTCTTGAACCAGACATATTTGGCGAGCGGCGCTTCGCGGGTCAGGCGGCCGCGAATACCCTCCACTGGCACCGGCGCATGCGCTGATCCTTCGACCGCGCTGGTCGGCGCTGCACCGTCATCCATGTCGAACCAATCGTCGGGCTGTTCCATTCCGCTCATGCGCCCCGTATTGAGTCAATCGAGGCCGCGAGGCCAGCGGCCCAGCGGGTGATATCCCCGGCGCCGAGACAAACGACGATATCGCCAGCGTAAATTTCCTCAGCCAGCGCCTGAGCGAGTGTGTCCTCATCCGAAATCGTGCGCGCATCGCGGTGTCCGCGCGATTTGAGTCCAGCCACCAAGGCGTCGCTGTTCACGCCTTCAATCGGCGTTTCTCCGGCCTCATAGACCGGCGTGACATAGACCAGATCGGCATCGTTGAAGCAGGTCTGGAATTCATCCATCAGATCATTGAGGCGCGAATAGCGGTGAGGCTGCATCACGGCGATCACGCGGCCGCCTTCGGGACCAGCATCAGTGGCTTCGCGCGCCGCACCCAGCACCGCCTGAATCTCAACCGGGTGGTGCGCGTAATCGTCGATGATCGTCGCGACGCCATGGTCGAGACTAACATTGCCAACTTTTGTGAAACGACGCCGGACGCCGCCAAACTGACCAAAGCCTTCGCGGATCACATCATCGGAACAGCCCATTTCGATCGCCACCGCGATCGCTGCCAGGGCGTTCTGAACATTGTGCCGACCAGGCATAGGCAAATGCACACCTTCGATCCGGCGATCCTCTTCGCCGCGTTGGCGGATGATCACGTCAAAGCTGTTTCCGGTCGGATCGGGCTGCACGTTTACGCCGCAAATGTCAGCCTGCAGCGAGAAGCCATAGGTCACAACCTTGCGATCGCGCACCTGGCCAATAACGGCCTGCACTTCGGGATGATCGACGCAGAGGATCGCTGCGCCATAGAAGGGCACGTTGTGAATGAACTCGACAAAGGCCCGCTTGACCCCTTCGAAATCGCCATAATGATCAAGGTGTTCGGGATCGATATTGGTGACCACCGCGATGGTGCCATCGAGCCGCAGGAAACTGCCATCGCTTTCATCGGCCTCGACGACCATCCAGTCGCTGTCTCCCAGGCGAGCATTGGAGCCATATTGCTCGATAATGCCGCCATTGATCACAGTGGGATCTACGTCGCCATTATCCAGCAGGGCCGCGATCATGCTGGTCGTGGTCGTCTTGCCGTGCGTGCCGGCGACGGCGACGGTCGATTTGAGTCGCATAAGCTCAGCCAGCATTTCCGCACGCCGCACCACCGGAATGCGGTTTTCAAGCGCTGCCGCGACTTCGGGATTGGTCCGCTTGACCGCGGTTGACGTCACAACGACAGAAACGCCTTCAACATTGTCCTTGGCATGGCCGATGCTGACGGAGATACCGCGTTTGCGCAGCCGTTCGACGCTGGCGCCTTCGGACAGATCGCTACCTTGCACCGAATAGCCAAGATTGTGCATCACCTCCGCGATACCCGACATGCCAATGCCGCCAATGCCTACGAAGTGAATAGTGCCTATATCGGTCGCGACACCCTTCATTCGTTCGAATCTCGCGTTGAATTGCTGGTCGCGGTTTGCGCTGTTGCAGCGGGCGCCGTTTCGCCAACCCGGATCACATCCATCATATCGGCGCCGCCAAAGCTCTCGACCAAGTCTGCCAGGTCCTTGGCAGCTTCGGGACGTCCGCAATTCCAAGCGCCATGGGCAGCATTAGCAAGTGAGCTTGGATGCTGAGCCATAGCCTGGATTTGCTTGGCGAGCTCTTTCGAATTGAAATTGCTCTGTCGTATCATGCGCGCACCACCAGCCTTGACCACCTCAGCGGTGTTCGCGGCCTGGTGATCGTCCGTGGCGATCGGAAGTGGGATCAGAATGCCTGGTCGGCCCACGGCAGTCAGCTCGGCGATCGTGGACGCACCGGCGCGGCCGATAAACAGATGCGCGTCGGCCAGCCGTTCCTGCATATCTTCAAAATAGGTCCCCAGCTCGGCCGGGATGTCATGACCAAGATAGCGCTCGCGCACGCCATCCAGGTCTTCGCTACGGCATTGCTGAGTCACCTGCAGCCGGCGACGCAGCGCAGGCGGCAGCATCGCCAATCCGTCAGGGACGACTTCTGACAAGACGCTCGCGCCTTGGCTGCCGCCTGTGACGAGAACCCGAAGGAGGCCGTCCTCAGTGAATTCGGGGAAGTCCTGGTCGCGCAATTGCAGAACTTCAGAACGCACCGGATTGCCGACCAGGTGGGTCTTAATCAGGTGCTTGTCTTTGAGCTTCTTCACGTCCTCGTAGGAGGTGGCGATCGCATCGACGCGTCCGGCCAGCAGGCGATTGACGCGGCCCAGCACAGCGTTCTGTTCGTGCACCACGCTGGGGATCTTGGCGCCTGTCGAAGCCAGCAGTGCGGGCAGCGCGGGATATCCACCAAAGCCGACCACTGCGGTCGGCTCAAATGCGTCAAACAGGCGGAGGGCCATGTCGCGCCCTTCCAGCACCGCACGAATGCCGCCAAACCAGTTGAGCGGGTTCTTGCCGAAGCGACCGGCGGGCAGAACATGCGCAGGCAGGAAGTCTGGCTTGCCTGGAATGTTGGCGCCGCGATCATCAGTGATCAGCGCGACGTGATGGCCGCGTTCGACCAGCTCGGTCGCAAGCGCAAAGGCTGGGATCAGGTGACCACCCGTCCCGCCCGCAGCGAGAACGAAATGGCGCGTTGATCCGGCCGGTGTGTCGCCGCTCATGCTCGTTCCTCCTTGCCCTCATCCTTTGGGCGCTCAAGAAAGTCCATCAGGCCTGGCGATGCACGTTCGATGAACGGGTTACGCCTGGTGATGGCGAGCAATAGCCCAACCGTGAAGCACATCGCCAGCGTTGATGATCCCCCATAGCTGACAAGCGGTAAGGTCATTCCCTTGGACGGGAACAGCTGGAGGTTGACGAGAATGTTGATGAAGGCCTGCCCGCCAATGCTAGCGATAAGGCCCGCCCCGGCGAGAAGCGCGAAGAGATTCTCCTCGTCGACCAGACGCATCAACACGCGCAGGACAATGGCGAGGTAGAGCAGGACGATCAGCCCGCAGGCGATCAGGCCAAACTCTTCGCCGACGACCGAGAAGATGTAGTCGGTATGCGCCTCTGGCAGATTCATCTTGCGGATACCCAGCCACAGGCCGCTGCCGGTCCATCCGCCAGCGAGCAGCGTTCTTTGCGCCAGATCGACCTGATCGAATGCGGTGCCGCCTCCCAGGAAGGCATCGATCCGGTGGCGCGCATTGTCGTAGAGGAAATAGGTCGCTGTCAGTCCGGCGATCCCGGTCGCAACCAATGCGCCTATCCGCTGCACCGAGACGCCCGAGAGCAAGACGAGGACGAACCAGATACCGGCAAACAGAATCGTTGCACCGAGATTGGGCTGGAGCATCAGCAGCGCTGCGACCAGCGCCATCAGGCCGGTGGTCGTGCTGAGCACGGGCAAGTTGGGATCGCGCACGCGCCAGCTGAGAATCCAGGCCAGAGCGATGGCAAAACCCGGCTTGAGAAACTCGCTCGGCTGCAGCGACATGCCCACTTCGATCCAGCGCCGCGCGCCGTTCTTCTCGACACCGATAAACGGCACCAAAAACATCAACAGCAGCATGGCTGCTGCGACAAGTATCCCGAGGCGACGCGCCTGATCGCGGGTGAAAAATGACAGCGCGAGCATGCCTGACAGCCCCATGGCCTGCCACACGATGTGCTGCTTGAAGAACAGCAGATCGTCCAAGCGCACATCGCTTGTCGACAATTGATCGGCGCTGGCAGGCGACGCTGCAGCGACCGCAGCAGTCCCGGTCAGCATCAGCAATATGATCAGCGACAGCAGCACTTTGTCGATCTCGCGCCACCATGCGCGCAGCTCGCTGCGCCAGTCACGACGAGCGAGGACTGGTGGATGAAAACTGCTTCCTTCGCGGCGCGGGCCGACGGCACCGACAACACTCATGCCGCCTCCCCCGCTATCGTGGAGATCGGTGCGAATGGCCCGCAATCCGTGAGCGCACCAACGACATGACGGAAATGATCGCCGCGACGTTCAAAATCTCGGAATTGGTCGAAACTCGCACAAGCGGGCGATAGCAAAACAACATCGCCGGGCCGCGCCGCCTCGCTCGCCCGCCGCACAGCCTCGCACAGCAATTCGCAGCGTTCGACCTTGACCTTGCCTTCGAGCAGATCCGCAAAATTCGGCCCCGCTTCGCCAATCGTATAGGCGGCCGCGACATTGCCGAGATGGTCCGCGCACTCGCCCAGCCCCTCTTCCTTGGCGAGACCGCCAACGATCCAATGCACACGCGGGTTCGGATCAGGCGGATAGGCAGCCAGTGCAGGTGCCGCTGACGCCGTGTTCGTCGCCTTGCTGTCATTGATATACAGCACGTCCTTGTCGACGCCGACCAGTTCCATCCGATGCGGCAGTCCACGGAACCGCGGCAGAGCATGACGCCACTGCGCTTCGGTCACGCCCAATTCTTCGACCAAGGCGATCGCAACCGCCGCGTTTTCGAGATTGTGCGGCCCCTGCAATCCCGGCCATTCGCGCTGCAGCGAAGCAAGCTTGCCCTGCGCCGCCCGCACCGCACGATCCTGTCCGCGTGACGATTGCTCACGCGCCATGACCGACGACGTCTCGGCATCCTCGCCGCCAAACACAGCCAGATGCCGCGCGCTCTGCATTTCGAACAGCCGCGCCTTTGAAGCGGCATAGGCAGCGAAATCATCATAGCGATCGAGATGGTCGGGCGAGATATTGGTCAGCGCCGCCGCTTCGCAATCAAGCGAATAGGTCAAATCAATCTGATAGCTCGACAATTCGAGCACATAGACGCCCTCGCCGCGCTCATTGGGCTCAAGCGGTTCCTGCCCCATAATCGGCTCGCCAATATTGCCGCCCATCAGGCTGGGAATGCCGGCCATATGGAGGATGTGCTGGACCAAGGCCGTTGTGGTCGATTTGCCATTGGTGCCGGTGATGCCGATCACCTTGTGCGGCAGCATCTCTGCCCGGGCGAGCGCGAACAATTCGATATCGCCGATAATCGGCACGCCATATTCTTCAGCGTGCGGCTTGATCGGATGGGTGTTGAGCGGAACGCCTGGCGAGACCACAACGCCCGCATAGCCGGTGAGGTCCAGCGACAGCGGATCAGCCAATTGGCAGCGACCCTCAAATGGTTCGCGCGCAGCCTCTTGCAAATCCCACGCGGTCACCTCGGCTCCGCTGGCGAGCAGGCTTTCGACCGCTGCCACGCCAGAGCGCGCCAGGCCGAGAACGGCATAGCGCTTTGCAGCAAAGGCAGTCGAAGTGATCACGCAGTCAGTCCTATCTCAGCTTCAAGGTTGCCAGGCCCGCCAGCGCAAGGATGATCGAGATGATCCAGAACCGGATCACAACCTTGCTCTCGCTCCAGCCGAGCTGTTCGAAATGGTGGTGGATCGGCGCCATGCGGAACACGCGCTTCCCGGTGCGCTTGAACCAGAACACCTGAATTATGACGCTTGCCGTCTCGACGACGAACAAGCCGCCGACGATCAGCAACACGACTTCGTGGTGGGCAGCAACGGCGATCGCGCCCAAGGCCCCGCCCAGAGCCAGCGATCCGGTGTCGCCCATAAACACAGCAGCCGGCGGTGCGTTGAACCATAGGAAGGCCAGGCCCGCGCCCATGATAGCGGCGCAGAAAATCGCCAATTCGCCCGCCCCCGGGACATGCGGGATGCCGAGATATTCGGAATAATCGGTGCGCCCGACGAGATAGGCGATCAGCGCGAATGTGCCAGCGGCGACGATCACGGGCATGATTGCCAGCCCGTCAAGTCCGTCCGTCAGGTTCACGGCATTGCCGAAGCCCACGATGACGAAGGCCGCGAAGACATAATAGGCAGGGCCGAGTGGGATCTGCACGTCAGAGAAGAAGGGGACATAGAGATCGGTGTTGATCTGGCTGACGATCAGCCATGACGCAGCGCCCGCGACTACAAATTCCAACAACAGGCGGATCTTGGCCGAGACGCCGGCATGGCTGTTCTTAGAGACCTTGTCGAAATCATCCATGAAGCCGATCGCGCCAAACCCTATCGTCACCGCCAAACAGGCCCAGACAAACGGATTGCGGGGGTCCATCCACAGCAGCAGCGACATGGTCAGCGCGACCAAGATCATCAACCCGCCCATGGTTGGCGTTCCGCGCTTGGCGAGGTGTGATTGCGGCCCATCTTCGCGAATGGGCTGGCCCTTGCCCTGGCGAACGCGCAGCATATTGATGAAGCGTGGCCCGATGATCAGGCCAAACACCAAAGCCGTCATCAGCGTCGCGCCAGCGCGGAACGTCTGATATCGAACCAGGTTGAAGACGCCTTCAAAGCCAAGCCATTCGGCAAGTAGGTAGAGCATTCAGTCGTCCTGTTCCTCAGAGGTCGGGGCTTGCGCAAAATGCGACACCAGCTTGCCCAGGCCCACTGAATTGGAGCCTTTGACAAGCACTGCATCGCCATTGGTGAGACCGAATTGATCGAGCGCTGCGATCGCTTCAGCAGGGCCGTCGCATTGCTCAAATGAAATCAGATTGCCAAGTGATTTTTCGCTGCTTTTGGACAGTTCGGATGCAAGTGCTTGCATTTCCTCACCAACCAAAATGACGTGATCGATCTTGGCATCGGCCAATGGCTCGGCAAGCTGGCGGTGGAAGCGCGGACCGAAGTCACCCAATTCCATCATGCTGCCCAGAACTGCAACGCGACGATGCGCCGGAGTCTGGCCCAATTGCTGGAGCGTCGCCCGCATTGACGCCGGATTGGCATTGTAGCTTTCATCCACCAACAGCGCCTTGCCGCCGATTGCGGAAATCTGGAAACGGGCGCCGCGTCCTTTGAGGCCGCCCATCTCAGCAAGCGCAAGGCCAGCCGCGGCCAAATCACCACCTGCCGCGCGGATGGCTGCGATTACGCCGAGTGAATTGGTGATCCAGTGATCGCCCGGCTCTGCCACCGAATAGCACAGCCGCGTCTCGCCCAGATCGGCGGTCACCATTGACCCGCCATGCGCGATCGAGATCGCATCGAGCAAGCGGACATCGGCTTTCTCCGAGCGACCGAATGTCACAACCTTGACGCCCAGTTTCTTGGCATGTTTGATCAAGCGATCGGTTTGGTCGCTATCAGCAGGGATTACGGCGGTGCCGCCCTCCACCAATCCGGTGAAGATCTGCGCCTTTTCGTCAGCGATCGCCTCAATACTGCCTAGGTTTTCGATGTGAGCGGGAGCGATTGTGGTGATCAGCGCCACATGCGGCCGGACATGATCAGCCAGAGGCGCGATCTCGCCCGCGTGATTCATACCCATTTCGAACACGCCGAAGCGGCTGCGCGCCGGCATGCGCGCCAGGCTCAGCGGAACGCCGACATGATTATTGTAGCTGCGCACGCTGCGATGCGCGGCTCCGCGGCTAGCGCGGTCAAGGCTGGCAAAGATCGCTTCCTTCACGCCAGTCTTGCCGACCGAACCCGTGACGCCGATGCGAACGGCCTCACCGCGATCGCGCGCGGCATGGGCGAGCGCGTGCAAGGCCTGAGTCGTGTCTTCAACCAGCACATGCGGGAAATCGATGGGCCGATCCGTGATCGCGGCGACCGCTCCAGCAGCGAAAGCCTGGGGGATGAATTTGTGGCCGTCCATGGCCTCCCCCTTAAGCGCGACAAAGACATCACCCGGACGCACATCGCGTGAATCCATCTCCACGCCGGAGGCCTGGAATGGATGGCTGGCCAGTCCGCCGGTTGCCTGTTCAATCTCCGCCGAGCTCCACAGCGCCAATGGCAAGCGGTCGCGCTTCGCCACCGGCCATGGGCGCAGAGCGGGGTGAGCGGATGCGCGCAAGATCATGCTGAAGCACTCCAGGCTTCGCGGCCCAGTCGCGACGCTTCTTCGCGTGCGACTTGCACATCGTTGAATGGCAGAATTTTCATGCTGTCTCCCGACCCGATGATCTGGCCCTCTTCGTGGCCCTTACCTGCGATAAGAATGATGTCCTGCGCCTGAGCCTGTTCGATCGCGTGAGCGATTGCCTCGCGTCGATCCCCTATCTCGGTGGCATTGCTGCCAGCTCCGGCCAAAATCTCTGCGCGAATGGCTGCAGCATCTTCACCGCGCGGATTGTCGTCGGTGACGACGATCCAGTCGGCATGGCGCGACGCAACCTCGCCCATCGGTGCACGCTTGCCTTGATCGCGATCTCCGCCAGCACCGAACACGGTGATGAGGCGTCCGCCAACATGCGGGCGCAAGGCGGTGATCGCGGCTTCCAATGCGTCCGGCGTGTGCGCGTAATCGACATAGACCGGCGCACCTGACTGCGCGATGACAGCGCGCTCAAGCCGTCCACGGACGGGTTGCAATCTACCGATCGCGTCAAACACCATGCTGGCGTCGCAGCCGGTCGAAAGCGCGAGGCCAGCGGAGACCATGGCATTGGCGGCCTGATAGGCTCCGATCAGCGGCAAATTGATCGTGCGGGACACGTCGTCATGCTCAATCGTAAGGCTTTGTCCCAATTGGGTCGCCTCGCGGGCGGCAAGGCGCAGATATTCGCCCCGCTCGCCCACTGTGAGCACGCTCAATTTTGAGGACTTGGCGTGCTCAATGGCGCGGCGGGTCCACTCGCAATTTTCCCCGCCGTCCCAAATGATCGCGGTCGCGCCTGGCTCGACCACTTCGTCAAACAGCCGCATCTTGGCGGCAAAATATTCGTCCATCGTGCCGTGGTAATCCAAGTGATCACGGCTGAAATTGGTGAAGGCGCAGGCTGTCACCGCAACACCTTCGTTGCGAAATTGCGAAAGCCCGTGGCTCGACGCTTCGTAAGCGACGTGAGTCACGCCCTCGCGCGCCAAACCGCTCATATTCGAAAGGAAGGTGACGATGTCGGGCGTCGTCAGGCCGGTCGATACGCTCTCATCGGGCGTGGTCACGCCAAGCGTTCCGATACTGGCCGCGCGTTCGCCGCACATGCGCCAGATCTGACGCGTCATCTCGACACAAGACGTCTTGCCGTTTGTGCCGGTGACCGCGACGATTGTGGCGGGGACAGGCGTGAAGAAGCGCGCAGCAAGCTGGGCGAACAATTGGCGCGGCTCATCATTGACGCAATGCGCAGCGCCAGAGACCTGTGCCTCGCCACCCGCAACCACGGCAATGGCGCCGGCTTCGATCGCCGCAGGGATGAAGTCCTCTCCGTTGAAGCGAGCGCCGCGAAAAGCGCCAAACACTGTGCCGGGAGCGACTTTGCGATGGTCGATGGCAAAGCCAGTGACATCCCGATCAAGGTCGCCACCCTGAGCGCTGGCTCCCGCCGCTTCGAGGAGAGCCGCGAGCTTCACTGACGCCCCTCAACCAGGAAGCGCAGTTCGCTGATGTCGACATCGCGCTTATTGTCCGGGCGGACCCCAAGCAGCGGACCAATCCGCGGAACGAGGCGACCAACAATCGGCGCGGCGTTCCACGCAGCGGTGCGCTGATACGAGCTTGCGACGGTGCCGCGCGGCTCATCCAGCACCACCACGATGACATAGCGCGGCCGATCCATCGGAAACGCAGCCGCGAAGGACGCTACGATCTTGGTGTCGCTGTAGCGACCACGGAAGACCTTTTCGGCCGATCCCGTCTTGCCGCCGACACGATATCCTTCGGCATTGGCGCTGCGACCAGTGCCATACATCGAGATCATCCGCATCAATTGGCGCATGCGCGATGAAGTGGAGGCGCGGAACACGCGCTTGCCGCGCGGAACATCTTCCGGAGCGAGCTTGTGCATTGTCGCCGGACGCCAGACGCCGCCATTCACCAGCGCCGCATAGGCGCTTGCCAAGTGCAGAGGGGTGACCGAGATGCCGTGGCCATAGCTGACGGTCATATTGGTCAGCCGCGACCAATTGTCGCCCGGCCACAGCGGAAAGCCGCGGGCCGGTAGCTCAATATAGGGCCGTTCGTGCATGCCGAGATTCATCAGAACCTCGCGCAAATTCTCAGCGCCCAGCTCATCCGCGACGCGCATTGTCACCGTGTTGGATGAATAGACCAGCGATTGCGGGATATTGAGCGTGCTGCCCTTGTCTTCGTAGTCCGACAGAGTGCGATTGCCGATCACGACCGGCTCTGAATTCCAGTCCCTGCTCAAATCCTTGATAATTCCCGCGTCAATCGCGGCAGCGACAGTGATCGGCTTGAAGGTTGAGCCGAGCTCATAGACCTGGTTGGTCACTCGGTTCATCATGTTCTTCTGGCCGGCTTCGTCGATCTTGTTGGGATCGAATTCGGGCAGCGAAGCAAGTGCCATGACTTCGCCGGTGTCGACATCGAGAACGATGCCTGCGGCGCCCTTTGCGTTGACCGCCAGCATCCCGCTGCGCAGCTCATCTTCGAGCGCGCCTTGAACGCGTGTGTCGATTGACAGGGCGATCGGATCAGAGCGAGTGGCAGGATCGCGCAATTGCTTGTCGAGCACGGCTTCCATGCCGACCCGGCCGGAATCATCCGCCGCGACATAGCCCAGCACATGCGCGCCAAGCGAACCTTGCGGATAGTGGCGATCGGTCTCTTGCGGGATTTGCAGCGCAATTTCGCCCAGCGCTTGGACGCGGTTGGCCTCTTCGGGCAGCACGCGGCGGCGGAGATAGCCCGGGCGGCCCGAGCTCAGCCGTTCGGCGGTGTCAAATTCGTCGAGGCCGGGGAAGATCGCTTTGAGTTCTGCGGCGACCTCGCTCGCCGGGCGCACCAGAGGATCGCCGCCATCGCCCATCGCATTGGGCGCGTACCACAGCGCATAGGCCGGGAATGCGCGCGCCAGCGGCATACCATTGCGATCGGTGATCTCGCCGCGGGGTGGCAGTAATTGCTCACCCAGACTGGTGCGCTCGGGGACATGTCCTGCGAGGCCGAGATAAGTGATCCGCAGCACCGCTGCGAGCGCGACGAGCGCGAAGACGAGCCCGATCCACAGCACGCGCCAACGCGCTGTCAACAGCGAGCGATAGCGCAGATTGACGAGCTGGATGCGGCCTGCGGGAATGGCCGGGCTGGCCGCGAAGGCGCTCATTCAGCCGAGTCTCCCGCGGCGGCCAGGGCAGTCGGCGACGTGCGGGC
>Ga0207422_1003522_pt1 | contig 15369 bp, 13 predicted proteins | sample MarCyaLeptolynsp_FD_187757 | JGI IMG/M metagenome (GOLD analysis project Ga0207422, IMG submission 187757) | Marine cyanobacterial communities from Panama - species 1 Leptolyngbya sp. (SPAdes) | ecosystem: Environmental > Aquatic > Marine > Unclassified | place: Panama: Panama City | collected...
AACGAGGGCAAGCGGGACACGAACGACGATCGCGCCGTGCGCATTGCCGGGATCTGCGAGCGCTCGGTGCAAATCGACTACGACGAGGAAGTCACGTTCAAGGCGGTTCAGCACATATTCGACATGGCCCGCTCAGACGACGAGCGGCCGTTCTTCCTTCAGGTTTCCTATACGCACCCGCATGAACCGTATCTTTGCCGGAAGGAGTTCTGGGACCTTTACGAAGGCAAGGATATCCCGATGCCGGCCGTTGCCTCGCTTAGCGAACAGGAACATGATCCGCATTCGGTCCGCCTTTTGAAGGACTTCGGGATGCTCGGCATCAGGTTCAAGGACGAGGATGTCAACCGCGCCATTCGGGCCTATTACGGCTCCATCAGTTATCTTGACAGCCTGATCTCAAGAATACTGGACGCTCTTGAAGCCACCGGAACCGCTGAGAACACCGCGATTGTGTTCACGTCCGACCACGGCGAAATGCTGGGTGAGCGGGGCATGTGGTTCAAGAAGCATTTCTTTGAAAAGGCCCTCCGCGTTCCCCTGATCGTCAAGGCCCCGGGTCTGAATGCGCAACGGGTGCGTGAGCTCGTGTCGCTCGTCGACCTGCTGCCGACCTTCAATCGTCTCGCCGGCGCCGGGGCACCGGTTGAGCCATTGGAAGGGACTGACCTTCTGACCCTTCTCGACCAGGGCGATCCACCGCCGCAAAGAGCCGTTTATGCCGAGTACCTGGCTGAAGCGACGCCGGTACCCATCTTCATGATCAGGCGGGGACCATACAAGTTCATCCATTCTTCCCATGACGGCACGATGCTGTTCGATCTTGCGAACGATCCGAACGAACTGACAAATCTTGCCGTCTCAAAATCGCATCAGGAGATCGTTGACTCCTTCCAGAAGGAACTCAGCACCAAGTGGGATGAAGCGGCGCTGACCGAAGCCATTCTGCTCAGCCAGAAGCGCCGGGCCGTTGTGCGCGACGCCATGAACAAAGGACAGAAGCGCCTTTGGAACCACGGCGAAAGCGACGCCGACAAGGTGCTCTGGTACCGCGGCGTCCAGGGCTACAACGAATGGGCGTTCGACTACATCTAGATTGAGGCGAGGCGCAGTAACGCGGCAGCAAATCCCCCAGTGGCTGGAGGGCTATGCTTTGCGAAATGAATCCGTACGCCAGAGCAGATTGCAGACAAACGCAGCGCCGCTGACAAACCTCTGTCGTGAATGGTCACTGGACGTCGTGGCGGTTGTCCCGGGCGACGCGTGTGTTATCCATTGCTGGCATCTTTTGGGTTAGTTCTGTGCACGTCTCAGAAACTGCCTGCCCGTTTGTTGGTGCCGCCTCCAACAGAGGAAGCCGAACGACAATGCTCAACGTTTTGTCCCGCAACTCGGCGTGAACCGTGCCCCCACTTCCAAGGCACAGCTGCTTCACGATAGACAGCCCAAGCCCGCTGGAGTGGTTGTTGCGCCCTCGGGTCCGGCTGTGAGAAACGCGAAAAAAGCGATCAAAGAGCAAGGGAACATCCTGCGGCGGCAAGTCGGCAGCGCCGTTGGAGAAGATCATTTCAATTCCCTGCGGATCATGCTTGGAAAATTGAACCCGGCATTCCGGTTGCGGATCAGCGTATCTCAGCATGTTCGACATCAGGTTATCGATGATGTGCCGCAAGGATTTTCCCGACACGGCAACCCGTCTGTCGATCAGCGCGTCATCGAGGCTCACACTCAGCTGAAGATCCTTTGCGCCAAACTGGGTGTCCCACCGGCGCTTAACGTCTTCCAGAATGGACCGTACCTCCACACCTTGCGACGTTGGGTCTTCGTCCTCGGGTGAGAGCTCCAAGGCTTCGATGGAGTGGGTCAATGAAGTCAAATGATTGAGTTCATCCGACATGAGTGAAAAGAATTTCGCGTCGGCCTGGAAAACGCCATCCTCGAGGCCCTCGGTGTAGCCACGAAGACTGGTGATGGGTGTCCGCAGCTCGTGTCCAAGATCGGCAAGGTATCGCGCGCGGCGCTGCTCTTCCTGCTGCAATGCTGCTGCAAGGGCGTTGACCGTATCCGCCAGTCTCCCGACCTCTCCTGACTGGGTTTTCGCGCGCACGCTGTAATCGCCCTGTCGCAACCTGTCCGTCGTCCGGGCAAGCACACCGAGGGGACGAACGATCAGGAGTGTCACACCAATGGACGCCGCGACGGCGAAGACCAGTCCAAACGAGATACTTGTCCAAAGTTGACGCTCGACCTCGTCCACGAACATGGCGTGAACCTGACCCGGCTCGATGTTGAAAGTGGACATGAGGCGATCGGAGTAGGTCGTGCTTTGACCCATAAAAAGCCAGTACCAGGCAACTCCCAGCATCAGAACAATCGTGATGTTGGCCGCGATCATCTGGAGCGTTAGCCACGGCACCCGGTGCAGGCGGTGTTTCACGATATCATGTGCCCGGCGTTCGCGGTGGTCGAGAACCGGTAGCCAAATCCGCGCACCGTCTCGATCATCGTGCCGGTTTCATCACCAAGTTTCGTACGCAGATTATGAACGTGCACATCGATCGCCTTGGGGCCGACCGCAACGTCGTTTCCGTAAAGAAGCGCGATCAGTTGGCCCCGCGACAGAACCCTGCTGGGCTGCTCCAGAAGACGCCGCAGAATTTTGTGCTCATAGGGCGTCAGCGCGATCGTCTGACCGGACACGTTGCAGATTGGCTGCCCGATATCCAGTTTCAGGGGGCCGACTTCCAACACCTCTTCATGACTTGCACTTGCCATTTGACTGCGGCGCAAGATCGCCTGAATGCGGACGATCAGCTCCCGAGGCGAAAAAGGTTTGATGACATAGTCGTCTGCACCCGAAGCAAAGCCGTGAAGCACATTGGTTTCAGCACCCAGGGCTGTCAGAAACAGGACGGGTGTCAGGGTGCCTTGCGCGCGCATCGCCTCAACGATGTCCGTCCCGGACCTGTGCGGCAGCATGACGTCGAAGATGCAGATGTCGAACGTATCCGTCAGGGCGGCCTTGTAGCCCGTCAGACCATCTTGGTGCTCGACCACTTCATGGCCGGCACTTTCAAGATAGGCGCTCAGAAGATTGAGAATGTTCTCATCGTCTTCGACCACAAGGATTTTGGCTTTGGCCGCGATACCACCCGTCTCCCCAAATGAGCTCTTGGACGGGAAGAAAGGTGCATTCGTTTGCATGGTGCGTCCAATAACGATCCGGAGACTATGAGTTGATTGGAGGCGCGCCGGCCTCAGGGGGAGGCCGGCGCAATCGGCAAAACCCTATTGTGCGGCAAGCGTTTCGGCCGAGGTGGCGAAAATCACTTTCCAGTTCGACTCACCCTTTGAGATCACGGTGTCGGTGTCTGCAAGGAAGAGCTTGTTGTGGGCTGCCGGGCTGCTGTTGAGGTAAAGCTGACCATCAACGATGGCCCAAAGATCGGGCTGGGTCGGCACTTTCTTGCCCTTGCTCGCACCCGCTGAGCACCACCCGCCATAGGCCGGAGCATACTTCGCCGGGTTGGCATCAAAAAGCGCCTTGTTCTCCGCGGAGGCAAAATGCCAGGTCGCCCCTTGATATTCGGACGCAAATTCCGGTGAACCCGGCGTTGGTGCACCCACCGTGTGGTAGGCAACAACGTCTGTCCCCCCAACGACGGCGCCACCGTCAAGGTAGTGCTCATCCACGGCCAGCGCCGGACTTGCCATAAAGCTCACGGCCATTGCCATAGAAACCGCCGCGATAGTCTTTCCGTATGTCTTCATAGGTTACGTCCTCGGGTCTGTGTTTTGACAATTTCAAAAGGATGAGTACTAGGGTACGGACCCCTAAATGAAGCCGATTTGGCGGCAAAATGGCGAAATCTCGCAAGGAAGCGGGTGAAGAGCGGGCTGTGTGCCCGGTCAAGCTCGGTGACGCTGCGAGGTAATGCCATTTTGCCGTCCTTCGGATTTGGCCGTCTTGACCATCTGCTGCGTCGCGAAAGGCTTGAAAATGGACCACATTTCCTGCGCCTTCGCTCCTTTCATATGGTCAAGACGATCCAAACCAAATCTGCTTCATTTAGGAGTCCGTACCCTAAGGTGAACTCTTCCCAGGACGTCGGGTATAACGGGGCAGTGTTTTGGGGCGGTTTGGGCTGCGTTAGGTTTCGGTTAGGATCGCGTGTCGTCCTGTAAGGATGTTTCTGGCCGCAACCCTGGAGCGCGGCCGAGAAACTCACGGAACATCACGGCACAACAATGACTTCGACCCGGCGATTTTGCTGACGGCCCGCGTCCGTCGAATTATCAGCGACCGGTTCATGCTCACCCGCAGCGCGGATTGACATATTGGAACGGGCAAGTTTCGGAGTGGTCGCCAGATAGGCGCGGACTGCATCAGCACGGCGTTCTGAAAGTGCCATGTTATATTCGCCGCTGCCTTTTGAATCCGTATGTCCTTCGATCATGAGCGTCGAGAACTGCCGTTGACCGACAAGATCCGAGAACTGCGTCAGGATTGTAAGGGCCTCGCTCGAAAGTGTCGCCTCGTCAAATTCAAACAGGACGCCAGCATCAAACACAAATCTCTCAGCGGACCCGACCGCGGCCACTGCGTCTATGTCAGCGCCTGGCCAGTTGCCTCCACGGCTAGCGCATTTTGCATCGGTCAGACGAACAAAGCGGTAGCTTACACCTTTGACCGCGTGTCCTGAAATATCGAGACTCGCCGTAGACCCGGACACCATGCCGATTTTGGTCCAATCCTCGCCGTTGCGAGATATCTCCACGAATGTCGCTTCAATGTCGTCTCCAGCCTCCCAGATGTGAAGATCCGGCCCCGCAATATCGATCAATGCATTGTCGGTAAATTCGAGTGTGATGGATCCATGGCAGCCGAGTGTCAGCGTCGTTGCTTCCAATTTGTCCTGACTTGCAGACTTAGGTCGGTCCGTTGGTCCTAGAATGCTCTCGGGATTTCGGGCAGCGTTCCGTTTAGATGGCGGGTTGCCTTCATCGAAACGGTGCACACGGTCGGCAAAGGATATGTCTCCTGAAGGCAAGTCAATGACACCACCCTGCGCTTTGGGATAGCTCTTCGCAGTCTGGGCTTCAGCACTCGAATGGGGTGGTATCATCAGTGCACAGGCTGTCAGAAAATAAACGAAATGACGTTTGTGAAACATGTATCGCTCCGTTTTAAAATAGATTTAGTGCGTCACGTGTCCGCCACGATTTGTCGCCGAAAATGCACGGTCTAGGGCGGCAATTTCTTATGCTGGCATGATAGGAAGAACGCGACTGGCGGCAGTGACGAGAATCACGGAACTAATCAATCGCAGCGAACTTCTCTAAATAATCGGTAGAATTTGCGAAGAAGAATTGTAATTATGTATATTGAGGCAGCATTTATTATTGAATTCTTCGGAGATTTTTCGGTGATTGAAGTATTCGAGGCTTAAGTTCGATTTGGTGGAATGGACTTTCGTTTTCGTTCTGGAACCTTGCAGCATTTCTCCGGACGGTCGTTCATATCGATCTACGGGGCATTTTTCAGACCGTCGACATAAGTCTTGATCAGGGTCTTTGCCAGCATCAACGACGTTTCTCCTTCCTGCAGTCGTCCGGAGCCTTCCAGCACTGTCATGCCGAAAAGGCTCATCCATAAAATGCGCGCGTGCTGATGAATTTCGGCATCGCTTCGGCCCGACAAAATGGGCGCGAGCGCGCGCTCGATCAGGGCGAGCAGCCTTGATACCTTTTCCGAATACCATTCCGGCACGGGCCGGTCCTCTGGCAACTTATGCTCGAAAATCGCATTCCAGAGCTTTGGATTTTCATGCGTGAAACTGAGGTAGCAATGCACGAGCCGCTCCAGGTCCCTGTTCGGGTTTTGGGTGAGTTCGACTTTCGAGCATTCCTGCATGAGCTGATCCAGGGTCTCGCCATTCATTTGCATGATGAGGTCGTCGAGATCATCGAACAAATTGTACAAAGTCCCGATCGTGTACCCAATGTCACGTGCAATCTGTCGAGCGCGGATGCCTCTAAGACCTTCTTTTTCAACAATTTTTCTTGATGCATTTATTGCGAGCCACCAAAGCTCTTCGCGCGTGTGATCGGACCGACGGGCCATTCATTTCTCCAAAGATTCATCAAAAAATGAACAATGTTCATATTTTATCTTGATATTGATCGCTGATCAATTTATTTAAATGAGCACTGATCAATTATCAGTCTTTCACTTCTAGTCCTCACGAATGGGAGCGTTCATTATGGTTCGGATTTCAAGAGACTGGTGTGCCGCCACCGCAATTGCCGCAGGGCTCTGCCTGAGTGTTTCAGCTGTAACACCCGCCAACGCCGTTGGCCTGCTGACGCCATCAGATCAATCGCAGTCGCTGGATCTTCTAAATCACAAGGTAAGCGTGGTCGTGGAAGACGGCTACGTGATCACCACGGTCAATCAAACCTTCAGCAATCCGCATGGGAACGACATGGAAGCGACCTATTCGTTTCCGGTCCCGCACAAGGCTGCCGTGTCGGAGTTCACATACTGGATTGATGGAAAGCCGGTAACTGCCGAGGTCGTCGAGAAGGAAAAAGCCCGTCAGATCTATGAAAGCGAGAAACAGGCCGGCCGGAACACCGGTCTTGCGGAGCAGGACGACTACAAGACCTTTGACATCAGCGTCTGGCCGGTCCGCGGCAACGACGATGTTGATATTCGCTTCTCCTATATTCAACCGGCAAAACTCGACACTGGCATTGGGCGGTACCTCTATCCGCTCGAGGAAGGCGGCGTCGACGAGGAAAAGCTTGCCTTTTGGACCGCCAAGCAAACGGTGACCGGGACATTCAGTTTTGATCTCCATCTGCGTACAGATTATCCGGTCGATGCCGTTCGCCTGCCCAAGCACCCGGGCGCTCAAATTACACAAGAGCAGGACGGGAGTTGGCGTGTGCACATGAACAACGCCGCCTTGGCGAGCGGTCTGGAGAAGGATGCGGCTTTGGATTTGCAAAGCGCTCCCACCATCGATGAGACCGGGCTCAGCGAGGGTGAGGCAGCACAAGGCCAGACCCCGGTGGCGCTGGATCAGGATATTGTCGTCTATTGGCGGCAAACGCAAAATCAGCCGGCACGCGTCGATATGGTGCCCTACAAGGCGGACCCGTCCGGTCGCGGGACGTTCATGCTGACCTTGACGCCGGGCATGGATCTCAAGCCCATCACCGAGGGGCGTGACTGGATCTTTGTTCTGGACCGGTCCGGATCCATGGGGGGCAAGATCGCAACGTTGAGTGAAGGTGTCGGCAAGGCGCTCGGAAAACTGCGGCCAGAAGACCGTTTCCGGATCATCTTTTTCAACGACGGAACAAGTGAACTCACGAACGGCTTCACACCGGCCTCCGCAGATCAGATCAATCAGGCACTGAACAGTGTCCGCGGCGTTCAGGCCGGCGGCGGCACCGATCTTTATGCGGGACTGAAGAGAGGCCTTAATGCCCTGGATTCCGATCGCACGGGTGCCATCGTTCTGGTGACGGATGGTGTTGCGAATGTCGGCACCACGGAGACCAAAAAGTTCCTGGAGCTGACGCAGCAAAAGGATGTGCGTCTCTTCACCGCGATCATGGGCAACAGTGCCAATGTCCCCCTGCTGGAACCGATGACGGATGCGTCCGGCGGCTTCGCCGTCAGAGTTTCAAACTCCGACGACATTGTCGGTACCCTCCTGCAGGCAACTTCAAAGGTGACGCACGAAGCGCTCCATGGCCTGAAACTGGATCTGACGCAGAAGGACGGGTCCGTGCGCATCAACGATATCAGGCGGCGCAACAATCCGTCGCTCTATCGCGGTGAGCAACTGGTTCTCTTCGGTCACTATTGGGGAGAGGGCGAAGCATCGCTCAAACTCACCGGCGAAATCTCGGGCACGCCCGTCAGTTACGAAACCAGCTTCACGTTTCCCGAAACGGCAAAGCGCAACCCCGAAATCGAACGTTTGTGGGGCTATGCGCAGATCGAGCACGACCTGCAGACGATTGGTCTTTTCGGCCCGGACCGGGACCTCAAGACGTCCATTGTCGATACGTCGAAGGAATTCGGTATTCTGTCACCCTATACGTCGATGTTGATCGTTGAGGAAACGCGGTTTGAAGAGCTTGCGATTGACCAGACCAACAAGAAGCGTCTTGCCACCGAACAGGCTGCCCAAAAGGAACGGAAGGCAAAGCCGGTTCAATCGACCCGCGTCGACACGCAAAAGCCGATGTTCAAGGGCAACCAGCCAAGCCATTCGGGTGGTGGCGGCGGCGGCGGATCCGGATCGCTGGGCATCCTGGGGCTCCTGCTTGCCTTGTCGGCCTTGACCATCGGCCTCAAGATGCGCCGCCGGACTGCGTAATGACCGGAGCCCTTTCTTCTCTCTCCCATGGCGGCGTAAAGCTGCCATGGGTTTCCGTCACGCTGGCTGCGATGAGCCTGGTTCTCTTCGCTGTCTTTGGCGGAAAACCCGAGGCACTCCTTTATGACCGGGCGCTGATTGAAAACGGAGAGATCTGGCGTCTGGCGACGGGCCACTTCGTACACCTGGACGCCCAGCATTTGCTCCTGAACGTGGGCGCCCTGATCGCGCTTGGGTTTCTCTATGAAACATCCCCGCACGGTGGTGCGCTGAGACTCTTGTCCGGGTGCTTCGTTCTGTCCGGCACTCTGATTTCGTCAGTCCTGTTTTTTGGCGATCCCGCGACGCAATTCTATTGCGGCCTGTCGGCAATCTTGAACACGCTTTATGTCGTCACAATGAGCGTGATGTGGCGTGAAACCGGTAGCAGAATATGGCTTGTTGCCCTCGCTCTCCTGTTGGCAAAAACCGGGTATGAAACCTTCTTTGGCTCAGTCTTTTCGAGCAATCTCGAATGGCCACCTCATATCGGCGCCCATGTCACCGGTATCTTCGCTGGCGTCCTCCTTTCGGTTGCGGACTATCTGAGAAGGCGTTCCTGACACCGAGACGGTTTTGCCAGCGCAGCTCTTTTGCGGCGAAGCGCCCGATTTGCGAACGAAACAGTCCTGCCGATCCCCCGCTAACAGTGCCGGTTTGAGGGGTTGACACCCTACGCGGCGCTTTGCAGCACGGGCGGCATCCAGATTTGCTTGCCCGCTTCTGCGCCGCGTGAGATTGTCCGAAAATGAACGCTGCACATCCGGAAAAAACGTCGATTATCGACACTGATTGGTGGTCCGTGGGAACGGTGACCATCGGCATTACCGTGTTTGCCATCGCACAGGGTCTGACCTATCCGCTGATCTCCTTGCTGCTGGCGGCGCGTGAAGTTTCCGATACGATGATTGGCTTCAATGCCGCCGCGTTCATGCTCGGGCTGGGAACGTCTGTTCTGATCGTTCCAAGCCTTTCACGGCATCTTCGGGCGGGCCAGGTCATTGTCGCCGGCCTACTGGGTGCGGCGATCTCGCTTGGAGGATTTGCGGCCACGGACAATCTGGCCGCGTGGTTTTTCCTGCGCTTTGCTTTGGGGTTCTGCGTCAACGCGATCTATGTCTTTGGTGAGGCGTGGCTGAACGCGGCAACAGCCGATGCGGTGCGTGGCCGCGTCTCCGGCGTCTACAGCGCGGGCATGGCGACAGGCTTTGTGATCGGACCTTTGGCCATCCCACTCTTCGGGATCGAAAGCGGGCTTGCCTTCGCCGCTTGTGCTGTCCTGGTTTCATTCGTTGCCTTTGGCTTAGCGCTGCTGTCCAAACGCGCCAGGGTGGAACCCGAGAAGCCCGCGATTTCCGATCTGCCACGGTTTGCGCGGTCGGCGCCAATGCTCGTATTTCTCGTGGTGGCGTTCGGATTCATTGATGCCTCGGTCCTGTCTCTCTCTCCAGTCCACCTGACCGGTGCCGGGGCGAGTGCGGCTCTGGCGGCGACGTTTCTGGCCGTCATGCATATCGGCATGATCGTCGCGCAACCGCTCCTGGGCATGTTGCTGGACCGAATGGATCGCTGGCGTGTGGCGACCGCCTGTCTGGCATCGACAGGCCTTATCTTTTTCCTGCTGACGTTTGTTCCGATCAATGGATGGCTCATCTGGGCCTTCGCCGCTTTGGGCGGCGCTGCTTTCCTCGGGATCTACACGTCTGCGCTTGCAATTCTGGGTCAGGAACACAGCGGGCGCGGATTGACCGCAGGAGCGGCTGCCTTTTCCCTTGCTTATGCGACTGGAGGGGTCATCGGACCAGTGGTCACCGGACCTCTCATATCGGTCGTTCCGGGCGCAACATTCATACCGGTCGCGATAATCGGTTTGTGCGGCGCCGCTGTCGTCTGGCTCAAGAGATAGATTGGGCGTGACGGGGCTCTGAACCTTTAGATCCGTCGCGTCGCTGCTAAAACGCTTGGGGCAAATACGTCGGTCTCCACCCGATCTGTTTCCGGTGTTTGTACGCAAAGTGGCGTTCACGGTGCGGCAGGACCGGTGGCAGCAATGGGCCGGATGTCAGCAGATTTGAAATCAGACCTGACCAGACCGTCGGCCAGATGATATGCCTGCAGAAAGCATCGCGTTCACCAGAAAAGGCTCTGTCATGCCCGCCCGATTTACGCTGTACTACTGGCCAATTCCCTTCCGTGCGCAGTTCGCGCGCTACATTCTCGCCCATGCCGGCGAGGCGTGGGATGAACCTGATGTGGATGCGTTGCTCGAGCTATATCAGGCACCCATTAAGGAGCAGCCGGTCCCCTTCATGGCGCCTCCCGTGTTGCACGATGCGGAAGCTGATCTGTGGCTGTCGCAAGCTGTGGCGATTACCAGCTATTTGGGCGAGCGCTTTGGCCTGATGCCGGGAACCCCTGAAAAGGACGCGCTGACCCGCAAGGTTCTCGGCGATTGCCTCGATGTGCTGCACGGGCTCACGCTCAATTGCGGCGCAGCGATGTGGGATGACGAGAGCTGGGCCGAATTTGCCGGAGAGCGCCTGCCGCGCTGGCTGGAGATTTTCGAAACGCTCGGGTCGCGCCACGGCTTGCAAAGCGATCAAGGCACGCTGCTGGGCACCGCTGAACCTGGTGTTGCGGATCTGGCTTGCGCGGCGCTCTGGGTGACGATCTGCGATACCTTGCCGGAGCTGGAGGAGCTTATCGCTCAGCACGCACCAAAGGTGCTGGCTTTGTCCCAACGCATTGGCGCGCTGCCGGCGATTGCGGATTTGCGTGCTGACCAGAAACAGCGCTGGGGCAATCTATGGTGCGAAGGCCAGATCGAGGAGTCACTCAGATCCGTGCTCGCAAACTGGCAACGCTGATACAGGGCTTTCGGACCTTGAACGGTGATTGTCCGATTTCGTTGCCGCGCGAGAGAAAGACAGTTTTGCGCACGAAGTTGCCTGTCTACTCGAACAACGCAATGCCGGATTTTGGGTTTGCGGTGGCGAACTTTATGAACTGCAAATCGCAGAGACATCATTTACGGTCAAAAAAAAATTTCGGATTGTCGAATTCGCCTGGTTTCGCGCGTCTGGTCGCCAGAAGGCAACAGGTGCTTTCGATTACCAAGAAGGGATGACCGACATGCAATTCATACTTTTGATCTACAGCCAAGAAGGTTCGGGACCACAGCCGGGCACAGATGAGTTCGGGCCGTTCATCGGGGCCTACATGGGCTTCACGCAGAAAATGAAGGACGAAGGCAAGCTTATCTCGGGTGAAGGACTGCAGCCCGTCGCAACGGCCACAACGCTCTCCATCCGCAACGGCAAGACCCAGACCATGGACGGGCCTTTTGCGGAGACCAAAGAACAGTTGGGGGGTTACTATCTGCTCGAACTTGCGGATTTGGACGAGGCCCTGAAATGCGCCGCCGAGATCCCGACCGCCAACTATGGTCGGATCGAGGTACGACCCGTCGCGGTCTACGACTGATCGGCCATGCAGTCCCCGAACCAGGTCGATGCCCAGATCACGCGCCTGATCCGAGAGGAGTGGGGCCGGCTGTTGGCGGTGCTGACCGGGTTCGGTGGAGACCTGTCCCTGGCCGAAGACTGCTTGCATGACGCCGTCGTTGCGGCGCTGCAGACCTGGCCTGAAACGGGGTTGCCCAGTGCGCCAGACGCCTGGTTAATAACGACAGCACGGCGCAAGGCGATAGATCGACTGCGCCGTGTCCAAACCAATGCGAGCAAGGCCGAAGCACTTGCATTCTGGCAGTGGCAAAACGCGCCAGAAGCAGAAGAACTTCAGACCCTACCCGACAGAAGGCTGGAGCTTATCTTTACCTGCTGCCATCCGGCTCTGGACGAGAAGTCCCGCGTTGCGCTGACTTTGCGCGCTGTCGGGGGATTGACCACAAGTGAGATTGCCGCCGCTTTCCTGGACAAACAAGAGGCAATGGCCGCCCGGCTGACCCGCGCCAAGAAAAAAATCGCCTCGGCAGGCATCCGGTTCCGTCTGCCAGATGCGGAGGACTTGCCAGGGCGCATCGACGGTGTTCTGCAGGTGATTTACCTGATCTTCAACGAAGGGCATCGTGGCAGTTCAGAGCAGCTGACACGTACCGATCTCGCCGAAGAAGCCATCCGGCTAGTGCGCATCCTGTCCTCCTGCTTGCCGGACCATCTGGAAACCAAGGGTTTGCTCGCCTTGATGCTCTTGACCGACGCTCGTCGTTTGGCGCGCAAGGGGTCGTCTGGCGCGTTCATACCGCTTGAGGAGCAAAAGCGTTCCCGTTGGGACAGAGGCAAAATCCGTAAAGGCAAGCGATTGGTAGAGATGGTCCTTAAGGCCGGCCCGCCCGGTGCCTACGCGCTGCAGGCCGCGATCAGCGCTTTGCACGCCGAGGCACCCGACTTTGCCAGGACCGATTGGACCCAGATTGTCGCGCTCTACGACCTGCTGTGGAAGCTCCAACCCAATCCAGTGGTGCTGCTCAACTGTGCAGTCGCCCAGTCCTACGCGACAGACCCGTCAACCGCTTTGGAGCAACTGGAGGCCACCGGCGCCGGTCAGCACTTGCAGGCCTATCAACCCTATCATGCCTGCCGGGCGGACCTTCTGGCACGACAGGGCCGATGGAAGGAGGCAACGGTCGCCTATGACCGTGCCATTGTCCTGACCGAAGCGCCTGAAGAAGTTGCTTTCCTGCAGGCGCGCCGCGAAGCAGCAGCCAACTCTGGTCAACCCAGTTCCTGAGCCTTTTCGAGGAGCTGCCGTCTAGAGCATTGAATCACTTGAGTTGGCGGAGTTGATGATCTGCCGGTTGTGATCGAAGCTAAGCGTTCATTTTGTCTGCAGAAAGGGTTGCTTTTGGGCCCATAGCGCGCCGCGCGCCAGAAGCGATCTCAATGCCTGTGTGGCGATTGAAACAGACGCTCACTGCAGCGATGTGAACGGCCGCTTTTGGCATCACAATTGAACCGTTGGAACTGTTTTCCCTTTCTGGTTCTGCTCCCATTCGGAAATCAAGGCATCGCCATGACCTTCAAAACCGTCAGCTAGCAGTCTGTAACGGATCACGCGATCCAGCCTGAAATGCCGAATGTCACATCGCAACTCGCACCACGCCGCTATCATGGCGGCATCCAGATAATAAATCAGAACAAGTGGCCAGATCACACGCTGCGTTTCGCGGCTTTCGGCATCACGATAAGTGATCCGGACTTTCTTCTCGGTGCGGATTGCCTTGCGGAGCTCCGGTAGCTCGAAATTCGGCGTGGACCCCATTGACCAGGACGACGTGACAAGCCGGCGTGTACTTGGAGCCGTTTCGTTCAGCTTTCGCGCAGCCCGTTTGGCTGCCCGCCAAAGTCCAACATCGCCCGTGCGCGCAATCATGCCGAGGCCGACCGAAATCGCCTCCGCCTCTTCGACATCAAAGTTGATCGGCGGGAGGTCGTAGCCCTTTCGCATGACGTAGCCGACGCCCGGCTCCCCCAGGATCGGAGTTTGCATCGCTTGAAGCGCGGCGATGTCCCGATAAACCGTCCGTATCGACACCTCCAACGCGCTGGCAAGGTCCCGGGCCAAGAGCGGTTTGTTTGCCGATCTCAGCAGCTGAATGACCTCAAAGAGCCGCGCTGATCTGGACATCGTTTTTCCTCCTGATCTCACGCATACAGCAAAACACTACTGCCACACAGATGGCAGTAGTGTTTTGCTATCAAAGCGCCAGTTAATCGTCATGCGGCAAGGGGAGCGGCGAATGGCGGCGCCTGCGACAGGAAATCAGATTTGGCGAGGGGCCGTTTATGTTATTGCCGCAGCGTTTCTTTTTGCCCTCGCACCTGCGGTCGCGCGACACGCATCCAGCGAACTGAATGTCCTTATCCTCGTGTTCTGGACCAACATCTGGATGTTCGTCCTCATGTGCTTATGGGTCATGGTTCGCCCGCCGGCTGGCGGTCTTCAAACTGGCAAGCTGGGGAAGCACTTCCTGAGATCCGTTTTCACCTACGGTGCCATCGTGACCTATTTTTATGCGGTGACGCACATCCCTTTCGCCAACGCTGTCATCCTGCAATCCATGGGCCCGCTCTTCGTACCGATTTTAGCGCTCCTGATCTTCCGCAGATTGTCCGATCGGTATGTCTGGCTCGGCGTTCTCATCAGCTTCATTGGCGTGATGCTGATCGTGCGCCCTGACCGCGTGGACGTTTCCTTCGGAGAGGTTTCTGCCTTGCTCGCGGCTTTGGGTGGCGCGGCGGCCGCGCTCGTGATCTGGTCTCTGGGAACCACGGAGCCCCCGGACAGGCAGATGTTTTATTTCGCCTTCTTTGCGCTTTTGCTGTCGACTGTGTCGCTTCCCTGGGTGTGGCAGTGGCCGACGACAGATCAGATGATCCAGGTGTTCTTCATCGCGCTCTGCACCATTGTCGGGCAGTTCTTCTACGCAAAGGCCTTTTCAATCGCACCGGGTGACAAGGTGAACACGTGGATCTACATGTCGCTCGTGTTCGCTGCGATTATCGGCTTCGTCTTGTGGGACGAACCCATTCTGGGGTTCACGGTCGTCGGAGCAGCTCTTGTGGTCGGCGGCGCGTATCTCGCAACGCGTGAGAACGGTGCGAAGAAATCACGTGCGGGATGAGCCGGGGCAATCGCCTTCAGAACAGCGCCACCACTCTAGCAAGAGCTGTTTATTCATCGCGCAGCATTGGCAGCCAAGAATTTAAACTAGCCTGTGTCGCGCTCCTCCCGAACATCCGCTTTGGGTCCCGTTTGACAAGAGGCACGCAAAATCAGTGCAAATTGCCAATGATCGCTGCTGCTGGACCGGAATTGACGGTATTCTTCGGGTTCGTCAACGAAAGGGGTCGACGACCCGTGTTCACCAGCTGCACTGCCGTGGCTGACTGGAGCTCTCATGCGCCTGCTT
>Ga0207422_1003525_pt1 | contig 15360 bp, 8 predicted proteins | sample MarCyaLeptolynsp_FD_187757 | JGI IMG/M metagenome (GOLD analysis project Ga0207422, IMG submission 187757) | Marine cyanobacterial communities from Panama - species 1 Leptolyngbya sp. (SPAdes) | ecosystem: Environmental > Aquatic > Marine > Unclassified | place: Panama: Panama City | collected...
GACAGGTTTACCCTTATGCTTGCCAAAGTTGAAAACCTCTTCGTTTTTATCGTTGAGGACAATTCTGCCCGCAAGGTCTACCATTCTGGAAGCTACTAACTTGTGGATAGCGCCCATATCGTTCTCTATTTTACCTACTGCTCGACCAGAGGCATCGGTAACATCCATGCCATTATAACGCTCGATTTGCGCCTTAAAGACCTCAAAAGTGGCATCATTATCGGCTTCCGCACCATGGGCGCCAACTAGTTCTTTTCCACAATAAAACTTATAAGCAGCTGATAAAGTACGTTGCTCCATTAAAAAGAAGATTTTCTGGGCATCAATCAGCTTGCGATTGCTTACATCAAAATCGACATCTACTCTCAAAAACTCCTCAACCAGCAGGGGAACATCAAAGCGAACGATATTGTACCCGCCTAGATCGCATCCTTCGAGAAATTTCGCCAGGTTCTTCGCCAATTCCTTGAAAGTTGGCTTATCCGCAACATCTTCATCCCTAATGCCATGAATTACTGCTGACTCTTCAGGAATGGGTATGGTAGGGTTGACGAGCTGAACTTTCTTTTCAGTTTCACCATTAGGCATAACTTTCAACATGGCCAGTTCTACAATTCTGTCTTGAGAAATGTTGATTCCCGTGGTTTCCAGGTCGAAAAAGACGAGAGGATTTTTTAGGTTGAGTTGCATTGAGTGCTTAATTCAGAATTGATTCTTTGATTTTTTCCAGGTCCAAACCACCATAGTCGCCTGAACTCATTAAAAGTAAGTTTTTGGCTGCCCATTTCTGAGATAAAAGATGATTTTCCAGTGCTAAGGCTTCTGTGAACAGTTTTATATCTGGCCTGCCAAAGGCCGTTCTAACTTCTTCTTCATTGATCATTTCCAGTTTTTTGGCCGCAACTGTTTTTGGGTTGATAAATACCAAAGCTTCATCCGGGGCATTAAAAGTACTCGAGTACTGATCAATAAAAGCCTTGTTTAGACTGCTGAAGGTGTGGAGTTCTATACAGGCCACTAAGGTTCTATTGTCAAATTGGTGCTTTACTGCGGTTGAAGTTGCCTTGAGTTTTGAAGGGGCATGGGCAAAGTCTTTGAAAATGATGGTTTGATCGTTCTCACCCATTTTCTCCATGCGTTTGGCTGCGCCTGCAAAGCTTTGAATATGATGGTAGAACTCCTCATCGGTGACATCTATCTCGTTTAAAATGTTTTTAGCTACCTGAAGATTCTGCATGTTATGCTGGCCAAAAACCTGAGTAGTTGTTTTACCAGAAGCATGCAGAAGAGCCGTTTGTTGATCAACAATTTCAGAAGGATGGGGTCCATAGGGAATCAAGTTGTCTCGATTTTCCATGCTTTCGATTAGTGCGCATAAGGCATGATCTTCCTGGGCATAAAACACTTTTCCATGTTTATGAGTCAGTGCGATAAACTGCCTGAATTGATCTATATAATTATCCAGTGTCGGGTATACATTATAATGATCCCAGGCGATGCCCGAGATCAATGCCAGGTCATGCTTATAGTGAAGAAATTTTGGAGTCAGATCCAGGGGGGAGGTGGTGTATTCATCGCCTTCAATGATAATAACCGGAGCATCCGATAATTGGACCATTTGATTGAATCCATCCAGTTGAGCACCAACCATATAGTCGAAATCTTTGCTCATCGATTTAAGCACATGCATGATCATGGAGGTGATGGTAGTCTTGCCATGACTGCCGGCCACTACTACTCGCTTTTTGTCTTTTGATGCTTCAAAGATGAACTCAGGGAAGGAGAGTATTTTCAAACCAAGTTCCTGTGCTCTGAGTAACTCCGGGTTATCGGCTTTGGCATGCATACCCAAGATGATCAGGTCTAGATCAGAGGTAATCCTGTTCGCATCCCAACCTTCTTTATCTGGGAGTAATCCATGATGCTTAAGATTTGTTTTTGAGGGGTCAAAGAACATATCATCAGACCCAGTAACCTGATTATCAAGGTTTTTGAGGCAGATGGCCAGGTTGTGCATCACCGCTCCACCGATGGCGATGAAGTGAATGCGTTGGTTTGATATCATGAATTATTAATGAAAGTGAAATCAAAAATAAGATAAAAGAAATGCTGTCCCAACTTCGTTTTTATGATAGTAATGCCCTCAGAAATGACAGAAAAGCCATTGTGTAAAACTTGGTTGATAAGTTGGGAATAATAAAAAAATATAATGGTTGTTCGGTCGCAGAATTGAGTCTAAGTTTGAAGAATGGAAAAGGGAAAATCAGCAGTTCAGCGTCTCGGTTATAAGTCCAAAAGTGGACTGAGCGAAGCGGCTCAACTCGGTAAGCTGCCACCTCAGGCAGTTGACTTAGAAGAGGCTGTTTTAGGAGCGCTGATGTTGGAGAAAGATGCGCTCACCAATGTGATCGATATTCTTCGTCCCGAATCCTTTTACAAAGAAGCGCATAAGGAAATTTATCAGGCCATCTATGACCTGTTCCAGGCTTCTGAACCTATTGATATTCTTACAGTCACCAGCCAGTTAAGGAAGACTGGTAAGATTGAAATTGTTGGCGGTCCTTATTACATCACACAGTTGACTAACCGTGTGAGTTCAGCAGCCAATATTGAGTACCATGCTAGAATTGTAGTCGAACAATCTATCAAAAGAGAATTGATTCGGATTTCATCAGAAATTCAGAAGGATGCTTTTGAAGATACCACTGATGTTTTCCAGTTGCTCGATAAAATGGAGCAATCACTTTTCGAAGTGTCGGAAAACAACGTTCGCAAGGAGTATGACAGCATGCGCAATATTATGGCGACTGCCTTGGAGGAAATCCAGACAAGGAAAGATCACCAAGATGGCTTGACAGGTGTGCCTTCGGGCTTCACAAACCTCGATCGTGTCACCTCTGGGTGGCAACGTTCCGACCTTGTCATTATCGCAGCTCGTCCTGCTATGGGTAAGACGGCCTTTGTGGTTTCTGCTCTGCGAAATGCAGCGGTAGATCATGGGCAGGCCTGCGCCATATTCTCTTTAGAGATGTCTTCGGTACAGTTGGTAAATCGTCTAATTTCAGGCGAAGCGGAGTTGGAAAGTGAGAAGATCAAGAAAGGTACGCTCGCTGAGCATGAATGGGCACAACTTGTCCATAAAACAGCAAATTTGACCAAAGCCCCCATATTTATAGATGATACCCCTGCACTTTCAATCCTCGAATTGAGGGCAAAGTGTAGAAGGTTGAAACAACAGCATGACATTCAGTTAATAGTAATTGATTACTTGCAGCTGATGTCAGGCGACTCCTCAAAGAGCGGAGGTGGAAGCGGTAACCGTGAACAGGAAATCGCCTCTATCTCCCGATCTTTGAAGAACTTAGCTAAGGAGCTTAACGTGCCGGTGATTGCACTGTCACAGTTGAGTAGAGCCGTTGAGACCCGAGGCGGAGATAAGCGTCCCCAGCTTTCCGACCTCAGGGAATCCGGATCAATTGAGCAAGATGCTGATATGGTAATGTTCCTCTATCGTCCTGAATACTATGGTATTACACAAGACGAGAATGGCATGCCAACTCAAGGTGTGGGTGAGGTAATTATCGCCAAGCACAGAAACGGATCTTTGGAGAATGTGCAACTTAAGTTTATCGGTAAGTACACCAAATTTGCAGACCTGGATTCTGGATTAGGTGGTGGAACTTACGGGTCTTCCTTCCCGGTAGACGGTACTTCTAGCTTTGAGGCTGGGGCAGGGGGCTCTGTAACCATTCCAAGTAAGGCAAATGGGGGAACTCCAAATCTGCCAACCAATGATGAGGAAGCACCTTTCTAAATAATGCCATTTGAGTATGAAGGGTTTATTGATCACTGATAACCAAGAAGAACCTCTTTTAATTTCTGATATTCCTAAGCCGGTCGTCCAGAAAGGGCAGGTATTGGTTTGTATTAAGGCTGCAGCTTTAAATCGTAGAGATCAGTGGATCCGGCAAGGAATGTACCCCAATATCCAGTTTGGAACAGTATTAGGTTCTGATGGCGCAGGTCTGGTCGAAGAAATCGGAGCAGGTGTCTCAGAAGACTGGATTGGCAAAGAAGTAATCATTAACCCAAATGTTAACTGGGGCAATGATCCAAGAGCACAGGCCCCAGATTATTCAGTGCTTGGGATGCCGACTCAAGGCACGTTTGCAGAATACATTGTAGTTGATGCTGATCGTTTAGCATTCAAGCCTGATCATTTGAATTGGTCTGAGGCAGCGGCACTTCCATTGGCAGGTTTGACTGCTTTTAGAGCCTTATTTCACCATGGTAAAGCGGCTGCCGGGAAGAACGTTTTGATCTCTGGAGTAGGAGGAGGCGTAGCTCAGTTTGCCTTCCAATTTGCCTTAGCCTCAGGTGCAAATGTATATGTGACTTCTGGTTCGCAAGAGAAAATGGATAAATGCTTGGATATGGGAGCCAAAGCTGCCTATTCCTACCGAGAAGAAGCTTGGTTCAAAAAAGCACAAAAGGAGACAGGTGGTTTTGATGTAGTCATAGACAGTGCAGGAGGTAATCAGGTAAATGATTTCATTAAGATCATGAAGCCAGCGGGTAGAATTACCTTCTATGGTGCGACTAATGGTACACCTGAAAAACTCGATATGTTCCGTATGTTTTGGAATCAGATCACACTTCAAGGCTCTACTATGGGTAATGATCAGGAGTTTGAAGCCATGGTGGCTTTTGTCAACGAACACCAAATCAAGCCAATTGTTGATTCTGTTAGGTCTTTTGACCAGATTATTTCGGCTTTTGATGAAATGAAAGCTGGCAAGCAGTTTGGTAAGCTGGTTGTTGCGTTTTAAGCTGCCACATCAGGTATCCTGAATATGTAATGAACTCCACTTTCTTCGGGTATTTTTGTTAGCTCTGCATCCAACTGCTCAAGCAGTAGATTGACCAGCCCTAAGCCCATGGTCTCAGGTTTTTCGTTATTCATTGAAAACCCTATTCCATTGTCTTTGTATTCCAGGATGATGTCTTTGTTCTCAGCGTATGTTTTAACAGATATTTTGCCTGAAGCTGAATCTTTGAAACCATGTTTGACAGAATTTGTGAAAAGCTCATTGATAACCATCGATAGCGGAATGGCCCGTTGTAATTCTAATTCAAAATTTTGACTCTCAATTTGAGTTTCTATCTTTTCTGAATTGGCGAGTGAAGTCCTTAATTCCTGAAACAGTTCTTTTAAGTAAAGTCCAAAATTGACTTTATCTGCCTCTTCAGACTTATAGATATTGTCGTGAGCAAGGGCCATTGATTTGATTCTCATCCGGATGGCACTCAAGGTCTTTTTGAAACCCTCTTCAGGCTCTTCAACCTCGTGTAGATAGATGAGGCCGGTTAATATCGATAGATTGTTCTTAACCCTATGATTAAGCTCTTTGAATAAGATATGTTGCTTGTTTAGTGCTTTTTCAAGCTCATCATTGGTTTTCTTTATTTGTAGCCTCTGCTCACTGAGCAGTTGATTCTTTTTCTTAAACCTCCGGTTGACATGGTAGGTAATTGCTGCAATTAACATTAGAACTCCAGCTGCCAAAAGCGTGATTACAAAGGCTCGAAGATTCCTGGCAGCCTCGGTTCTTGCCACGAATGTCTCTTGCTCCTGGACTTGTAACTGCGCCTCAATTAGGTCCTTTTCGTAGTTAAGCGCTAGGTCGTTTATTTCAATCGCATGGACAGCGTTCAGTTTTTTTATGGTGGTTCGAAGCTCCTTTTCTGTGTATTCCACTACTTTCTCATTTTGCCCCAATGTTCTATAGAGACTTGTCAGAAGGCGGTAAGAAATTTTCAACGGTTCAAACCAATCGTTGGCTTCTTCAATGATCAGGATGTCTTCAAGCATGGTAATGGCTTCTTGCGTGTTACCGGCTCTGGTGTGGTATCTCCCGAGGTTGTTTACTACATCCACGTAATCTCTGTACCTTTCATTTTCCCACAGTAAGTCCCGAGATTGATGGAAATAGCCTAGAACTTTCGCTCTGTCAAATTTGAGTTTTGGTCCGTTAAACCCTAGTTCATTAAGGATCAATGATTTTGCCAGTACCTCATCTGATCCATCTAACAACTCTAAACCTCTTTCAGCATAGTACAGCAAGCTGTCACCGTCTCTAATGGCCTCGGTACACCAAGCAACCTTTCTGCTATACCAGTAGGCCAGAGCTTCATTTGTTGGTGTAGTCTTTTCATAAATATTCTGTGCCAGCTTCAGGTGTTTTCCAAAGAGGTCGTTTTGTCCAAGGGCGCGATAGTATTCTGCCAATAGGGTGTAAATTGACCCTAAGTTGATTAGGTCATTGGTTTCCTCATAAAATGCCTTTAACCATAAGTAATCTTCCAATGCTTTGTCATATCTCCTCTGGACTTTGTACATATAAGCGCGGTTCTTGATGATGGAGGCCTTGAGAGATGAGGGCTGAATATTATCCAGAGAACTGTTAATACCAGTCAATATAGAATCTGCCGATATATAGTTACCTCTGTTAATGAGCTTATCCAGATAATGGTTGTAGATGGAAAGTGTGTCGGCCTGAATATTTTCGGTCTTTGCTAAAGTAGCCTCAAAATCACCTAGGATTTTCCCCGGGCCTATTATCTCCTGTGCGGGAAGCCCCTGGAAAAAAAGGCATGAAATGATCATAACCTTGCATAGCCTATATAATTGGGGTTTTAATCCAGACATTACACCCTAATCTGGATTTAAATATTCAATTAAACAAACGGACTTTATTTTAGAATTTCATAGTAAAGAAAAAAAGTAAGAGCATTTGCTACCTTCCTGAGCAGCACTTTATTACATTTCATCATATGGCCACTATCAATATTCTAATAGTTGAGGACGAAGTGATCATTGCTAAAACACTTGAGGAAATGTTAAAGCAATTGGGACATGATAACATCCTGAAGTGTAGAGCAAAAGAAGAAGCCATTAAAGTCATAGAAGCAAATGATATTGAACTGGCCATACTTGATATTAACCTTTCTGGAGAACATGAGGGTATTGAATTAGGGAAACATTGTCAAAACTTAGGTATTCCATACTTCTTTTTAACGTCTTATTCAGACCACAAAACTATTTTAGAGGCCAAACAGGCCAAGCCAGGAAATTATGTCATCAAGCCATTTACACCAGAAGAGATCTTGGTAGCAATTGAGCTCACGTTAATGCACCAGCAGTCTGATGCCAACGAAAAGGTCAAGAAGGCTGTCGATGTATTTAAGCTTTCAACACGCGAGGCAGAAATTCTAAGGCTCATTTTTCAGCGTTTGAGTTATCAGGAAATGGCTGATCTGCTCTTTCTATCGCTTAACACCATCAAATACCATCTGCGCCATATTTATACTAAGATGGGTGCTTCTTCCAAGCAGGAGATCATTCAGCGTATTGAATACGTTTGGTCTCAAGAGGTATAAAACAGCATGTGAATAACATTTTTTCATAACCACCCTTTTCGGGTGGTGTCTTGATTTTTTATCGCAGGTAATTTCAGTCATGGCCGTGCTGATTGTAATCAGATGGGGTAACCATTCTGGTTTTTTCTAGGCATAGCTGTTTAACTGGCACAACTACTATGCGAAACTTCTCCTTATTCATCACCTTGTTTTTGGTGATATGCTTATCAGAAAACATTGATGCCCAAATCAGTGGCCCAGAGACGATTAATTTTAGCACAACCGATAATAACGCCATAGGAGTAGACGCAATAGATACCAATGGGGCAACGGTAATTGATGGAGATGGCGGTTCAACAGATATCACAGGAGTGCAGATCAACATTGCTGCTTTGAATACCGATGGTGTTACGTTATCAGGAGAGAAGATATATTTTAACATTACTGAAGTAGGCTTCGGAGCTGCAATAGAAGAAGGGTTGTCTTTGGGTACTGACCCTTCAACCAAGCCATGGCCATCCGGTGGCGGGATATCAATTAAAACGGATGACAGAAGTGAATTTGACTTCAATGGTTTTGAAACTTGGGAGTTTTCAGCGGTCAGTGGGGTGACTTTGAGAGTTGAAGGCTATAAAGACGGAGTTTCTACAGGCTCTACAACAGTGAATACTGCATCAGGTGATCGAGAGAGTCACCCTTCAGCCGATCCATCAAAAAACGAACAATTTACAGATGCAATATTTGGTAATGTAGATGAAGTAAGAATCATTGCGACCACAGATTTCTATGGAACATTTGATGTATTTGCATTTGATGCGGTAGCAGTATCCAATGTAGCACCAACCTTAACTTCATTTGCCGGACCGGTGGAGACTACCAATGAAGATACAGGCGTAGAAATCACCTTTGCCGAATTGACTGCCCAGGGAAATCAAATGGATAGTGATGGTACTGTAGATGTTTTCGTAGTACAAGCTGTTTCCACCGGAACACTTACAATAAATGGTGCGCCATATCTGGCCGGAGTAAATGAAGAGATTACCGCTGTAGCCAGTGCTTCCTGGACCCCTGATGCAAATGAAAACGGCACATTAAATGCCTTTACTTTAAAGGCCAAGGATGATGATGGTGCATTGAGTTCCAATGCCATACAAGCTACGGTGTCCGTCACAGCTGTTAACGATGAACCCAGCTTTACCAAAGGAGTCAATGAAACCGTGTTGGAAGATGCCGGTGCACAGACGGTTAGCAATTGGGCCACCTCCTTGAATAAAGGTGCATCCAATGAAAGCGGACAAACGCTCTCTTTTGCCGTAACCAATAACAATAACAACCTTTTTAGTACGCAACCTGCCGTGGATGCCAGTGGTAACCTTACTTACACTCCTGCAGCTAATGCGAACGGTGCAGCCAATGTTGATGTAATACTGTCGGACGATGGAGGTACTGCCAACAGTGGAGACGATACCTTTACCACTCAGCAATTTACTATTACCGTTATGGCTGTCAATGACGAACCTAGCTTTACTAAGGGAGCAAATCAGGAAGTTGATAAGAATTCGGGGGCTCAGACAGTAAACGGTTGGGCCACTTCATTGAATAAAGGAGCTACTGACGAAAGTGGGCAAACACTGTCGTTTGCAGTAACAAATAACAACAACGGCCTTTTTAGCGCTCAGCCTGCCATTGACGCCAGTGGCAATTTGACTTTTACTCCAGCTACCGATGCAACAGGTGTTGCCACTGTAACTGTGGTGCTATCTGATGATGGGGGGACATCCAATGGAGGAGATGATGAGTTTGCTGCCCAGCAATTCAACATAACTGTAGTTGATCCTGCTACTGTTCCTTCTATAACTACTATTGCTGCTAGTTCTATTTTGGCCAGTGGAGCAACGCTCAATGGTGATGTGACCTCTGATGGAGGAGCAGCGATTACCGAGAGAGGTTTTGTCTATTCCAAAACTGCGGACCCTGGAACACCGACATTAGCTGAAGTAAATGGAAGCACTGTAGTTAAAGTAGCAGTGAGTGGTACAACGGGTACTTTTAATGAAACCCTCACTAGCCTTACTCCTAATACAGGTTACAGTTTTATTGCCTATGCCATTAATAGTGAAGGCACCTCGGAAGGTTCAGTACAAACCTTTACTACCTTAAGCCCTACTATAGCCTTTAATTCAACCAGCAGCAACGGTGCGGAATCGGTTAGTAGTGCAAATCTGTCCGTAGATTTGAGTGTTGCAAGTGCCGCTACAGTCACTGTCGACTATAAAGTCACTGGGACAGCCACTGGCAATGGGACGGATTATGCATTAGCTAATGGTACATTGACCTTCAATCCAGGAGAAAACATAAAAAATCTCACAATAGCATCTATTGTTGATGACGCTATTCTTGAGGCAGACGAAACGGTGATTGTCACCCTTTCGAACCCTACCAATGCAAGCTTAGGCACCAATCTGGAGCACGTCTATACCATTACTAACAACGATGTAGCTGCTGTTACCATTAATAACGTGAGTGGAGGAGAGGATCAATCTTCTGGTATTACTGTCACGGCAACTTTAGATAACATGGTGGACGGAGGTTTTAGCGTAAATGTTAATTCGCGTGATATAACAGCCAAACTTGCCGATGGAGATTATGCTCCCGTGAATTCTGAGACCCTAACTTTTGATGGCTTGGTTGGAGAATCCAAAACGTTCACCCTAATTCCAATAGTAGACGCCAAATTAGAATTAGATGAGAAAGTCGGAATATTCATGGATGAACTGTCTACTAGCATTGTTAGTGCCTCTGACATAAATATAACCGATGAAGCCACAGTTACCATCACTAATGATGATTTAACAGTCGTGACGATAGCCGATATCAGCGGCAATGAAGATGATGGTTCTATAACTGTGACTGCCACTTTGGAAGGGAGTGTGGATGGAGGCTTCACGATTGATGTGAGCACTAAAGACGGAACTGCTTCTACTTCGGATTCCGATTATACTGCCCCTATACAGCAGACCTTGACTTTTGCGGGTAGCGCAGGAGAGACCCAAACTTTTACAATTACCCCAATTGCTGATTCAAAGCTGGAAGCGAATGAAACGCTGACCGTGAGTATGAGCAATTTATCGGCTAGTGTTGTAAACCCTTCATTGATTGAAATTATTGATGAGGCTATAGTAACCATCAATAACGATGATATTGCACCTTCTATATCTTTTGCTAGCGCAAGCAGTGAAGGCCCTGAAAGTACCAAAAGCACTCTTCTAGAAATAAGACTGAGTGCTGTTAGCGGTTTGAATGTAACTGCGGATTTGATTCTCACAGGAACAGCGACAGACTCTGATTTTAATAAACCTGATCCTGCAAACCTTACGATCGAAGCTGGTTCAACCAGTATTCAGTTCGGGCTAGTGGACATTGTAGATGATGCTATCTATGAGGGAGATGAAACTGTGATTGTCACGCTAACTAACCCCACTAATGCCACATTGGGTCCCAATCCAGTACATACTTATACCATATTAGACAATGACAATGCACCTCCCACCGATATTAGCCTGGGCGTAAGTGATATTGACGAAAACAATGCAGTCGATGACTTAGTGGGTGATTTAAGCACTACAGATGCTGATGCTCAGGATTCTCATACTTACTCTTTGGTACCCGGAACAGGAGATACTGATAATACCAAGTTCTATATAGACGGAGCCAGCTTATTGGCCTCTGAGCCGTCCTTTAACCATGAAACCAATGAAAGCTTTAGTATCAGAATCCAAACGGATGATGGTAAAGGGGGGACTTTTGAGAAGGTTTTTACAATTGATGTAAATGATGTGAACGAAGCTCCTATTGGCATAATGCTCTCTAAAGATAAAATTGATGAAACGGATGACGCGGGTGTTGAGGTTGGTATCATGTCATCTTTGGATCCAGATGCTCAAGAGACCTTTACCTACAGTCTGGTCACTGGAGAAGGTGATGCCAATAATTTACTCTTCACATTTGCTGGCAATCAGTTAAGAACTGCGGCTGCCATTAACTTCGAGGAAACCACTTTGCTTTCTATTCGGGTGAGGGTGACTGATAGTGGTGGACTGACTTTCGACCAAGTATTTTCCATAACGGTGAATGATGTTGTAATAGAACCTCTCCGGGATTTTGATAAGGATGAGACAGATAGTAGGGTAAAAAACTTCTTTACCCCAAATGGTGATGGTCAAAATGATACCTGGGTGGTTGAGGATATTCTTGATAATCCCATCAATGAAGTCAAGGTCTATAGTCAGGCAGGTAAGCTAATCTTTAGCCAACGGAATTATGAGAATGATTGGGATGGCACTTTTGATGGTGAACCCATTCCTCCGGGCACCTATTACTATGAAATCAATATTTACAATGGCGAGTCTATCATTAGAGGCTTCATCACCATAATCAGAAACCAATAGTCTTTGAGTCATGAAAAATCAGATGAAAACTTCAATTGCTAGAATTTCGGTCTTTTTCCTCCTGACTTTGATGACAAGTAGGATAGAGGCGCAGCAGGTACCCTTATTCAATCAGTACTTTCAGACGGAGTCATTTGCATATGCTTCATCCACTGTATTCCAGGAAGAAAGGTATATCAGCCTGGCATATCGTAATCAGTTTGGTGGTCTGGTAGGTGCTCCGAGTAATTATGCTTTGGGCTTTAAAGGAGCCGCTAAAGGTCGTCTGGGTTTTACTGCGAATGCCTTTGGGAATGATGCGGGACTTATCAGTCAGGCAAAGTTAAATGCTGGTTTTGGTTACAAAGTACTTGGGGAAGGTCGAAATGGGCTTTCTCTTGGCGCCCAGCTTGGTTTTTCCTTTTTCGGTTTAAATGAGGATAGAATCAACGCAGAGAGTTTGGGAGACGCACTTCTGGTGCAACTGTTGGGTCAGAACGGAAGTTCACTGAGCGCAGATATTTCAGCAACCTACAGAAGTAATGGCTTTGAGATTAATTTGGTGGCACCCAACCTATTGAACGAAAGCATCACAGATGACGCATTCGTCCAGATCAACGATGACAATGCCCCAGATATCATGGGTGGAATCACCTATGAATGGATGATTAGCCCTAAACTTCAGGCCAATCCTTATGTCGGTGTAAGGCACAAAGAGGTTTTGGGGGCTCAGATAGATGTGATGGCAGAGTTCATCTATGATAATAAGTACAAAGTGTATGGAGGATATCGTGAGGGTTATGGTGCCACAGCGGGCTTGGGTTTTAACCTTACACCGAAACTACTTTTTACTTATCAGTATGATTTTGGAATGCGAGAGGTACCTTTTCTCGCCAACGGTTATAGCGAGTTTGGTCTGCATCTGCAATTGAATAGCCGGGAAGCCATCCAACAAGCTAGACTAGAGGAGGGAGAAGCTGTAGTCGCCAGAATCACCGATGAATTGATCTTCGACAAAGGAATCATCAATCCTCAAGATGAGGCTAAAGCCTTAAGATATTTAGCCAGCTTACAATCAGGCAGTAAAAAAGATAAGAATACAAAGGCCTATGAGTTATATGAGGCCTTGTTTACAAATGCCCGAAACCAAAGGTTAGCGGCACATGAGGCCTCTAGACTGGCAAAAATACAGGCTAGTGCACCAAGCCAAGGTGACAAAACTACCATTCAAACGGTCAACCCAGTTGAATCTTTAACGGAAGTAAAGAAAGAGGAGATTAAAAAGGTCCTGACATTTGCCACCAGGTCAATCAGCTTTAAGACGGCCAGTGCTGAACTGACTACTGGTTCTTTCGGTGCCCTGGACCAAGTGGCCAAGCTACTCTTGGATAACCCTGAGGTAAAGCTGGAATTGAGTGGTCATACAGATAATACTGGTAATGAGGAGCGTAATTTAGCCCTTTCCAAGGCAAGAGCAGGCGCTGTCAAGTCTTATTTATTAGCACAAGGAGTCGATTCGGGAAGAGTGAATTCAGAAGGTTATGGTAGTAATCGCCCAATTTCCAATAACGAAACGGAACAAGGCCGAGCACTCAATAGAAGAGTTGAGATGAGGATAGTGGAGCAATAGGCAACATTTATTACACCTGAATACTGAATAGAAGGCCCTTTTTCGAGTAGTTCTTTTGTTTAGTCCCCACCCAAAGGCCCTCATTGCCATTCACATTTCCGATCCTTTCAGATAATAGGAGTTGAGGTTTACTTACATTAGAATAGTAAACTCAAAATCATTAATCAAAACTATATGAGAATCAATCGGAACAAGTTTGGACTGGTTGCTGCATTGCTCTTCCTCACCCAGATTGTCTGGGCACAGGATTATAACAATGCCAGCCAACTGGCTCAACGACTTCGTGGACTGGCTAGCTCCTCAAATGCCGCCACTTTGAAGTCCATTACAAAAACATTGGGAGGCAAAGACGTCTGGATGCTCACCTTGGGCACCGGGGACATGGAAAATAAACCTGCTATGGCTGTAGTTGGTGGTGTTGAGGGCCAACACTTACTAGGCGTTGAAATGGCCGTTCGTTTTGCCGAAGATATTGTGAACAACAATATGGACGCCCTGGAGAATACAACCTACTATGTATTTCCAAATATGAGTCCTGATGCTACTGAGCAATACTTTGCTAGCCTGAAATATGGAAGAAGTGGTAATGCAAAAGATACGGATGATGACCGTGATGGTAGAATGAATGAAGATCCGTTCGAAGACCTAAACGGTGATGGTATGATTACCATGATGAGGGTAGAAGATGCCACGGGAGACTGGATTACCCACCCGGCAGACGATCGTGTGATGATCAAAGCCAATAAGTCCAAAGGTGAAAAAGGTAAGTATCACTTATTCACGGAAGGTGCCGATAACGATAAGGATGGTGCTTTCAACGAAGATGGAGAAGGCGGAATCTACTTTAACAAAAGCATGACTTTCGCATTTGATTACTTTACTCCAGGGGCTGGTGAACACCCAGTTTCTGAATTGGAGAACAGAGCACTATTGGATATCCTCTACACCAAGTGGAATATTTATGCCATCATGACTTTCGGCCCTGGAAATAACCTTTCAAGTGCATGGAGATATAATAGAGGTGGGGCTACCAAAAGGGTGGTAACAAGTGTACTTAGAAACGATGAGACATTGAACAAACTGATCTCTGGCAAGTACAACAAAACCGTAGGTACCAAAGATGCGCCACCATCGGTGGAGCCAGGTGGTAGCTTTAACCAGTGGGCATATTTCCACTTTGGTAGAATTAGTTTGAGCACACCAGGCTGGTGGGCTCCAATGGTAAAAGGTGATTCTACCATGAAAAAGAACAGCGACAAGAACAGAGAAGTAAACTACCTCAGATGGGCTGAGCAAGAAGGACTGTCCAATTACTTCGCAGATTGGACAGAAATGGATCACCCTGATTTCCCTGGGAAGAAGGTTGAAGTAGGAGGTATTGCACCTTTCAATATGTTGAACCCTCCAATTGCCATGATTGATGATCTGGCCAGTAAGCACAATGAGTTCATCATGGAGGTGGCCAAAATGCAGGCAAGCGTTGAGTTAATCAATATGAGAACAGAGTCTGTAGGTAAGGGAATGACCCGTATCACAGTCGACTTATACAATGGTGGTACGCTACCAACACATTCTCAAATGGGCACGCGATCGCGTTGGCTCAGAAGAGTGAAGGTAGAATTGAAGCTTGGTAATGGTCAGGAAATCGTTTCTGGACGCAAGATTACTTTAATTCCTTCAATTGACGGTGATGCAGCTCGATCTATGACCTGGTTAATCAAGGGTAAGGGTTCTGTGGCCATCGAAGCCGGAGCACCGCACATCGGATTTACTTCATCTAATGTTAACCTCAAATAAGCCGACATGAAAAAGTATATAAACAAACTCGCTCTATCGATTTGCTTACTTGGGTTTATAACCCCAGCTTTTGCGCAAAGCGCAGAT
>Ga0207422_1003526_pt1 | contig 15360 bp, 16 predicted proteins | sample MarCyaLeptolynsp_FD_187757 | JGI IMG/M metagenome (GOLD analysis project Ga0207422, IMG submission 187757) | Marine cyanobacterial communities from Panama - species 1 Leptolyngbya sp. (SPAdes) | ecosystem: Environmental > Aquatic > Marine > Unclassified | place: Panama: Panama City | collected...
GCTCGGCGTATCTCTCCATGGAAATGACCAAGTGGTTTGACACCAACTATCACTACATCGTGCCGGAGTTTGACGAGGCCACCCGCTTCTCCCTCGCCCGTACCACGCCACTCGAGGCCTGGCAGGAAGCCCGCGCGCTCGACATCACCACCCGCCCGGTGCTGATCGGTCCGCTCACCTTCCTGCTGCTCGGCAAGTCCAAGTCGGACGGGTTGGAGCCCTTGAGCCTGCTTCCGCAACTGCTGGAGGTCTATGCCGAACTCCTCAGCCTGCTGAAGAAAGCCGGTGTCGACTGGGTGCAGATCGACGAGCCCGTGCTCGTCACCGATCTGCCTGAAGGCGCTGCCGAGGCTTTCAGGCAAGCGTACGAGACGGTTGCGTCGGTCGCGCCAAAGATCATGCTCACCACCTATTTCGGCAGCCTCGGCGACAATCAGGCGCTGGCCACCAGCCTCCCCGTCGCCGGCCTGCACCTCGACTGCCTGCGCGGGACCGATGACATTGAAACTGTCGCCGCGAACTTGTCCGAGGAGCAGACCCTGTCTCTGGGCCTGGTGGATGGCCGCAACATCTGGCGCACGAACCTCGCTGATACCCTCGCAAGGGCAAAGGACTTGTCGGTCCATCACACGGGCGACATTGAGATCGCCTCAAGCTGTTCCCTCCTGCACAGCCCCGTGGATGTCAGCCTTGAAACCAAACTCGATCTGGAGCTGAAGAGCTGGCTCGCTTTCGCCACCCAGAAGCTGGACGAAATCTCCTGCCTCGCCCGCGGCCTGTGGAATGGCGAGGAAACCGTCGCTGCCACCCTGCGCGCCAGCACGGAGGCCGCGACCACCCGCGCCACCTCAAAACACACCTATAACCCTCTCGTACGCGGCCGCATCGGCTCACTTGACGCGTCTGCCACCCAGCGCAAGAGCCCGTTTGCCGAACGGCAGGAGGCACAGAAGGACCTCAACCTGCCGCCCCTGCCGACAACAACCATCGGCTCCTTCCCTCAGACCAGCGATGTGCGCAAGGCCCGCGCCGCCAACAGGCGCGGCGACCTGAGCGACGCCGACTATCACGCCTTCCTTGAAAAAGAGACCGAGGCCACCATCCGCAAGCAGGAAGCCCTCGATATTGATGTGCTCGTACACGGAGAATTCGAACGCACGGATATGGTCGAATACTTCGGCGAGCAGCTCGACGGCTTCGCCTTCACCTCCAATGGCTGGGTACAGAGCTACGGCTCCCGCTGCGTCCGCCCGCCGGTCATCTTCGGCGACGTGTCCCGCCCCGGCCCCATGACGGTCGACTGGACGAAATATGCCCAGAGCCTCACAGATCGTCCGGTCAAGGGCATGCTGACGGGGCCCGTAACCATCCTGCAATGGTCCTTTGTGCGCGATGACCAGAGCCGCGAAGACACCTGCCGCCAGATCGGCCTCGCCATCCGCGATGAAGTGGCGGACCTTGAAAAAGCCGGCATCCGCATCATCCAGATCGACGAGCCTGCTTTGCGCGAAGGCCTGCCCCTGCGCCGGTCAGAACAGGCGGCATATCTCAAATGGGCCGTCGACTGCTTCCGCCTCTCCGCCTCACCGGTGGAAGACGCCACCCAGATCCACACCCATATGTGTTACTCGGAGTTCAACGACATCATGGACGCCATCGCCGCCTTTGATGCGGATGTGATTTCCATCGAGACATCGCGCTCCGACATGGAACTGCTGGCAGCCTTCGGTGACTTCCACTACCCCAACGACATCGGCCCCGGCATCTGGGACATCCACGCCCCCCGCGTGCCGGACGCAGACGAGATCGAACGCCTGATCTCGAAAGCCGCCAATGTGATTGACCCCAAACACCTGTGGGTGAACCCCGACTGCGGCCTCAAGACCCGCGGCTGGCCGGAGGTGGAAACATCTCTTGCCAACATGGTTATGGCTGCCAAGGCGGCGCGGCAAAAACTCTCCGCCTAGCAAGGTGTCTGTTTGCGGCACTCATCCAGCGTGGCGTGCCGCCACTTCGTCTGCCGCGCGCAGGCCGGACTGCATGGCCCCGTCCATGTAACCAATCCACTGGGTGGCGGTTTCCGAACCCGCCCAGTGGACCCGGCCGCAGGGTCTGCGCAGCGCCTCACCAAAACTCGTCAGCACACCCGGACCGGCATGGGACACATAGCACCCCATGCTCCACTCCTCGCCGACCCAGTCCAGCTCCACATAGTCGATCGGCTGCTGAGCCTCGTTACCGAAAAACGCAACCGCAGCATCAATCGCCGCTTGCCGTCGCGCTTCAGGCCCGCGCGCGGAATACTCAACCGCCTTGTCCGCATCAATGAAGCCGACGAGAATGCCCGCTGATCCATCCTCAGGGCTGCGATCCATGAACACACCACAGGCCAGGTCATCACTCTGCGCGATACCGGACATGCCCTTGTCGCGCCAGAACGCCCGCTTATAGGCCAGGTGCAACTTGATGACGGTCCCCATAGGCATCCGCTGCATCAGATGTGTCCGCTGCACCGGCAGCGCATTCGCGAAATCGATGCGCATGACAAGGGACGGCGAAAGCGCCACGATCACACGCGCCGCTGAGATCGTGCCTCTATCTGTTGTTACCTCAACATGCCCGTCATGCTGATGGATCGCCCGCACCGGCGCCTCTAGACAGATGGGTCCGCGCACCTCCCGAGCAATTCCGTCTGCAACAAGCTGCGCGCTGCCGCGCACCATGAATTCCTGCGCGCCGCCTTCGATGCCGCCGACCGAGTCCAACCCGTGCCCGGCCCGCAACTGATCTAGAAAGCACAGCAAGGAGACCTGCTGCGGTTCACACGAGAAGGCAGAACGAACACCCAGCCGGACATACTGCGCCGCTGCCGTTGTCCATGCGTTGCGGGATATCCACGTCTCCAGTGTCTGTGAATCCCACATGGCGGCCTTGGGGCTGAGCCAGGCGTCCTCCGGCAGAGACAGCGCCATCGCATCAAGTTTGCGGCGAACCCGATAAAGATCATAGGTCGCAGCAAGGGGGAGGCCATACTCATCACCTGGCACCACGCGCTCCCGCCCCAGAAGATGAAGCGCCCATTGGCCCTCTTCATGCTGCTTGTCGAGGGCCACGCCCTGGGCTTCAACCTCCGCCATCATCAGCTTCTGCTCAGCCCCCAGCCATTGGCCGCCCAGATCAATAGGAATGCCCGCCACGGTGCCTGCCATCGCCCGTCCGCCAACACGTCCGCGTGCCTCGACCACGCAGACGGACTGGCCCCGCGCCTCGAGCGCGCGGGCCGCAGTCAGCCCGGCGAACCCGGCACCCACAACAACCGTGTCGACCTGTGTGGGTACTTCTTTCAGACGATCGGCTTGCATGTTGGCTCCTGATTTGGCTGGCCTGACCGCGTACTGGTTGCAGCAGATGTATCGGATATCAAGAAGCCTCGACACGCCTCATGCAAACGTGACCAGTGCGTTGTGGGCGTCTATTCCGCCGCCATCGCCAGCCCACGCTGCTGCGCGATCTCTTCCGCCACGCGAATGCCGGACTGCAGTGCACCGTCCATATAGCCCTGCCATTGCGTCGCCGTCTCCGTACCTGCCCAGTGTATGCGACCACACGGCTCCCGCAGGGCCGCACCGAAGGTGGTCATGACGCCCGGCGCCATATGCGCCACGTAGCAGCCCTTGCTCCACTCTTCCGCTAGCCAGTCATTGTCCACATAGTCGATGGGGTTCTGCGCTTCGGTGCCGAAGAATTGTGTCGCAGCTTCAATCACCGCGTTACGCCGCGCGTTGTCTCCCTGGGTTGTGTACTCCGCCGCCGCATCCGCATCGAAGAAGCCGACAAGAATTCCGCAGGACAGATCTTCCGGACTCTGATCAAACAGCACGTTGCACGCCAGCGCATCGCTGACCGCCATGCCGGAGAGACCCTTGTCCCGCCAGAACGGCTTGTCATACGCAACATGCACCTTGATGACCGTGCCCATGGGCATCCGCTGCATCAGATGATCGCGATGCACCGGCAATCCATTAGCGTAGTCAATACGGCTCGCCAGCGCCGGCGGGATTGCGATGACCACCCGGTCGGCGCGCACGGTACCGCGATCCGTCATCACCACAACCCCGTCATCATGCTGCAGGATCGAGCGTGCTGGCGCATCATACACCACTGGCGATGCGAGCTTGGCTGCCATCTTCTCGGTGATCTGGTGTGCCCCACCGCGAAACTTCGCTTCCTGCGCACCACCGGTGACCCCAGTCAGCACGTCAATGCCCTCACCGCCACGGATGTAATCGAGGAAGTAGAGAAACGACACATGCTTGGGTTCGCAGCAAAAGAGCGAACGCGTCACGATCCGCAAAAACTCCCGCGCCGCTTGCGTCCACACATTGGCCTGTATCCAGCTTTCGAAGGTCTGGCTGTCCAGTGCCTCCGCATTGCGCACCGTCCACGGCGCGTCCGCCGGCAGCGTGTAGGCCAGCCTATCGAGCTTTGAGACCACGCGTTGCAGTTCCAGCAAAGACACCAGCGGCATCTTCGGCAGCTCACTGTTCGAGTTCTTCACCGCGCCCTTGTAGTGCAGCACCGACTTGCCGGTGTTGTACTGGTCGTATTTCTCAACGCCCTGCGCGGCGGCTTCCGCCAGCAGCAGCTTTTGTTGCGGGCCAACCCACTGGCCGCCCTTGTCGATCTTGTGCCCGGCAATGTGGCCCGGCTTCAGCCGTCCGCCGACCCGGTCACGCGCTTCCAGCAAACAGACAGACATGCCGCGCGCTTCAAGCTCAAGCGCCGCCTTGATCCCCGCCATCCCGGCGCCGACCACCGCCACGTCGACCGTGCGGTCGATTGCACCTTCCAGATCGCTCATGCTCTATCCTCCCGAAAAGAGCCGGATTCGGGCTTGCCTATCCGGTCGTTGAGAGTAATTTAGTAAACGCGTTTATTTTAATCAAGGCCATGTCACCGAACTCCGCACCACGCGCCTCCCGGGGCCGCCCGAAACGCAGCGCCGAAGACAAGCAGCAGATGCGCGCCAGCATCACGCAGGCCGCGCGCGACCTGTTCGCGTCGGAAGGATATGAGGGCGTGTCCATGCGCAAGCTGGCGACACAGGCGGGCTGCGCGCCTGCCGCCATCTACGCCTACTTCCCCAACAAGCGCGCGATCCTGCATCTGGTCTGGGAGGAAATCTTTCTCGACCTTGCGAAGATCATGGCCAGAACTGCCGACAGTCATGCAGATCCGCTCGACAGGCTGGAGGCGCTGGGCCGCACCATGATCCACTTCTGGCTTGATCGCCCGGATGATTTCCGCGCCATCTTCCTCATCGAGGACCGCCCGCAATCCGCAGACGACGTCTACTTCGCCCAGACCTCCTCCAGCCTCTCCGGCATTGATCAGATCCACGACGCTGCTGCAGAAGCCGTGGCCTTGGGGGCCGTGCACCCGGCAGACGCGCAACGCATCACCCACATGATCATCACCGCGATCACCGGCACTGCCCTGAATCTCATCACCATTCCAGAATTTGACTGGGGCGATGCTGAAACCCTTGCCGCAGATATGGTCTCCACCCTGATACGGGGGATGCGCGCGGGCTGACCGGCACCCGCAAAACACCGCGCCACCATCGACATTCCACACCGTTTTCGCCATACTCCGCGCGCATTCAAAACCGGATTCTGACCCGGAATTTCAAGAAGGCTTTTGACCAGATGTCCGACGAAAACCTGCCTGACCGCATCACTGTTCTGGCCAAGGAATTCACGCCGGCCGCGATGGAGTTTCACCGTCGCCACATGGCTGAAAAGGGCTATCGCCTGGACGGCGGCATCACACCGCGTCAGTTCCAGGTGACCGATGGTCTCGGCGATCCGGAAATCCTCTTTGACGGCGACATGTACTACGCCGCCACCTTTGTCAAAAGCACGGTCGAGGACTAAGACCGAAGACTAATGCCGGTTGCTGCGTCTAGCTGCGCACACCCGCATCGTCGAGAAAGACAGCAACTGTTTTTGCAATCGGACGCAGGTCGATGGCCTTCATGGTCTTTGGACCGGGCGGCCCCGGAAGGGGCTCGCGCACTCCCATGAGCGTCTCCTGATGCAGCGCGCCCGTCGTTAGCTGCAACAGTTGCGACCCTGCTTTCTTGGCGCTCGGCTCAAGCCTGCCAAGACGCCCCGCACGCTGAAGCGCCGAAAGAAAAGCGGCAAGACGGATGATCGCCGCTCCGAAAGATGCCTGATACAGCGCCGGCGGCAGGTCTGGAAATTTGGGCGCACTGCCAAGCACCATCCGTTGCAAAGCAATGGAGTCCGTCCAGGCCATGTTCGCCAGCACGGCACCACAATACTGCGTCAGTTCCTTCCCCAGATCATCCGCCTCCGGGTCAGGCACCGGAATACCAAGGGCAAACAGCTCGCCCACATAGTCCGCGATGTCGTGATAGAGCGCTTCCTTGTTTGCGAAATAGGCATAGAGCGTCCGTTTGGTTGTCCCGGCCCGCTTCGCCACCGCATCCATGCTGGTGGCGTCATACCCGTTCTCAAGAAACTCCAGCTTCGCCGCCTGCAGAAACTGCCCGCGCTTGCCCGTTTCAGCCGTCACGGCAGCAACGGGGTCGGCAACAGGCGCCCGGGGGCGTGCGAGTCGGCTGGTCTTTGTCATGGCTAGAGAAATAGCACGAATGCCCCTTGAAATCGTCCGGCTGCCATATGATCTGGTTAGTATACTATACCGTATAGTATACCATCGACAGGCGAGATCAGGAGACCCGTTATGAAAACCGCAATCATCACCGGCGCCACATCCGGCCTTGGCCTTGAAGCTGCCCGCGTTCTGATAAAGCAGAAGGACTGGCATCTGGTGCTGGCGGGCCGCGATCCGGCCCGCAATGCCGCCGCCGTCAGAAAAATCGGGCGGGGCCGCGCGAAGTCCCGAGTGGAAGCGATGGATCTGGACCTGGCCTCCCTGCAGTCTGTCCGGGACTTTGCTGCCGCCATCAAGGCGCGCAGCGACCTGCCGCCCATTCACGCCCTGCTCAACAATGCGGGCCTGCAGTTCACCTCCGGCGACAACCGCACAGCGGACGGCATGGAGAGCACGTTCCAGATCAATCATCTGGGCCACTTCCTGCTGACCAACCTGCTGGTCGACCACATGGCAACACCCGGCCGCATCATCTTCACATCTTCCGGCACCCACATTCCCGGCGAGGCCCCCGGCATCCCCATTCCGCGCCACATCACAGCCGAGCAGATCGCCTTCCCGGACCGTGACCCGGAACATGTGAAGGAAGCGAAAGGTGCTGCCGGCCGCAGACGCTACTCAACGTCCAAGCTGCTGAATGTGCTCAACACCTATGAGCTGAACCGCCGCCTCGAAGCCCTCGGCATGGGCGCAAGCACCGGTGGTCTGTCGGTCAACGCCTTCGACCCGGGCCTGATGCCGGGCACGGGCCTCGCGCGCGATTACGCCGGACCTTTGCGCCTGCTCTGGAAAACCGTTCTCCCCCTGCTGACGCTGCTCCCTGGCAACCAGAACACGCCGCATAAATCGGGCAAGCGGCTTGCCCGCCTCGCCTACGCGCCGGAATATGAAGGCGTCACGGCCAAATATTTCTCCCAGGGCAAGCCCAAGCCCTCGTCGGATCTCTCCTACGACACCGAAAAATGGGCGGATTTGTGGGAAACAAGCACCCGTCTGAGCGGCCTGGAGGGTGGCGAAGCCTCGGTTCTCAAGGCCATCTGAGGTGCTGCGACACATTAACCGACATCGCCTGAAACCCTTGAAAATGAGAATAGCTCTCATTATTGTCTCCATATCAACTGAGACTCGAGGGTTTCCGACGATGTTTGTCTGCAGCTGCAATGCCTACCGCGATAGCCAGATCGCCGATGCCGCCCGCAAGGGCGCCCGCACCGCGTGTGAAGCCTATGAGGCGTTGGGCAACGGCCCCAATTGCGGAAGCTGCCTGGACACAGCCACAGAGATTGTCGAGCAGGTCCACGCAAACCGCGCGGCCTCCCACTCCGCCTTCAGCAGCGCAGCGGATTAGACCTCATGTTTCTGTGGCGCGCTCAACTCGAACGGGACACGCGCACAAAAACGCGCCGTCAGTTTCCCGACGACGCGCCTGATGCTCAGAGCACAGATGTGCCGGAAAAAACGCCTAGCCTTCTGGGCCGGTGGATTCAGTATGTAGCTGAACGTAGTTCTGCAGCCCCATCTTCTCGATAAGGCTCTGCTGGGTTTCCAGCCAGTCGATATGTTCTTCTTCACTTTCCAGAATTGAGATGAACAGATCGCGGCTCACGAAGTCGCGCTTCTCTTCTGAATCGAGGATGGCTGCCTTGAGGTCCACCACTGCTTCGGCCTCAACAGCCAGGTCGCTCGCCAGAATCTCTTCGACATTCTCGCCAATACGCAGCTGACCCAAATCCTGCAGATTGGGTAGACCCTCAAGAAAGAGAATACGCTTGATGATCTGGTCCGCGTGCTTCATCTCGTCGATGGACGCGTCATACTCATGCTCTTCGAGTTTGGTCAGACCCCAGTCGCCGAGCATGCGCGAATGCAGGAAGTACTGATTGATCGCCGTCAGTTCGTTTTTGAGGATCTTGTTGAGGTGGTCAACGATGACCTTTTCGCCCTTCATCGCGGCAATTCCTTACGCATGGTCTGGTGAATCGAAGTCTTAGCTTGGACGCACCCTAGCACGCGTCCTCAGGCAAGTCCGGCGCGCTTTGCGAAAATCTCGATCACCTCATCTCCTGCCTCTTCCTGCACAAAGTGCCCGGCCTGCGGGATTGTATCGAACGTGGCACCCTCGATCATCGACGCCCACTTCTTGCCCCACTCCGCCGTGAACACACCATCCGCATCGCCGAAGATCACATGCACCGGCTTGCCCGGCGTCTTCAGAGCTTCAAAGCACCGTTCCTGATCCTTGCCGTTGCCCGCCTCATACTCCCAGTTGGGAATGCACCATGGAAACCGCCTCGTCCCGGCCCGGCTTTCGCCTCCGCCGGTGAAGGGCGCTTCATAAGCCTTCCGGATTGCCTCCCGGTCCGCATCGGGCCGGCGCGCCGACAGCGCGACAATGCCGCCGGACGGAAAGTACCCTTCCATCGCCGCAAGCCACAGCGGGTTACAGGCCGAGTCCCGCCAGAACTTGATGCCGTCAGAATACTCATAGCCCTCATGATGCAGCCAGGTGTTCATGATGACGATGCGCGCAAACCGCTCCGGCATATCAACAGCCTGCCGCAGCCCGGTCGGCCCGCCCCAGTCCTGCACGAAGACCGTGATGTCCGTGAGGTCCAGCGTCTCGATCAGATGCCGCAGCCGCTCGCAGTGACGCTCGATCACATACCAATTGTCGTCCACCGGTTTGTCCGATCGCCCGAAGCCCGCAAGGTCATAGGCGATGACCCGAAACCCAAGATCAAGCAGTGGCTGGATCATCTTGCGGGAGAGATAGGCCCATGTCGGCTCGCCATGGGTCAGCAGCGCCACAGGTGCATTCTTCGGCCCCTCATCGATGTGATGAACGCGCAGGCCCTCCCATTCGAGATAGTGCGGCGCGTGGGGCCAGTCCGGCAGGGTCTCGAAATGTGAGTCAGGGGTACGGACGAATTCCATTGTCTGGTCTCCTAGCTTTCAACAAAGACCCGTGCCACGACGGGGTTCGATACGTAGTAGAGGTCACGCCCGCTGCCGGGACAGGGAAACATGCCGTTGGGGACAGGCGATCCGGTCGCAACACGCGCCTTTTCAGCACCTGTCTTCAGATCGAGTACCACCAGATTGTCGTCAGCGGCCCCATCTTGAAAATCGTCGACGATCAACTCACCCGTATCGCGATAGACCAGCGGCTGCCAGAAACTGCGAATCTCGCTCTGCCACAACGGCAAAAGCGCGCCGTCATTCGACCTGTAGGCGGACAGTCCGCCATTCCCGCTATCAAACCCTATGGCGATATGCGCACCCGGCACATAGACCGGCGGCGCGATGACAAACCCGTCGCCCCTACCCGTTACCTCTTCACCTATCGCCGCTCCTCCCGCCGTCGCAACAGAGCGCAGCTTGACCGGCGTGAATGCAACACCGGCGCCCATGCCGATGCCTCCACCCCCAAAACCTTGAGACCCGGACGGATGCGCCGCATGAATGGCCCGCACACCGGGAATATCCCCATTGTCATGGAACCAGACCCGCCCGTCCCCAAGCGTAGTGTCCCACGCGAGGCCAGATCCATCCCCGTCCACGCGGTAGGGCAAGGTCCAAGTCTCGTCACGCGTCAGCACACCAGCCGCATAGCGGTAGCGGAACAGGTTTTCCCGACCGGGTGCATAGATGAATTCATCCCTAGCTTCTGTCAGATCAGACGCGATCCGGCCCATGGAGGGTTCCGGCATCTCCAGCGTCTGAACGATCTCCAGCGTGCCGGATTCCAGAACAGTGAACCGGCTCACGCTGCCCTCAAGACGCAGCTCCTTGGTCACCAGCCGCCCGTCCGGCATGACAAGGATGCCATTGTAAGGGCGATCATCGGGCAGCTCGCGTTGAGCAACTATGTCGAGTGATGCCGACAGGCAGTGCATGTGGTTGCCGTTCACCACATAGAGGTTCCCGTCCGCATGGGCGACCATGGCCCCACACCACACATGACCACCGCATTTAAGCGGTCCTGATGAGCCAAGCGGATCAAGCGTGAGCGGATCAATGCGCTCCACCAGCCCATGGGCATCGGGATCCTCAGGTTGCCCGCCCGACAGGAGATACAGCTCGTCGGGGTTGCGCCAGATAAACATGACATTCCAGCGGCCTGTGTCCCTCGATACGGCACCCAGCGTCTCGCCCGGCTGTATGTCGAGGCCTGGAGTACGCGGCGATTTCTGCCGCCGGTTGCCACCGCATTCAACTGCAAACGGACTCCCGGGCCAGTAGCCCGGATGAGGCTCCTCAGTATCGATCCCTGTCATCATCTTTTCTTTTATTGTACTAAAAGTTTTTATGAATGTATAAATTGACCATGGCCATTGCAAGTGATTTGAGTCGCAGCACCATGCCGCCAGCGGACACCGGTCTGCGGGCAAGGCAGAAACGCGACCGTCTGCATCACATTCTCGATGTGACTGAGGACCTGATTGACCTGCATGGCGAGGCAGCCGTGACAACCGAAGCCATCGCAGAGGCTGCAGGCTTCTCCGCACCGACGATCTACAACCTCGCCGGCACCCGCGATGAATTGCTGACAACCCTGATGGTCCGCAGCATGGAGACTTTCCGGCGCGAAGTGGAAGCGCTGACCAAGGGGACACCACTTGAACGCGGAGCGGAAGCTGTCCGCATCTGCACAGGGATATTCCTGACGCGTGAACGTCTCTACAAGGAGGTGGTCATGCGGCTTGGCGGTCCCGCAGGCGTCGGGATACCCCATTCTGGACGCACCCCCGACCAGGTGCAGATAGACCTGATGACGGAAGCCGCGGCCGCCGGGATGCTGGTCAAGGGAACCTCACCCGAAGTCCTCGGGCGGCAGATATTCATGTCCTTCATCGGCGCCATGTCCGTCTGGGCCGCAGGTCGCATGGTCAATGAGGCGTTTGATGCGCAAACCCTGCATGGCTACTACGCAGCCGTTTCCGCCTACGCGGCTGAGCCTCACCGGGTGAAGGTTGAGAAACTCAAGCGTCAACAGGCGCGCAAACTTGCGCAGTTGCCGCAACCGGCTTAAGCCATCCGGCAAACATTCAATCAGCTGGAGGCAGCGCCATGTCCACTCCCGTCATCTTTGATGGTGTCCGCACCCCCTTTGGTAAGCATGGCGGTGCCATGTCCCGCCTGCGCGTGGATGAACTCGCCGCAGCCCCCATCCGCGAAGTGCTCAAGCGCTCCAACGTTGATGCGGACGCCGTGGAAGACGTGATCCTCGGCGACACCAACCAGGCCGGCGAAGACAGCCGCAATATCGCCCGCAACGCGTCGCTGATTGCAGGCCTGCCGGAAAAGACCGGTGGCCTAACGGTCAACCGCCTGTGCGGCTCCGGTCTCGCCGCTGTCATGGACGCCGGCCGCGCCATCAAGTGCGATGAAGGCGACATGTTCATTGCAGGTGGCATCGAAAGCATGAGCCGCGCGCCCCTCGTCATGTCCAAGGCCACCAGCCCGTTTGACCGGGGTCAGCAGCTTGAGGACTCAACCATCGGCTGGCGCTTCCCCAATCGCGACCTCCTGCAACGCATCGGCAACGACACCATGCCGCAAACGGCCGAAAACATTGCCGAGCGCCTGCATATCACCCGTGCCGAGTCCGATACATTCGCTGCCGCATCGCACCAGAAATATGAAGCCTCCCTCGCCAGGGGCTTTTTTGCAGATGAGATCATGGATCTCGAAGTGCCCGCCGCCAAGCGCAAGGCGCCACCGGAAATCTGCAATGCCGATGAAGGCCCACGCCCCGGCACGACCGTTGAAGGCCTTGAAAAACTGCGCCCCATCCATGGCGAAGGTGGCGTCGTCACCGCCGCCAATGCCTCAGGCATCAATGATGGCGCGGCCACGCTCCTTATCGGTGACGAAGACAGGGGCAAGGCTCTGGGTCTGACCCCCCGCGCCCGCCTCGTCTCAGCTGCCATCGCAGGTGTCGAACCCCGCGTCATGGGTCTTGGCCCGGTCGACGCCTCCAAGAAAGCTCTTGCCCGCGCCGGGCTCACGCTCAACGACATGGACGTGCTGGAACTCAACGAAGCCTTCGCAGCTCAGGTCCTTGGCTGCCTGAAGCAGATGGATGTTGCTTTTGATGATCCACGTGTAAATCCCAATGGCGGCGCCATCGCCATCGGCCATCCGCTGGGCGCCTCAGGTGCCCGTCTCGCACTGACCGCCATCCGCGCCCTTGAAGACCAGGACAAGAAATACGCCCTCGTCTCCATGTGCATCGGCATCGGCCAGGGCATTGCCGCGATCTTCGAGCGTGCGGAATAACCCACATGGCAAAGCGCCTGCTCATTGTTGCCCATGCGCCATCTCCCAATACGGTGGCCATGCGCGACGCTGTGCTCAAGGGCGCAACCCATCCAGATATTGCAGGCATCACAGCTGAGACGCGCTCCCCCTTCGACGCCGACGCCGACGACGTGATGGCGGCGGACGGCATCATCCTGCTGACAACGGAAAATCTCGGCTACATGTCCGGCGCCATGAAGGACTTCTTCGACCGCACCTACTATCCGGTGCTGCAAGAAAAACAGGGCCTGCCCTGCGCCCTCATCATCCGCGCCGGCAATGACGGCACCGGCACCCGCCGCGGCCTCGACACCATCCTCACGGGCCTGCGCTGGAAGCAGGTGCAGGACCCGCTGATCTGCAAAGGCGACTGGACGGACCAGTTCCTCACCCCTTGTGAGGAAACCGGCATGGCGTTGGCGGCCGGTATGGAGGCAGGCATCTTCTAGCCGCAGCGCTAAAGATGAACGTAAGACAACAAAAAAACCTTTGACAGAAAAGGGTTTTTGCAGCGGCGGCATACAGAATTCATTAAGCGGTGCGGGATAAGTAAGAAGGTCCCCAAAGGTGATCACGCCTTTGGGAAACGTATGTTGTTCTATCCGCGCTGACCCTCAAGGACGCCTGTCCATGGCCACTCCAGGAAGCGACATTCAGGCTGCCCAGGGCGCTGTCACCGGCAACATGAAGATGCGCACGCAGCTGGAAATCTGCGACACCGTCCAAAGCGACGGCGGACGCGCCCTTGTGGCCTATTACGAAGAACATCGCAGCCGCAACGCGCTGCCACACCGCAAGCAGATGCCGTCCCGTCCACTTCTCGGCATCATGTCGCATCTCTTCATGCTGGAACCTGTGGACGGCGACGGCACCGACTGGCGGTTCCGTCTCATTGGCCAGGAAGTTGTTGAGCGCATTGGCGTTGACGCAACCGGCCTGTGTATTTCGCAAGCTTATGAACCCGACGTCGCCCGGCGCAACGCGAATGACTATCGTGACATCGCCATGAAAAAAATGGTCCGCATCACTCGCGGCACGTTCACTGGCATCGACCGGGAATATCTGGACATGGAAATTGTCCACGTGCCGATGATCGGCGCGGACGACACAACACCATGGGTTCTTGGCGGTCTGTTTGTGAGTGACGACGTCTAGCCGTCGCTCTCGGGGATATCTCCGAAGAACCCATCCACACGTACGACTTTGCCGCTGTCATCCACCTCAGTGACATCCATGCCCGGCATTAGCGGCGTGTCCCCGGAGGAAACCAGCCAGGTGTAGCGGTAGCGGTTGTTGTGGACATTGAAACCGCTGGTTCGTTCGGCTTTGGCATCTTCAATGTCCGCGCGGAACTTGTGCACCATCGCTTCAAACGCATCGATGCCAACCACGTAGTTATCTGGGTCTGCAAAAACCACGTCCGGTGACAGGGCTGCTTCAAGGTGGCTACGCACACGCTTGGGGTCTTTTTCATTCCAGGCAGCTAGCATGCTATCAAGACTGGGAGGCAATTTAGACATGGCAATTCTCCAAGAATAAAACCGACTAGCGGTTTGTATATGGAATGATTGTGTTGCTGTAAAGACTTTTGATAGCGACCACTTTTGCGTAAAAGACCTGCATGGCCCTTCAAACTGAACGCCGAGAAAAGACACGGACCGCGTTACTCAAGCATGCAAAGCGCCTGATGCTGCGCCATGGTTATGAGGCCACTACGACGCAGATGATCCTCGAGGCAACAGATCTCAGCAAAGGTGCTCTCTACCACCATTTCTCCAGCAAGGCCGCGATCGCAGAGGCAATTTACGCTGACACATCACAGCAGGCGATCACCACTGCAATGCAAAGCGCTGCCAAAACCCGCTCGCCGCTTGAGGCGCTGCGCAAGTCCGCCCTCGCGTGGCTTGACCAGATCAAGCACCCGGTGACCGCCCGCATCATGTTTGAGCTTGGTCCCGAGGCACTCGGCTGGCGCAAGGCCAAAGCCATTGAGGACGAAAACAGTCTTGCCGCCATGACCCGGTCCCTCGAAGCTGCAATGGCAGCCGGTGAGGTGGATCTCCCCTCACCGCTTGTCACAGCCCGCATGCTCAATGCCCTCATCGCGGAAGCGGCTTACCTGCATCTGGAATTCGGCGACAGCACCCGCAAGGAAGTGGAGCGCACACTCACCGCCTTCCTCGATGCGTTGCCACGCCCCAAATGATCGCTTCAGCACCACGGTCCTTTGACTACGACCCGCCGACAGACCCGTGGCTTGACGTGCTGCATGAGGACGAGACCATCATCGTTCTCAACAAACCATCAGGCCTTCTCAGTGTCGCAGGCAAGCAACCGGGCCTCGAGGATTGTCTG
>Ga0207422_1003529_pt1 | contig 15345 bp, 7 predicted proteins | sample MarCyaLeptolynsp_FD_187757 | JGI IMG/M metagenome (GOLD analysis project Ga0207422, IMG submission 187757) | Marine cyanobacterial communities from Panama - species 1 Leptolyngbya sp. (SPAdes) | ecosystem: Environmental > Aquatic > Marine > Unclassified | place: Panama: Panama City | collected...
GATGAAGTTCATGCAGAATGGTAGCTAGCTGGATGGCGATATCGAGGATCTCCGTCAGGCTAAGGAGATTTTGCTGGGTATATTGTGCTAGGTCAATGCCCCCAAAGTCCTCCATGACCAGCCCGTAACCATTGCCATAGTGTACTAGGCTCAAGGGGCAGACAATGCCTGCAATGGGTAAGTTTTTCGCAATCATATATTGATTACGAAACTGCACCAGTTTTGTGAAGCTGGGATAGTCCTGAGACAAGACTTTAATGACCACGGGTTGCTGGGTTGCCGTTGCTACCGCACGATATACCGTTGTTTTGGTGCCCTGATAAATTGATTCAACAAAGGTATAATTAGGCAGTTGCAGTTTGGCTGGGGCAAGTGGGTTAGCAAACCTAGTCATATGCTCAATCGTAAAGTAGGCGTAGTGTTTCCTTGGGATATCCAAAAGGGGTACCAGCTGATAAGTCAGCGCTGGCGCTATCGCACACCACACTGTACAATCCTACCTATTGGTCAACTGAAAGGGTACAACTATTTAGGCTACCAGCATAAACCGGAACAAAATTTTGACCAAGAATAGCTCAATTGTCCATAGGCTGAACCTTTTGCTATATAAGGTGTCCTGTCTTAAGTTAGTAGCCCTATTTATTCTGCGAAAACTTTTTGTACATCCACCCTGTATAAATGATATCAATTAATACCAATCTGGGCTAGCTACCCGGTTTCGCTTAAGCCCTCTTTCCCTTCTGCCTTCTGCCCTCTGCTCTCTGCCTTATTTCCACCAAAGTGTAAGTACTTAACCGGACATGATATCAAGGGCGTGTTGGAGAAATTCTCTAATTTTTTTGCCTTCAAATCCATCAATCCAGGTCGCGATTCGCTGACAAAACGGAGCCAGTGCTTCGTTGCTTTCCTGCAGCTGGTCGAGGTCATCCTTGAGTTCAAACAACAGACCGCATCTGGCCAGGTTATAAAAATTCTCTAAGATTTCCCGCTCTGGAAGCTTCATTTCTTGGGATGAAGCAGCCTGATCTGAGATTTCGGAATCTGTTGCAGCTTGATAACGCCACGTTAACTGTAAGTGGGTTTGCATGGTTGCTAGTAACTGATTGATGTCCACGGGTTTGGCCAGAAACTCTGTCGCACCGTATTCTTGGCTTTGGGCACGATCGCGCTCGTAAGCACTGGCTGACAATGCAATAATCGGTACCCCTTTAAAGGGCTCACTTGAACGTAACTGTCGTATCAGCTCAAAGCCATCCATCACGGGCATTTTCAGGTCGCTGAGAATCAAATCCGGCGTTTGAGACTGGGCCATCTCCAACCCTTCACAGCCATCCTCAGCGGTGAGAATCTCAAACCCCAGAGGAGCTAAAACCTGGCAAACAATGTCACGGCTTTCCGGGCGATCCTCCACCAGTAGAAGCTTACGCCTGCTGCCTTCATAACCGACGATTGTCCTTGATCTAGATTGACTCTGCTCCCTATCCGCTTGCCAACTGGCAGGGAGGAGGAGCTCGAACCCAAAGGTACTGCCTGCACCAACTTGACTGGTGACCTCAATTTCAGTACCCATCATCTGCACCAATTTGCGGGAAATCGCTAATCCCAGGCCCGTTCCCCCTTCCTTGTGACGGCGGTTTCCCACTTGTTCAAAGGGTAGAAAAATGTGCTCCAACTGCTCTGGACTAATCCCCACACCTGTATCTTGCACCTGGAATCGCAGGCTGGCTTGGGTGGCGTCTGCCCCATCCTGCTGCTCCCTGATGCCCCTCTCGATGGCAAACGTCACCGTTCCAACGGGGGTGAACTTAATGGCGTTACCCAGAAGATTGATCAGCACTTGACGTAGCCGTTTTTCATCCGCCTCAATTATCTGAGGCAGTTGTTGTGGGGCTTGATAGATAAAGTCAATGCCCTTCTGTTCAGCTTTGATGCGGCACATCTCCACAATCCGGGTTAAGAAACTGGGGAAATGGATTTCAGCGGGGAATAATTCCATTTTCTGTGCCTCAATTTTGCTCAGGTCCAGGATATCCTCAATTAGCCCCAGCAAATGGGTGCCGCACTGATGGATCGTCTCAATCCCTTTGAGGTGTTTGCGAGCTAAAGTGCTGTCGTGTTGAAAGAGTTGGCTGTAACCCAGAATGCCGTTGAGGGGAGTGCGCAGCTCGTGACTCATATTGGCCAGAAATGTACTCTTAGCTTGATTGGCCTGATCTGCGGCTTCTTTGGCAGTTTGTAGTTCGACGGTGCGTTCAGCGACCCTTTGTTCTAGGGTTTGGGAATAATCGGTCAATTGTTGGTTGGCTTGTTCTAATTCCTGGTTCAGGTCACACAGATCGCTGAGTAATTCTTCTTGTTCTTGTTCGAGTTGTTTGCGATCGCTAATATCTCTGACAATACCGTGGAATATGATTTCTTCCTGATATTTGATGGGGGTTAGAGTTATTTCTGCCCAAAAATTTTCTCCATCGGAGCGCTGATGGACCCACTCAAATTGGAAACTACCCCTCTGTAAAGTTTCCTGAATCATGGATTGAACCTTAACCACAGAAAGCTGACCGTCTGGTTGCCTCTCTGGTGAGATTTGGTGAGGTTGGAGTGCTAATAACTGGTTTTTACTGGAGAATCGGAGCAGATCAATGGCAGCCCGGTTACAATCGATAAATCCTTGTTCTCCCATCAAGAAGAGTGCATCTGTGGCTTGATTAAATAGGGTTTTGAGACGATCTTCTGAGGCTGCCAGTTGTATAGTGCGCTCTTGAACCCGCGCCTCCAGTTCCTGGTTGAGTTGCTTCCTTGCCTGTTCGGCTCGTTGGCGTTCCAACTCGGCGGCAGCGCGGGCAGCAAACACCCGCAGGATTTGTTCCGAGCGCTCTGGGTCAACTATAGGCTGACGTGCAAAGATGCAGAGCGTTCCAAGTATTCGGCCTTGGCGATCCTGCAGCGCAATCCCCTGATAGCTTTCAACCTGCATTGGTGCTAGCCTGGGATTTTGTGGGAAGCGAGCTATCACATCCCTATTGCAGTAGTATGAGCCTTCCTGAAGCACTATCGCGCAGGTGGTACCCGCTGTATCAACGGTATCATTCGGTAGATACTGGCCATCGGCCCAGGCTGCCAAAAAGTGCAAGCGATCACCATCGACGACTTCAGTGACAAAAGCGTGGGAGACTCCAAGGGCAGTACTAATATGACGGACGAGTGCAGGGAAGAAGTCCTCCCCAGTGGTAGCAGCGGTACCTGCCACAAGATCATTGAGGGCAGTTTCGGCAACCTTACGCTCGGTAATATCTGTCGTGAAGCAGCGCGTGTGAACAAATTCCCCGTCTCGATAAAAGACATTGGAATTGATTTGCACGTAGCGAATAGAGCCATCTTTGCAACGCAAACGTGCCTCATAATTATGGAGGGTTTCATTATTAAAGAGGCGAGTGAAGATATCTTGAATCACGTCCTCATCGACATGAAATTTGGCAATGGGCTGCCCGATAAATTCCTCTTGGCTGTACCCCAAAAAATCTAATTCTGTTTGATTTGCCCAGAGAATGATTCCATTGGCGTCAAGCCAATGTAATGAAGTTGCTGCGTTTTCAATATAGTCGGAGAGTTCATATTGACTTTGCCGCAGTGCTTGGGTTCGCTCTTCGACTCGCTGTTCTAAGTTCTGGTAAAGTTTTGCGTTTTCCAAGGAGATGGCGGCTTGGGTGCAAAGGAAGTTGAGTATGAGGATGCGATCGCGGGTGAAAACACCCTGAGTCGATTGATTGCTGACATACAAAATGCCAACTAACTGTCCTTGATGCAGTAAGGGCAAGCAAAGGAGGCTTTGGGGTTGTTGCTGATCAAGGTATGGATCAATGATTGGTAAATCAGTCTGGAGATTGTCTATTACCAAGAGTTCTCGGGTGTTTTTAACGTACTGAATCAGCTTGATAGGCAAGTTGGCATAAGCTTCAAGGGGAATGCAACAAAGGTCGATCCTCTCGGCAGTTGCGATCGCTTCCACTTGCCATTCCCCTGTGCTGTTGGGGAGGAGCAGGGCACAGCGATCGCCCCCTGAATTTTGTAGAATAATTTGGGTGAGCTGACGCAGCAGTTCATCGAGTTGAATAGTACTGGAAATGGCTTGGGAGGCTTTCAGGATACTGGCAAAATCAAACGTCTGGTTGAGGCTGCTGCTACTGGAACTGTGACGAGTGCTGGAATGAACTGAGATCGTAGGCGCAGCAATGGTTGTTAGGGTTTCGAGTATATCGACCGATGTCACTGAAGATTGCAAGATGGGATGCAGCAGTTCGGGATATCTGGTTTCCAGGTCAGCGACTTTGGCTTTGGCTCCCCAGCGAGAATAGCAATAGTAGGCTTCTTGCATATAGCTTCCAGCAACCTTTTGTTTGCCCCAATCCAAATAAAATTGGGCTGCTAGTTCATTGGCTAAGGCTTCCTCATAGATAAATTGACTGTCCTTAGCACCTGCAATTGCTTGATCATAAAGCTCAATGCAATTGCTTTTATGACCTAAGACTCGCTGTCGCTCAGCTTCAACTAAGTCATATTTGTTCTGAAAGTTTTCTGGTGCAGCTTCAACTCGAATTTTTAACCAATTCTGATTGTGATCAATGTGATTTAAGGTGGCAGTTTGGTCAACATCAGGGTGAGTGCGACAGTATGCTAATTCAGCAAGGGATTGAATAAAATTGTGAATTGCGACAGTGATTACCCCTGGAATTGCAAAGGTATGTTTGGCACATTCTCTGACATAGTGAACGCTGGCGTCATAATGACCAAATAAATAGCTCAGTAGACCCTTTGCCAGATAAATAGAGACCAAGGAGTTGTGATTGTTCTCTACCTCAATTTCAGGTAAACGAATACGCTCATCAAAACAGTCTCCAGTCAGCAATAACACATCTTCGGTCTTGCCTTGAAAGTTGTGAACCATTTGCTGCCAGATACTCGAGAACTCATGAGACCAGGCATGTTTAACATATCGATCATTGAACTCGATCGCCTGAACTTGATTCGCCTCTATAACATCTAGGCTATCACCCGCCCAAATTTGATGGTGACAGTGGTGCATGCCTGCATACCCGGCATACTCCATATCTCCAGTATCATGACCACTGTGCATGGTATTGCGCAGGGAAATGAGAGTTGTCCGTAAATGCTTTCGATAGGGAAGAATATGAGCCCCGTAAATGAGATTGACCTGAGTGCTTAGCTCTGGAACATTGAGGTGGTTTTGGAGCAGTAGACCCAAATCTCCAGATCGATAGCCTAACTCCATTTTTCCCTGAGATCCAATGAGTAGCCAACCGTAGCAAACATAGGCATAGGGAGTTTGGGGGGTATTGCCATGTTCCAGGGACAGCTTGACCATCGTGACTACGAGCTGGGGAAAGAGATCCGTCGCGACAAACACAGGCGGAATCAGTGTGCTCATCAGACTCATGGACTGCAGAATTAATGGATCCGTGACAGTCTCTATTTGATCGATTTTCTGCGGATCAGGTAGGACAATTTCATGGTCCACCTCTGCCGCATCAACAATATCAACCCCAATATTTTTCAAAGTTTCCAACCCAAGTTCAACGGCCTCTAGCATTCGACCTCGGGCAATTTCAACTAACACTTGGATTTCAAAAACCTTGGCACGTTCTAAGACGGTTTGAATCCTCGTCAGAATCTCTTCTCCTATAACCAAAGCTTGATCGAGATCACTATTAAGATAAGCGGTTTCCATGCGTAAGATGGCAATTTGAAAACTCAGATTGCGATCGCGAGCCCAATGATCGTCAGGCAATAAGCACCAAGCCATCTCAAAATAGTTTAAGGCTGCTATATAGGCTACTGACTTGCGGGCTTTTTCCCCAGCCTTAATATTCAAGTCAATCAGAACCTGCTTTTCTGCGTCTGATTCCAGCAGGTCAAGACTGTAATTAAACTGATTAACAATCGAAAAAAGATCTTGCTCATCAGGGTTTTCGCTCACTTGAATAGCCTGCCGAAGCAGTCGCCGTCCAATTTTTAGATGGGTGATTTGTTGATCTGCTTGAGTGATCAGTGAGTAGGCTGCTTGTTGGACTCGATCGTGCAAAAAGCGGTAGCCTACTGTAATGTCCCCTGCAGTGTGGATCTGACGGCCTTCTCCCTGGAAAAACTTATAGGTTTCGTTGTCTGGAATCACCAATCCTTCTTGAAGCGAGCGCCACAAATTCGTCGCAACTTCTTCCTGGCTCTGCTCACAAACCACTGCCAATGTGGCTAAATCAAACTGATTACCCATACAAGCCGCAATTTTTAAAACATCTTGGGTAGGCTCAGGTAACTTCCGCAATTGGCTAACCATAAATAACACCACATCATTGGTCAAAGCCAGCTGGCGCACTTGGGTCAAGTCACATTGCCAGTGACCTGCCTTCTTATCAAATGTAATCCAGCCATCTCGCTGTAACCCTTGTAAAAACTGGGTGGCAAAAAATGGGTTCCCCTGGGTCTTTTGATACACCAGTTGAGACACAGGCTTGGCAATCTCCACAAGACAGTGCAGGCTATCAGCGACTAAATGGTTGATATCCTCTTCTCCCAACGGCTCTAGGATAAGAGTATTTAAAGTTGACCTGTATTGGCGAATTTCATCTAGCGTCAGCATCAATGGATGAGCTGGAAACACCTCATTGTCTCGATAGGCTCCCAACACCAGCAGATAGCCTGATTCATCATCCATTAACAGCTTGAACAAGTTCAATGAGGCAGAATCCACCCATTGCAAATCGTCGAGGAAAATTACCAAGGGATGCTCCCTAGTGGTGAACACCCGGATAAACTTGCCAAAGAGCAAATTAAAGCGGTTTTGAGCCCCACTGCCAGAGAGTTCCGGGACAGCGGGCTGCTTACCAATAATGTGTTCGAGTTCAGGAATCACCTCAATCAAAACCTGGCCACTCTCCCCAACCGCCGCCAGGATTTTGGCTTTCCACTCTGCTAATGCAGCATCGGATTCACCCAATAGTTGTCCCATTAAGCTACGGAACGCCTGCACAAAGGCAGAAAAGGGAATATTGCGGTTGAACTGGTCAAACTTACCCTTGATAAAATAGCCCTTTTGCTGGGTGATAGGCTTGTGGACTTCATTGACCACGGCAGTTTTACCAATGCCGGAAAATCCTGCCACCAGCATCAGTTCTGATGCTCCTTGGCAGACACGGTCAAAGGCATCTAGAAGCACCTGCACTTCTGTTTCCCGTCCGTAGAGTTTTTGGGGGATGAGGAAGCGATCGCTTAAGTCGCGCAATCCTAAGGTAAATTCAGTAATCTCACCTTGGTCTTGCCACTGGGTCAAGCATTGGTCAAGGTCGTATTTGAGACCAAGGGCACTTTGGTAGCGGTTTTCAGCATTCTTGGCCATCAGTTTTGCAACGAGCGCAGCTACCATCGCCGGAACAGCTAGATTGACCTGGTCTACAGGGGTTGGCACCTGGGCCATGTGGCAATGGATTAATTCCAGTGGGTCTTCGCTGGTGAAGGGAAGTTGGCCGGTTAGCAGTTGATACAGGGTCACTCCCAGGGCGTAAAAGTCGGTCCGATAGTCAATTGCTCGGTTCATGCGACCAGTTTGTTCGGGAGCCAGGTAAGCCAGGGTACCTTCTAGGCTCTTGGGACTTTGGAGCACCTGGGTCTGTTTGGGCAGCAGTGAGGCGAGGCTGAAGTCAATCAGTTTGATCTGCTTCGAGTCTGGATGGATGAGAATATTGGCCGGTTTAATATCTTTGTGGATGACCCGATGTTGATGAAGTTCATGCAGAATGGTAGCTAGCTGGATGGCGATATCGAGGATCTCCGTCAGGCTAAGGAGATTTTGCTGGGTATATTGTGCTAGGTCAATGCCCCCAAAGTCCTCCATGACCAGCCCGTAGCCATTGCCATAGTGTACTAGGCTCAAGGGGCAGACAATGCCTGCAATGGATAAGTTTTTCGCAATCATATATTGATTACGAAACTGGACCAGTTTTGTGAAGCTGGGATAGTCCTGGGACAAGACTTTAATGACCACGGGTTGCTGGGTTGCCGTTGCTACCGCACGATATACTGTTGTTTTGGCACCCTGATAAATTGATTCAACAAAGGTATAATCAGGCAGTTGCAGTTTGGCTGGGGCAAGTGGGTTAGCAAACCTAGTCATATGCTCAATTGGAAAATAGGCATAGTGTTTCCTTGGGATATCCAAAAAGGAGTACCAACTGACAAGTCAGCGTTATTGCACACCACATCCTACAATCCTATCTATTGGTTAAATGAAGCGGTACAACTATTTATTATGCGGAAACTTTCTGGATATCCAACCTATATATGATATCAATTGACATCCTCCTACCGCTAATTGCTAGCGCTTTTGTAGCGGGAGCCTTCTGCCTACATTAAAGGTAATAAATCCGGGTTAGCTACACCCGTTTTGGTGCAGGGCTAATTCATTGTCAATAGAGAAAAATTAGGATAGCAAGAAGCTAGGGTACGCTAATTTTTTGCCCTAGTTTCAATGCACACAAAGAAAGATTTTCATCCTTCTTCTCTTATTCCCCGTTCTCTGTTTCCGTTTCCGTATTTTCACCTTCAGTATCTACTTCCGGTTCTTCTAGCTCCAGAGAACGAGGAATTTGCTCCTCCTGTTCCTGTTCCTGGTTCTTTATTTCCTGTTCTCTATTTTGTTCTTGGATATTATTTGTTCTAGGGGTTTGTGGCTGTACTCTGGGGCGTGGGGGTGGGGGCGGAGGTGCTAATCTGTTTTGCCATGTTTGAATTTGTGACTGCGCCGACTGATAAGCTTCCGTACCAGAAGGAACCATTTTAGCGATCGCGATGGCTTGATTTAAATTAGATGAGGCTTGCCGATTGGCTATGCCTAATATTTGACGGCTCCAGCGATTGACGGCAATCCTGGCATCCCCTCTGGAACTTGATGAGCTTGGAACTTGCCTTGCTAGTCGAATTGCTGTGGCAAGAGCTTGTGGGTTTCCTGGTTTAGCTGTACCGTAAGCTTCTTGTAAACGCTGCTTTCCTAGAAGTTCTGTCTGCCAAGTACTGATTTTTCGTTGTGCCTCATTGTGGAGGGGAATGCCCTGTCTAACCTTTTTAGCAGAAGTGATGGCAGCAGGAAGATTCCCTGAGGCAGCATAAGCGTCGGCATTATCGAGGAAAGGTTTATCTTGCAAACGTTGGATTTCGCTTCTCCATTGCCTAATTTTTGCTTGGGCTTCCTGATAAAGTGCCCTACCAGGAGCAATGCGACTAGCTTCTCGAATCGCCTCTTGCAAGGATTGAACTCCACCAAAACTAGCAAATTGTGTCGCTTCATCGAGAAAAGGTTTATCTTCTATTGTCTCAATCTTACTTCTCCAGGTAGCGATTTTGTTACGTGCTTCCTGGTAGCGAGGATTACCACGGGGAATTTGTTGTATTTCCGAAATCGCCATCCTTAAGTCATTCGCCAAACCGGAATTAGCATAGTTGTTTGCTCTTTCAAGTCGGGTAACATCATCAATCTCTCGCTTCCAGCGCCCAATTAATTGTTGTCCTTTATCATACATAGGACGCTCCGGTCCCAACCTTTCGGCAGTAGCGATCGCATCTTCTAAATCTACAACTGTCCCTGAGTCAGCACGAGACATAGCATTAGCTAAATCAATTAAGTCAGATTTTTCTTCCGGCATTTTGACACTGTCGGGAAGTGCATTACTAATATCTAAAATCCCTTGCCAGTTACCCTCCTCGAGCCATTGCTTGGCTATTTTCATCAGCTTATTACCACAATTAGCAATTAAATCCTGAGCTTCTTTATAGGCATAGCTGCTAGGAGGAATTTGCTCTGCTTGTTTAATTGCCTCCAAAATATCTTTTACATTCCTACTTTTACTAAGCCGGAAAGCTTTATCTAGCCTCTCACTTTCTTTGCGTGCCTTCTGAATTTTCTGAATTAATTCTTCATACTTATTTGTTGCCCAATAATCATTGCCTATATAGGTTAATCGCACTGCTTCTTTAAAGGCTTGGTTCCACTTTGTGTTTCTCAGTGCTTGCTCAGCTTTTTTATAATGCTCCTCAGCTGTTGACCAAATTGTTTGCCAGTGTTCTATGCGGTCTTCTACTAACTTATAAGCAGCTACTCCAGCCGGAATTCGTTTGGCAATCTTGATGGCTTCACTGAGTTTACCTGCTTGGAATTTTTTTTCACCAATTTTTAGTAGATCTAGAGACCATTGTTCAATATTGCGGTCAATTTCCGGTCGTAAGGGATGGTCTTCTGGTAAGTTCTTCACTAGAGAAATTGCCTCTAGCAAGTCTTCCATTGTCTGTTTGTTTGCCGCAACCTGCCCGCAATAAAGGCGCATTGATGCCGAAGCGGTTGGCAAAAATAGCCTGGGACAATTGGGAACTGTAGGCAATTTTAATAATAGTGCGATAGACGCTAATCCAAGCCCACCAGAGAGTAGGATGAGCAGTATTCCCCAAAACCTCCAGTTATCAGGCAAGGATTTCTTCAGCCGTTGAAACTGTTTTGGGGGATGTTTCGGTTTTCTGCTAGCGGTCAATTGTTGACTAGCTGAGTGTTCTGAATTTAGAGTTGGCGAGTATTGAGATACAGAAGCGCTAGCAACATGATGAGTATCTTGCACTCCTGAAGCAGGATGAGCCAAGGGAAGTTGAGTATCAGAGGTTTTTTTCGGCTGTTGCCACCCATCAACCTGACTCTGCCTCGAACTCTTCAAGGCAGACCAACGGTCGGAGATTTCTCGATTGCTGCTCATAACTCACACCACCATACCCTATGCTAAGCTAGCATAACTGATACAATTATTAATGGTTGTTATCCTACCCTCCCCAAATCAGCTGGTCAACATTTTTTCCTTGTCGGTTGAGGTTGATGGAGAGCTTCTAAGGAGCGCTTCGCACCCCCAGATGATGAAGCAGGAGCTTGAGTTTACCATTGATGCTCGCGGCGGTATTAGACATCTCCGAAAAAGAATCTGAAACCCTTATCCTGTCTAGGTGAAAACTTCATTTCCGGAGAGGTCTATTGAGTTTGTTGTGGAGACAAGTACCATCACTAAGAGAGCTCAATCGAATGCTAGCAAGAGAAAACTTGCTGTGGGCTAAGGCAGTGAAAGTATCTCAACAAGACCTATCTCAAAGATTATTAAGTTTTCCGGCATCATTGTTTTCTAGAGTATTAAAAGACTTAAGTCGAAAAAGACCTCCCCTTGATTTGTCTCCTTTCCCACAGCCAGAGAGCTTGACAAATTGCTATGTATGCTTAACTTATCACCAATGGGAATTGGTCTATTACGCACTCAACCAAAGAAAAAATGAGAACAAATACTCTCAGGGTTTTTGTTTACGGCACTTTGAAGCCAGGGGAAGTCAATTACAACTTGTACTGTGCTGATAAGATAGTCGAGGAGAAAAAAGCGATCACTTTTGGTCAACTTTTTGCTCTACCTGTGGGCTATCCTGCTATGATACCAGGAGAAAGTCTGGTTCAAGGTTGTTTGTTGACCTTCGCTGATCCGGCTATGTTAACTATTCTTGATGCCTTAGAAGGTTATGAACCCTATCGAGCACCAGACCAGAATGAATATAATCGGCAGCAAATCAGAGTTTATGACTTAACCAGGAAAACACTAGGTCTTGCTTGGGTTTACCTAATGACTTCTGAGCAAATTAAGCGCTTTCAAGGAGTTCCCATCGTCTCTGGCTGCTGGAGCCAATTGAGACGATTTAAAAGTAGCTAGGGTCTAATACCTAACACCTATTAAGCAAGCCCTAATTAAGTTCATTCCACTTAGCCTCACTGTTAGAAGTCGATGGCTCCACCAACTTTTGTGAAGGTGCCACCGCAGCTTTGGGAATCTCAATCACTGGTTGATTAGCACTAATCATCAATGGTTCTGAAGCTACCTCTGGTTCCGGAGATTGTGCCAGTTTTGGTACGAAGGACTGACTACCAGGAAAAATTCCTGACACAGCACTGACAAACAAAGCAGCAACAGCAGCTCCCCCCCAAATAAATGTCTTACGAGAGCGGCGGCGGTCAATTTTTGAGAATACTTGCTGTGCTGTCTCCGGAGCCGCAGTTTCAGAAGTTGGTACTGGCAACTGCTGTAGTCCCTGACGCAACTTCATGAGTCGGGTATATAGACGCTGCATATCTGGATCCATTGATAGCAAATGCTGCACTTGATGGCGCTCTGCTGCTGTAACTTCACCATCTATATATGCACTGAGTAATTCAAAGCGATCGCGCTGTAGACTATCCATTTCGTTGGCAGTTTCCTACCTCAAACGTGTACTAGCTTTTTTAGTGGCGGTTATTATAGCATTACTACAGAGTCATGCTAAACGCCTTAATGAAGGATATCTTAATTACACCCTATTTTATTCAGGACTAGGAAAATTATCATTTCTCAGCACAATAACAATATGCTTAAGATTCTAAATAGGTTTGTAGCTGAGATTGTAATCTAGCTCTGGCTCTGGCAATCCTTGACTTGACAGTTCCCAGGGAGACTCCAGTAATTTCGGCAATTTCTTCATAAGCCATACCTTCGATTTCTCTAAGGACGATGGTTGTGCGGAAAGCCTCTGGTAAACCAGAGATTGCCTCTTGTAGTTGTTCATAAAACTCCCGCGTGGTCATGTCTTCTTGAGGCGAAGCCTCATCTGAAGCAATTTCCCACTCCATCTCCCCATCGTCAAAGCGACGCGGAGCATCTAGGGAGACCGGACGAGCCACTCGCTTACGCTTGCGTAGCTCATCATAGAAGAGATTAGTAGCAATACGGCTCAACCAACCTCGGAACTTGACTGGTTCGTGTAATCGCTTGATATTCCGGTAAACCCTAATCCAGACTTCTTGAGCCAAATCGGCTCTATCTTGCCAGTCCGGAGCTAAGTGATACAAAATCTTATCTACATGAGACTGATACCGACGCAAAAGTTCGGCAAAAGCAACACGATCAGGGCGAATACCGTCCTGACAGCGCAAGATCAAGTCATAGTTCGAGAGTTTGTCTGGTTGCACTACTTCTGGTACTGGAGGAACTATTGCCTCAACTTTTGACCAGGAGGATACAGAAATTGGTTGACTCATGGATGGAATAGGGAAATACAACATCCTTTCTCCTTCCAGACGCCCAATTTCATTTAGAGTTCCCAATCTAACAGCAAATATCTATTTATGCTATTACAAGTAATATTTAAACATAATCAACGAAAGTCGGCGGTTATCCTTATACTTCTTAAGGTGGGGAAGTGGGCAGATGGGGAAATGGGGGGATAAAGGAGAACTGATGATTTTTTTGATACAAAGCTCGAAAATTCGACCCAAAATTTCGCTCACCCTCCGGTGCGTCAGCACCAATTGACAAATTTTCCTGCACAACAGTTTAGATGATTGCCAAACCTGTTAAAGTGCTCATTTCCGGAGTAATTAACTATAGAAAACTTAATAATTTACTCAAAACTAGTTTTATGCTAGTTTGCTTTAGCTCAGCAGCACTACTATTACCGCAAGCGCTACAGGCAGCTAAGCAAATACCACGAGAACCGAAGATTATCACGGCTTCCCTGAGCATCCCTGTGCTCAATAAAGCAATCGCCGCCATGAGTTCTCAGCTAGTTGTTGATTTGAGTGATGCTCAAGTTTACCTTTACGGGAAAGAGCAAATACTCTCAAGTTACCCAGTTGCTGTTGGCAAGCCTGGTTGGGAAACACCCACCGGTAGCTTCCAAATTCTACACAAACAACACAACCCTGTCTGGCGGCAGCCAATTACTGGCGATTTGATTCCCACTGGACCCAATAATCCTCTAGGAAGCCGATGGATCAGTTTTTGGTCTGACGGAACTCATCAAATTGGGTTTCATGGCACAAATGATGAGCAACTAGTAGGACAGAAAGTTTCCCATGGCTGCTTGCGGATGCGAAACACTGATATTGAGGAGTTGTATGAGCAGATAAATGTGGGAACACCGATCATTGTCCAGGATTGAGGATAGGAAAAGGAATTGACTCGGATTGATAGTTCACATTTAATTGGAGTTGAGTCGCTTGGATATATAGTTAGTCAACCCACTCACCAATGCGCCTGCCATAAGAATACCAATTGCTGGAGTGAATACAGGTTCCCAGAGACGATACCAAAGCTCAAACCCTAGGGGGATACCAACTGAGCGACCGAAAAGCGCGATCGCAAACCAAAAAAAGCTTAACAAAACTAGAAAAACATCCACTATTAATAACTTGTTGAGCCAATCAATTAGTCGTTCTTTCATGCAATTATTTGGATACAGCTACGTATTTCTGTTGTTTGACAACTAAGAAAAAGCTTATCAAATGGCAGTTTTCTCTATCTTAAGGTCAACCTTAACATGCCGTGCAGAAGGCACAAATCTCTATGCTTCAAATCCCTAGCAAAATAAGATTTCAAATTCCTCTCCTGGTATCCAGTCTCAAAATCTAGGATGTAGCGTTGAATTGTTCTTCGAGAGCAACCTGTGAGCTGATGTATAGCCTCTGGACTCACTCCCTGGAAGTGCAATGCTAGTACCAGGTAGAGTTTACCCTTGCGAATCCGCTGTGGTTCTGTCAAATAGCGGTAGGGACGCAGGAGGTATTGTGGCATGTTGGGGTAGGTGTGGATTCTTTTGAGGGAAAGTCCTACCCGTGCTGAGTCAAAAATCTGGTGCTCCCTTGCTGTAACTTCCTCTAGCGCCAGGGGACTTTCCCTATCCCAAGCCCCTCTTCCACCAATGGCTTGATCCAGTAACGCCACTTGGGATACTTTAGCTTGTGCGAGTAAATGATCTACGCATAAAGAAGGACCATCGATTAGGTTTCCGTCTATTGTTTCCAGGCTACGGATGAGAATACCACCAAATGCTGTATCTTCGCCAAAAGTCAAGTCAAGTCCCTTGAAGCTTCCCTCTCGATAGTTATCTCTTTGCCGATGAAAGTACCAGCATCCAGATGTAAGTTGCAGTGGATGACGATGGGCAAAAGGGTCTGGATGAGCATTATTATAGTAATAGAATTCTAGTTCAACTAGGCGATGGGATTTGCCATAAACTAGCAGACGAGTTTCATTGAGTAGTTGCGAAGCTATCTGATTAAACCAGTCTATCATAAGTACCTAGATTCGGGTTTTGAAGTAATGAGTAATAAGTAAGCTGTTCCGCATTTAAACTGTGATAACTTTATTACCTTTGTTTTTGAGTTTTCGCCCCCATTTGATAATTAATCCTCCTTCATTTAACAGTTGATGTAACAAATATTCTAATTCTTCAATTGAT
>Ga0207422_1003530_pt1 | contig 15345 bp, 15 predicted proteins | sample MarCyaLeptolynsp_FD_187757 | JGI IMG/M metagenome (GOLD analysis project Ga0207422, IMG submission 187757) | Marine cyanobacterial communities from Panama - species 1 Leptolyngbya sp. (SPAdes) | ecosystem: Environmental > Aquatic > Marine > Unclassified | place: Panama: Panama City | collected...
GCACCTGGCTGCCGACCGTAGTCCTGACGCCAGCTGGGGATCATCTGTCGCAAACAACATGAACGCGACGCTGAACCTTTACCACGCAGCATCGCAGCACAACGTCCGGCGAGTCGTTTTCGCCAGTTCGAACTGGGTTCAGGGCGGATACCGGTTTTCTTCAGAAAAACTGACGCCTTCCCTCGATCCGAAGCCGGTCAATGCCTACGGCGTTTCGAAGCTGTTCGGAGAACGCATGGGCGAGTATTTCGCCTCCGAACACGGTCTGTCGGTCATTTGCCTAAGAATAGGCTGGACCCAGTGGACACATGACAATCGCCCCGGCAAGCACATGGCGATGGGGCGCTGGGGACAGGAAATGTGGCTCAGCGATCGAGACTATCTCCAGGGCATGAAATGTGCGATCGATGCCCGGGATGTCGACTACGCCGTGCTGAACCTGATGTCGGACAACCCGGGAATGCGCTGGGACCTGGCACCGACCAGGGACCTGATCGGGTACCGGCCGGAAGATGGTTGGCCGGCTGACATAAGTATGACCATGAAATTGCGATCATTGATCCTCAAGACACTCACGGAAACAATTCCGGACCGGTTCAAGTCCATAGGCTCAAACTGGTAACTGGAACGCCGACAGCCAACAAACTCTCCCGACGATCTTGTCACGACTTTTGTTGGACCCTGTGCGTAAAAAACTCAAGCTCAAACCTCAGCGTCCTCAGACCGGGACAATTCACCTTTGACCTTTCCAAATTGCGCGAACTGGAATACCAGATAACGATCTGAACAAACTGTGCGCAACAAGGTTATTGGAATGGTGATCGAACGTCCCAAGTCGCTTCGCGATCTGGTTCTGGAAAATCTCAGGGATCGGATCGTCAGTGGACGCCTCGCTATGGGCCAATCACTCTCTGAACGGAGCATTTCGGACGAACTGGAGGTTTCGAAAACGCCGGTCAGGGAAGCGCTTGCCCAGCTCCGGGAAGAGGGTCTGGTGCAGATTGAACCTCAGAAGGGCGCAAAGGTTTTCACGCTCACCGAGGAAGAAGTCGAACAGATCTGCGACTTCAGGATGACAATCGAATTCGCGGCCTTTCAACTTGCCCTGGCCTTGAACCCCGATGCCCTGGCGTCGGACATGGCGAATGTCGTCAATGACATGACCGAAGCCATGGAGGCGGGTGAGGTACACGCCTATCTCGATCTGGACACGGCCTTTCACCGGATCGCCTTCAGGCACTGCGGAAATGAGTATCTTTCGGCCAGTTATGAAAGATACGAGGGCAAGATCGCGGCCCTCAGAACGCACATGGCAGCTTTACCGGAGCACACAAAACTGTCGTTCAAGGAACATATTGACCTTCAAAAAGCATGTGAAAAAAAGGATCTCAAAGCGCTGAAATCAATCCTGGAGGAGCACGTCGCGCGCACCAGGGATTCTTACGTTCAGGCCATTTCGGAATGAACGATCACGTCTAGCTTCATGCAAATCGTGTTCTACCGAAAATCAAGACGGGCGGGTATTGAGCTCTAACAGACGGGCTAAATCAGCATGCGCCCCACTTCTATGTGTCCCATCCGAAAGCTGTTCGGGGACACGCCTGTCTTTGATTTGAAAAACCTTGTGAAATGCCCTTGGGCGGAAAACCCGAGAAGTTCGGATATTTCAGCAATTGTGATGCCGGGATCACTGAGCAGTTGTGAAGCTCGTTCACAGCACAAAGTGTCAAGATAGGTTCGCGGGGAAAGGCCGGTACACTGGCGAAACCGCGCGTAAAACTGGGACCGTGACAATCCGACACTACGGGCAACGCTGTTCAAATCCAGTTCCTTGGAAGCGGCCTGGCGAAACGTCTTGATCGCTTTTCGAATTCGGTGGTCGCTGACAAACAGGCAATTCGTGCTCTGCTCCGAAACAACTTCGGTTTTCGAACACTGGAGCACGGACCAGACAAGGTCGCGAAGCAAAGTGTCGAATTGCTCTTCGTCGCTGTGCATATCCATCATCTGATCGGCGAGTTTTGCCGCTTGCTGCCTCAATTCGGGACTGATCGTGGCGGTTGCTGTCGCAAAGGGCAGATTGTTGAAACCCGCAAGGATCTGGTTGCCATGCTCTCCAAACCAGAGGGTGTCGATATAGAGCGCCAATAATACCGTCGGCTTGACACCGGCAGACCGCTGATTGGAATGGACGACCCAGGGATTGACCAGCACAATCTTGGTGTCGGTCAGCTTCGCCTTTCTGCCGTCGACACTGTAGGTCGTATCTGGACCAGAAAGCTTGATAAGTGCGTGAACCTGAGAGTGCGCGTGATCCTGTACCGGCTCCGTTGCCGACAGCAAGGCGACGCGCCCAAACGCGCCAACGGCAATCCCCAATGCGTCAGCCACAACATCCCTACGGCAGTCAAAAAATCGGACAAAAAGGTAAATAGCACGAAATCGGGGCAAAGACCACAAAGCGTGCACATGTCATCTTGCGTTCAACAAACATGTGCTTACGCACGCGAACGATGGGGAAACTGCCTTGGCCCGATTGCCAGAGTTTTTGAATTGCGACTGCTATGTTGGCGGACAATGGGTCATTGCCGGCAACGGCGAGCGCCTGGAGGTCACGGATCCTGCAACGGGTGAAACGCTGGCAACGGTGCCCCGAATGGGTGCCACGGAAACTGACAGTGCGATCGCCAGTGCTCAGGCTGCGTTCGAGGATTGGAGCAGCCGGACTGCCGCGGACAGGGCAAACGTGCTGCATGCATGGGCCGCGGCGATGCGCTCCCATGCGGAGGAACTCGCAAGCCTGCTTACGCTCGAGCAAGGCAAACCGCTAAACGAGTCCCGTGCCGAGATCGAGTATGCGGCCAGTTTCTTCAGCTGGTTTGCAGAAGAAGGCCGCAGGCTCTATGGCGACATCATTCCCCCGCATCGCACGGACGCGCGCATACTCGTGACCCGCAATGCCCTCGGCGTTGTCGGTGGCATTACGCCCTGGAACTTCCCGTCGGCAATGGTCACGCGAAAGGCAGCACCCGCCCTGGCGGCAGGTAACTGTATGGTTTTGAAACCCGCCGAAGCGACACCCCTGTCTGCGCTGGCTGTCGCGGCGCTAGGCCACCAGGCAGGCGTACCGGCAGGCGTGTTCAATGTTGTTACCGGTGGACGAGAAGAAGCGTCGCTCATTGGAAAGGCGCTGATCAAAAGTCCCGACGTGCGCAAGATCGGATTTACCGGGTCCACGGCGGTCGGCAAACAGCTGGTGCGCGAATGTGCCGACGACCTTACGAAAGTCAGTCTGGAACTAGGGGGTAACGCGGCCTTCATCGTTTTCGATGACGCAGACCTGGAGGCGGCTCTTGAAGGCGCGCACATCTGCAAGTTCCGCAATTCCGGCCAGACCTGCATCGCCGCGAACCGCATCTTTGTACAAGAAGGCATACACGATCAGTTCGTCGAGGCACTTTGCGCAAGAGCCCGGGACATTCAAGTCGGCCATGGCCTTGAGAGAAACGTCGCGCAAGGTCCCCTGATCGACCACCGCGGACTTGCCAAGGTCGAGCGCCTGGTCTCGGATGCCACTGACAAGGGCGCTGAACTCCTGGTTGGAGGCCAGCGTCATCAGGCAGGCGGAACCTACTATCAGCCGACCGTCCTGACGGGTGTCACACCGGACATGGACATCTCTCACGAAGAGGTTTTTGGCCCGGTTGCCGCAATCACCAGCTTCAAGGACGAGCAAGAGGCGGTCGCGATGGCGAATGACACGCCATACGGTCTGGCCGGGTATTTCTACAGCCGGGACGTCGGACGCATTTTCCGTGTCGCAGATGCTTTGAAAACCGGCATTGTCGGCGTCAATACCGGGCTGATTTCCACCGAAGTTGCTCCCTTTGGCGGCGTCAAGGAAAGCGGCATCGGACGCGAGGGATCGAAATACGGCATCGAAGACTGGACCGAGCTGAAATACATCTGCCTTGCAGGGTTGGAGACAGCATCATGATTGTCGAAGAGCGCATCTACACCCTGCATGTCGGCAAGGTGCCCGAGTATCTGAAACTCTACGAGGCCGAAGGTCTGGCCGTCCAGACCCGGATCCTGGGCAATCTTCTCGGCTATTACCAGGTTGAGTTCGGCCCCCAGAACCAGATCATACACCTCTGGTCTTATGCCGACATGCAAGATCGCCAGACCCGCCGCGAGGCGCTGGTTCGCGATCCTGACTGGAAAAACTACGTCAAGAAAATCCGGCCGATGGTCAGGCATCAGGAAAACAAATTGCTGCTGCCTGCGCCCTTCATGCGGGCACGGGGCTAGCGTTTGAGGGAAACACTCCAATGGAACTGCACTTGTTTGAAGACAACCTCTCGGATGGTCAAAAGGTTGCTTTCGGCAACTCCGTCGCGAGGGCGATTTATGTGACCGCGGGAGAAGTTACCGTTAACGGCAAGGTTCATTCTCTCGATCAGGGCTTCGTTGCCAACGGGCCGCTAACGCTGGTTGCCGGCGCAGAGGGCGCATCGCTTTGGCGCTGGGATCTGTCTGGTGCGCCGCCCGCGACATCCCCTCAGCAATCGGTCAGGAAACTTTCAGGTGACGTGCCGGCGCATTTGTCAGGAACCGGCAGTTTTCTGCGGCTTGACAGCGTCACGTTTCCACCATCGGGCACGGCAATGCTGCACACCCACCAGGGTCCGGGCATCCGTTGCCTGCGTGAGGGCGGGATAAGAATTGATACCGATGGCAAGTCGACTTCATTCGGACCGGGCGGTGCATGGTTCGAGTCCGGACCGTTGCCTGTCTTTGCTCAGGCAGATCATGTCGTTCAGAGCAGATTCATTCGCGCAATGATTCTGCCGGATGCACTTCGCGGAAAATCCTCGATCCACTATGAAAACGAGGAAGATCGCGCAAAACCCAAATCCCAGAAGTATCACAACTTCGGAGAGATCGGCCTGGCGCCATGAATGAGATGATCAAGATCGAAACCTTAACCGGCGCGCAATGCCTGGTGGACTGCCTGCTGCAGCAAGAGGTTGATCAGTGTTTTCTCGTGCCCGGAGAAAGCTATCTGGCGGTACTGGATGCCCTGACCGATGCTCCGCAGATCGAGCTCACCGTTTGCCGTCAGGAAGGCGGTGCTGCAATGATGGCCGAAGCCTATGGGAAACTGACGGGCCGTCCGGGCATTTGCATGGTCACGCGGGGTCCAGGCGCGACCAACGCGTCGGCCGGGCTGCATATTGCCCGTCAGGACGCGACACCCATGATCCTGTTTGTGGGCCAAGTTGCACGTGATATGCGCGAACGCGAAGCCTTTCAGGAGATCGACTATCGCCGGATGTTCGGACAGGTCGCCAAGTGGGTGGCGGAAGTCGACAGTCCCCAGCGGATGTCCGAGATGGTATCGCGCGCATTTCATGTCGCCATGTCCGGACGACCGGGACCGGTGGTGCTTGCGCTTCCTGAGGACATGTTGGTGGAGCCAACCGATGCGATTCCACCTAAGCTGGCTGTGGCCCGCCCGGCTGTGGCTGCGCCAACCGGTACCGATCTCCAGGTCTTGCTCGCCAAACTGGCGACAGCCTCCAATCCCATGATCGTTGTTGGAGGCGGGGCATGGACGGATAAGGCGCGCCAGGATCTTCAGACCTTCGCCTCAGACTGGGCGGTTCCGGTCGCTGCTTCCTTCCGGTGTCAGGATTTTTTCGACAATACCCACCCCTGCTACGCCGGTGATGCCGGCATCGGGATCAATCCGTCGCTTGCTGCGCGGATCCGTTCCGCCGATCTGCTGATCTTGCTCGGAACCCGTTTCAGCGAGATGGAATCCAGCGGTTACAACCTGATCCAAATTCCAAAGCCGGAACAAGACCTCATTCACGTCTACCCTGACCCGGAGGAGATCGGGCGGGTCTACGCGCCGGCCCTGGGCATTGCCGCACCGGCAGCAGAAACCGTTGCAGCGCTGCTCGAGTGCGGCCCGCCAACCGATGAGCCAGGTGAACGGCGGGCATATGTCGCAACCTGCAACACCGACTATCATGCGTGGGCGTCGCTGCCAGAAGGACAGGGAGACCTGGCGATGGCCGAGGTCATGGGTCATCTGAAAGATGTCCTGCCAGATGATGCCATCGTGACCAATGGTGCCGGAAACTACACCGTGTGGGTGCACCGGTTTTTGAACTATCGTCAATTCCGCACCCAGCTTGCGCCGATTTCCGGATCCATGGGGTATGGTTTGCCGGCTGCCGTCGCCGCTGCCCGGACCTGGCCAGGTCGTCAGGTTGTCTGCTTCGCAGGTGACGGGTGTTTCCTGATGCATGGGCAGGAGTTGGCGACGGCGGTGAAATACAACGCCGATCTCAACGTGATTGTCGTGAACAACGGAATGTACGGCACAATCCGCATGCACCAGGAACGGAACTATCCTGGCCGGGTCAGTGCGACGGACCTTGTGAACCCCGACTTTGCGATGCTGGCAGAATCCTATGGGTGCACCGGTGAGACGGTTACCCGCACCGAACAGTTCGCCGCTGCATGGGACCGGGCCTGTGCCTATTCCGGACCAAGTCTGATCGAGCTTCGCGTGGATCCGGAACTGATTACTCCGACACAAACAATACAGGGCTTGCGGCACGCCTCGCAGAAGCAGTGAACGCCACAAGACCCATGGGAGCAGAGCAATGGATGAAAAGAAGGTTGTTATCGTCACTGGCGGTGCCATGGGCATCGGACGTGCTATCGCCGACAGGTTCGCCTTGGACGGCTGGGCTGTCGTGGTCGCCGATGTTTCAGGTGCTGCAGAAGCCGCTGCGGAAATATCTGCAACCGGTGCGGCATCGCTTGGTGTGTTCTGCGACATATCCGATCCGGCATCTTGCCAGGAGATGGTGGCTGAAGCCCAGGCGACTTTCGGGCGCATCGACACACTGGTGAACAATGCCGGCCTCTATTCGACGCTCAAGTTGACGGAATTCACCGAAATCTCGCCCGAGGAATGGCAACGAGTCCTGAACGTCAATGTCATGGGTCAGGCGTTTGTCACGGCTGCGGTGTTGCCGACCATGAAGGCACAAGGCGCGGGATCTGTTGTGAACATGTCCTCCGGAACCCCCTTCAAGGGCGTGCCCTTCCTTCTGCACTACGTCGCCAGCAAAGGTGCCATCAACGCAATGACCAAGGCGTTGGCCAAGGAACTGGGCGCTTCTGGCATTCGCGTCAACGGTGTCGCCCCGGGTTTCACAATGTCCGACGGTGTCAAGGCGAACCCGCATCAGATCGCGAAGCTCCAGGGGATTTCACAGAAGGCGCGGGTCATTGCACGCGACCAGTTGCCCGAAGACGTCGTCGGTGCTGTGGCGTTTCTCGCCTCGCAGGACTCGGCCTTCATGACCGGCCAGACGCTTGTCGTGGATGGCGGAGCCTATTTCCACTGACACCAATCCGAATAAAATGGGAGGAAGAAAATGAACCGTCGTAACTTTCTAAAGACCACATCGCTGGCTGCCGCGATGCTTGCCACACCGGGCATTGTCAGGGCCGCGGCCGAAAAGACGCTCCGCATCGGCACAATCACACCCGCGAGCCACTTCTGGACACAGACCATGGATCGGGTCGGGACGTCTCTGGCCGAAAAAAGTGCGGGCAAGTTCGAAACACAGGTCTTCCCGTCGGGTCAGTTGGGCAACGAAGCAACAATGATCCAGCAGATCCAGTCCGGTGGCCTGGATATGGGTTTTCTGACGGTGGCGGAATTCTCGAACCGCCTCGATGACATGGCTGCCCTGTTCACCCCTTATCTCGTGCAAGATGTGAGTCAGGCCTCCAAGCTGTTGACCGGCCCGACCGCAACAGGAATGCTTGATCAGTACTCGAAACTGGGCATGAAGGGTCTCGGGTTCGGACTTGGAGGCATGCGGCACCTGATATCGCGTGAACCGGGTCTGACGTCAGCGGACCTGGCCGGGCGCAAGTATCGCATTACGCCGTTTGCACCGCTGCGGGATTTCTATGAACTGATGGACGTTGCGCCGACCCCTGTACCCTTGCCTGGCCTTTTCGATGCGCTCGCCAATGGCCAGGTCGATGGCGCGGATATTGATCTGGAACTGGCCTGGAAGCTCAAATTGTATGATCAGGCGCCCAACCTCACGATCACGAGTCAGATGATGTTCCCGGTGGTTGCCGTTGTCTCCGGCCGGTATTGGGCCTCCCTGAATGACGAGGAAAAGCAGATGCTTTCGCAATCTGTGTCCGAACAGATCGACTGGCTTTTTGCCCAATACATCGAGTTCGAACCAAAGTGGCTGAATGACCTCAAGGGGACCGGCATGAACGTTGTCGATGCGAAGCCGGGCTTCTTCGGCGACACCATTTCCGAATGGAAAGGCATCTGGGAGCCCAAGGCGCCGTCTATTGCCGCACTGCAGAGCGAAGCAACAAACCTGACGCAGTGAGATCGGTCGCCCGCGCCCCAGCGCGGGCGGCTGACCCGGGAACGAGACAGGGACCCCCTATGAACGTTGTGCTGAGAACATCGGACTGGATCGCCAGAATTGAGGCCGTCCTGTTGAAATTGCTGGTGGCAGCGGTGCTGATGCTGATGGTCCTGAATGTCGCCAGCCGTGCCGTTAACTGGTCCTTGTACTGGGTGGACGAACTGGCCATCAACCTGATGGTTGTCTTCGCCTTTGTCGGGTCGAGTCTCATGTTCGCCCAAAGGCGGAATTTTGCGGTGACCCTGGTGTCCGATGCCGTATCCGCGACCAACCGCCGCCGGCTGTCAATCGCGGTACAGTGCGTCAACCTGGGTTTCGCACTGTTTCTGGCCTATGCCACCTGGGTCTGGTTTGATCCTCTCACACTGGCAATGAACGGGTTCAATCTGCAGGCGTTTTTCGAGGCCACCTTTAACAGCGTGTATCAGGAAGTTACCAACACCATTGGTGTTCGGCGCTTGTGGTTCTTTCTGGTGATGCCACTGTTCGCAGTCACCTTGACGATCCACAGCGCCGCATGCCTTTTGCAGGACCTTTACGGAATACCGGCAAACGGAACGCAACAATGATCACGGCCATGGTCTTCATTGTTCTGCTGTTTATCGGCGCACCGATCGGTATTGTTCTTGCCGTCTCAGCATCTGTCTATGTGCTGGACACCGGCAACACCGCCCTGATCGGTTCCTACGCGCTTCAATTGCAATCCGGCATCGGCAAGTACGGGCTGTTGGCAATCCCACTCTTCATGATGGTTGGAGAGATGATGAATGGTGGCGGCATCACGAGCCGACTGATCGGCATGGCACGTGCAGTCGTCGGAACGATGAAGGGAGGATTGGTCTACGTAAACATTCTCGCCAACATGATGATGGCCTCTATTCTGGGGTCGGCGACGGCGCAGATTTCGATCATGTCCAAAGTGATGGTTCCGGAAATGGAACGGGCCGGCTATCGAAAGACATTCGCGGTCGCGACGACAACTTCCGCAGGTTTGCTGTCTCCTATCATTCCACCCTCGATGATGTTCGTGGTCTATGGCGTGTTGGCCCAGATCTCCATCGGTGATCTGTTCATCGCCGGGATCGTTCCGGGCCTTCTGATGGCCGCAGGCTTCATGATCGTAATCTTCCTGATCGGCCTGTTCAGTCCGTTTCCCGTCGCCCCGCCGCTCACGCGGCAGGAGCGGACGGACTTGCTTCGCGACGGACTGCTGACCTTGGTGATACCCGTTTCGATCATCGGAAGCATTTTGCTCGGGATCGCCACTCCGACAGAGTCGGCCGCCATCGCTGCCGTCATCGCCTATCTGATCGGCAAATACGTGACACGTGAACTTTCGGACCGGGACATTCCGAAAATGCTGCTGACCGCCGGTTCAAACGCTGCTCTCGTTCTGTTCATGGTAGCCACGGCAAACGTATTCAGCTGGATCTTGATCTACGGACAGATACCGCAGAACCTTGCGGAGTGGGTCGTGACCGTGGCCGAGAACCCGATCCTGTTTCTGCTGCTCGTAAACCTGATCATGCTGGCAGTCGGCATGATCATTGACGGCATTCCGGCCCTCATCATGGTTGTGCCTATCATTTTACCGGTCGCCACGTCTGTCTACGGAATCGACCCGTATCATCTGGGCGTCGTCTTGTGCCTGAACCTGACCCTGGGGCTGGTAACGCCGCCGGTCGGCGTCGCGCTTTATGTCGCGGCAACCGTGTCCGATGTGAAAGCCGGTGCGATTTTCAGATCCGCTCTGCCCTTTGTTGCGATTGCCGCACTGGTTGTGATTTTGCTTAGCGTTTTCCCCGGAATGGTTTTCCGCTGAGATCAATAAACCTCAACTGGAGACGCTTGCAGAGCCTTTGGCCTCCAGAGGCATGCACGCCTCCAAGTCAGTGAGCTTACGCTCAAGAAAGTTTGCGTGATGAGCTGCAACTGCCCGCACGACTTTGCAGATCAACCGTTACCCTTAGCGCTGCAAACGGAACCATGCCGCCTTCGCTGCTGTCCCCGTGCGTGAGAACCTGCAACGGAACTTGTGCTCTTGGACGTTCTGCCCGATAAGGCTCGCTCACTTGATGTGAACCTATATTTCGCGGTGGCGTTTCGGGACAAGAATGATCAGCAGCAGCCTTCTGGCAAGACAACCAAAAACACTTGCGATCGTCGGCAATGGACCGGTCGCGGCCCTGGACGTTCCCAGGATCGACGAAGCGGACCTTGTCCTGCGGTTCAACGGTGCGCGCGCCTGCGGGGCTGCCGGGCAACGGGTCGATATCCTGCTGCTCAATCGCGCCCGGGTTTACATGAGCAAGCGCATCAACCCGGTCGCCCTTCATCGGGCTGAAGAGGTCTGGGTGAACGACACGGAAAAAAACGGGCAGGTTGACTGGCATTTCGACCGCGAATGCAACGCCTGCTATCTGGGGCGGGAACCGACCGAAAAAGCCCGCAAGAGACTTGAAAAATACGACCCGTTCCTGAAGAGCAACCCGACGACGGGTGCCGCGATCGTGGCGGAATTCCTGGATACGCTAACAGAAACGGAAATCCATCTGTTCGGCTTCACCCATCAGGGGCGACAGCACACACACGACTGGGATGCGGAAAAGAGATGGTTTGCCGATCTGATCGCGGATGGCGCCGTGGTTTCCCATTCGTCTTCGGGTCCGCTGGCGCGCCGCAGTCTGGCAGGGTCCGCCACCTATTGCGCACGCTTCCTGGAAAAACGGACCAAACACTATATCTTCAACAGGCTGTTGCATTCAGGCGCAGCAACCAAGCGCAGGATTTTCGGCGTTGACGCCCGCGCTTGAGTTTCCGGCGCGCACCGGTGTCAACGGGCTCGCCGCGAACATTGACAGGGTTCTCTTGACAGGCTTTCGCGCCGACTTTAAGCCACAAGCCACATTAAGATTTTGTTCAAATCCGGGTGTATTGCGTGCTCTTCGATTTCAATGACGGTCATCACAAATACAGAGAAGTGTTCGATGAATTTCCGGAAATTGAAAACCACGATTTCCGTTTCACGAAATGCACCTGCGGAAGCACCAGATCGTTTGTTGTCTCCACGGTTTCGCGGCACAAGAATTTCATGCCAATCGTTGCGTGTTCGGATTGCGGTACGCTGCGGGCCAATCCTTACTTCACGGATGCAACTGCCGCTCACTACTACAGCACAGTCTACGGCAAGGTGAAACGCAAGGCCAGGACGCCCGAGACGCTTTTTGCCAACCAAAAGGCAAAGTCAATCGCTCCCTTTCTTGCCGGCCTCGGTGAAGACTTCGACACGGTGCTTGATTTCGGCGGTGGCGCCGGCGGCAAGACGTTCGATCTCCTTGCACACGGGAAAACCGTTTTCCTTCACGAGGTGGAGGACGAATACAGCCGGTTCGCCTTCACAAAAGGCATTCTGCCTCACGACGACAATCAGAAGTACGACCTCGTCGTGGTGTCGCACGTGATCGAGCATATGATCGATCCGGGTGCTCAAATGGCAGATCTCATTCGGGACTGCTGCACGGAAAACGGACTGCTGTATGTCGCGACGCCAATCATCGACCGGCAACGCGCCAGACAGTGGTTGCAGCATTTTCACATTTCCCACAAATACTACTTTACACACGATTCGCTCATCGGCCTCATGGCAAGCCTCGGCTGCCGGCTTGTAACGCATAACAATGCCGACGGATTCGTGTTCCGGGTCGGCGGAGCGCCGGATCAGGAGTTGATCGCCAAGTGCTACGCAAACGGCGCACGAAAAACCAGGTCGCTTGTCGAAGCGGACTCCAGACCGTCACTGAAACGTCTCTTGCAGTTTTTCACCAACTGGCGCCCGGAGCCTCATAGCTCAAAGGGCGCGTGAGCATCGAGCGTTTTTGTCTTCGAGCGGCGAGCCAAAAAACCCATTGAGAACGGTCATATCTGCAAGCACGCAGGCCCAAGGTTCATCTTGATTTTTCGCTTCCGTTCACTGTGCGCGAAGAGCAAAGACGGAAGATTCCGATGCGGCAAATGTGGCATTGATTATTCAAGTTATTGGAAATAGTTTGCGTCGAAATTCAGATTCGAGGTTTGCGCAAGATGCTTAATATTTTTGTTGGTTTTGACACACGGGAAGCCGTTGCATTTCACGTTTGCGCGAACAGCCTGACACGTCTTTCCAGCGATATGCTGGCGATCTCACCGATCTCCCTCAACAACCTGAAGACATATCAGGAAACCCACACCGACGGCTCAAACCATTTCATCTATACGCGTTTCCTCATTCCGCACCTCATGAACTACAACGGCTGGGCCCTGTTTCTGGATGGCGACATGATCGTGCGGGACGACATTGCAAAACTGTTTGCCATGCGCGATGAAAGCAAGGCGGTGATGTGTGTGCATCACGATTACAAGACCCGGCAGCACACCAAGTATCTTGGATCCAAGAACGAGGACTACCCGCGCAAGAACTGGTCCAGCGTCGTTCTGTGGAACTGCGGGCACCCGGCGAACCGCTCGGTCACACCGGATTTTGTCATGGAAGCAACAGGCGCTCAGTTGCACCGTTTCACCTGGCTTTCCGATGATCTCATCGGAGAATTGCCGATCGAGTGGAATTGGCTGCCGGATGAATTCGGTCCGAACCCGGATGCCAAGCTCCTGCACTTCACCCTGGGCACACCCTGTTTCCACGAATATGCGAATTCACCGATGGCAGCGGAGTGGCATCGGGAAAAACTCCTCACGAACTACTCTTCTCAGCAAGTCATAGACGGCCCGTTCGACTGACGGCGAAACAGGTATCATTGAGCTTCAAACGCTGCGAACAGGCCTTTCATTGGCGGTCAGTCATTCTTGATGAGATTGCAGAATCAGGATCGGCATGGGTTTGTTCTTGACGTCGTAGTTTGGCACCGTGTGGTATCGCACGTGGGACCCAGGCATATTGCGATCGCCATTGCCGTCGAAATTAACGCCAAGTTGCTCGATTTGCATGTCCGGGAAATCTTCCAGCGCCGACCAGAATGCCTTGGTAAACATGCCCGGTCCAGTCAGTTGAAGAATTGCGTTTTTCGGACGGACGAACGCCTTGTTGGCGAAGTGAGGCGCATATTCGCAAATGAGATCAATCATTCGCTCAAGCACAGGGCTGCCGCGTTCGAACCCGAACCCCCACTGCGCCACGAAACGATCAGGATTCCGGATCTTTGACATGATCGCGGAGGATGGCAGAATCCGATGGGATCCTGGCTCGAAGGAAATCAAACCGGTAGCGTCTTTGTCGTGCAGGGATTGCAAGGGCACACTAACGCATTTGTTGATGTCGAAGTAATAGCCGCCTCTTTCAAACAGGAGGCAATATCGGAAAGCATCCACTTTCATCGGGCCGAATTGTGATCCTGTGTAGACGTCATAGATGGGATGATGTCCCCAGACCTGCTCCATGTAGGCATCGCGCTGATTTGCGTCGAGCAAACAAAACGCTAGATCCGGATTGCGCCTTTGAAAACCTTGCAGCGAATCCAGATGCGTCTTTCCAAACCTGTTTGACTCCCAGGTCTGGTAAACGACAGGCGGAATTCCGCACCGGGCACTTATCGGACTGCCAACCGAAAACGGCCAATCCGAATGCAATTGTGCCAAGGGATATTCTGTCCAGTAGTCGACATACTTGCCGATACGCTTGTCAATCGACTTCCGGAGCCTTCTCATGAAAAGGCTCTCAATGAAATAGCCGGTCGCGAACATGTATGTGCGCCCAGAAACAACAACAATGCTACTCCGAAGTGTCCTGTGTGCGGAAACGCCTGGATGCTGCGCATAGGATCAAATTGCCACTGCCGGTAAGCGAAGTGGACACATGTCCATTCATCGCACGGACGGCCGCTCAACCTCTGGTTACTCTAGCCGGATGATTGCTGCGTCGGTATGCAATTCGCGCAACTTGTTTTCGTTTACGAAATCTTTTTTGGTATGAGCCGCCCGAGGGCCAAGGCTGGTTGATCGTTGACCTTGCCCGGCTGAGGCCCTCGACGGCATTGGCCGCTCTTTGTTGAACATGCGATGACCGGCTCAACCAGCACCGTGTCGCCGGTCGCACAAAGGAGCCGCGCCTGCACAGGCAACAATCAAGCCGCGGTGGTTTGTGCGTTCAGATCAGCGACGGCGGCGCGGTTGCCCTCTTCGATGTTCTGAAGAACGATTTCCATCGCAAGATCAGGCGACATGCTTGTTTCGTCCTGAAGGGCGATCAGGTTACCGACCAGCTGACTTGAGACTGCCAGAAGTTCGGCGGCGCAAAGGGTCTCCTGGTGCCTGCACAGGACACTCACCAGTTCCTGGCGCAACATGAAGTGTTTGTCTCTCGGAGCAGCATATTTCACGATCTCGCCTCCAGATTAAAAACGGCCGACTTTCGAGGCGCCGGACCGGTGTGGAGAACCCAATGTTGCAATCAAGTGAAGGCGTGCACCATTCAGGTAACTGAACGATTCCTGGCCTGCCAATAATACTAAGCACGGTACAATTCTTGTTCACCCCGATCAAAACAGGGCAAAATTGCAAGCAAACATTTAAATTATCTGATGTCTACTCTCACAATATACTTAAATACACTCAAAATTTCAATCTGATGAACTCTGCCAGATTTGAATGCATTTTTTACAACGGCAAAACTGACATTAACCCCAGCACAAGTCTTGTTTTTCGTGCAATCAGAAAAACGGAGAGAATCGAAAGAGGCGCAGCCTGAGCTGCGCCTCCGAAGTGGTGCGGACGATCAGGCCCGGCCTTTCCAGGGCACGAGCACCCGCTCGGCCATGCGCATCAGGATGTCGATGCTGTAGCCGACGATCCCGATGAGGAT
>Ga0207422_1003532_pt1 | contig 15340 bp, 13 predicted proteins | sample MarCyaLeptolynsp_FD_187757 | JGI IMG/M metagenome (GOLD analysis project Ga0207422, IMG submission 187757) | Marine cyanobacterial communities from Panama - species 1 Leptolyngbya sp. (SPAdes) | ecosystem: Environmental > Aquatic > Marine > Unclassified | place: Panama: Panama City | collected...
TGCCCGTCCATTCCGTTGTCTCGTAGGGAACCTCCTCGCTGTAGACGACTTCCCAGCCGGCTTCCTTGGCGGCTTTTTCAAGACCTTTGGCAATGTTCAGGTCCCACTCGAAATTGCCGTTGACAATTGCCAGCCGCTTTTCGGCGAAGTCGTATCCGGTGGCGAGGATTTGTTTGAACACCGCCTCTCCATAGTTCACGTCGACATCGGAAGCATTGAATATCGCGCCGCATTTGCTGCGTTCGGCAAGATCGATCACACTGGAGACCGCGTCATTGTGGATATAGGGAATGCCATAGGGGCAGAAGGCGGGAATGTCCGGCCCCATGCCGCCATAGCCGTTGATCAGCACGTTGACGCCCTCGCGCTGGATCAGGTTGGCGGCGGCGGCCTGCAGTTTGTCCGGCGTGAGGTCGCCGATATCGAACGTGACGACCTCGATCGTCTTGCCGAGCAGTCCGCCGCCTTCGTTGATATGTTTGGCGGCCAGCTTGATCGCCTGCTCCATGGTTACGCCATCGGCTGCGAAATATCCGGTGATCGGTATCGGTGCGCCAAGCTTGATCACATCGGCTGCGGCCAGTCCGACCGACATCGAAGTCGCCAGCGCCGCGCCGGCAACCAGTTTACTGACGGCGCGGCGTGTAAAGTTTCCTGAATTCACGGCACTCTCCCATTTTTACTTGCCGCCGGCTCTTCCAGCGGTTTTTTCGATGCTGCCGGCAATGAAACAAGGCCGGCATCCTGACAATTGTTGATGTCATTTCATCACCAGGCACAGGGGTCGGCAATGGTGACATCTTGCACAAGTCGCGTTCAATTCTCGAAAATGAAGAATTTTACTTTGTTTCGATTGATGAAACGCAACTTGCCAAGCGGCGAAATCCAAAATCAGGCCCAGCGTTTCGCTTCACATTCCAGCGTAAGGATTTCCGCACCCGTTGCCGTCACAAGGATGTTCTCCTCGAAATTGGCGGCCCCCACTCCGGGCTTTCCGACGAGGGCTTCGACGGCGAGCGTCATGTTTTCCTCGATGATCGTCGTTTCGTCCTCCGTGATCCACGGTCCATCGATGCCAAGCCCGATCGCATGCCCGAAGCAGGGAAACTGGGCGCTGAAATTGTTGGTTTCGGCGCCGGTGGTCTTGTGATTGGCAAACCCGTTGTCATCCAGCCATTTCTCGCCGGTGCGATACAGGTCCCCGAAGGTCGAGCGACCGGGCACGATGGACCCGATAATGTGATGGATGATCGCGACGCTGCCATCGAGCAGTTCGCGCTGCCCGTCGGTCGGTTTGCCGCCCACGACGGTGGAGCGCGCCGAATCGGTGTAATAGCCGTCGACCGGACCCCACTGATCGCAATGGACGAGATCGCCCTTTTCCATCGGCCGGCGGGAATTCCAGTGCGGGATCCCGGAACTGCCCATATAGTTTTCCGCAAACGGTCCGCTCGCGATTGCAATATCCTGCTGGGTGCCGCCATTGGCGGCGAGCACATGCAGACCGGCGCCGACCGCATCGCCTTCCGTGTTGCCTTCGACAACCGCATCCATCGTGGCATTCATCCACTTGATGCCGACGGTTGCCGAATGACGCAGAAGCGCAATTTCAGCCGGGCTCTTGATGATCCGCATCCGTTCCAGGATCTCGTCGGCCGGGATGAAATCAAGCTTGTGATTGCCGGCGCGTTCCTGCATGCGCTGGTAGGCGCTCATCAGGAACGACATGCGCCCGACAAGGCCGACCTTCTTGTCGATCAGCCCCATATCCTTCAGCGCGTCGACGGTCGACACGGTGATGTCGGGCACGCTGCGCACGTCCTTCACCTTGATCCGGTTTTCCGGGTCGTCGACATAGTCGGTGATCAGGACCGGTTCGCCATCGACCGGCAGAATGAGGGCGCCATGGCCCCGGCTCGCCCACGTCGTGCGGTCGGGAACGCAGGGAAACAGCGAATGAAAGTTCGTCAGGTAATAGAGATCGCCATAGGTTTCCACGGTGTGGCCGCCGCGCGACCAGACAAGCAGCGCGTCGAGCCCCTGCTCCTTCGCATAGCGTTTCGCCGTCTCGCGGCGTTTGGAAAATTCGTCGTCGGAGATTTCCGGTCTGGACATTTCGGTTTCCTCATTCAGTAAAAAAGATCGGAGGCGACGGCATCGGTCCGGCAAGCGTCTCGATGTCTCTGGCGAGCGCCAGAACCTGAGCATCCGCGTTGGCGGGGCCAACAATCTGCATCCCGATCGGCATCCGATCGGCGGAGAGGCCAACGGGAAGCGAAAGCACCGGACAGGTCGGCACCATGTTGAAGGCATGCGCCATGTCGAACGCGCGCAGTTTGCCGGTCTCGGAATCGGCTTCGTAGTAGGCGTCGCTGTCGGTAAGCGGCGGGGCCGGTATCGCGTTGGTCGGGCACAGGAGGGCATCGTGGCGGGCAAACAGCGCGATCAGGTCGGCATTCATGCGATCGCGAACGATATCGACCTTCATCAGGTCGCTGGCCGACAGAGTGCGGCCGGCGCGGATACAGGCAACCAGCGCCGGATCCATTCTGGCAAGATCCGTCTCGCTTTCGCAGTTCGGGAACAGGCCCAAAAGACAGTTCCAGCGCTTGGCCCACTGATCGAACACATCCCGGCTCCAGGGCAGGTCGACCTCTTCCACGATCGCCCCGGCATCGCGCAGCATTTCCGCCATCCGGCAGAGGGCCGCAGCGACTTCGGGATGGACCTCGCAATAGCCAAGGTCGATCGACAGCGCGAACCGCTTGCCCTTCAGGCCGGACATGCCGGTTTCCTCGACCCGGAACTCGCCGGTCTGAGACAGCATGTCGGCCGGATGGTGTCCGGCGGACGCGGCAACGAACAGAACCGCGTCGTCGACGCACCGGGCCAGCGGCCCGAAATGGGAGATCGTCTCCAGCCCCATGGGCAGGATCGTCATGGGAATCCGCCCCAGGCTCGGCTTGAAACCGACGATCCCGCAGGCAGCCGCCGGAATCCGGACCGAGCCGCCCATATCCGTTCCCTCCGCCAGCGGCACCGCTCCTGCGGCCACGGCCGCCGCGGATCCCCCGGAAGAGCCTCCGGCCGTTCGCTCCGTGTTCCAGGGATTGAGTGTTGCGCCGTAGCGCGGGCTCCTGGTGAAGCTGGAAAAGGCAAATTCGGCCGTCGTGGTCTTGCCGACCACGATTGCGCCGGCCTGTTTCAACCGCTGCACGATGACGGCATCGTGATCCGTAATGCCGTCGCCGCTGGTCCAGGAACCGAGTGTCGTCGGATGTCCCTTTGTCGGCGTCATGTCCTTGATGGCAACGGGAACACCGAACAGGCTTCCCGGCTGGACTCCTGCGGCATGAGCAGCGTCAAGACCTCTGGCGCGGGCGAGCGCTTCCTCGCGAAGCAGAATGGTAAAGGCGTTGCAGGCGTCCTGAACCTTTTCCGCACGTTCAAGAGCATCCGATACGGCTTCCACGCAGGACGTCCGTCCGGCGAGAATGTCTTGTCTGGTCAGGCTTGCGAATGCCACCGAAGATCCATGAACGGTTGATGATCATCAAAGCATCAGCCGAGGCCGCCGTTCTGGCAATCGTGACAAACATCACCAATGGCGGCCATCACCGGCGACAGGCATCCGCGCGGCAGCAAGATGAAAAAACCGGCTTATTTTTTATCGCTCTGCCTGTACACTTGTCCTGTACACGGCTTGGAAACGATCGGATTTCGGTGAGCACATCCAGCGCAAGTCCGCGCCCGACCGAGGCGCTGCCGGACGCGACCGTCGGGTCGCAGAAAAGGCCCGCGCGGGAAGACGGCGGGGCATCGGTTTTTGTCGGCCTGGCGCGGGCGACCAAAGCCGTGGGCACGCCGGAATTCTACGAAATGGCGGCTTCCTGCGTCGCCGACATGCTGGGCAGCGATCGCTACCTGGTGATCCGGTACGGCAGATATTCAAAGCCGGAATTTCTGGTCAATACGGCCATGACGCCCCAGGCGGTCGATGATTATCTGGCAAGTTTCTACCGCATCGATCCGCTGCTTCGCATGGTCAGGACCAATGTCACCCAGCAGGTCATGACCTTCGACCAGCTCAGGCGCAGCGGCGCCGACACGCTGTTTTACGACGAACTCTACCGCTCCGCCCGGATCCTCGACGAGTTGGTGCTGCTTTTGCCGACCGTTGGCGGGGTCTGGACGGCAATCTGCGTCGACCGTTCAAAGACATTGTTCTCGCAAGCGGAAATCGGGCGGGCGCGGCAGATCTTTCCCGTCATCGAGCAATTGCACGCGCTGCATGTCGATCGCTGCGTATTCGGCTGGAACGGCGGTTATCTGGACGACAGCCAGATCGCGTTCATGATGATGGACAGCGAGAACAATCCTGCGTTCAGGAACGTGCTTTGGCAAACCAAGGTGGATGCTGACCGGGAAGCGACGATCCGCGACCTGTCCACGGCCAGGGCAGACGGAATGGAAGCGCTCGACGACGGCCTGCTTGTGCATTGGGAAACCCTCGACGGACAGAATGTCGTGGCGCCCGGAGGAAAGGCCTATCTGCTTGAGGAACCGTCGCCGGGTTATGTCGATCTGGCGGCCAGGGATCTCGTCGAGCAGTTCGCCATCCGGTACAGCCTGACGCCGCGGGAATCGGAGATTGTCGAATATCTGCTTCAGGGCCACCCGCCATCGCTGATCGCAACGACAATGGGGGTCAGCGTCGGCACGATCCGCAATCACAAGCACCGGCTCTACAACAAGCTCGACATTACGACGGAACGGGAATTGTTCTGCATGTTCTTCGACCTGATCATGGGACGGATGTGACGGGCCGCATGCGGGCCGGTTTCACCGTGTGATCAAGGGCGAATCAGTGTCGATGGCGCGCAATGCCGGCAGGCAGACGCGCCGGCCGCTGGCCGTCTTTTCAACGACCACATCCGCGCCATAGACCAGCGACAGGGTCCGGTCGGTCAGCACGTCTTCCGGCGCGCCGGTTGCGTGGATGCCGCCGTCGCGCATCAACAGGACCCGCGCCTCCAGCGCAAACGCCTGATCCGGGTCGTGGGTGGAAAAGATCACCGCCTTGCCGGTGCCGGAGCGGCAGAGTTCGGTGACCTTCTCCAGCACCCGGATCTGGTTGCCGAAATCGAGACTGGCGGTCGGTTCGTCCATCACCAGCACCGGCGCCACCTGCGCCAGCGCGCGGGCGATCAGCACCAATTGCCGCTGGCCGCCGGACAGGCGCGAATAATCGTTTCCGGCGGCGTCCGCGAGGCCGACCTGGGCCAGCGCGTCCAATGCAATGTCCCTGTCCATCGCCGACGGTTGGGCAAAGTGACCGATCAGCGGGGTGCGCCCCATCATCACCACCTCGATCACCTCGAACGGAAACGGCGGCGCATGCTGTTGCGGCACGTAGGCGAGCTGGCGGGCAATGTCGCCGCGCGTCAGAGCGGCAAGCGGTCGCCCACCGATTCTGACCGATCCGCCGAGCGCGGGTATCAGGCCGAGAACCGTCTTGAACAGGGTGGTCTTGCCGCAGCCATTGGGACCGAGCAGGCAAAGGATTTCGCCGGGATGGATGTCGAGATCGATCGACGAACCGACGGTCTTTTTGCCATAGCCGGTGGTCAGGTCTCGGCAGGAAATCATCAGGTCCACCCGCTGCGGCCGCGGGCGAGCAGCCAGACGAAAAACGGCGCACCGATAATCGCCGTCAGGATGCCGAGCGGCACTTCGGTCGCCGCAATGGTGCGTGCCAGTGTGTCGACGATCAGCATGTAGCCGGCACCGATGATGAAGGAAACCGGCAACAGCCGCCCGAAGCCGGGCCCGGTCAGCATGCGGGCAATGTGCGGAATGACCAGACCGACCCAGCCGACCACTCCGGCAATGGCGGTCGCGCTTGCCGTCACCAGGGTCGCCGCGACGATCACGATGAGCCGCGTCCGCGCGGCATCGACACCCAGGCTGCGCGCTTCCTCGTCGCCGAGCGACAGCACATTGATGCGCCAGCGCAGCAGGAACAGGGGCACAAGCCCGATCGCGACAGCCGGAATCACCGGCCATACATCGTCGCTGGTTATGGTTGCCAGCGACCCGAGCAGCCAGAACGTTATCGCCGGCAATTGGTCATAGGGGTCGGCAAGCACTTTCAACAGCGAGGTCGCCGCGCCGGCCAGCGCCCCGATGACGATGCCGGTCAGGACCAGCGACAGGGTGCGGTCCGTGTTGCGGATGCTCGCGGCGACGAGCATGACGAGGGCAACGGCGCCAAGGCCGCCGAGGAACGCGGCGAGCTGGATGGCGGCAACCGGCAGCGACAGGAATATCCCGATGACCGCGCCGAGGCCGGCACCGGCCGAAACGCCGAGAATATCGGGCGAGACCAGCGGATTGCGGAACAGGGCCTGATAGCTGGCCCCGGCGGCGGCCAGCGCGCCGCCGACAAGGAGCGCGGCGAAGATGCGCGGCAGCCGGATGTTCCAGATCACGATGTCCGCCTGCTCCGCCCCCTGGCCGAACAGCGACGCGACGATCTCGGCCGGGGAAAGCGCATAGGGCCCGATCATCAGCGCCCCGAACGAAAGCGCCGCCAGCGCCAGTGTAAGGGCGCCCGTCAGGGACAGGGACCTCAGGGGGCGCATGCTCAGTTCGGCGGATTGCCCTCGGTCCATGCCAGCAGCCTGTCCAGTTCCTCGTCGCTCAGGTCGACGTGATACCACATTTTGTAAAAAGCACGCGTTTCCTCGCGCAGGGTTCCCGCCCCCAGCGTGGACCACCTGTCGGGGTAGAACAGCCGCGCCATCCATTTCAGCCCCATCAGCCGGTTGAGAGACGGCGGCCGGTCGATCCAGCCGAACGGCGCGGTCGGCGAAAGGTGGAGACGTCCGGTCCGCAAAGCCTTGAAGCCCTGCCAGAACGGATCGCCCTTTGCCTTGGCAAAGAAGGTTCGGTCCCAGGTGACGATCACGTCCGGATCGGCGACCAGGATCTGTTCCGGCGAAACCCGGGTCAACCCCCGGGTCCGGCCGCCATCGTCGGCGACATTGATCCCGCCGGCCCGTTCGATGATTTCGGTGTTGATCGACCCTTTCATCCCGGTTTCAAGCCCGTCGGGACCGCGCGCGAGATAGGTACGCGGCCGTTCCGCGACCGGCTTTTCGGCAATGATACGGTCGAGCGCCGCCATGGTCTCCTCGACATGTCGCGCCAGCCGTTCGCCGCGTTCGGGTACGCCAAGCGCTGCGCCGACCAGACGCAGGGCCTCGGGGGTCTTCTCAAACCGCCCGTCGATCAGGATATAGGGAATGCCGATCTGTTTCTGCACCCGGTCAGCAAGGTCGATATAGGTGTCGCGCACGGAGCCGAAATCGATGATCAGGTCCGGTTTGACCTTCAGCACCGCCTCCAGGTTGGCCTCGCCGCCGCGCCCGGTCAGCCGGCCGGTTTCCGGCAGGTCACGATAGGCCTCGGCGATATAGGCGCGTTCCCCGCTGCGCAGGGCCCGGGGCCAGCCGGTCAGAGCTTCCGGCTTCAGCACATAGACGAGAATGGAAGCAGGCGGACCGGCGGCAAAGACGGTGTTGACGCTGTCAGGCACTTCGACGGTTCGCCCGGCGCTGTCGGTAATGCTGCGCGCCGAGGCGGGCGCGACGACCAGAAGCGCGGCCAGCAACGGCAGGATCATGCGGATCAGGGTCAAGTGTTTGCTCCCTTGTGCAGCACTATTCGAGTCGGTCAGATGGATCTTATTACGTTTGCGGCGCCTTGGCATCGCGCCGTTCCGGCTTGATGTCGACCAGCGGAGTGCCGTCGACACAGTCGAGACCGCGGACGGTCAGGCAATTGTCTTCGATACGCTCCAGTGTCACGAGCGATACGCCGATCGGATTCGGACGGTTCGGCGATCGCAGCGCGAAAGTGCCGGTACCCTTTCCGTCGCGCGGTTTCTGCAGCAGAAAATTGCGGGATGCGCGGTCGAGCCAGTAGAACACTTCGATGCGCTCATGGTCGCCAAGCCCTTCCAGCGCCGGCACCCATTGCCGCTTCAGAACGATCGAACAGACCGGACCGTCGAAACTGCCCTGGCGCGGGCAATCGGAACGGCTCGCAAACGGTGTATGTATCGTGCCGATGAAAGAAATCGCGGCGTCCTCGGACAGGATGACATCGGCCACCAATTCACCTGGCCGGATTGTGCTTGCGTCCTGCATGAAAGATCCTGTTTTATCTCGCGGCCGAAGGCCTCCGATGGGGCGGGCTCACGCCCGGCGCCCCTTGGGCTTGCGAACCCTTGCGGGTTCGAGTTTCTGTCTCGCGGCCGCAGGCCTCCGACGGGGCGGGCATGCGCCCGGCGCCCGCTTGGGCTTGCGAACCCTTGCGGGTTCGTTTGCACCCTGACCGCGAAGGCAAGATGAACCACCCGGCGCTGGGAGTAAACGGGACAAATCGCACTGCGCAAAAACAAGAAAACAACTCCGAACCCGCAAGGGTTCGCAAGCCCAAGCGGGCGCCGGGCGCATGCCCGCCCCATCGGAGGCCTTCGGCCGTGAGACAAAAATCCCGAACCCGCAAGGGTTCGCAAGCCCAAGCGGGCGCCGGGCGCATGCCCGCCCCATCGGAGGCCTTCGGCCGTGAGACAGAAATACCCGCAGGGTGCGCAAGCCCCCCCTATCGGAGGCCCGCGGCCGCGACACAAAAACCAACCCTATGCTCGGGAAACATCCCCGCGATGCCTTGCGCAAAACGCGTCCACCTCCGCCTCGTCCGGCACACAGCCGGCGAACAGTTCCACATAATGCCGAACCCGGGCCAGCCGCTCCTGCCTGTCCTCCGTAACCCGCATGGAGATGTAGCCGATCTGGGTGTAGATCACAGTCAGGCCGCGCACTTCGGCCTGTTCCCGGGAATAGCCGAAGCGCCGGAACATGGCCTCGATCGCCGCGATACGCTGCGCGTCGGCGGCGTCCAGACGTTCCTGCAGCGCCGGATCGGTCCGCGCCCAATTGCGGATGGCGAGATCGAGGGTTGAATCGAACAGGGACGGATCGAGCCAGCAATCCATCAGGTTGAACAGAGCCTCTGAGATCGTCTCGGCATGCATTTCGCAGCGGCCGACAAGCTGTCCGGTGTTCTGAGCCTCCCAGCGCGCGATCATGGAATCGTGCAGTTCGCCGATATCCTTGAAATACCAGTAGAAGCTCGTCCGCGTCTGGTCGAGATGTCTGGCCAGCACCATGACCTTGACCGCCTCGATCCCGCCGGAGATCAGGAGTTCATAGGCCGCATTCAGCCAGATCTCTTTCGAACCGCGCTGCCGACGGGAAAGTCTGTGTGTCATGGCGGCCACCTTAGTCAACTTGACACATGTGTCAATTGCGCGCTAATTTCCAAAATTGACACATATGTCAAGTCTGTTGCGTCAGCCCGATTGCGAGGAAACGAGATGTCCAGAGATCCCCTGCTGCAGCCCTTCCAGCTCAAACATCTGACCTTGAAGAACCGGATCATGACAACCAGCCACGAGCCGGCCTATCCGGAAGACGGCATGCCCAAGGATCGATACCGCGCCTATCACGAGGAGCGCGCCAAGGCAGGGATCGCGTTGGCGATGACGGCGGGTTCGGCGTCGGTCTCGCGCGACAGCCCGCCGGTCTTCAACAACATTCTCGCCTACAGCGACGATGTCGTCCCCTGGATCCGCAACCTGACCGATGCCTGTCACGACCATGGCTGCGCCGTGATGATCCAACTGACCCATCTCGGCCGTCGGACAACCTGGAACAAGGGCGACTGGCTGCCCTCCCTGTCATCGTCGAAACACCGGGAGCCGGCGCACCGGGCCTTTCCCAAACTGATCGAGGACTGGGACATCGAACGCATCATCGCCGACTTCGCCGACGCGACCGAACGCATGCGAGAAGGTGGCATGGACGGCATCGAACTGCAGGTCTACGGCCATCTTCTGGACCAGTTCTGGTCGCCGCTGACCAACGACCTTGTCGGACCCTACGGTGCCGACACTCTGGAAAACCGCCTGCGGTTTCCGCTCGACGTGCTCGGCGCCATCCGCAAGCGGGTCGGAGACGATTTCATCGTCGGCTTTCGCTATACGGCCGATGAAGCCCAGAAAGGCGGCATCACGCCGGAAGAAGGCCTTGAAATTTCGAAAATCCTGGCCGCCACCGGCCAGCTCGATTTTCTCAATGTCATTCGCGGCCGTGTCCATACGGATCCGGCCATGACCGACGTCATTCCGGTGCAGGGCATGCCGAGTGCGCCGCATCTGGATTTTGCCGGTGCGGTCCGCCAGGCGACCGGCATGCCGACCTTTCACGCCTCCAGGATTCCCGATGTCGCGACCGCCCGCCATGCGGTCGAAGCCGGTCTGCTCGACATGGTCGGCATGACCCGGGCGCACATGGCCGATCCGCATATCGTACGAAAGATCGCAGAAGGCCGCGAGCACGATATCCGCCCCTGTGTCGGGGCGACCTACTGCCTGGACCGGATCTATCAGGCCGGCGAGGCGCTGTGCATCCACAACGCGGCGACCGGGCGCGAACTGACGATGCCGCATGACATCAAACCGGCAGAACAAAAGCGCAAGGTCGTTATTGTCGGGGCTGGTCCCGCCGGCATGGAAGCGGCCCGGGTCGCCGCCGAGCGCGGACACGCGGTCGACGTGTTCGAGGCCCAACCCGATCCGGGCGGCCAGATCCGGCTGACCGCGCAGAACCCGCGCCGCCGCGAAATGCTGTCGATCATCGACTGGCGCATGGCGCAGTGCATCGCCCGCGACGTGGTCTTTCACTTCAACACCTGGGCCGAGGCCGGCGACGTCACGGCACTCGATCCGGACGTGGTCATCGTCGCCACCGGCGGCCTGCCCAACACGGAACTGTTCGAAAGCGGAAAAGAAGTCAGCCATGTCGTCACCGGCTGGGATCTGATCGCCGGAGACGTCAAACCCGCCGACCACATCCTGATCTACGACGAGAGCGGCGACCACCCGGCGCTGCAGGCGGCCGAGATTGCGGCCAATGCCGGTTCGAAAGTCGAGGTCATGACCCCGGACCGCACCTTTTCGCCCGAGATTATGGGCATGAACCTGGTGCCCTATATGCGCGCCCTGCAGGACAAGGACGTCACCTTCACCGTGACGCGGCGTTTGCTGGATGTCGAACGGACGGGCAACACTCTGACGGCCACCATCGGCACGGATTACAGCGGTCACACCCACAGGACGGAATATGACCAGGTCGTCGTCAACTACGGCACCCTGCCCTTGGACGAGCTCTATCACGCGCTCAAACCGCTGAGTTCCAATGGCGGCGCAGTGGATCACAAGGCCCTGATCATGGGGCGGAAACAGGACCTCAGGCGCAATCCGGACGGCAGCTTCCAGCTGTTCCGCATCGGCGACGCGGTCTCGGCCCGCAACACCCATGCAGCGATCTATGATGCGTTGCGGCTTGTGAAGGATTTGTAGGGTCGGAACAGCCAGACGCCTGAACCCTGACGGCCCGCGCGGGGCCGCCAGATCGGTTCGTTCAGGTCCGGTTGAACTGGATCGACCGTCCGGCGGTCAAAGCCTCCTATCGGCCAATCAGCATCGGAAACTCGTCGGCCACAAGCGGATCGCCGTTTTGCAGGGTGACCTGATTGAACGGCGGCGATGTTACGATCCCCTCGCGGCGCACGAAGCGCACATCGTCTCCGACAAGCCGCAGCGAGAAAGCCCGGCGCTGACTGCTCGGACTGTCGTTCGCCGGCGCACCGTGGATCGTCCGGTAATCGAAGGCGATTGCATCGCCCGGGCTCACCGGCCAGCCGATGATTTCAAAGTCGCCCCTGTTGCCGTTGATATCGGGAATATCCTCCAGCCCGTCATTGGCATTCAGCGGTTCGCCGTTGAAGCGCTGGGGCCGGTAGAACTTGTCCCATTTGTGCGATCCCGAGATGAATTCCAGGGTCGTCTCGCGCGGCACCTCGTCGAGCGGGATCCACAGGCTCACCGTCTTGGGACCGTCGACGCAATAATAGGGCGCGTCCTGGTGCCAGGGAGTGGGAACGCCGGTCGCCGCCTCCTTGACCAGCACATGCTCGTGAAACAACTGCACCGACTTGCTGTCCATCAGTTCCGCCCCGATTTCCGCAGCCGGCGACTTGAAGATGAAATCTCTATATTCGGGGATCCGCGCCCAGTTGCAATAATCGACAAAGAACCGGCCGCCGCCCTTGTCCCCCTTGTAGATCCGCGCATTCGGATCCGGGTCGTCCATGTTCGCCGCCACACCGGCCCGCAAGGTCTCGACCCAGTCGGCGAACACACCGTGCAGGACGGTCGCGCCCTTGTCGTGAAATTCCTGAATCGTCCGGTCTTCGAGATGACGGGCCATGACTTCCTCCTGAACGTGCTTTGTCGGCTTTGACCGTTACCATCTCCGATTCAATCGGAGAAAACAATCGCCACGGATGCCCCTGCGTCGCATTGCCGATCAAGGCCGGCCGAATTCATCCCCTGAAGGCGATCGCCTCTCCAACGGTACCCGCAAGCCCGATCAGGCGGGCGCCCAGTTCGGACCGGTGGGCCGGCGTGAACCGGCGGATCGGCCCGGTCGCACCGACACTGAAGACGGTGCCCACATTCTCCAGTGTCACCGGCGCGGCGACACTGGAGACGCCAACCTCGATCTCCTCGACACATTCCGCAAACCCGGTCTCGCGGATCCGACCGAACTCCGCCTCGAGCGCATCCCGGGTGACCCGGGTCTGTTCGGTATAGGATTTCATCGGACCGTTCAGGATCGTTTCCCGAAAAGCCTCGTCGGCAAAGGCCGCAATCACCTTGGAGCAGGAACAGGCGTGCATGGGCCGATAGCCAAGGCCGGGATGCACGTAGGAGACGGCCGGATCGGCGGGCGTTTCCACATGCACGATCGCCACGCCGTCCTTGCGGAACCGGGACAGGAACACCGCCTCGCCAAACGCGATCGCCGTCTCCTTGAGCGCCGGCGCGGCAATGGCGCAGACATCGGCGTCGGTCTTGGCCAGATGCGTAATACGCACCAGCCGATCGCCGACAAGATAGCGGGATTTCTCTTCCTGCTCATCCAGCAGGCCGTGCTCGGCGAGCGATTGCAGCAACCGGTAACAGGTGGGAAGCGGCAACTTGGTCATTGCATGCAGATCGGACGGAGAGACCGCCCGTCCGGCAATGGCGACGGTTTCCAGGACGGACATGACACGATCGAGGTTCATAGGTCACATTCTTACTTTACAGAATATTTTATCACAATATGATAATTGCTGCATAGAAGATACCATCATATCGAAGGGGCTCCAATGACCGAAAACGGATTGAAGGCGTGTTGCGGCCCCGGTTATGCATCGCCCGCCGAGGCCATGAAGGCGCCGCGCGAGAAGCTGCTCTATACGATTGCGATCTATGTCGGCACCGGCATCCAGAAGCCGGACTATCTCGCCACCATCGATGCCGACCCCGACAGCCCGACCTACAGCCAGGTGATCAGCCGCTGCGAAATGCCGGGCATCGGCGACGAGCTGCATCACATGGGGTGGAACGCCTGCTCGTCCTGCTTCGACGATGCGGGTATGGAGCGCAAATATCTGATCGTCCCCGGCGTGCGCAGCACCAACCTTCACATTGTCGACTGCGCAACGGACCCGCGCAATCCGCGCCTGCACAAGGTGGTTTCGGGCGAAGAGATCAAACAAAAGACCAACCTCTCGGCCCCACACACCGTGCATTGTCTGGGCGCAGACATCATCATTTCCATGCTGGGCGACGCCAGGGGCAACGCCCCCGGCGGCTATCTGCATCTGGACAAGGATTTCAACATTGTCGGCCGTTGGGAAAACTCCATGGGCGACATCAAGTTCGGCTACGATTTCTGGTACCAGCCGCGCCACAATGTCATGGTTTCTTCGGAATGGGCGGCGCCGAACACGTTCATGCCGGGTTTCGATCTCGAACATGTCGGCAAGCTGATCTACGGACGCGAAATTCACCTCTGGGATTTCGAAAAGAAGGAGCCCAGACAGACCTTCTACCTCGGCGAGGACGGTCTGGTGCCGCTCGAGGTGCGGTTCCACCACGATCCGGATTCGTCTCACGGATTTGTCGGCGCGGCCCTGTCCTCCAACATCATCCACTGGTGGAAGAACGATGCCGGCGATTGGCAATGGGAAAAGATCATCGACGTCGACAACGAGCCGCACCCGGAATGGCCGATCCCCCTGCCCGGCCTGATCTCGGTCATTCTGCTGTCGATGGACGACCGGTTCCTTTATCTCTGCAACTGGCTGCACGGCGACATCCGGCAATATGACATTTCCGACCCGCACAAGCCCGAACTGACCGGTCAGGTCTGGATGGGCGGGCTGTTGAACCGGGCGCCGACCGTGAACGGCGTCGACATTGCCGGCGGCCCGCAGATGATCCAGTTGAGCCTCGACGGCAAGCGGCTCTACGTCACGACCTCGCTGTTTTCCACCTGGGACAATCAATTCTATCCCGAGATACGGCACAAGGGCGGCGTGATGCTGCAGGTCGATTGCGACACGGACAGGGGCGGCATGAAGATCAATCCGGATTTCATCGTCAATTTCGGCGAGGAACCGAACGGGCCGTCGCGCTGCCATGAAACCCGCTATCCCGGCGGCGACTGTACCTCCGATATCTGGATTTAGGAGCCCACGATGAGCTACATGAATCACAAAGAGGACTATCCGGCGGATTATCTCGCCAAAATCCTGAAAGAGGTGAAGACCATCGCCATGGTGGGCGCCAGCCCGGACCCGACCAAGTTCAGTTATGGCGTGCTGCGGGTCCTGCATGAACAGGGCTACAATATGAAGCCGGTCAATCCGAAACCGGGCCTCGTCGAGATCCGCGGGATCCCGGTTTTCAAGTCCCTGGCGGAAGTCGACGAACCGATCGACATGGTGCAGGTGTTCCGCTCGTCGGATGCCCTGCCGGGAATCGCGCGCGAAGCCGTCGCTGTCGGTGCGAAGGTTCTGTGGTCGCAGATCAATGTCTACAACGAAGAGGCCGCGCGGATCGCCGAGGATGCCGGCTTGCGTGTGGTCATGGACCGCTGCCCGAAAATCGAACTGTTCCGCCCGTTCTGGAAACCGAAGCTCGGACAGACCATCTAGCCCGCTTCTCTCACACCACCGGATCTTGAGCGGGCGATTTTTCTGATCGCTTGAGTGTTTTCTATGAGACCGCGAGGCCGAGCGTTTGTGTTGCCGGGCCATTCGGCGTTGTTCGTCGCAGCGATGTGCTTTTATTGTTGATGGGAAGGGCTCAGGT
>Ga0207422_1003536_pt1 | contig 15307 bp, 10 predicted proteins | sample MarCyaLeptolynsp_FD_187757 | JGI IMG/M metagenome (GOLD analysis project Ga0207422, IMG submission 187757) | Marine cyanobacterial communities from Panama - species 1 Leptolyngbya sp. (SPAdes) | ecosystem: Environmental > Aquatic > Marine > Unclassified | place: Panama: Panama City | collected...
GAAATATTATTTATTGCTTGTTATTCTATGCGTAATAATGATCGGCGCTAAAGCACAGTTCAGATATAAATTCACTTCTTTACCTGATTCTTCAGAAGTAAAATTAAATGGTGAAATAAAATGTCATACCCCTTGTAGACTTAAGTTTTATTGGAAGGAAGCAATCGATGACAAACTAGTCTTTTCTGTCTCACATCCTAATTATAAAAGCTGGAGTGATACAATTCGTAAGAAACCAAGAGATTTTGATCAAAGTAATCGAATTGAACTTGAACCAAAAATTAAACCATTAGAAATAGATGAAAATTCACCCTTGATTGCATTCGATAAATTAATGGTAAGGTTTTCAGATGGCAAAAAATTAGGTGAAAAAGTAAAATTAGATGGCAGTTCGGAAAGTATAAATTGGAGGGGGTCCATTAAAATTGGAGATGAGGTTTTCGAGAAAAAATTCTATGAATTAATGACCAATATGGGATATAATTCAGTGATTTCTGAAAATGCTAAATTATTCTCAGAAGAAAGAAGACGAAACAACAAACTTCCTCGATTTATAGTTGGGGTAGAAATTGTTGACTATAAATTAAATTATCGCCAAGTAAAAGATAAAAATTATGGTGATGGAGATGTTATTGGCAATACTAAAATCAAATTCAATTGGAACGTTTTGGATAAGAAGACAGGTGACATTGTTCTCAAATATGAAAATAATGCCAGTGTAAGATTCAGGCAAGAACTTTATCAAAGATTAGAGTATAGCGTTGATGTTTATAAATTGGCCCTAGTAGATTTTTTACAAAGCGATCAATTTTATGATCTAATATCTAAAGAGAAAATAGAGCCAATTGAATTTGAGTCTAATTCCAGCCCTTCCAATTCACATGAAATTATAAATCCTATAATTCCTTCGTTTAATAACATAAGCGAAATGATTTCTTATGCTAACCAGGCCTGTGTAACAATAGTAACTGATGGAGGTCATGGTAGTGGCGTTATAATTGATCAAAGTGGATTGGTACTTACCGCATATCATGTAGTAGAAGGAGTGAATCAAATTGATATAAAATTCTCTTCTGGGCTCAGCTTAAGAGCAGAAATTATTGAGTTTGACAAATTCAACGATATAGCATTATTAAAAATTCAAGGAGAAGGGTTTAAGTCTTTACCTTTATTAACAGATGAAAACGAAGCTTCATTAGGAACTGAAGTTATTACAATTGGAACACCTGCCGAAATTGAATTGGGTCAAAGTATAGCAAGAGGTATTATTAGTGGCAAACGCAAGATAGAAGAACGCATATACCTTCAAACTGATATCTCTATAAGTCCTGGAAATAGTGGTGGACCCTTACTGAATAGTAAAGGCGAAATTCTAGGCATTATCCAAAAAAAGATTGTTGGAGATGCCATTGAAGGAATTGGATTTGCGGTACCTACTCAAAAGGTAATGGAAGTACTTAATTTAATATCATCAGAGAATTAAAAGTATTTCTATTCGAAAACTAATAAACCATTCCTAGCATATTTACCGCTTTCAATACCCATTATTATTTGATCTTTATTCTGACTGCATTTTGCAGGAACTATATATCCTCCAATATCCTTATTAATAAATAAAACTTCTCTAATTGGCTTGTCATTTAATTTCAAAGAAGCATGAAAACATGCTACTCCAGTCGCATCCAAATTTTTCATCGATTTGAATTTCCTTACCTCTGTTCTTGTTAAATTTTCAGTCATATCGCTGAAAAAGAGATGTAGAACATTTTCTCTAATAAAGCCAAAATAACCCAATCCATTCCTTCTAGTCAGTGCAGCATTTGTTCTTCTTGGAATCACATTATAATCACCCAACTGTGCCTCTTTATCAAAATGGATAGCCACAATTTCTTTATCCTTACCAGCATATATGCCATCTCCTACTCTATGATTGGCAATCACATAACCACCTCCCTGCTCTTTATTTAGCATTAAATCCATTATATATGATCCATAGAAAAACACATTTCCTTCTTTATCAGGCTTGTAACCTACTTTTGCAAAAAATTCAGTGTTGTATGGTACCGCAGAAAAATTTTCAAATTTTTTCGAATTTGCATTTAATGTTGCCAAGAAAAACCCAGTATACTTCAACTCATCCTCTTCATCCTGCTTCGGAACTCCTATCTGTCCAGTCAAATATATTTTATCGTCCTCTGAAATGGAAAGTTTAATCTTCTGTAAAGTAAATTCTTCGAACTTAAATCTTAAACTATTGATTTCTTCACCATCCGCATTGAAAATAATTAATTCATCTGGTTCATAAGAATCATCGTAACTGGGTTGATAAACCAAGACCAGATTTCCCGCATTATCAAAACTTACTTGATTAATCTTCAATAAAAACCCTCTTCTATTATCCTTCAATTCTCTTCTTACAACTTGAATATCTGAAAAATTAAATGGGTTTATATAAAATACAAACAACTCCGTTTCTTTATTTTCTGTATTAACCATTGCACAAGTTGAAGCAACCCTTTTACCATCCTTGGACACCACTATTGCTCCTAATCTTGGCAGTGTTGGATCTTTAGACATTTCCTCTGAGAATAAAACTACCTCCTCAATAAATTTACCTTCAAGACTAAAGATAGTTATGGTGAATACCCTATTATTTTCCTTCTTGCAATAACCCATTACATAAAGCTGACCATTTACCATTTTATATTGCGCTACTTTTGGAGCTATCATATCAGATTCAAGTTGAACCGATGAGACTACCCTCATATTCTTTGATAAGGCTTCAATGATAACCTCCTCATTTACTTCTATAGAATAATAAGTGTCTTCATGCCACCCTAATCCAATAATATCACCTCTGGTTTTGCTTTCTTTGGATAATGGGCCCCACTCTACTTTTGGTTTCTGTCCAACTACCTCAATTCCTATTAACAAACTGATTAACAAAAGAGTATTAGTTATTAATTTCATTTCAATTATTTTAGAATTCAATAATAAATATTATTTGCGATTTCTAAGATGAATCTGATGTATTGTGTTAAAATTTAATCCAATCTTTCTCTACAAAACCTCCAATCGCTGTGCATCCATTTTGATAAACACAAATAGTAAAATGGTAAAACCCCAGAGAGAGGAACCACCATAACTAAAAAATGGCAATGGAATTCCAATTACTGGTGCAAGACCGATTGTCATTCCTATATTGATGGCAAAGTGAAAGAACAATATGGAGGCAACTCCATAACCATATATTCTCGCAAAGGAAGAACGTTGTCGAGTACATAGAAATAGTATTCGCAATAGCAAGGCCATAAACAGAATTATCAAGAGAAAACTGCCAACAAACCCCCACTCTTCCCCAATTGTACAAAAGATAAAATCGGTACTCTGTTCTGGAACGAAATCATATTTGGTTTGTGTACCCTTCAAATAACCTTTACCTGCAAATCCTCCAGAACCTATTGCGATTAAAGATTGATTCACATTGTAACCTGCACCATGAGGATCTGACTCTAGGCCCAAAAGAACATTAATTCTTTTCGATTGGTGAGGTTCTAAGACCTCACTAAAGACATAATCTACACTCTTAATCTGACCGAAGATTAAAATAAATATACCTACCAATACCAGCCAGACTCTCTTCTTTTTGCGATTGAAATAATATATTGCTCCCAATAGAATTGCAATTAGAGAAAGAAGGAAAACCACACCATCCACCTCTAAACCAAAGGGTAATGAAATTATTTTTGGCTGTAGAATTAAGGTTAGCACAAAAATGATAGCAGCAAATACACCAATAATCAATACAGAACCTGAAAGACCTTCCCGATATAAGACCAGTATAAAAGCGCCATAGACAAGTGCTGAACCTGTGTCATTCTGAAGAAGAATAAATATGGCAGGTAAGGAAATTATTGCCATCGCAATTGCTTTGGTCTTCAAGCTCTTCAACTTTATATTGAGGGTACTGAGATATTTTGCAAGAGCAAGATTTGTCGCAAACTTGGAAAATTCGGATGGCTGTATCTTGAATCCACCTATTTCAAACCAGGAGGTCGCTCCTTTGGTTTCTGATCCTATTACAATTACTGCAAGAAGTAAGATCAGAATAAAACCATAAATAAAATATCCAAAAGTGGAAAAGAATCGTTCATCGATAAGCAAAATGGTAATTGCTAGGACTACCGAAGTACCGATCCATAGAAGTTGTTTACCATATCGCTGTGAAGTATCAAAAATGCTCTGAAATTCTTCATTATAAACTGCAGCGTAAATGTTAAACCAACCCGCAAAAACAAGAATCAGATACAATCCAATAAGGCCCCAATCTAAGTTTTCAATTAAACTTCTATTCTCCCGCATATTGCTGATTTTGATCTGGGTGAATTAAATCTCCTTCTACCATCTGCTGCTCAATTAGGGGTCTACTAATGGAATCATTAAGGTACTTCTCTATCATCAATCCAGCTATAGGTGCTGCCCACCTTGATCCCCAATACCCATTCTCCACATATACTGAAATCGCAATTTTTGGATTGTCTTTCGGAGCAAATGCGATAAAGGTTGAATGGTCATCACCATGTGGGTTCTGCACAGTTCCCGTTTTACCACAAACTGCAATGGAGTCTATTCTTGCTCTTCTTCCAGTACCTTGCTCAACGACCTTATGCATGGCATTAACTACTTCCTCAAAATGTATCCCATCAATACCCGTAGAATGTCTACCAGCAATTGTATCCGAATTGGACTCCTCTTCATGATCAATTGTTTTGACAATATGCGGACTGTGATAGTATCCGCGATTGGCTATGGTAGCTGTCATATTAGCCATTTGCATGGGAGTAAAGCCCAATTCTCCTTGCCCGATAGCCAATGAAACAACAGTTAAAGAACCCCATCTGCCTTTGCGATAATATCGATCATAGTAATCCGTATTTGGAACAAATCCTTGCAATTCATTAGGCAAATCAATTCCCGTTTTTTCTCCTAAACCAAAAGCTGTTACATATTCTCGCCATACTTTATAACCTTCTTCAGCCGTAGGATATTTATCCACAATATTTCGAAATACATTGCTGTAATAAGCGTTGCATGAGGTCTGAATAGAAAACTCCAAATCAACTGGAGACTGATGAGCATGACAACCCATGTGGAAATTACCACTTCTATATCCACCATGACAAGCATAATGGGTCGAAGGAGTTAAAACATTCTCTTGCAAACCGATAAGTGCATTGATACTTTTAAAGGTTGATCCTGGAGGATACTTTGCCATCAAAGCCCTATTGAACAAAGGGTTAAGCGTATCAGCTGTCAGATTTTTATAATTATCCGATCGTGCTCTTCCTACTAATAAATTGGGATCGTATGTTGGCATGCTTATCAAAGCCAATATCTCGCCACTTTCTGGCTCAATAGCTACAATACTTCCCTTTTTATTCTGCATCAAATACTCTCCATAAGTTTGTAGTTTATTGTCTATTGTCAGTTGAATATTACTTCCAGAAACGGCAGCAGTATCATATCTACCATTCATAAACTTCCCTTTCTTGCGGTTCAATACATCTCGCATTTGTACCTCTACTCCTCTTCTTCCCCTGAGAACTTTTTCATACTCTTTTTCTATCCCACTTATTCCAATATGGTCACCGGATCTATAATAAGGATCGGATTCAATAATTTTAGGGCTTACTTCTCCAACATATCCCAAAATATGTGGTGCAGATCTTTGTGGATATGCCCTTAAAGTCCTTCGTTGTACATAGAAGCCAGGAAACTTGAATAACTGCTCTTGAATTTTTGCATACGATTTAGACGATATTTCCTTAATGAATATCGAGGCCTTATATCTAGAATAAGCTTTGGCTTTTTCCAGTTTGCTTACAAATTCATTTTGTTCCAATTCCAATAACTTACAAATCGAATTTGTATCTAATTCTTTAGACACCTGGCGAGGAATAATCATCAAATCATAGGCAGCTTCATTATAAACCAATAACTCTCCATTTCTATCATATATCAGTCCCCTTGCTGGATACTTAACAACTTTACGAAGTACATTATTATCTGCATCTAATTTGTAATGGTGATCAATTACCTGAACATAAAATAATCTGGAAATAAATATTAATGCAATTAGAATAAAGATTCCGCCTAATATCCAAGTTCGTTCTTCAGAATACTTCATCTTTTCTTCTCCAAGTTTACTCTGAAGTACTCTGTGATAAGTACCAGAATCAAAGTAAAAAGACTACTTGAGATAACCCGTAATAGGGTATTGAAAGCATCAATGAAACGAAAAACTTCTACAAAAAATAGAAACAAGTGATGGGTTAAGATTAAAATTATGGCATACCTTAAAAACCAACCAAAGCCCAAATCTTGTATAGATGGCAAGTGATTAACATCATACCCATCACGAGGTGCTAATATCCTTGCAACATATGGCCTAACAAATGCTAGAAATACCGAAGCGGAAGCATGCATGCCCAATGTATTTGAGAATACATCAACACTTATTCCCAAAATAAATGAGAGTGTCATTAGAAGCCATTTAGGGGTATCAAATGGAAGCCAAAAAATAAATATGATATATAGATATGGATTTATATATCCTGAATATTGAATATTATTCAATATCAGCACTTGAATCATTAACAAGAAAATAAACTGTATAGGATAAATTAGGTAGGATCTAATCATTATTTTCTAACACTTCTTGTTCCAGTTTATTCAATTCTAGCTTCATCATATTATTCACTACATAGACGTAGGACAAATTCTTAAAATCATTGACGTATTTTGCACGGATACCATAGAAGTTTTCCCCATCAATTTCTTCAAATTCTGAAATAGTAGCTACTTCAATCCCTTCTGGGAAAATAGCAGAATACCCGCTAGTAACAATCGTATCCCCTAACTTGATTCCAACATGATTAGGAATATCCTCTAAAATGCCTTCTCGGTAACTTTTACCATCCCATTGCATCGATCCAAAATATTGCGATTTCTTAAGCTTTACACTGAGTTTTGCTGAACTATGAAGCAAGGATAATACTACAGCATAACTCTCAGATACATTCTTAATAACACCTACTGCTCCTTGAGGTCCAATTACGCCCATACCAACTTCAATACCATCTCTAGAACCCACATCTAAACTCAGATAATTCCTCTGTTTGTTGATTGAATTATTGATAACCTTCGCCTCAGTGTATTCATATTGAAGCATTTTGATCGTATCCTCTACAAGGATTTTATTGGCAAAAAGTGGGGTATAAGATTTAATGTTTTCTTTTCTTAGTGCATTATTCTCCTTGGCCAAAGAAGCATTAATCTCTTTAAGATTTACATAATCCGTAAAATTGGAATAGGATTTATAAATATTTCCACTTATCGCATTGGTAGAGTTTAGAAATTCAGACGCTTGGAAATTATTATTTAAAAAAAGTAGATAAAATGCTAAAACCTCAAAAAGGAGAAAAAGGAAAAAATAGGAATACTTGGAGATAAATAGTATTAGGTTCCGCATTGAGACATAATCTTACTTTTATTTAATTAAAAACGGAAGTTTTGCAGAATGCTTTAACGCAATTCCAGTTCCTCTGGCAACTGCCCTAAGTGGATCTTCAGCAACATGAACAGGAAGTTTTGTTTTTTGAGAAATTCTCTTGTCTAATCCCCTTAACAATGACCCTCCACCTGCTAAATACAAACCAGTTCTATATATGTCGGCCGACAATTCTGGCGGTGTCATTTCCAAAGCATTCAATATTGCAGCTTCAATTTTTGTAATGGACTTATCCAAAGCATGAGAGATCTCTTCATAGGAAACCTTTATTTCTTTTGGTGTTCCAGTCATTAAATCTCTTCCTTGGATAGCATAATCATCTGGCGGATTTTCAAGTTTTGGTAATGCGGATCCAACTTCAATTTTTATTTTTTCCGCTGATCTTTCTCCAATCAATAAATTATGCTGACGTCGCATATAATCTACTATATCATTGGTAAAATCATCACCAGCTACTCGAATTGATTTGTCACATACTATTCCTCCCAATGCGATAACGGCAATCTCTGAAGTACCTCCCCCAATATCAATGATCATATTGCCCATCGGTTCCAAAACATCAATTCCTATACCTATTGCTGCAGCCATAGGTTCATGGATAAGATATACCTCTTTACCGCCTGCATGTTCTGCTGAATCCTTCACCGCTCTTTTTTCTACTTCAGTAATTCCAGAAGGAATACAAATTACCATTTTCAAGGATGGAGCAAACCAACGTTTTTTATTGTTGATCATTTTAATCATTCCACGAATCATGTATTCAGCAGCTTGAAAGTCTGCGATAACACCATCTTTGAGTGGACGAATTGTCTTTATTTCTTCATGGGTTTTACCATGCATTTGCATGGCTTTCTTACCAACAGCAATTACCCTTCCTGTTGCTCTTTCTGCAGCAACAATCGATGGCTCATCAACGACTACCTTATCATTGTGGATAATTAGGGTATTTGCAGTACCTAAATCAATTGCTATCTCTTGTGTAAAAAAATCAAATAATCCCATTCTTCTTTAATGTTTGAAATGCCTTACTCCCGTAAATACCATCTTCATCTTATTATTGTCGCAGTAGTCGATACTCAATTGATCTTTAATTGATCCTCCCGGTTGAACTACTGCCGTAATTCCCGCTTTATCAGCAATCTCGACACAATCTGGGAAAGGGAAAAAGGCATCTGATGCCATCACCGCTCCCTTCAAATCAAAACCAAAATGATTGGCTTTGTGTATGGCTTGTTGCAATGCATCAACTCTTGATGTTTGCCCAGTACCGCTAGCTAATAATTGATTGTTTTTTGCCAATACAATTGCATTGGATTTTGTGTTCTTCACCAATTTAGAAGCAAATTCTAAATCCACTAATTCTTGCGCTGATGCTTCTAATTTTGTCGCACTTCTAAAGTCATTTACTTGTTCTACCTCTAGATCTTTATCCTGAACCAAATATCCATTTAAAGCTGTTCGCACAGTCATTTTGCTAAATTCAGTTGGATTGCGTTGCAATAGAATTCGATTCTTTTTTTGTTTTAATATATCTAATGCTTTTTCCTGAAATGAAGGTGCAATAACAACTTCACAAAATAATTTGTGAATCTCTTCAGCTGTTGCTTCATCAATTTCTAGGTTGGAGATTAAAATTCCCCCAAATGCGGATACAGGATCTCCAGCTAATGCATCTTTGTATGCATCCAATAGATTCTCTCTTATTGCCAATCCACAAGCATTGTTGTGTTTTAAGATAGCGAACACCGCATCACCACAATCGAAATCATCCATGAGGTTTACCGCAGCATCAACATCCAATAAATTGTTATAAGACAATTCTTTGCCATGCAATTGCGTAAATAAGGCATCTAGATCTCCATAAAATGAAGCTTCTTGATGTGGATTCTCTCCATATCGAAGAACTTTCTTTTTCGATTCACTAACCTTTAATGATCCTTTGTTTTCCGAAAAGTAATTATGGATCATGGAGTCATAATGTGATGAAATGTCGAAAGCTTCTTTCGCTAATTTCTTCCTTAAATCTATCTCGACTTCTCCACTTCCACTCTTTAAGACTTCTAATAAATTTGCATATTGATTTCGAGAAGATATGGTTACTACATCTTTGTAGTTCTTTGCAGCGGCTCGAATTAATGATATTCCACCTATATCAATTTTCTCAATGATTTCTGATTCTGTACCACCACCTTTTACTGTTTCTTCAAAAGGATAAAGGTCAACGATTACCAAATCAAATTCTGGAATATCAAATTCTTTCAATTGATCAAAATCTTCAGAGTTATCTCTTCTGGAAAGAATTCCACCAAACACTTTTGGATGTAAAGTTTTCACACGACCACCTAAGATCGAAGGATAAGAAGTCAGGTCCTCAACAGCAAAAACTTCAATTCCTAAAGATTCCAAATGAGCTTGTGTTCCCCCTGTAGAATAAATTCGAACACCCAATTGGTTCAGCTCTTCGGCAATCTCTTTTAGACCATCTTTGTAAAATACTGATATTAAGGCGTTTTTGATCTTAACTTTAGAAGTCATTTAGAAGCAGATTAAGCATACAATGTTAATCAATTAGACAGAATGGACAAAACAATTGAGGGGGATAAAAAGCAATAAAATGATAAGCAATCTCACTTTTTGATGAGTGGTAATTCAGACTCGATTTTCAAGCTTAATTTTACTGCTCAATCAAAGTATGTTATACTTAAGACTCTTAAAAGAAAGTTTGATGTTTGCCATCGATTCATTGGTGGTAAATAAGCTGAGAACAATCCTTTCCTTACTGGGAATTACTATTGGAATTTTTGCCATGGTTTCTGTATTTACCGTAGTAAGTTCTTTGGAAAAAAACATTCGCAGCAATATCCAAAGTCTTGGAGACAATGTAATTTATATTCAAAAATGGCCCTGGAGCTTTGATTCCAATCAACCTTGGTGGGAATACATTAGACGACCCCAACCAAAATTGGATGAGTTTCAAATGGTTAAAAAACTTTGTCAAAGCGCAGATGCTGTTGCCATGGTGGTTGGAGATAATACCACGGTAAAATACCTCAGTAATTCCATAGAAAATGCTACCATGATTGGAGTGACCAATGAGTATAATAGAATTTGGGATTTGGAGATTACTTCTGGCAGGTATATTACTCCGATGGAGAATAGAACGGGAAGAGCAGTTGCTGTCTTAGGCGCAGATATTGCTTCTAATTTATTTGGAGGATCAGAACCTGTAGGAAAAAGGTTCAAGGTCAAAGGCCGCAATGTGGACGTTATTGGAGTATTGGAAAGAGAAGGTGAAAACATGATGGGAAATTCCAATGACAACAATGTATTCGTTCCCATTCAGTTTGCGAGAAACTTCATTTATTTAGGAGGAAATGGAGAGGAAACGACCATTATGGTAAAGGCCAAAGAAGGTGTTAGCAATGCAGAGCTCATGGATGAACTAACTGGAATAATGAGGTCCCTGAGAAAACTAAAACCTACAGCAAACGATAATTTCGCCTTAAATCGCTTGAGCATGCTTTCTCAAGGATTTGACAGTTTATTTTCTGTAATCAATATAGCGGGTTTTACTATCGGTATATTCTCCATTATTGTTGGTGGATTTAGTATTGCCAATATCATGTTCGTTTCTGTTCAGGAAAGAACAAGTCTCATTGGTATCCAAAAATCTTTGGGAGCCAAAAATGCTTTTATACTCTTTCAGTTTTTGTTTGAATCTATTTTCCTTTGTGTGATAGGTGGAGCTGTTGGATTATTGTTGATCTTTTTTGGCACCTTGATTGTCACCTATGGATTAGACTTTGAATTGTTCATGGGAATTGATGACATTTCCTTGGGCTTAGGATTATCTGCCATTATTGGAATTATTTCAGGTATAGTTCCTTCTCTAAGGGCGAGCAGAATGAATCCTGTGGATGCGATTCGTTCGAATTAGAACATAAAAACCCGCATATTTTTTAATGCGGGTTCTCTAATCATTTAGGATTAATTAAAAGTCAATTGACCACAAACTGTCCAATCCATATTGATCGTTGTTGATGGACATGATCCACAAGTTGATGAAGTATTAAAACCTCCAGAACCAATTGGTGCACCAATTACAGCTGGAGGACAATTTCTACAAGAAGCATCTGCATTTAAATCTCCATGATCACTACAACCTGGAGGGAAAACCGCATCAGCATAAACCCATTCTTCGGTTGGTAATCCATTACCAGTAAGGGTCACTGAACCACCAGCAGGCACAAAAACATTATTGTCTATTTTTTGCAAGGTGCATTGTGTTGAGCTAGTTTGAATTCTGGTATGAATCGAATTAATAATTAGATCACAGGAAGAATTGTTCGTAACCAGTAAAGTTTGCCCATAGGAAACAAATCCTATAAAAAGCAATGAAAGCGAAATCAGAATTTTTTTCATAACGTCTGTTTTATAAAGTTTATATTAAGTTGAGTTCGCTAAATAACATTTCATCAAGCAATGGTTAGTTTATTAAAGGTGTCTTCCATTTAATTTTTGAACTTGTTCGATTGTCAATTATTTAACAAACAGTTCAAATATAGATGTGTCATAATCAAAAACTTAGTACCTTAGTGCATAGTCTATTAGTTACACTAATAATTTAAACAACTTATGAATAACTTAACAGCAGAACAAGATGGAAATTGGAAGAAAAATTTATCTACTACGTCAAAATGCAGGTCTATCCCAAGAGGTCATGGGAATAGAACTTGGAATAAGTCAAACTACCTATAGTAGAATAGAAAATGGCAAAATAGACCCCAAATTGGGCACTTTAAAAAAAATCTGTGATATATTAAACGCCGACATTACTAAAGTGCTGAGTGAAGAAACTTCGATAGATCGTTTTTTTAAAGAACTGATGAGAGATAATTAGATTGCGGCACTAGAGCCAAGAATAGGTGTTATTTTCTGAATCCCTTCTGCGATAGATTTTACACCCTCAAACACCAAACTCAATTTATTATTTCGCTCCTTTAATTGACAATGATTTGGACGTTTTTGCACAAATTGCAAAACCTTTGTAAAAGCTGGTGATTGGTAGTAAAGTGATTCTTGATCGGGTATAAAATAACCTATCATTTTATTCTGTTTGAGCACTACCTTTTCAAATCCTATTTCTTGGGCCTTCCAACGGAATCGAATGGCATGAATCATTTCTTTGGTGGATTCTGGTATCTCCCCAAATCGATCTATCAACTTGGCTTCAAATGACATGAGATCTTCTTCCTTTTCTGAAGAATCCAATTCGCGATATAGGTTGATACGCTCCGTTGTATCTGCTACATAATTATCTGGAATTAAAATCTCTAAATCGGTCTCTATCTGACAATCTTTTACAAAGGCTTCTTCAATGTCCTGATACATATCTTTGAATTCGGTCTCCTTCAACTCCTGAATGGCCTCATTCAATATTTTTTGATACATATCAAATCCTATTTCTGAAATAAATCCACTTTGCTCTGCACCAAGCAAATTACCCGCTCCCCTTATATCCAAATCTCTCATCGCTATTTGAAATCCACTTCCTAAATCAGAAAATTGCTCAATGGCTTGCAAGCGTTTGCGAGCATCTGAGGAAAGGGAAATCATTGGTGGGGCCAATAAATAACAGAATGCTTTTTTATTGGAACGTCCTACCCTACCACGCATTTGATGCAAGTCACTTAAACCGAAATTATTGGCATTGTTGATTATTATTGTATTCGCATTAGGTATATCTAATCCACTTTCAATAATTGTTGTTGCTACCAAGACATCAAATTCTCCATTAATAAAAGACATCATCTTCTCCTCCAATTCTTCTCCCTTCATTTGTCCATGCCCTACGAGCACTCTTGCATCAGGGACTAACCTTTGGATCATTCCAGCAACTTCTTTGATATTTTGTACCCTGTTGTGTATAAAAAACACTTGACCCCTTCTGCTAATTTCATAACTAACAGCATCTCTGATCAACTCTTCATTAAAAGTGCTTACTTCAGTTAGTATAGGTTGTCGGTTTGGAGGCGGTGTATTGATAACAGACAAATCCCTTGCTTTCATCAGCGAGAATTGCAATGTTCTCGGTATTGGTGTTGCAGTTAGGGTAAGGGTATCCACGTTTACTTTCAAGGTTTTCAATTTATCCTTTACCCCTACACCAAATTTTTGTTCTTCATCTATTATTAATAAACCTAAGTCTTTAAACTGAATATCCTTACCTACAATTCTATGGGTTCCAATAAGAATATCGATTTCTCCAGAAGATATCTTTTTTAAAGTCTCTGTTTGCTGCTTTCTGCTTTTAAAGCGATTGATGTAATCTACTTTTGCTGGAAAGTCTTTTAATCGAGCCTTAAAAGTTTGGTAGTGTTGCCAGGCTAAAATTGTTGTAGGAACTAGTACAGCAACCTGTTTATTTTCAGCTACCACCTTAAATGCTGCACGAATTGCAATCTCAGTTTTACCAAAACCTACATCCCCACAAATCAATCGATCCATAGGTGCTTCTGCTTCTAAATCAGCCTTGACATCAATGGTAGCTTTGTTCTGATCTGGGGTATCTTCATATAAAAAGGAAGCTTCTAATTCATTTTGAAGGTAAGTATCTGGGGAATATGCAAAGCCTTTCTTGGACTTTCGTTCAGCATATAATTTAATCAAATCATAAGCTATCTCTTTTACCTTCTTTTTGGTTTTCTGTTTAAGCTTTTTCCAACTATCAGAGCCCAATTTATCGATCCGAGGTGCAGTACCATCCTTGCTGACAAATTTGGAAATGCGGTGTAGGGAATGTATACTGATATAAAGAATATCGTTATTCTTATATAGAATCCTAATCGCCTCTTGCTCCTTTCCATCTACCTTAATCTTCTCCAATCCAGAAAACTGACCGACACCGTGATCAATGTGAGAAATATAATCTCCTGGAGAAAGATTGTTCAATTCTTTCAAGGTAATTGCACGGTCCTTCTTTTTATAACCTTCTTTTAATCTGAATCGGTGATAGCGGTTAAATATTTGATGGTCTGTATAAAGGGCCAATTTATTTCTGTGATCTATGAAGCCCGCATGGATAGAAAGCAATAAGGTTTCAATCTTTATCTCTTTCCCGATGTCTTCAAAAATGGTATACAGTCTTTCAATTTGTTTGGCATTATTGGCAACAATTAAATTTTTAATGCCTTGACCGTTATTTTCATTGAGGTTTTCAGCCAATAAGTCAAAGTTCTTATTGAATGAAGGTTGTGGAGCAGATTGAAAATCGAATGTATAATTGGAATCGAAATATGTCGTTTTTCCTAACTCGATAATATGTTTATAGGAAACAGAGGCTTCAAAGTTTATTGTAGATATAAACATCTCCTCAGGAGGTAAATGCTTTAATGGGGATTCCAGTTTATTATACAATTGGACTGCCTTTTCAAATTGATCTGATATTCTATCCTTGCACAATTGATAATCCTTAAACCAAACAATTGTGTTTTGAGGAATAAAGTCCATAATAGATATTCTGCTTTCTTCCAAGACTTGATCTTGTATGTTTGGTAGAATGGACACCCTATTGAATTTCTTAACAGACAATTGAGTTCCGGGGTCAAACAATCGAATCGAGTCTATTTCATCTCCAAAGAATTCAATACGATAAGGATTCTCATTGGAATAGGAAAAAATGTCAACAATTCCACCTCTTACAGAAAACTCACCGGGATCGCCAACAAAATCCACACC
>Ga0207422_1003537_pt1 | contig 15302 bp, 13 predicted proteins | sample MarCyaLeptolynsp_FD_187757 | JGI IMG/M metagenome (GOLD analysis project Ga0207422, IMG submission 187757) | Marine cyanobacterial communities from Panama - species 1 Leptolyngbya sp. (SPAdes) | ecosystem: Environmental > Aquatic > Marine > Unclassified | place: Panama: Panama City | collected...
CCCGCCGCGACCACCATGTTGCCGCGCCGTCCGCCGCGACCGCGCTGGACTTCGGACAGGCCACGACGCGCCTGGACACCCTCGCGACCAAAGCGCTGGCCGCCGTAGGCGTTAAGCAGGCCCCCGGCGGCGGTCAGCGCCTCGAGCTTGGCCTGCGCGCGCGGCACGGCCAACTCGGGCTCCACCGAAGTGCCGCGCACGACGACACTGAAGCGGTTGCCGTGCAGATGCCCGATCTTGAGCTTCTTGCCCTGCGGCTTGGGATCGGACAGCGACACCGCCTCGTGGCGAAACGTCGCGACGGCGGTCGCAACCCTCGCCGGCACGCTGATCCACTGGGTAGTCACCGCGTCGCGATCCTTCTTACCGGCCACCCCGATCTCGCCCCGCGAGACCTCGAGATGCGCTGCCACGGCCCGGACGGCGTCTTCGGTCGACAACCCGCGCTTGCGCAGGCACACCCGCAGATGGGCGTCCGCCCTTCCGTCCGGGGGATAGGCGGCGATCTCGGTCACGTCGAAGTCCTCGAGCACCGAACGCAGCTGCCCTCCGATGCCGGGGAGCCCGGTCGTGACGCGCGGGGGCGCCAACACTGCCGCGAGCAGAGGGTCCTCAGTCGTCATCGGATTCGGACGAGCCCGCTTCGATTTCGCTGGCCGCCTTCGCCGTCATCTTGAGGTACACGTGACAGCTTCGGTTGTCCGGGTCGAGCTGGAGCGCCGTTTCCCACTGCGCTCGCGCGTCGAGAATTCGATCGGCGCGCCACAGCGTCACCCCGTAGTGGATCCGTGCCGGGGCGTAGTCCGGCGAGGCCTCGCACAGTCCCTCGTACTCGTCGAGCGCGGCGTCGATCTTGCCGGAGTCGCGCAGCGTGTTGGCCAGCTTGGTGCGAATGTCGACGAAGGTCGGGCACACCGCCAGCGCCTTCTTGAACTCGCGAACCGCGTGATCGAGCAGGCGGACCGAGACGTAGGCGTCGCCGAGGTCGCGATGAAGGTTCGCGATCTTGCCCCGCGCGAATGCATCGAGGCGATCGAGCCCGCCCGCATCCGCTGGCCCGCGGGCGATGTCGTAGATCTCGCGCGCCGCGTCGTACTTGCCCAGCTCGTTGTAGATGACCGAGAGGTTGAGCGCGGCCTCGGTGTAGTGCGGGTTGATGTCCAGCGCGCGCTCGAACGACTCGCGCGCCAGGCCGGGCCGGCCGCCCTCGTAGTGGATCACGCCCATCATGTTGTGCACGTCCGCGTAGTCGCCGTGGGCCTCGAGCACCGCGTCGAGGTGCGGACGAGCGCGCTCGTACTCCCCCGCCTGGTAGGCCTCGCGTCCCTGCGCCAGCTCGTGTTTGGTCTTCGCGTCCACGATCACTCCTTGCTCGGCACCACGGGCGCGGCCTCCGGGTTTTCCGGCTGCGCCTTGTTCTTCGGCCGCGGCGGCGACTTGGGCACCGGCGGGCTGCGATCGGGGCGGGTGCGCTGCGGATCGGCGGGTCCGTAGGTCTCGTGGATGTACGGCAGGTAGAACGAGCGTGCTTGCTTGCCGCGGTGGTGATCGGGGTGCTGGCTCTGAAGCTCCGCGAAGGTCGAGCGTGCCAGCTCGACCTCGTCCAGTCGCAGGTAGGTGACGCCGAGCAGGAACAGCACCTCGGCGTCCAGGCCGATGCCGGGGTACTGAGCGTGGGCCGACTCGAGCCGGCCGATCGCCGCCTCGGGCTTGTCCCGGTCGAGGTAGTACTCCGCGACGTAGAGCTCGTGCTCGAGCAGTCGGCGCTTGATCTCGTCGCGCAGCTCTTCGGCGAAGCGCACGACCTCGGTCTCGCCGTAGTGGTCGAAGAAGTACTCGAGCTCGAGCAGCGCCTCCTCGAGCTGAGACTGATCGCGTTGGTGTTTGGGCGGCAGCAGGAAGAAGCGCTGCGGGCCGTTCATGTAGGCGGAGACCGCAGCCATGTACGACACCCAGCCGTTGCGCGTGTGCTTGTGGGTCGGGTGCAGCTTGGCGAACTGCCGAAAGCCGTCCTGTGCGGTGAGGTAGTTGCCCTGCTCGAACTCCGCTCGCGCGATCAGCAGCTCCGCTTCGACCGCGTAGCGCGAGAACGGAAACCGGATGCGCACGAAGTCGGCGTACTGGATCGTCTCGTCCCAGTCCTCGTCGGCGTACTCGCCCAGCGCGAGCTCGTAGTTTTCGCGCGCGGTCTGGGCGTAGTCCGCGGAAAGGTCGGGGCCCGTCTTGCAGCCGGCCGCGGGCGCCACGCTCGTCAGCAGCGCGACAACCAGCGCGGAAACCCCGCCACGAAGGGGGGGGGGTCGGAGCGCGGCGGCCCCAAGCTCCGCAGTGCTGCGACGCATCGCCAGGCACGGTATCGGTGCCCGTTCGAGGCTGTCAATCAGGCCTGTCCCTCGGCGATCCGGGCGATGGGGCCAGCAAGGGCATACTTTGGCTCGCTCGAGCGTCAGCGGCGGTACGCCGGGACGTGAGGCAATGCCGCGAATGCGGACCTTCGTGAACTTCGAGGGAAATGTCGGCTCCTGAGGTACAGTCCGCCCCCATCGAGGCCGGCTTGCGCGACTCCGATCACACCCGATCCATGGGGCCATGGCCCGCGATGGCGCTCGTCGCCGGGTCGATGCTGGGGATCGGGATCTTCATCGCGCCCGGCGAGGTCGCCGCGCAGCTCGACCACCCGGGGACCTTCCTGGCGATGTGGCTGCTCGGGGGCCTGTCGGCGCTGGCGGGGGCGCTTTCCATTGCCGAGCTCGGCGCGATGATGCCGCGCGCCGGCGGCGACTATCCGTACCTCCGGCTGGCCTATGGACCCGGCTTTGCTTTCGCCGCCGGCTGGCTGCAGCTGCTCGCGATCTTTCCGGGCTCGCTCGCCACGATGGCCCACGGCACGGCGCACTTTCAGCTGCCCGTGGTGCTCGACGGCTACGTCGATCTGCCCGCGCGGTTGGGCCTGCCGATCGAGCCCGCCACCTTTTGGGCGGTTGCGATCATCGTGGGGCTCACCGCGCTCAACCACGTCGGCGTGGTTTTGTCGGGGCGCGTTCAGCTCGCCCTGACGGGAATCCCGGTGGTCATCCTGCTGGTGACCAGCGTGGTCGTGCTCGCGACCCAGGGACTGGGGGGCGCCTGGGAAGATCCGGGCCCGATGGTGACACCCAAACCCGATGCCGCCGCGGCTGCGTTCCTGCCGGTCTACTTCGCCTACTCGGGGTGGTACGCCGCGATCTTCATCGGCGGTGAGATCAAAAACCCCGCCCGAGCGGTACCCCGCGCGCTCGTCATCGGCACTGCCGGCGTCACGCTGCTGTACCTCATCATGTGCGTCGGGTTTCTCGCCGTGTTCGACATGCCTTCGCTGGCCAACGTCGGTGAGGCGGGCAGCGCGGCAGCGAAGGCGCTCTTTGGTCCGGTCGGCACGATCGGCGTGACCGTGCTGATCGTGTTGGCCATGTTCGGCTCGATCAACGGCACGGTGCTCACCGGCTCGCGGATCGGCTACGCGATGGCCAAGCACGGTCACTGCGTCAAGCAGGCTGGGGTGCTCCACGCCAAGTACCGCACGCCCGTGTTCGCGCTGTGGATGCAGGCCGCAATCGGCATCGTGCTCGTCGCGACCCAGAGCTTCGAGCAGCTCATCAACTACACGGTCGCCGCGATGCTGGTCACCGGCACGCTCACCGTGCTCGCGGTGGTCATTCTGCGGCGCAAGATGCCCGACACGGTTCGCCCGTACCGCACGTGGGGATATCCGTTCACGCCGCTGGTCTACGCGATCAGCAGCGCGCTGGTGTTCGCCGTGCTCACCGCCAAGGCGTTCTCCGACACGGGGGAGCGCGACCTGACGGTGCCCCTGACCCTGGCGTGGTTCGTGGCCGCGCTGCTGATCCACCGCGTCTTTTTGCACGCTCGCGATCGCGCGCACGAGTGAGGAGCCCCGTGCCGACCGAGCAAGAGCTGGAGCAGGCGGTGGTGGACCTGCAGATGCGGGTGACCTACCAAGACAAGGTCATCGCGGATCTCGACGAGGTCGTTCGCGCGTTTTCGACCCGGGTCGAGGCGCTGGAACGGCGAATCGTGGAGCTCGAGGAGCGCGTCGAGGCGGGGGAGCCCGAAGTCGGCCCCCAAAACGACCCTCCGCCGCACTACTGACGAATCTGGGGAGAGACGGAACGTCACAACCGCGGCCGGTACTCTCCAACTGGTATGCAACCCGGATTTGTTGGCGCTCCCCAGGCTCCCGGGGCAGCACCCGGCCCCGCTCCCGCGATGTCGGAGGCGATGCGGTTCGAGAAGCTCCGCGCCCAAGACGGCAAGCCGCTGGTGCCCCCGCCCGCGATGCACGGACTGCTGGGCCCCGGCGGACTCGACCCCGCCAAGGCGCCCCAGGCTCAGCAGCAGTGGCAAGCCGCCGCGACCGAGCTGCAGACGGTCTACTCGTTCCCGGCCGAGGAGCGGCTGTACTGGTGTTACTTCCTGCTCGCCGCGCTCTACGCCCAGCAGGGCAAGCGGCACGAGGCGCGCCAGCTCGGTCAGCAGACGCTGCCGTTGCTCCGCGAGGCACGTCATCAGCAGATCGTGCTCGGCTCGATCGCCCGCCACTCCGCACTGCTGCACGACGCGGCCGGAGCCCAGCAGGCGCAGCAGCAGCTGCTACCGCAGTCCGAAGACCTGTTGATCGACACCAACTATCGCTTCACCGCGGCCTATCTCGCCGCGCTGCGCGGCGACGACCACACCGTGCTGCAGATGCTCGGGTACAACACCACCGACATTCCGATCGCGGATGCGTGGGACAAGATCTGCGCGATGCTCCGCGCCAACGCGCACGAACGTCAGGATCGCGGCGAGATGGCGCAGCAGCAGCTGATGTCGTTCGGTGCCACCGCCAAGGGCCTGGCCGAGCTGTCCGAGATGGCGCAGGTCAACCACGAGCTCAAGCTGCTGCCGCGCACGCTGCCCGCGATGCAGCAGCTGGCGCAGCAGATGAACGCCAACGTGGTCAAGACCAACTCGGGCATCTCGATCGGCTCGTTCTTCATCCTGCCGATCGTCGGGGTGGCCTTGTTCGGCGTGGGCATTCCGTTTCTCGGCGGCGCCGGTGAAAACACCCAGATGATCTTCACCATCGGGGGCACGATCGGCTTCATCGCGCTGTCGTTCTTTTTCGTGGGGCGACTGATCCTCAAGCCCAAGATGCTGCGCAAGAAGCTGGCGCACAGCGGGGCCGACGGCTCCGGCAAGATCCTCGCGATCGAGCGCACCGGCACGCGGGTCAACAATCAGCCGATGTTCCGCTTTCGCATGCTGATCACGGTGCCCACGTTCAAGCAGCCCTACATGGCGATCCACCACGAGATCATGGCGCCGGGGGCGGTGCAGGGGCTTCCGCCGGGGACCGAGGTCCCCGTCAAGGTCGACCCCAAAGACCCGCGGCAGATGATCATCGCGTGGCGGCGCTGAGCTTGGCTCTTGCGTCCTCGAGGACGCGGCGCGTCGCCACCGACGGCGCGTCGCCGAGGTCGGCCGTGGCTTGGTCGAGCAGGGTCTGTGCGCGCGCGGCCTCGCCCTTGGTGGCGAGGATCGAGCCCAACACGGCGCGCGGATAGGCACGTTCGTCGGCCCGTAGACTCGGGGCCCCCGCAAGTTTCAGCGCGCGCTCGGCCATCGGCTCGGCCCGCCCGAGCTTGCCGATGACCAACAGGTTGTGGGCCAGGTTGGTCAGCGGTAGCACGAGCTCGGCGTGCTCGGGACCATGCACCCGCTCCCGAATCGCCAGACCGCGCTCGCGGTAGGGGATGGCGTCTTTGGGGCGCTCGAGGTTTTCGAGCTGGTTGGCCACGCCGTCCAGCGAGCCCGCGACCTGCAGGTGGTCTTCGCCGAACAGCTTGGTGCGCAGCCGCAGCGCCGCTTCGTGGTGCTGCAGCGCTTCTTCGCGGCGATCGGCCATGCCGTAGGCGGCCGCGAGGTTGAACTCCGCCGTGGCGACCTCGGCGTGCTCGGGCCCGTGGGCGCGTCGCTGCAGCTCGACGACGCGGGCGAAGTCTGCGATCGCCGAGTCGAGGTTGCCCGAGCGCGCGCGGGCGATCGCGAGATTGCCGAGGCGCTGGGCGGTGACCGGGCTGTCGGCTCCGAGCGCACGCTCGGTGATGACGGTGGCGCGCTCGTAGTGCTCGAGCGCCTGCTCGATCTCACCGGCCGAGTCGTGCACGTAGGCGAGTGTCGCGACGGCAGTCGCCGTGTAGACGTGGTCCGGGCCCAAGTAGTCGGTCCACGCCGCAAGCGCAGTGCGGGCGTGCTCGAGCGCTTCGTCGCGGCGGCCGACCTCGGCGAGCGTACCCGCGAGATTGCCGTGGGCTTCCGCCAGGCGCAGCGGCTCGGCCTCGCTCTCGATCAGCAGGGCGAGCGCGCGCTCGTGGTGCGGCAGAACCTGCTCGGGGCCGACCTCGCGGTCGAGCACGAAGGCGAGGTTGGACTCGAGCTTGGCCAACAGCTGCGGATCGCTGCCGTGGCGCTCGATTGCTGCCTCGGCGAGCTCCGCCCAAAGATGGCCCTCGCGCGGCCGCCCGCCGCGGTCCCCGACGACGAGCACGAGCAGCGTCCGGACATCGGCGAGCAGTGTGTCGTCGCGGGCAATCTCGGCGGCGACGGCCGAGACTCGCAGCGCGGCCTCGGCGTCCGCGTAGCGCCCGATCGTCTCGAGGGTCGAGCCGAGTCGATGGTGGGCCTCGGCGGACAGCGGCGCCCAGTCGAGCTCCGTGGCGCGCTCGGCCACTGCCTCGATCGTCTCCAGTGCGTCGTCGGTCTGGCCCGTGTGCTCGAGCGCGGCGGCGTGGGCGATGCGTTGACGCAGGTCCTCGATCTCGGTTCGCACCCCCTCGTCCTCGGGCAGCGGCAGGCGCTCGCGCAGCGCGACGGCGTCCGCACATCCGGCCAAGCTGGGCAGTGACGCCGCGGCAATCGGCGCGCGGTCGAGCACCGAGCCCTCTCCGCGGCCGATCGTTTGGACCAGTGCATCGAGGGACTGCTCGCGTCGCTCGAGGCATTCCATGCGTAGGTCGAGCATCGTCTCGGACTGCTCGTGCCGCACGTGCGTGGCCCGGCACGCGTCTTCGTACATGGCGACCCAGCGGGCGGCGTAGTCGTCGAGCTGGGCGGTCACCGCGGTGGCGCTGCGCTCGGCATCGATGCGCCCCGAGCCTCCGAACGCGGATGCGATCGCCTGGCGAGCATCGTCTCCCCATGCGTCGTCGAGCCGCGATTCGCTGCCGGCACACGGGTCGTCGGGCGGGCGGGTGGTGGCGACGACGGCGGCCGTCACGGCAACGAGGCCCGCCCCGCCGGCGGCCAAGCCCACCACTCGACGCCTGCGCCCGCGGTCGCGCTGCAGCTGGGCGAGCAGGGCGTCCATCGACGCGAAGCGATCGTCGGGCTCCTTGGCCATGCCGCGCCACAGGATCTGGCGCAGCTCGCGGGGCAGGGGGGAGTGGCGCGGCGGCTCGAGGATCTCCCCCGCGATGATCGCCTCGCGCAGCTCCTTACCCTCCGCGGGGAACGGTGGGCGGCCGCACAGGGCCTCGTAGAGCGTGACGCAAAAGGCAAACTGGTCCGCCTTGTCCCCGACCGTCTTGCGGAGGTGCTGCTCGGGCGCCATGTAGGCCGGGGTTCCGGCGGGACGTCCCGGAAGATCGGTCCCTCGGGTGGCGCCGTCAGGGTCGTCGCTGGCGTCGAAGGCGTCGTCCACATCCTCCATGCGCACGATGACGGCCTGGTCCACCGGCGTCTCCGTGCGCACGCGGGCGAGCCCGAAGTCGAGCACCTGGGCGCGGCCATCCACCCCGACGAGGACGTTGTCGGGCTTGAAGTCGCGGTGCACGATCCCCGCCGCGTGGGCGGCAGCCAGCCCGGCACCGGACTGCACCACCATGTCGATGATCTCTTCGCGGGTTCGCTTCTTGGCCCGCAACCACTGGCGGAGGTTGTCGCCTTCGACGTAGTCCATCGCGACGAACACCTGGCCGTCGAGCAGCCCGGTGTCGTGCACGGCGACCACGTTGGGGTGCGAGAGCTTGGCCAGGGTCTGCGCCTCGCGGAGCATGCGACCCTGCGAGCGCTCGGGGTCGCTGCCGCCGCGGCGTCGCATCACCTTGATCGCGATCTTGCGGTCCAGCTTGGGGTCGTAGGCGGCGTAGACGATGCCCATCCCGCCGCGGCCGAGGCGATAGAGCACGACATAGCGGCCGATGTTGGCGCCCGCCGTGAGCTCGCGATCGGTCGGCGAGCGCGATGGTGGTCGACTCGACGGGGGATCGGAAGGAACGGAGGTGCCCACGCGCCGCGACGTGCTCCTCAGTTGAGCTCGTGGTCGCCGGGGATGCCAAAGACGAGCGTGCCGCCGGAGTACTCGGTGCCGAAGGTCTGCACGAGGCTGACGACCTGGGCGAGCGCCGAGCGGAACAGCTCCGCGTCGAGCGACTCGAGCGGGTGCAGGAACGCAGCGTAGAGCACGCCCTCGCTGGTCGCGTAGCGGGCATCGAGGGCCGTGTGAAAGTTGGCCTCGAGGCACGCCTCGCGATGGGCGTCGGTGAGCTCGTCGGTCTCGACGACGGGCGCGATCAGGCGCATGCGGTCGAAGCGCGCGTCGGTGAGGCACGCCACGTGGACCTCCCCGATCTGGAACTCCCACGCTCCGTCGCTGCCCACGACTTCATCGCCGATCTCGGTGAGCACGTCGTGCACGGCCTGAAGGTCCACCGCGGCAGTCTACCACCGGGACCCAGCGCCCCGGACAGTCTTTGCTAGGCTCCGCGGCGCCATGCCTCTGACGGTGATGACGTGGAACGTGAACTCGATTCGGGCGCGGCTGGATCACGTGCTGACCGTGCTCGCCGAGCATGAGCCCGACGTGGTGTGCCTGCAGGAGACCAAGGTCGAGGACAAGCTGTTTCCGCGGGTCCCGTTTTCCGAGTTCGGCTACACGGTGTCGATTCACGGCAGCAAGTCGCAGGCCGGCGTGGCCACGATGACCAAGGCCAAGCCCGAGGAGGTCCACGTGGGCTTTCGGGAAGGCGAAAAAGATCGCCATGCCCGCGTGCTCGAGGTGAAGGTCGCCGGGATTTCCATCTACAACCTCTACGTGCCCAACGGCACCGAGGTGGGATCGGATGCGTACGAGTACAAGCTGCGGTGGTTGGCGCGTCTGCGAAAGCAGCTCGATGCCTGTCACGCGCCAACCGACGATGTCTTGCTCGTCGGCGACTTCAACATCGCGCCCGAGGACCGGGACAGCTACGACCCGGCCTCGCACGCGGGACGGCTGCAGTTCACCGACGCCGAGCGCGATGCTCTCGAGGATCTGACCGCGTTCGGACTGCATGACTGCCTGCGCGCGCGCGACGAAAGCGGCGGCATGTACACCTGGTTCGACTATCGGACCGGCGGCTTCACGCGCAACGAAGGCATTCGGATCGACCACGTCTACGCCACCGCCCCCCTGCTCGAGCGATGCACCGGGGTGGTGCACGACAAGGAGCCGCGGGGCTGGGATGTGCCCAGCGACCACCTCCCGGTCCGCGCGACGTTCGCCGACGCGGGCTGACGACGCCCGTTGCGTGCCGTTCAACACGGCAATTGCAGCCAGGTTTTTTGACCCGCGGCAGCCCCTGCCGGTCACCCGTCGGTGGGGGCAGTGAACATGCGGCAGCAATTGGGGTTGGGAGTTCTCGCGGTACTTGCTTGTGGATGTGCGACGGAGCGGCCGGACGGTGATCCGTTCGGGGGCACCGACGGCCTCGGCGACGGCGTGGGCGCGCAAGCGGACGGCGACGATGATGACGACGGCGCGACCAGCAGCACCGGCGGTGACGCGGACGGCGACGGCGATGACGACGGCGGCGACGGGCTCAAGCTCGACGTTCAGGGCGCGATGGATCTGCCCGGCAGCGACTGCCTCGAGGGCGAGGACTGCGGCGGCTGCACCGGCGTCGACATCCTGTTCGTGATCGACAACAGCGGATCGATGGGCGACTACCAGGCCGCGCTCGCGGTGGCCTTTCCTCAGTTTGCCCAGACGCTGGCCGAGGCGCTGCCGCCGGGGACCAACGTGCACGTCGGGGTGACGAGCACCGAGATGGGCTATTCGAGCATGGGCTCGACGTCGATCACCAACGGGTCGTGCAGTTTCATCGGCGACGGCGACCAGACCAACGACGCCTTCTACGTCACCCCCGACGCCAGCGACAGCGGGCGCAACGGCGCACAGGGACGGCTCTACGATCCCGGCGACGGTGTCACCTACTACGCGTTCGATACCGACGATGTGGATCTGTCGGGCGTCGAGCAGTGGTTTGCCGGCGCGGCGAACATCGGTACCGGCGGATCGAACATCGAGATGTCCACGGCACCGGTGGCCTGGGTGGCGGACGCCGCCAACGCGGCGACCAACGACGGCTTCATCCGGGACGAGGGAGCCGTGCTCGTCGTGTTCTTCATGCAGGACGAGCCGGATCAGACGCCGGGCACCATCGACGGGCAGAGCGGCGGGGCGTTTGCGCTCGAGCGCGTTGCGGCAGCCAAGGCGGGCTGCGGCGGAACCGACTGCGTCATCGCGGGCGGCTTTCTGGCGTCCAACGCCTGCAGCGCGGACGGCGATCTACCGCTCGACGAGTTCTTGGGCGGGGTCGGCAGCGCGCCGATCGTGGCGCAGCTGCCCTTCATCGCGCCCGACCCGGCGACGACGGCAGCGGAGATGAACGAGACGCTGTCGACGACGCTGACCGAGATCATCGCGTCGACGTGCGACGAGATCCCTCCGGCCGGGTGACGGGACCAGGGCCCCCGACGGCCCCCGACTAGCGCATGATGTTGCCGAGCTTCATGGCGACGCTCATGTCCCCGTCGAGCTTGAGCTTGCCCAGCGAGAACGCGGCCATGGGATCGAGGTCGCCGGCCATCATGGCTTTGAGGTCCTCGAGCGTGACGCCCACGGTGCACGCGGCGTCGAAGTCCGCATCGTTGGAGACGACGTTGGGGCTGACCGATGCGTCGATGACGATGACGCCGTCGTCACCGCAATCGAACTTGATCGACGAGCCCAGCCCGCTCTCTTCGCCCACCTTCGTCTTGACCGTCTCCGTGACCTCTTGGATGCTCATGAAGCTTGTTCCTCGCGGCGCGTTCATACCGGACTCGGGGCGTTCCGTCCATGGTGCGTGACTTCCGCCAACCGTACGGTTGTACGCTTTTTTGGGGAGCGAAAGCCCGGATAACGGCGGTCTGAGGCCATTTAGCATCGGCGCGCCCCGCGAATCGGAGCGTCGGATACGGTGCGGCCGCCTTGGCGTCTGCGTATCGCTCCGTCTTCGCTCCCGGACTTTTGTCCGACCAATCGATCCTCGTCACCGGCGGGGGCAGCGGCATCGGTCGCTGCGTCGCCCACGAGCTCGCCGCGCTCGGGGCCCACGTCACGATCGTCGGCCGCAAGCGCGACAAGCTCGAGCGGGTCGCGGCCGAGATTGTCGAAGATGGCGGCAGCGTCGATCTGACCACGCTCGACATTCGAGACGAGGCCGCGGTGGCCGAGACGATCAAGGGCGTCGTCGAACGTCGTGGTCGACTGCACGCGTTGGTCAACAACGCAGGCGGGCAGTTTCCGGCTCCGCTCGCGATGATCAATCAAAAGGGCTTCGAGACTGTGGTGCGAACCAACCTCGTGGGCGGCTTTCTCGTCGCGCGCGAAGTGTTCACCCAGAGCATGCGCGACCACGGCGGCGCGATCGTCAACGTGGTCGCCGACTTCTGGCGGGGCATGCCGGGCATGGGGCACTCCGGCGCCGCGCGGGCGGGCATGGACAACTTCACCAAGACCGCCGCGGTCGAGTGGGCGCCGGCGGGCGTGCGGGTCAACGCGGTCGCGCCGGGCTGGGTCGCGAGCAGCGGCCTGGACACCTACAAGGGACCCGTCCAGGCGATGATCCCCAAACTGCGCGAGGGGGTGCCGCTCAAGCGCCTGGCAACCGAGGCGGAGGTCTCCGCCGGCATCGTCTTCTTGCTTTCGCCCGCGGCCGCGTTCATCACAGGCACGACGCTGGCCATCGACGGCGGCGCTCCGCTGGCGAGCATGGTCTGGCCGATGCCCGATCACGACAAGTCCGAGGCCTTCGATGGCTTTCACCGCGCCGTCAAACCCAAGATCTTGAGCAAGCAAGAGGACTGAGTCATGCCGGTCATCGAGTCCACCGTCGACACCCGGACAGAGGCCTACGGCCGGCAGCGCGAAGCGATGCTCGAGCTGGTCGCGAGCGTTCGCGAGCTCGAGGGCAAGGTGCGTACCCACTCGTCCAGCAAGTCGGCCAAGTTTCAAAAACGCGGGCAGATCCTGCCTCGCGATCGCATCGCGCGTCTGCTCGACCGCGGCTCACCGTTCCTCGAGTTGTCGACCCTCGCCGGCTTCAAGATGCACGACGACGACGGCAAGCGGAACATCGCTGGCGGCGGCAACATCGTCGGCATCGGTTACGTTGCCGGTCGCCGCTGCATGGTCAGCGCGAGCGACAGCGCGATCAAAGGCGGCGCGGTGTCTCCGATGGGGCTGCGCAAGAGCCTGCGGGCCCAGGAGATCGCGAAGATCAACCGCCTGCCCAGCATCGGTCTGGTGGAGAGCGCGGGCGCAAACCTGCTGTACCAGTCCGAGCTCTTCGTCGAGGGCGGCCGCGTCTTCTGCAACATGGCGCGCGGATCGGCGATGGGCCTGCCGCACATCACGGTGGTGCACGGCAGCTCGACCGCGGGTGGGGCGTACCTGCCCGGGCTGTCGGACTACGTCGTCGTGGTGCGCGGCAAGAGCCGCATCTTTCTCGCCGGTCCGCCGCTGGTCAAAGCCGCGACGGGCGAGGACGCGGACGAGGAAGGTCTCGGTGGCGCGGTGATGCACACGACCATCTCGGGCGTGGCCGAGTACATGGCTGAGAACGACGCGCACGGGGTGGCACTGGCGCGCGATCTGTTCGCCAAGATCCCGTGGGACGAGGGGCAGCCCCCGCTGACGCCTCCGGTCGAGCCGATGGCGCCGCGCTACGACGCGGAAGAGCTCGCCGGCGCGGTGCCGGTCGACTACCGCGAGCCCTACGACTGCCGCGAGGTCATCGCGCGCATCGTCGACGACTCGGACTTTCTCGACTTCAAGCCCGACTACGGCGCGCAAACCGTCTGCGGGCACGCCCGCATCGAGGGCTGGTCGGTGGGCATCATCGGCAACAACGGTCCGATCTTTCCCGAGGGCGCGGCCAAGGCGGGGCACTTCATTCAGGCCTGCTGCCAGTCGGGCACGCCGATCCTCTATCTGATGAACACGACCGGCTACATGGTCGGCACGCGCGCCGAAGAGGGCGGCATCGTCAAACACGGCGCCAAGATGATCCAGGCGGTGGCCAACGCCAACGTCCCGCAGATCACCGTCATCGTGGGCGGCTCGTTCGGCGCGGGCAACTACGGCATGTGCGGCCGCGCCTTCGATCCACGCTTCATCTACTCGTGGCCCAACGCGCGCATCTCCGTGATGGGGGGCGAGCAGGCCGCGAAAGTCATGGAGATCATCACGCGCGCCAAGTTCCGGCGGCAGGGCGTGGAGATCGACGACGAGAACATGGAAAAGATGACCGGGGCCATTCGCGACAAGCTCGACGGCGAGTCGGGGGCCCTGTTCGCCACCGCCCGGATCTGGGACGACGGCATCATCGATCCGCGTGACACCCGTCGGGTGGTCGCGGAGAGCCTCGCGATCTGTCGCGAGGGCGACCGGCGTGTGCTGCGTCCGGTCAGCTTTGGCGTGGCTCGGCTGTAGGCCGGTCGACGCGACACCGCCCATTTGCGGGCATACCAACAGGAGCAACCCACCATGCAGTTCACCGAGGAACACGAGCAGCTTCGCGAGACCGCGACCAAGTTCATCGAGCGGGAGATCAACCCGTACATCGACGAGTGGGAGCAAGCCGAGATCTTTCCCGCCCACGAGCTGTTCAAGAAGCTCGGCGATCAGGGCTTTCTCGGGATCAGCAAGCCCGAGGAGTACGGCGGCATGGGCCTGGACTACACGTACTCGATGGTGCTCGCCGAGGCGCTCGGCAACATCAACGGCGGCGGGGTCCCGATGGCGATCGGCGTGCAGACGGACATGTGCACCCCGGCGCTGGCCAAGTTCGGCAGCGATGCGCTGCGTCGCGAGTTCCTCGCCCCGGCAATCAGTGGGGACGCCGTCGGCTGCGTGGGGGTGTCCGAGCCGGGGGCGGGCTCGGACGTCGCGTCCATCAAGACCACGGCCAAGAAGGTCGGCGACGACTGGGTGATCAACGGCACCAAGATGTGGATCACCAACGGCATGCAGGCGGACTGGATGTGCCTGCTCGCCAACACGAGCGACGGCCCGCCGCACAAGAACAAGAGCCTGATCATGGTGCCGATGGACACCAAGGGGGTCGAGCGCGCGCGCAAGCTCAAGAAGATCGGGATGAACTCCTCGGACACCGCTCAGATCTTCTTCGACGACGTCAAGGTGCCCGTCCGCAACGTCATCGGTCAGGAGGGCATGGGCTTCATGCTCCAGATGATCCAGTTCCAGGAGGAGCGGCTGTGGGCGGCGGCCAACAACATCGAGGGCCTGAGCAAGGCCATTCGGTTGACCAAGGAGTACACGGGCCAGCGTCAGGCGTTCGGCAAGTCGATCCTCGACAACCAATACGTGCACTTCAAGCTGGCCGAGCTGATGACCGAGGTCGAGTGCCTGCGTGCGCTGACGTGGTCGGCGGCCGAGCAGTACGTGGCGGGCAAGGACGTCACCAAGCTGGCGTCGATGGCCAAGCTCAAGGCCGGTCGACTCGCGCGTGAGGTCGGCGACTGGTGCCTGCAGTTCTGGGGCGGCATGGGCTACATGTACGAATCGCCCATCTCTCGTTACTTTCGCGACGGTCGGCTGTGCTCGATCGGTGGCGGCGCGGACGAGGTCATGCTGTCGATCATCTGCAAGCTCGAGGGCATGCTCCCGGGCAAGAAGAAGAAGGACGCCTGACGTGACCGACGCGGCGCTACCCGAGACCAAGCATCTCGCGCTCGCGCTCGACGAGCGCGGCGTGCTCTCGCTGACGCTCAATCGCCCCGAGGTTCGCAATGCGATGAGCATGGCGATGGTCGAGGAGATCGAGGCCACGTTCGCCGCGATCCGGGACCGACGAGACATCCGCGTCGTCGTGATGCGGGGCGCCGGTGGGCACTTCTGCGCCGGCGGGGACATTCGCGACATGGCGATGGCTCGC
>Ga0207422_1003540_pt1 | contig 15293 bp, 14 predicted proteins | sample MarCyaLeptolynsp_FD_187757 | JGI IMG/M metagenome (GOLD analysis project Ga0207422, IMG submission 187757) | Marine cyanobacterial communities from Panama - species 1 Leptolyngbya sp. (SPAdes) | ecosystem: Environmental > Aquatic > Marine > Unclassified | place: Panama: Panama City | collected...
TAATCCAGCCGATCGCTCCCCCAACCCAACGAACCAGTCGCTGCATGATCCCAAGGTGATAAAGAATAGAGACAATCGCCGCGAAAAACACAATGACGGGCAAAGCTGCGATGACAAAGGTGTTCGCAAAGGGATTGCTCTCCATGGGCCCAAAAACCGAGGTTATGCCGACCTTGGAGTAATCAAGCAGGGCGATCACCCCGTCTGATAAAAACTGTATCGCTCCGACCCCGAATGGAGTTCGCAAAACCAGTAATGCCATGAGAGCTTGCAGCGCAAATGCCGCACCAACCACTCTTAGGCTTATGCGCTTCTTCCCAGTTGAGAGCAAAAAGGCCAGAAAGAGAATCGCGAGGATGCCCGCCAGGCTCAAGACTATCGACATCAAATCAGTGTTCCCCGGATGATTGATCCCGCAACCGCACAATCGATAGAATTGGTGTGGGTCGCTCTAAAGCCCACCTTGCCCGTCTTTTCGCACCAGTCAAATGTTGAAGCGACTAAGATGACCAGCAAGCCCACCTTTTCTTTTCACGCTCAGCCTACTAACCGTCTTGCATGACAGACAATGCCACGCTCGAGCCGACCGCCAATTCCTCGATAGAGATGCCTCGCGGACTGTTTGTATTTTTGATTCTCTACGGTGGCATGACTGTCTTGGCCGGCGTAGTAGCATTCAAACAGGTTCAACTTTGGCCGAGCGATCTTGCGGTCGAAGCCGGAATCTTTCCGTTCCTGCTGCTCGTGATCATCTCAAGCACGATTTCGCAACTCTACGGGAAAGATACGGCCAAGAAATTGGTCTGGTGGGGCTTTCTGCCGTTGGCTCTGTCCGCCGCGCTCATCTACCTGGTCTTGTCGCTTCCCCCTTCGCCGGAGATGACGGAGTTCCGTGGGGAAGATTTGGCTGCCTTTGAACGAGTGCTGGGGCAAACTCCGCGCATTCTGATGGCGGGTCCTGCGGCTTACATCACGTCGCTTCTGCTCAATATCTGGATTTTTGATCGCCTACGTGGTTCCGGCGAGGGAACGACATTTGGACTGATGGTCCGCGGCGCTATTGCTTCCGCACTCAGCCAGGCGGTCGACTCCATAATATTCGTCACGCTCGCGTTCTATGGAGAGTTTGACATCACCAATCTGCTGATTGGCCAAGTATTGGCGAAAGTTGCCTTGAGTCTATTGTTGGTGCCGTTCCTGATCACCCTCGGCGTGAAGGCGGCACAAAGGTTGGATCGTTAGGCGAACTAGGCAGAGTTCACTTGCTTATGGTTTGCCAGAATGGATCAGATGAACAGGCCTCTTATCTGCCAAACTTGATCCGCCGCGGCTTGTACAAGTGGCTTCGTAAACCCAAGCTTGGTTGCACGCAGCGGCAATATGATCAACAAAACTCACGCCCGACAATCGGGTTCTTGCGTTGTCGAAGTCGGTAGAATAGGCACCACCCTCTAGGACATCGACCAGCCTGCGCGGATTCGCGCACCTCCACTCATAAGAACCCAAGCAGATGTATTCGCGTATCAAAGTTTCCAAAACAGTGTTGCGCAACGCATTCTACAACATACTGGGTTTGGGCATACCAGCGGTGGTTGCCCTTTTTGCGATCCCACAGCTAATCCACGGTCTTGGCACAGAGAAATTCGGGATTCTGACGATAATTTGGGCTTTCGTCAGTTATTTTGGGATTTTCGATCTTGGCCTGGGCCGCGCGGTCACGAAGCACATGGCGACCGCACTTACGGCTGGAGATGATGTCGCCGCGAACAAAGTGACCGGCACTGGAAGTGTCGCGATGCTGTTTCTTGGTCTCATTGGCGGAGCGGCTATGGCTGCGTTGACACCGGTTCTGTCCTCAAAATTCGCTTCCCCTAGTGACGTTGGCGAAGTGTCACTAGCCTTTTATTGGATGGCTGCTGCAATTCCATTCGTGATCATGACTTCATGCTACCGTGGCATTCTTGAGGCCACCCATCGGTTTGCTTTGATCAATGCCATTCGCGCACCAATGGGTATCTTCACATTTCTGGCGCCTGTGATCGTGGTCGCGTATGCAGGACCGAGACTGGACACCATCGCGCTAGTCTTAGCAGTCGGTCGAATCTTGGCTTGCGGACTTCACGCTGTTTTTGCGCTGAAGGCTATCCCTGGCCATAATGGGCATGGAATCTTCGACCGGGACTCGATGAATGCTCTTCTAAGAACGGGAGGCTGGCTCACTGTTAGCAACGTCGTCGCGCCCCTAATGAATTACATCGACCGTTTCATCCTAGGCATCGTCGCTTCCGGTGCTGCGGTGGCCTTCTATGTGGCACCCCAGGAACTCATTTTGCGAATTGGTCTCATTCCAAGCGCGTTGGCAACAGTACTTTTCCCGATCTTTGCTTCGGCCTCGGTCGCGAATGGCATTCAAGACACGAAGGGCTACGTACGCAATTATTCCGCTTTGGTCGCCCTTGTGATGGCTCCCTTGGCACTGATACTGTTTCTCTTTGCTGATGAGATCCTAACACTCTGGATTGATGAAGATTTTGCAGCGGTCGCAGGGCCAATTCTTCAAGTGATGGCCGCCGCCTCGCTTGTCAGCGGCGTTGCTCAGATTCCATTTACAATGCTGCAGGGACGCGGTCGTGCGGATATTACCGGCAAACTCCATCTTGCAGAATTCCCTCTCTATTTGCTGGTCCTCTTCGCTTTTGTCTACTTCTATGGCCCACTCGGAGCTGCGTTTGCTTGGTTGATCCGCATTGCCGCTGACGCAGGTTTACTGTTTTTCTTTAACGGCAGAGTCTCTAAGGACAGTTCCTTGACCCAATCTCCCGCTGGGGCAAATGGGCTAAGCCGGAAAGCAATCGAAACGGAAGAATCATGTTAGCTGCCGCTTACGCTCTCTTCGCGATCAACTTCTTTTTCGCTGCATTTGCTACAGTTGTGCGCTCAAGATATGCAGACATTGCGCTATACACCATTGCGGGGATCGCGATGATCATGTTTTGCGCACTCCGTCCTGTCGGTGCCGATCAAGACTCTTTAGCTTATTACGCTTATTTCAACCTAGACGCCTATTCGCTATCCCTCGTCGCGGAGCCATCTTTCATATTCCTCGCGGATCTCGCTCGGGCGACCTCAAGAACCGAAGGGCTAACGACTCTTTTCTTCTTTTATGCGGTCATCGGAGTAAGCATTAAGTTCATAGCATTCCGAAGCCTGACGGATCTCTATTGGTTCGCATTAATAGTATATTTTTCGAATTATTTCTTGCTGCATGAATTTACACAAATCCGCGCCGGGGTGGCCAGCGGATTGGTTCTAATATCAATTCGCTACATATATGAGAGAGCAGCAATGAAATTCATTATCTGTATTTCGCTAGCCTCGCTATTTCATTATTCATCACTTATCATATTTCCGATGTATTTAATTTCAAATCCCAAATTGACTAAGATTGATACAACATTACTTAGCCTAGCCGTGCCTGCTGGAATTGTCTTTACCTACCTTAGTCTCGACTTTACCTATGTCATTCCGATCGAGTTAATAAGAACCAAGATAGATATCTATATTCAAGCCGAGGCACTTAGAGACTTAAAGTTGAATCCATTCAATGCAGTGTATTTGATAAAGTACGCCATTCTGTATGTTTTGATTTTGTGTAGACATCGGCTCTCCGAGTTATCTCCGTACTTCCCCATCTTGATTAAATTTTATGCGGTATCGCTATTTTTCTACTTAGCGCTTTCATTTAATTCCGCATTTGCAATTCGAATCTCTGAGCTATTTGGAATCGTTGAAATTATACTAGTACCGTTACTGTGCTACTTCTATCGCGACAAATTGATTGCCTTTGTCGGTGTGCTTGTCTACGCGTCCGCAAGTCTAGCGCTATCGTTATATCAAACAGAGCTGATACAAGAGGTTTGAGTTTCCTTGTGCCCCTCTACAATTTCATATGACTGATCCACTCCTTTCCGTTGTGGTTCCGACCCACAACCGCTCCGGATATGCAATTTCTTGCATCGAGGCGATCCTCGCCTTTCCAGAGCCGGGTCTTGAAGTCATAGTCACGGATACAAGCACGGACTTCGCGCTACAAGGCATGCTCGAGGCACAAGACTGCTCGTTCCGTGACGATCCGAGATTACACTACGTCAAGATCAACGAGGCGTCGAACCTGACCAAAAACCATAACGCTGCAATGGAACTCGCAACGGGGTCGTATGTCTGTCTGATAGGTGACGATGACTGTATCACACACGACGCAATTGAGGCCGCTCGCTGGGCGCAAACAAACAATGTGCCAGTTGTCTCGCAAGATATATTCACAACCTACGCGTGGCCCGACTTTCGCACGCGTCTTGTTCGCGGCGGGCATGCTGGTCGCTTATACATCCCGCGCAAAATGGGAGTTGGGCGTTGGAGGGACGCCGCCGCAGACCTTGGCGAAGCATTGGCCCGATCTTTTCAAGGCACCGATCATATGCCGCGCTGCTATCACGGAATTGTGCAGCGCGAAATCTTGACCGAGATTCGTTCGGAGACAGGGACTTTCTTCACCGGGTCCAGTCCTGATATGTCCGGGGCTGTCGCACTGGCATGCCGAGTTGGGAAATATTTTGAAAGTGACATCCCGCTGACGATCCCGGGGGTATCCGGCGGGAGCAATTCGGGCAGGAGTGCTATGAACACTCACAAAGGAAGCTTGTCGTCCGACAAGCAAACGAGCGACTTCGAGAATGCTGGTTGGGTCGAAGGTGTTCCTAAGTTCTTTTCAGTGGAAACTGTGTGGGCGCATGCCGGCTTAGCGACTCTTGAAAAGTTCGCACCTTCCCATGTTGACTGTTTCAACTTTGTCCGTTTGCTGGCGCTGTGTGGATTGCGGCACCCGGAATTTTCAAGGGAGGTTGACGAAGCCACCGCCGAAGCCGCCCAGCGCCTTGGGCGCGATCTGACACACTCAATTGCAAAGGAACGCAAGAAGTTGCGCCTTGAGAGGATGTCTACTCTGGCTAAGCGCCTAACCATCCCAACCATATCGGGCGGCCGCAAATACCTTTCCGGCAAAAAGAACATTGCCGAAGCTTCAGAAGCATATTACCGATATTCGACCGATTTAGGTTATCACTTCAACCCAGATTGAGATGCGGAAAATTTTCTTGGGCACCCGAAATCGTGCCGTTTCTTCGGACTGCCAAGATGGGCTCGTCAGATATGGCACCAACAAGAGACACCTGACTAGATAGATACGAAACCGTGGTCTTTGCATCCTGAGCCTACGCAGACTGGGAACGGCCAAATGGCCCTAGCGAATTTATTACCAATCACGCCGTCCTAGTAGGGAGATTTCCATGCCTGAACGAACCCTGAGCCAATAGCCATGTTCATCGTTTATGCCCCCAACGTTGCTAGCGGCGGCGGACTTGTTCTCTTACGCGCACTAATTCTGTCCATAAGTGAACGGCAAGATGTCATTCTTTTCCTCGATCGGCGCGGGCGTTCCTACCTTGAAGACGCCGTTGGGGAGCTGGATTGCCATTGGTTTAAGTCGAGTGTCACGGGAAGACTGTCAGCTGAGTTGGCCTTAAGAAAGGTCACATCGCGCGGGGATATTGTGCTCTGCTTTCATAGCTTGCCCCCAGTGTTCAGGTCGCCCGGCCAAGTAATCTGCTATGTGCATAATGCCAACCTTGTTGACCTGATTCCGCCAGAAGTTCTCTCGCCCTGGGTCCGCTTCCGCAATGTTATCGAGCGCCAGATCGCTCATTCTCGCAAGTCGAGCGTCGTACGCTATGTCGTCCAAACGCCCACCATGGAAAGGGCACTTGCAGGCTGGTATGGTGACAACCCTCCACCAATTGATGTGCTTCCCTTTATTGGAGACTTGGGTGACTATTCTGCTGACAAAAGCTCCGTACAGCGCCCTGGCTTGAGATCCCACTCGCGGTGGGATTTTGTCTACGTCAGCGACGGCTCTGCGCACAAGAACCATCGTCGACTCATCGAGGCTTGGAGTATCCTAGCGAAGGCAGGTCATTTCCCGACTCTCGCTTTGACGCTCGCCCCCGAGCCGAACGCAGATCTCTGCAAAATGCTCGATCAAGTTGTTGCCGAATCTGGGGCCAAAATCGACAATCTTGGAGCGTTGCCACACCCAGAGGTGCTAAACCTGTATGCTGACTGCGGAGCATTGATTTTTCCAAGTCTGGCCGAATCTTTTGGCGTCCCACTGATCGAAGCGACTAGGTTGGGCCTCCCAATTGTTGCTTCAGAACGAACGTATGTACGAGATATGTGCGTCCCTTCTGAGACGTTCGACCCGGAGTCCCCTAGTTCCATTGCCCATGCCGTGGACCGCTTTTTGGGGCGTGCAACTTCTCCCATTAGTTTGCTTGACGGCCCCAAATTTTTCGAGCAATTGGCTCACCAGGTTGGGATGACTTAGCTTAAATTGTGAGTTCCATTTTCAGCGGGCTATGGGCTCGTGTCGTACAAAGGCAATCTGATGCAGGTAAGACTTTCATCCAAGAAACCTGAAGCGATTTCCTATATAAGGTTTATCCGGTCAGAAAGTGAGCATTTCGGCGCTTCAATTTGCGGCTTTCCTGCGCTGGCAGCGATGGCGCTAGCGGTTGGCGAAAGGCTTGGCTTCTTTGCGCATACGCTTTCCCACTCCCGCTACAAGATTCAGATGCGGGCCAGCGAAACAGCCGCAACATCTTTGGCTTTGCCCAAACAAGAGAGGGATGATAGCTGGCTTGGAATTTTGCTCCCTCTACTGGCACAGGGGGACGAGGGAATAGCGTACCTTGGTGGATTAGGCGGAAGGACGCTGACTGCAAATGTCAAATAGCAAAGTATTGGTGCTTGGCGCCAGCGGAATGCTGGGAAATGCTATGATGCGCGTTCTCGCAGAAGACGCTGAGCTCGAGGTCATCGGCACCACTCGCGGTACGCATCCTCCTCATGAGCTCGCGAGCTTGAAGAGTGCAAGATTCCTTACCGAGTTCGATGTAGAGAACTTAGGCGTACTCACCTCTAACTTAGAGGAGCTCCGCCCTGATACGGTCATCAATTGCATTGGCTTGATCAAGCAACGGGCCGAGTCCGGCGATGTACTTGCTACTTTGCCGATCAATTCGATGTTGCCGCACCAATTGGCCGTGCTTGTATCAAAACTAGACGCACGCGTCATCCACTTCAGTACAGACTGTGTATTCTCCGGCAGTCAAGGCAACTATTTTGAGGGCGATTTCGCCGATGCGGATGACCTATACGGCAGAAGCAAATTTTTGGGTGAGCTGCACTACCCAAATAGCTTCACCGTGAGGACATCGATCATTGGGCATGAGCTTGGCAGTCAGCGGAGCTTAATTGGGTGGTTCCTCAATCAATCTGGCACTGTGAAAGGCTTCTCGAAGGCTATTTTTTCGGGTTTGCCAACCGTTGAGCTCTCGCGTGTGGTTCGGGACCATATCCTGCCTCGGCCTGAACTTTCTGGCCTTTGGCATGTAAGTGCAGATCCAATAAACAAATTTGAATTGCTCAAGCTTGTGGCTGAAATATATGGAAAAAAAATCGACATCCGCAAGGATGATAGCATGGTCATAGACCGCTCGCTCAATTCAGATCGCTTTCGCGAGGCGACAGGCTATCGGCCGCCAGACTGGCCTCAGCTCGTCAAGACGATGCACGAATTTCAGTAATAGGAAACCTTTTTCGATGTTCCAAGGTAAATGCCTCCTCGTGACCGGAGGAACCGGATCTTTCGGCAACGCCGTTCTCCGCCGTTTTATTGATTCGGATTTTTCAGAGATCCGCATTCTCAGCCGAGATGAGAAGAAGCAGGACGATATGCGGAAGCGCTATCAGAATTCCAAACTTAAGTTCTTCATCGGCGACACGAGAGACTACAATTCGGTTCTGCCAGCAGTCCGAGGGTCTGACTACATTTTTCATGCCGCTGCTCTTAAACAGGTCCCGTCGTGTGAATTTCATCCTCTTGAGGCCGTCAAGACGAATGTATTGGGCACAGAGAACGTTCTCGAAGCTGCGATCAACAGTGGAGTGAGCAGGGTTGTTTGTTTGAGCACCGACAAGGCGGTCTACCCAATTAACGCCATGGGTATTTCGAAAGCTATGATGGAGAAGGTCGCAGTAGCGAAGTCCCGTAGCAGCGGCGGCACTGTCATTTGCACAACACGTTATGGCAACGTTATGGCGTCGCGGGGTTCAGTCATACCCTTGTTCGCGGAACAAATACGGTCGGGCACGCCAATCACGATCACCGATCCTTCGATGACGCGCTTCATGATGACACTGGAGGATGCGGTCGATCTGGTGCTTTTCGCATTCGAGCACGGACGCCACGGGGAGATATTTGTTCAGAAGGCGCCTGCGGCAACCATCTCTACTCTTGCACATGCGATGTGCGACCTCGCCGGGCTACCAGAGCATCAGATCAACGAGATAGGCACTCGTCATGGCGAAAAACTCTTTGAGGTTTTGCTAAGCCGCGAAGAAATGGCCCTAGCTGAAGATCTTGGGCAATACTTCCGGGTTCCCCCAGATTTGCGCGACCTAAACTATGAGAAGTATGTCGAGAAAGGTGAAGTGCAAATAAGTTCGTCTGAAGACTATAACTCGCACAACACCACCCGCCTTGATCACGAAGGCATGAAATCACTTCTTTTGAAGTTACCTTTCATTCGCGCCTTGTCTAAGGGCGAATATTTGGCGCCAGACGAGTGAGACGTTTACCACTCTTTCACTATGGTTCGGGGTGAGCATAGTCTATGAAAAAGCTACGTGTCATGACGGTCGTTGGGACCCGTCCAGAGATCATTCGTCTTTCACGCGTCATCGCAAAGTTAGATCAAGAGTGCGATCACTCACTCGTCCATACTGGACAGAACTATGACTTTGAGTTGAATGAAATTTTCTTTCAGGATCTCGGCATAAGAAAGCCAGACTTTTTTCTGGAGGCCGCCGGCTCTTCAGGTGCCGAAACTATGGGTAAGGTAATCATCGCCGTCGATCGACTCCTGGAGGAAGTACGTCCAGAAGCAGTGCTCGTCCTTGGCGACACCAACAGCTGTTCGTCGATTATCGCGGCCAAGCGCCGAAAAATCCCGACCTTTCACATGGAAGCGGGAAATAGATGTTTCGACCTGCGCGTACCGGAGGAGATCATTCGGCGCATTGTGGATCACACCGCTGATGTAAACCTGCCTTATAGCGATATCGCGCGAAGCTACCTTATTCGTGAGGGGTTACAGCCTGATCTCATCGTAAAGACCGGCAGCCCGATGGCAGAGGTCATTGACCACTATCGTGACAGTATCGAACACTCGAAAGTCCTCGATGAATTGGGGCTTGAGCAGAACAAGTTCTTTCTGGTTAGCGCGCATAGAGAGGAGAATATCGAGCCTGAGCTCAGCTTCACTCGCCTTGTCGAGTTATTGGACAGCCTATCAGAGCGCTTCCGTATGCCTATCGTGGTCTCGACACACCCGCGGACCCAGAAACGCATCGATACCGCCGGGGTCCAGTTCTCCGATCATGTCCGCTTGCTGAAACCGCTGAGTTTTACAAGCTATAACAAGCTTCAAAGCTGCGCGCGGGCAGTGCTTTCTGACAGTGGTACGATCAGTGAAGAGGCATCCATCCTCAACTTTCCGGCGCTCAATCTCCGCGATCAACACGAGCGCCCCGAAGGCATGGAAGAGACTTCAGTGATGATGACTGGTCTCAATGTAGAGCGCGTAATTCAATGTCTAGAAATATTGGAAACGCAATCTCGTGGGGAAGCCCGCTCGCTAAGGCTTGTTGATGATTATTCAATGCCCAACGTGTCGGAGAAGATATTACGTATCATTCACAGCTATGTCGACTACGTGAATAGGGTTGTGTGGAAGAAGTACTGATTTTGAATAATGCGGATTGCTCTCATTGCCGATACATTCCCTCCGATGCGGACTTCAGGAGCTGTTCAACTCCGAGATCTAGCACGGGAGTTTGCGCTTCAGGGGCATGATCTTACTGTCTTACTTCCCTCTGACGACATCAGGTCCAGCTACGAGTTCACTACAGTTGGGGCTGTTCAAGTTCTACGCTTGAGGGCTCCTAGAACAAAAGACGTCAGCTACGCTCGCCGGACACTGGCTGAATGGATCATGCCATATGCAATGGCGCGCAATCTGAAGAAGAGCCCATTGGCCGAAACGGTATGGGAAGGAGTGGTCTGGTATTCTCCATCCATCTTTCATGCTCCACTCGTTGCGGAAATAAAGCGGCAAAGTCCCTCCAAAGCATACCTAATCATCCGCGATATCTTTCCGGAGTGGGCTCTTGATCTTGGCCTGATGAGTAGAGGACCAATTTACCATTTTTTCAGGTACATTGCCCAGAACCAATACGAAGTAGCCGACATAATCGGAGTGCAATCGCCAGGTAACCTCAACTATTTCTCGGAGTGGGAGCGTCAGGAAGACTCACGTCAGCTTGAGGTCCTGCAAAATTGGCTATCTGCCCCAGAAAAGTCGGATTGCTCGATTCAGATAAGCAATACCACCCTATCAGGCCGCAAGATCCTCGTCTACGCCGGCAACATGGGCACGGCTCAAGATCTTGATATTCTTATCGATCTTGCACACCGCCTGCTGCACAAAAGAGATTTCGGATTTCTGTTTGTTGGACGCGGCAGCGAAAAAGCGAGACTCAAGGAAAAAGTCCGCCGCCTCGGATTAGACAACGTAGCTTTCCACCCCGAGATTGAGCCCGAAGAGGTTCCTGCGCTCTACTCGCAATGCGCCGCTGGCTTAGTTGCGCTTGACCAGCGACACAAATCGCACAACATCCCGGGCAAGTTTATCTCATACATGCAAAGCGGAATGCCTGCATTAGCAGTCGTCAATAAAGGCAATGATCTTGCATCACTAATTCGCGAGGCAGGTGTTGGAGAGGTGTGTGAATCTTACAATCTTGATGAGCTCGTGACGCACTTTGACGCTCTGATGCAAAAAATTGAAGCTTGCCCGCACATCAGGGAAAACTGCAAAGATCTGTTTGACAGCCATTTCTCGGTATCTAGCTCAGTTCGGCAAATCACTAGTGCGTTGGAACGCTAACTCGTCTATTTTTGCTTCGAGAATATCCAAATGCAAAATTGCGGAAGCTAATAATCAACCCTGGTCGTTAACCCACCTATTCTCGGCAATGTTCAAGATATCCCGCATTCGGGTCGCAACTCCCAGATCAGTTAATTCACCTTCACCTGTGCGATTGAACGCCATACCTGTTAGCAGCACATTTTGAGCACCTTCACGTATCGCAATGCTCTCGGATCGTCCTCCGAATATCCGTGGACCCGAGCTTCCCCTTAGAAACTCGCCCCCGGAATTGAGATCGCACTCGGAAAAGCTGAGTCGCCGCGACTTGTCTAGAAAGTCGAAGTCGTTGCTTTCAAAATCGACAGCAAAGAGCTTATTGTCCCAAGCCTTTTCAGAAGCGTAGATTCCGACAGCGCAATTTTGAACAGAACCGCTTCGAAATAGGTTTCCTAAGGCGGAATCCAAGCGGATGCCCGTGGCTACTCCTGATATCTTAACCTGGATATCGTTATAACTGGTATCTTCTGAATTATTCCGAGTGTCCAGCGTCATTCCGACGCTTGGTTTACTATAAAGTCCACCTTCGTTTGAACTCATAACAAAACGAATGCTGTTGTCCACGAGCCACTCACCGCAAAACCCGGCGCTTGATGACCCCGCCCCCCTACAATTCAATTCGAACTCCGAGTTAAAGAGGGCTCTCGCGAAAACACCATGCCGCGATTCTGGAGTTCCATAAATCTGGGGCCATCCCTTGATCACCATACCGTAAACTCCGTCACCTTCGGAGCCGCCATCTAGAATCAAGGACGATCCTCTACCCGTGTTAATGAGCCAGACCTCACCTTCAAATTGTATGTGAAAGTGGTTTATTGCGAGGTTCGGCACGCTGGTCGAGACGTATCGCCCTGCGGGCACGATCAACTTGGGAGTATTGCCTGCCAGGGCCCGTTGAGAGGCCCATTCAACGGCCTGGCGCCAAACGTAACTATTGTCGAAAGCGCCGTCACCAATACCGCCGAAATCTTGAAGTGTTGCTACAGCAGTCGAAAGCGGCACGGGCAATCGCTTTGACTGCGACCGGTCAAATGGAGATGGATCGCTTGATCGGCTCCCGAACTGCAATGCGCTCCAGGTGGATGCGCCTGACAGAAAAGTACGTCTTCGATATTGTGCCATTCAGCTCAACCCTATTGAATAGGTACTCCTTTAAGGAACGCACCGCGCCGATAAGAGGTTACTTTGGGTCTGTTTGCTATCATGTGAACAGGTCCACGCGGCCACTACCGCGATAGCGTCGGTCGCTGACATTTGGTGTAGGTGACTCTGATCCAATTACCACTAGGACAGGTCCAACGTCGCTTATGCGTTCGGCGCATCTGCCGGGAAACTGACCAGCGATCTCGCCGTCGTCTGCCTGATAACGAAGCTCCCACGCTCTATTAACAATGATCGACACTGTATGGTCCTGACACGTGCGGACATTTCAGAGCCTGCGCATTGTCGCGCCTTAGCCAGCAAGCGAATTGACATTTCTCTTTTTGGCGAACGTGTCCCAAGATCGACCCAAGGGAGGCGAGAAAAACTGACGCTAAGTCTTTCTAACAGTGTCTTTCCGTGCTTATTATAACTTTGGCCCGATTTCTGTTAGTTCGCCGGGCACTTAAGATGGTTCGGTAACTGAACCAAGGCTTAGATCCAGATCGAGGATAGTGACAGTTTCGGACCACATATCCAAATTCATGAGGCCCGACCAATTCGGCTACGATTAGGATAGTTCGCTCTTCTGAGAAGCAAATTTCGAATTCGCTCGAGACTTATCATCGGAGAGTCCTTGTCAAAATGAAGCGCTACTCAGTCAACATTTTTTCGAAGAAGTTGATGCAGCAAGGGGCAATAGTTCATCCGCCTCTCGACATTGAACCAAGCTACGTCCATTTCAGATGTCGTCGAATCAAACTTGGTTGGTTGTGCCGATGCAGCCCGATCGCCTTCTCATTGGTGCACTAATGTCAGACAAAAAATGGTTCATGTTTGTGCTGCTGACAATCATCGTATTTGCGATGGGTGGAGGTTCTCGGGGAGACATATCTAGCTTGAGTTGGCTTCGAGGGTCCTGCGCGTTGATCGCTGCGACAATCCTATGGCGGGCAAATCAGAACCACCTCAGATCAATTGAGAGGCCGCTGCTGCTTCTTTGTCTTTTGGGTGGCGTGATGATCCTGCAATTGGTGCCACTGCCTCCAACTTGGTGGGCCACTTTGCCAGGACGAGACGCTATAGCTGATATTGATCAATTGCTTGGTATCGGACCGCTTTGGAGACCACTTACTTTGTCTCCATCAGCAACTTGGAATTCCTTTGCCTCTCTTATCGTACCTCTCGTGGTTCTGCTACTTTGGGCGCAGCTGTCGCACGAAAGCCGAAACAAAATTCCGCTCTTGATCGTCATAGCTGGAGGCATCAGCGCGACACTCGGGATTGCACAAGTTGTGCTTGGTGGCCCTGACGCACTCCACTTCTATGCGGTTACAAATCGAGGTGAAGCAGTCGGACTTTTTTCTAATCGCAACCACAACGGGGTCTTTGTTGCTATTTGTTTGTTGATTTGCTTGACCAATTTGGGGAAGGCCGAAACCCGAAAGGCAATGCCAACGACAATAGCCTGGTCACTATGCGGAATTCTTCTTTTTGCGGGCGCGATCGTAAATGGTTCCCGCGCGGGTTTGCTTTGCACCTTGTTGGCGGTCGGACTCTCCTTGATTTTTCAAATCGGCTCTGGGCGCACCCGCGATCGCAAACAAGAGCAAGCCCGGGCAACGAATATGCCACTCATCGGAAGTGTTGCTCTTATTGTTGTCCTCTTTACGGTCTTTGTTGTTGCTGACAGGAGTGCAGCGGTTGATCGAATGGTGGGCCAAGATGCAAATTCAGGTTTGAGGTGGAGCTCACTACCGGCAGTGCTGGAGCTCACTTGGGACAATTTCCCATTTGGGGTAGGATTCGGTGCATTCGAATGGGCCTACAGAACGGTAGAACCAGGTGCGCTCTTGAGTCCCAGTTATTTCAACGAAGCACACAACGATTGGCTTCAATTGTTCAGTGAAGGAGGATTGCCTGCGGTGCTAATTCTGTTTCTTGCTATCTGGTTCTTGATGCGTGGCTTTTTCCGCAAAGAATGGACGGGCACAAAGGGTGCCTATCGAGATAGTGCAGACTTAAGGCAAATTTGGGGGATTTTATTGATTATCGCAGTTGCCAGCCTAGTTGACTATCCTATCCGGACCCCAATTTTCATGCTTATTGCAAGCTGGGCAATAGCAACGCTTATGGAAGTCCCACGGGGTCACGCGGACAAAATTGGGCGGTGAAGATTTTTGACTTGCGACGCACGAACTAGTGTCTAGAGCAATGGAAAACGCTGTGTCATTCGGAAGATGCTTGTGAAATCTTGGTATTCGATTTTTTCGCCATTGTTGGCAATTGGCTTGCTAGCGGGATGCGGCGGTAGCCGCGAAGTTGGCTTGTCGCCCAGTATCACCGTGGCTGACCTAAGCGCTCTCCCCAAACCGCAAGCTGCGGACTTTATCTCGACGGATGGATACGGATCCCGTGTCCGTCCGTTCGACCGGTTGGCTGTGCAAGTCCTTAACGCACCCGAGCTGGAACGAGAACTTGAAGTTGAAGCTGATGGGACGCTTTATTTTCCACTCATTGGTGCGGTCGAGACCAATGATATGACCCCCGCCCAGATTGCCAGAAAGATTGAAGATAAACTTCGAGGCCGCTTCATACTTGAGCCGAGCGTTACGGTGACATTTGAGGAGCGACTAGGCCAAACTTTCTCAATCACAGGTGAAGTGACCAAGCCTGGCCAATATGTTTTGCCACCCGAGACAACACTCTTGGAAGCCGTCGCCGTCGGTGGCGGGCTTAGCGAGTTTGCTGACCTCGACGATGTCATTGTCATACGTGAAGTCGATGGTTCGCGCTACATCGCAGTCTATAATCTTCGCGCCATTCAGCGAGGTAACTATGACGATCCCGACATTTTTGCGCGCGACATTGTGGTTGTGGGTGATTCGCCAAACCGCAGACTCCTAGACACCTTGGTTGGCGTGGCACCTCTGCTCACAAACGCTGTCTTTTTGGTCGATCGGATTGGACAAGGGCAGTAAACATGAAAAA
>Ga0207422_1003543_pt1 | contig 15283 bp, 13 predicted proteins | sample MarCyaLeptolynsp_FD_187757 | JGI IMG/M metagenome (GOLD analysis project Ga0207422, IMG submission 187757) | Marine cyanobacterial communities from Panama - species 1 Leptolyngbya sp. (SPAdes) | ecosystem: Environmental > Aquatic > Marine > Unclassified | place: Panama: Panama City | collected...
CTGGCATTCGGCTACCCGGTCGCCGAAGCGCCGACCATCAGCATGCGCTTGCCCCTGTCGGTGACCGTCCATGAGGACACTTATTCGGAAGGTGAGCCATCTGGTACGATTTCCGCTTACGACAAACGCAGGCAAGCCCAGCAGCCCTACACCAACCAACGCGCAACAGACCGATACGGGAAAGCGGACTTCTACGGCTGGTCAGAAGACAAGTGCCGCCAATATTCCGTGCCCGAACGCGACCAATTCGGCGCCTTCATCCGCGCAAAGGGCTTTAACCTCACTTAGGGAGATGCGCTGCCTTACGTTCGAGAAACGGGCACGCGCCGATCAAAGATTGGCCTGAAGCACGAACTCGGCGCAGCGAGACCCAAGCATCATGGCCGGCGCGTTGGTGTTTCCGGCGTTGATGTCGGGAACGGCAGACATGTCGCACACGCGAAGACCTTCGATCCCGCGGACACGCAGTCTTCCGTCGAGGACTGCCATCTTGTCACCATCAGCGCCCATGCGGGCAGTTCCTGCCGGATGATAGTTGGTCTTCACGAACCGTTTGCAATGACTGCGGAGTGCGTCGTCCGAAGTGTCCCCCGGATCGGGTATCGCAACGGTCTTGAGATTCGAGGCGAGCGGGTCGGAGTGGAAGGCGTCAAGAAAGAAACGCTGACCCGCAATCATTTCGTTCATGTCCTCCTCTTCCTTCAGGAGGTTCGGGCAGACAATCGGCATGCTTGACGGGTCTGCGGAGGCAAGCCTGACTTCGCCACGGGACTTTGGCTTCACCACGACGGTCGTGACTGTGACCCCGTACCCGTCCTTCAATTCTGTCTGTGCGTCCCTGTCGAGATAAACGATCGGAACACAAAAGGCCTGGATCGTCGGCGCTGCATTGCGATTGCTCGGGTTGACGAATGCCCCTGCTTCCACGCCTGCAGATGTAACGCGACCACTGCCGAAGATCTTGAACTGGATGCCGTTCCAGATCATGCGCCAACCCTCGCCCTGCCGGTAATACCCGTGCGCACCGTTTGCATAGGCGGTGATCGGAACTTCCGGGTGATCGATCAGGTTCTGTCCGACACCGGGAAGGTCGTTTTCGACCTTGATGTCGAACTCGCCCAGATGCTTTGCCGGCCCGACACCGGACAGCATCAGGATCTTCGGCGTAACCAGAGCCCCGGCGGCGAGAATGACCTCACCGCTGGCTCGGGCTTCGTGTGTTCCCTCGCGATCCGTATAACGGACGCCAACCGCGTGACCGTTCTCGATGACTACCTTGTCAACCGAAGCTTCAAGCTTGATGGTCAGGCGCGGATCATCCTTGAGCGGCTCCAGGAAGGCATAGGCCGTCGAGCTTCGACGCCCGTTCCTGTTGGTGAACTGGTAAAATCCGACGCCACGTTGCGACGGCCCGTTGAAATCTGCGTTGTAAGGTTCGCCAAGCGCCTGAACGGACTGGACGAACCAGCGGGACATTGTGTCGATGTAGCCGGGGTCGGAGACCTTGACTTCACCATGCGTGCCGTGCAGCTCACCGGCCAGGCGGTTGTTTGCCTCCATGCCCGTAAAATGCGGCAGAACATCCGACCAGCCCCAACCGGGGTTATCGTTGTTTCCGGAGAGAATTTGGTTCCAGGCATCGTAGTCGTCGGGTCGCCCGCGCATGTAGACCTGCGCATTGACGGAAGACCCACCACCCAGAACGTTGCCCTGCGGAATATCGTGCACGCGGCCATCCAGATGCGGCTGGGGGGTCGTCTTGTGATAGCGCATGTATTTCGACCCGTTGATCATCTTGAAAATGCCTGGCGGCATGTCGAGCAACGGATGCCGGTGCGAGTACCCCGCTTCAAGGAGAAGAACACGCGCGCCGCCTTGCGAAACCAGCCGTGAGGCTGCAACAGCGCCGCCGGATCCGCCGCCGACGACGATATAGTCGAATTCGGTGGTCATTCGTCGCCCCAGTCGAATGTGACCCGGACGAATTCCCATGCCGCTTTCAGGTGATTTGTGAGCGCCTCTTCTGCCGCGCCTGGGTCCCGTTCCAAGATAGCATCCAAAATGGCCTTGTGAGCGATATAGTTCACTTCGTTCCGTTCCGGCGAGCGCAACATGCGGTCCCACTGCGGGGCCAGCCAGGATGTGTAACCTTCGTGTATCGCAGGGAAAATCGGGTTTTTCGGAATGCGGTAAAGCACTCCATGGAAGGCGACATCCGTGCGATAGAATTCCAACGAATCCGGGATCGCCTTCCGGTTTTCCTCCAGCGCTGACTTGAGGTCGACAATGTCGTCCTTGCGTGCAGACGACGCTGCTTCGCGAACCAGCGCGCGCTCGATAAAAACGCGGCTGTCATAGAGGTTCTTGATACCGGACTTTTCCGTCAGCAGATGCTGCACGACATTCCCGCAGGCGTGCAGGACGGTCGCATAGTCCGGCTTGCGCACGATGGGACGAAACCGGGGCCGCGTCTCAACAAGCCCCCGGCTTGACAATTTTGAGATCGCTTCCCGGATAACAGTCCGGCTGGTCCCAAACTGTTCCATCAGCTCACGCTCGGCGGGAAGCGGAGACTCATTCTCCAGCTCGCCCGAGACGATCTTTGCTTCCAGTGCGGCGACGACATTGTCTGCCGCCCGCCCCGTTTCATTGCCGATTTCCATGGAAGGTGCGTTCTCCATCAGCGTTCACAGTTTCATTATTTGGTACGACATAAATAGACGCTTGGTAAAGCAAAATTTTCACCTAAATTTTTTCGAAAGAATTTTTTCTTATGTTTTTCAATGATTTATCCATCTTTTTGCTATATCAAGTCAGATTCCTATTGACTTTACGCGTCATTCGCATCTTCATACATCAAAGTTTGGTCATACCAAAAGGCGCTTTCATTCGTGTTTGATTTCACTCTCTCCGACGGCAAGCCTGTCAAGGCCGGGATGTTCATCAACGGCCAATGGGTCATGCGTGAGACCGGTGCGACGATCCAGGTCGAGAACCCGGCGAACGAGGATGTGATAGCTGAAGTCATGGACGGAACTGCAGACGATGCTTTTGAGGCGCTCACTGTCGCGTCGAAAGCCCAATCTGCCTGGGCAGAACTGCCGGCAATCCAGCGCGGTAATCTGGTCTCGAGGCTCGCCCGCGAAATCGCGGCGAACAAACAGCAACTTGCACGCCTGATCACACTGGAACAGGGCAAACCTGTCAGCCACGCAGCCGACGAGATTGAAGCCAGCATCACGTTTTTGAATTATGCCGCTGAAAATGCGCGGCGGATCGAAGGCGATATCGTCGCGTCCGACAATCCCTCGGAGGAAATCCATATCAGGCGACATCCCTATGGTGTCGTGGTCGGGCTGACCGCATGGAATTACCCATTTGCCCTTGCTGCCAGAAAGCTCGGCCCTGCCCTTGTCGCCGGCAACGTCTTTGTACTTCTGTCGCACGAAGCAACGCCGCTCTCAGGACTGGCCATCGCCGCGCTTAGCCAGCGGGCCGGGTTCCCGGCAGGTGTTTTCAACGTGCTGACTGGTCGCGGGCGCATCGTTGGAGAGGCATTGGTCAAAAGCCCGCTCTCGCACCTTGTGACCATGACCGGAAGCACCCGGGCGGGTCGCGAGATCTATGCGTCCGCAGCCGAACACATCAAGGTCGTGCGTCTGGAACTCGGCGGTAAGGCCCCCTTCATCGTGATGGATGACGCAGACATTGGAACAGCGGTCAAGGCAGCGGTTGCGGCTCGCTACACAAATTGCGGTCAGATCTGCACCTGTAACGAGCGCATGTATCTGCATCGGGCAATCGCTGACGAGTTTCTGGAGAAGTTTGTCGAAGCATCCTCTTCTCTGACCGTCGGTGACCCGCTGCGCGACGTGGATATGGGCCCGAAGGTCAGCCGCATTGAACGGGACAAGGTTGCGAGCGCCGTAAGTCGCAGCGTTGATGCTGGTGCAGACGTGCTGCTGAAGGGCGGCATCCTGGAAGACGGACCTTACAGCAAGGGACACTGGCTCGCTCCAACAGTCCTGGAAGTGTCTGACAACGCCAATCCTGTCCTACAGGAAGAAATTTTCGGACCGGTCGCAGCAGCCATGCGCGTCGACAGTTTCGAAATGGCAGCAGCCCACGCAAACGACACTTCCTACGGTCTGTCGGCGTATCTTTTTACCAAGAATTACAAACGCTTGGCGCAGGCACCTTATCTCTTGAAATTCGGTGAACTTTATCTGAACCGGTCGAACGGCGAAGCGGTTCAGGGCTTTCACACCGGTTGGGGACTGTCCGGCCTTGGCGGTGAAGACGGCCGCTACGGCTTCGACGGCTACCTACGCAAACAAACAAGCTACCTGAACTGGGGTTAGGACCTCATAATCCGCGGTCTGGAGGAGTTTGGCCGCACCAAAGTGGAGGAAGACATGAAACGCACTCTCTTGCTGGCAACCGCAATTGCAATCGGCGCAATGGCAACAGCTGCGACGGCCGCAGGTTTGCCGCCGCTGGAGCAGAAAGACCGCTACAAGGTCGGCTTTGCCCAGATGGAATCCAACAATCCCTGGCGGATCGCGGAAACCAAGTCTTTCCACGACACGGCGGAAAGCTGTGGCTGGGATCTGATTGCAACTGACGCCGCTGGCTCCGCTGCCAAGCAGGTCGCCGATGTCGACAGCATGATCGCCCAGGGAATAGACGTTCTGTTCCTGCCACCGCGCGAGGAAAAGCCGCTTATCCCGGCAGTGAAAAAAGCAAAGGCGGCCGGCATCCCGACATTCCTTGTCGACCGTTCGGTCGATCCCAATGCGGCGAAGGCCGGTGAAGATTTCGTGGCCTTCCTTGGCTCCGACTTCATTGACCAGGGCAAGCGCGTTGCCGAGTGGACAATCGAAAACTTCAAGGGTGACAAGGGCGTCATCGTTCAACTGGAAGGGACAACCGGCTCGTCTCCGGCCAACGACCGCAAGAAAGGCTTTGACGACCGCATTGCCGAGGACGGCCGTTTTGAAATCGTCGCCTCACAGTCCGGCGACTTCGCCCGCGACCTCGGCCGCCAGGTCATGGAAACACTCCTGCAGGCCCATCCTGACGTCAATATCGTCTACGCCCACAATGACGAAATGGCCATTGGCGCCATCCAGGCCCTCGAGCTGGCCGGCCGCAAACCTGGTGATGACGTGCTCGTTGTCTCGATCGACGGTACGCGCGATGCGCTTCAGGCCATCATCGACGGCAAGATGGGCGTGACCGTGGAAAGTTCTCCGTTCTTCGGTCCCCTCGCCTGCGAAACCATGAAGCGGTACGCAGCCGGTGAAACCATCGAACCCTGGGTTCAGGTCAAGGACCGTATTTTCACCGCCGACAATGCTGCGGCGCATGTGGACGAAGCCTACTGAACCCTGACTGCCGGAAGGGATCTCCCTACCCTTCCGGCACTTTCCCAACCCTTTCGACAGGAGTGGATATGGCACCCTTGCTCGCCATGTCTGGAATCAAGAAACACTTCGGTGGCGTCCCTGCCTTGCGAAGTGCCTCCCTTGAGGTTGCCCCCGGAGAAGTTCACGCGCTGATCGGCCAGAACGGTGCGGGGAAATCGACCCTCATCAAGATCCTGACCGGTCTCTACCGAAGGGACGAGGGAGACATTCAGTTCGCCGGTCAACCGAGCTTCCTGTCCTCACCCGGTGAGGCCCAGCGCGCCGGGATCGCCACGATCTACCAGGAGCTGAACCTGGTCCCGCTTCGATCAGTCAGCGAAAACGTCGTCATGGGCCAGGAACCGAGGTCGTTCGGCTTCATGATCAACTGGCCGGAAGCGCACAAACGCACCCGGGACATCCTGTCCCGCTTCGGCATCGAGATTGATGTGACTGCCCCTCTCGGCAGCTACTCGACAGCCATCCAGCAGCTGGTCGCAATCGCACGCGCTGTGTCCATGGACGCCAAACTCGTCATCATGGACGAGCCGACTTCGTCGCTGGACAGCTCTGAAGTCGAAATCCTGTTCGGGGTTGTCCGGGAATTGAAGTCCTCCGGCGTCTCCGTTCTCTATGTCTCTCATTTCCTCGACGAACTGTTTCAGATCTGCGACCGGGTCACGATCATGCGAGACGGCCAGACAGTTGGCTGCCGCGAGATCGCCGACACGTCGAAACTCGATCTGATCGCCGCCATGCTCGGCCGCGATGCCGATGAAATTGCCGCGGAGGGTCTCACCGAGCTTGCCGGTGGCAAGAAGGCATACGACGAGATTGTTCTCGATGTCGACAAGGTGGCAACCGGCCCTCGTCTGACGGACTTTTCAATGACCCTTCACAGGGGCGAAATCGTCGGGCTTGGCGGGTTGCTCGGCTCCGGCCGGACGGAAGCTGCCCGCAGTATTTTCGGGCTCGATCACACGACCACCGGCTCGATGCATCTCAACGGCAAGGCATTCAAGCCGTCTGAACCTTCCGAGGCGATCCGCGCAAGGATCGGTTTCCTGACCGAAGACAGAAAGGCCGAAGGCATCGTCCCACACATGTCTGTGCGGGAGAACCTGACCCTCGCCCTGCTGCCCAGTCTTCGAAAGAATGGCCAGATCGACCTTGAGCGCGAAAAGAAACTCGTTTCGGAATTCATCCAAAAACTTGGCATCAAGACCTCCCACATGGACCAGCCGATCCGCGAGCTTTCCGGCGGAAACCAGCAGAAAGTCCTGCTTGCGCGCTGGTTGGCGACCAGGCCGGATATCCTGCTTCTGGACGAACCGACGCGCGGGGTCGACGTCGGCGCGAAACGTGAAATCCAGGCGATCATCCGGAACTTCGTCGACGAGGGCCATGCCGTCATCCTGATCAGCTCCGAATTCGAGGAACTCGTGGAAGGTGCCAATCGCATCGTCGTGATGCACGAAGGTAAAGCGGTTTCAGAACTGACAAACCCGGGAATTACCGAAAACGCCCTGGTCAAGGCGCTTGCTCACCATGAGGACGCCGCGACATGACCAGCCTCACATCAGAAGGGCCCATGCGCACTGACATCACCACACGCCTGAAGCACCACGGGGGTCTTGTCGCTCTGGCGATCATCCTCCTCTTCAACATCGTTGTGACACCGAATTTCCTGCAGGCTCAGACGCTTGCCGTGAACATTTCACAAGTTGCCACAATCGCGATCGTCGCAATGGGCATGACACTTGTGATCGCAACCGGGGGCATCGATCTGTCCGTCGGCGCAGTCATGGCGCTTTCAGGCGCGCTCGCACCCCTCATCTTCCTGTCAGATTTCGGCACCGCATACCCGGCGCTTGGTCTGATCGCCGCGCTCTTGTTTCCTCTGGTGGCGGCGCTTGTATGCGGGCTCTTCAACGGGGTGATCGTCGCAGTTCTAAGGGTGCAGCCAATTATCGCGACACTTATCCTGTTCATTTCCGGACGGGGTATTGCGCAGGTTCTGACTAACGGAAATCTGCAGACCTTTTCAAACCCCGAATTCAGCTACCTCGGCACGGGCAAGATCCTTGGATTTCCCTTCCAGGGCTGGCTGGCGATTGCCATCGCCTGCCTCCTGTTCTGGCTTGTCAACAGAACGGTTTTCGGCAGGTACCTGCTTGCGATCGGCGGTAACGAAAGGGCAGCCAAACTCGCCGGCGGCCCGGTTCGCAGTGTCAAGATTGGCGCTTATGTCATCTGTTCTGTCCTGTCCGGACTGGCTGGCTTGATCGTCGTCGCCATCAACTCGGCGTCGGACGCTGCCCGCAACGGCAACCTGATGGAGCTTGACGCGATCGCCGCCGCTGTCGTCGGGGGCGCTCTCCTGCAAGGCGGCAAAGCTCCAATATTCGGCGCCATTCTCGGTGCGGTCATCATTCAGCTCGTGAAATACACGCTGCTTGCAAACGGGGTCGAGGACGAAGTCGCCCTCATTGCCAAGGCCGCAATCATCCTGGCTGCCGTTTACATCCAGCAGGCGCGAAAGGAATAATGACGTGCTTGACCAGAACGCCTTTGACCTTCGCAAATACATCTCGCGCAATCCGCAATCCGTCGCGGTCTGGATTGCCCTGTTCGTGCTGATCGGTTTCGGCCTGCTGCGTTACGACAATTTCGGCAGCGCCTACAACATCACCTCGTTCCTGAATTACAACGCCATGTTCATCGCGATTTCGGTCGGCATGTGCTTTGTCATCCTGACAGGTGGGATCGACCTTTCTGTCGGCTCCGTCGCGGCCTTCACGTCTGTCGTCGCGGCCTATCTCAGCCCTTACGGCATCGAGGTGGCAATGCCGCTCGCCATCCTGTCCGGCGTCGGCTTCGGGCTTTTCAATGCGATCTGCATTGTTTACGGCCGGATCCCGCCTTTCATCACAACGCTGGCCACGATGCTCGGCGCCAAGGGCGGCTCGCTGGTGATTTCCGGTGCCCAGACGATCGCAGTCGACTGGGGCTCCAACTTCACTCAGCTCGGCATGGAAAAGGCATTCGGTGTCGTTCCGTGGACCATCGTGATTGTCGGCATCCTGATCGTCGGCCTCTGGATCGTTCTGGAAATGACCAGCCTTGGCCGGACGATCCTGGCGGTGGGTGGCGGTGAAGACGCTTCCGTCATGATGGGACTGAAGGTCAATCGGGCGAAGATCTTCGTCTACGCACTATCGGGCGGCTGTGCAGGTCTTGCAGGCGTCTTCCTGGCATCCGGCTTCGGCGCTGGTCAGCCGCTGGAAGGCGTTGGCTGGGAATTGTCAGCAATTGCCTCGGTGGTTGTCGGCGGGACGCTTCTGACCGGCGGACTGGGTTCAATCCCCGCCACCGTTGCCGGAGCCCTGCTGCTCGGGCTCGTCTTCAACATCCTGAACTTCGAAAACGGCAAGGGCTGGATCAGCTTCAGCGCCTACTGGCAAATGGTCATCCGTGGGGCCTTCCTCTTTGCTGTGATCCTCTTCCAGACGCGCGTCATGAACCGCCGGTCCACGGTGGAGTTTGCCAAATGACCGCAATCCGGGAGATCCGAACGCAGTTGTTTCAAGTTCCCCTTGCCGAGGTGCTGGTGGACGCGAAGCATGGCGATCACACTCAGTTTGAACTCGTTACAGCGACGGTAATCCTGAGCGACGGAACGCAGGGAACGGGCTACACCTACACCGGAGGGAAAGGCGGCCACGCGATTGCCGCAATGATCCACCACGACCTTGCGCCGTTTCTGCTGGGCCAGGACGCAGGTCCGGTCGAGAACCTCTACGAAGGCATGCAGTGGCATATCCACTATGTAGGCCGCGGCGGCATCGCCTCCTTCGCGATTTCAGCACTGGACATCGCGCTGTGGGATATCCGCTGCAAGACGCGCGGATGGCCGCTTTGGAAACTGGCCGGTGGTGCGGACAACCGATGCAAAGCCTATTGCGGCGGTATCGATCTGAATTTTCCACTGCCGAAGCTGCTGGACAGCGTTCAGGGATACCTCGATCGCGGCTACAACGCTGTGAAGATCAAGATCGGCCAGCCGACCCTTAATGAAGACATCTCCCGGGTCGCGGCGGTCAGGGAACTCATCGGGCCTGACGTGACATTCATGGTCGATGCCAACTATTCCCTGTCCGTTGACGAGGCGATCACGGCAGCGAAGGCGTTCGAACCCTTCAATCTTACCTGGTTCGAGGAACCGACGATCCCGGACAATTACAAAGGCTATGGCGAAATTGCCGATGCGACCGGTTTTCCGCTCGCGATGGGCGAAAACCTGCACACGATCCACGAATTCGAATATGCACTGGACCAGGCCAAGCTCAGCTTCATTCAGCCGGACTCGTCCAATTGCGGCGGGATTACCGGCTTTCTGCAGGTGGCGGAACTCTCCCGGCAACACGGCATCCCGATTTGCAGCCACGGGATGCAAGAACTCCACGTCAGCCTTGTTTCCGCGCAGGAGAATGCAGGCTGGATCGAGGTTCATTCCTTCCCGATTGACCAGTACACACAAAGGCCATTGCAGGTGGAGGACCACCTGGCCGTGGCACCGGACACGCCGGGCACAGGCGTTGCCTTCGACTGGGCACGGCTCGAGCCCCACAAAATCCTGACATACTAGAGGCGCAGATGATCAGCCAGGCAGCCGTCTATCGCGGCGACAAAACCTTTACCCTTGAGCAAAAGGACGTGCCGGACCCCGGACCCGGCGAAGTGCAGATAAAGGTCGCCTATTGCGGCATATGCGGCACTGATCTGCATATCTATCTCGGGCACATGGACAAGCGGGTTGGCTTCGAGCGCACCATCGGGCACGAGATGTCGGGAACGATTTCTGCCCTCGGAAGCGGAGTGGACGCTCTGGCGGTCGGTCAGCGGATCGTTGTTCGCCCGCTCGACCATTGTGGCGTGTGCCCTGCCTGCCGCGCGGGCCACGAGCACATCTGTCACAACCTGACATTCATCGGCATAGATTCAGAAGGTGCGTTTCAGGAATACTGGAATGTTCCGGCTCATACGGTTCACGTGCTGCCCGAGGAGCTGGATCTTGCGCATGCAGCACTGATCGAACCGCTTGCCGTCGCCTGCCACGACGTCGAACGCGCCAAGGTCGCACCGGGCGAAGACGTGCTCGTCATTGGCGGTGGGCCGATTGGCCTGCTTGTGGCCCTCGTCGCACGCCATGCAGGTGGCAATGTCACGATCAGCGAGATCAGTGAAAACCGCCTCGCCTATGCCGAACGTCTCGGCTTCGCAACCATCAATCCGAAAACATCCGACGCCGTCGAGCGGGTCAATCACCTGACCGGGTCCAAGGGCGCGGACGTTGTCTTCGAAGTCTCCGGCAGTCAGCCCGGCGTCGATCTGATGACCGCAGCTGCGGCGACGCGGGGACGCGTCGTCATGGTGGCAATCCATGCAAGCAAACCGAATGTGGACATGTTCCAGTTCTTCTGGCGCGAACTGGAACTTTTCGGCGCACGGGTCTATCGCCCTGAAGACTACGATCAGGCCATGCGTCTGCTTGCCGAAGGCGTCGTTGACTGCGGTTCCTTCATCACAGACATCCGACCGCTCAGCGACATTCAGTCGGCGTTCGAGGCACTGACGCAAAATCCGAGCGCAATCAAATCGATGATCAAGATAGCCGGGAACGAAAAATGAGCGTTTTGGACAGCTTCAGTCTTGTGGGAAAAACGGCTCTTGTCACCGGCGCAAAACGCGGTATCGGCAAGGCCATGGCCGTAGCGCTCGCCGAAGCCGGGGCCGACATCATTGCAGTCAGCGCAAGTTTGGAGACCTCCGGCAGTGACGTCGAAAGAGAGGTGACGGCGCGTGGACGGAATTTCCATGCCTACCGCTGCGATTTCGCCGACCGAGCCGCATTGACGACCTTCGTCAACACCGTGAAGGACAATCACCCCGTCATTGACATCCTGGTCAACAATGCCGGCACCATCAAACGCGCGCCGATACCGGAACATGGCGACGATATCTGGGACGAGGTCATTGAGGTCAATCTGTCTTCTCAATTCGTCCTGACACGGGAAATCGGCTCCCGCATGGTCGAGAGCGGCTCCGGCAAAATCATCTTCACCGCGTCGCTGCTAACGTTCCAGGGCGGAATAACGGTCCCCGGCTATGCCGCATCCAAGGGTGCCATTGGCCAACTGACGAAGGCGTTTGCGAACGAATGGGCGGCCAAAGGCATCAACGTCAATGCGATCGCGCCAGGTTACATTGCGACCGACAACACGGAGGCGCTGCGGAACGATCCGGTGCGCTCCAAGGCAATTCTTGAACGCATTCCGGCCGCGCGCTGGGGAAAAGCCGAGGATTTCGCAGGCCCGGTCGTTTTCCTTGCTTCAGCCGCCTCGGACTATATGAATGGCTCCATCGTGACGGTCGACGGCGGCTGGATGGGACGATAACTCCAGTTTTGTTTTGAAGGCTTGCGCGCCGCGTTTCAACCAGGAAGCCGGACGCTGTCCGCTCACTTGACCCCGTTCACGTTCAAGAACACCGAATAAAGCGAACTCGTACCTGCGATGAAAAGGCGATTGAGTTTCGGACCGCCGAAGCAGACGTTGCCGACAAATTCCGGAATACGGACCTTGCCGATCAATGCACCGTGCCGGTTGAGGCAGTGCACGCCGTCGGCGGCCGAACTCCAGATGCGGCCGTCCCGGTCAAGGCGGAAGCCGTCGAAAAGTCCATTGGTGCAGACCGCAAAGATACCCCGGTCTTCCAGCGTTTTGCCGTCGCTTCCCACCTTGAACTTTTCGATATGCGCGGGTCCGTCTTCATGATGGGTGATGCCGGTATCAGAAACGAAGAGCCACTCCTCGTCTTCTGAAAACGCCAGCCCGTTGGGCTTGTAGAAGTCACTGGCAACCATCTCTACGGCGCCGGTTTCGGGATCGGCTCGGTAGACGTGGCACGCCCCGATTTCGCTTTCTGCGCGGTCGCCTTCGTAGTCCATCAGGATGCCGTAAGAGGGATCGGTAAACCACACGGATCCATCCGATTTCACCACCACATCGTTCGGAGAGTTCAACCGCTTGCCGTTCCAGTGGGACGCAATGACGGAAACCGATCCGTCATGCTCTGTTCTCGTGACGCGGCGGGTCAGATGCTCGCAGGTGACGAGACGACCCTGGTTGTCGACCGTGTTGCCATTGGCGTTGTTCGATCCCACACGAAACTCCGACACGGACCCGTCCGTCTCGTCCCAGCGCATCATGCGATTGTTGGGAATATCCGACCACACGAGATAGCGGCCCGCAGGGAACCAGGCCGGTCCTTCAGACCAGCGCGCGCCTGTCCACAGCCGTTCGACGCGTGCATGGCCGACAAAACAGGCTTCAAACTCCGGTTCAATAACTTCGAACCCGGTTCCTTCCAAAACGCCAAACATCATAATTCCCGCTGTTTTTCGTAAGATCGACCATGGAACTCAGGCCGCTTCATGCCCCAGCCCTGTTGCTCCATCCTGTTGCCCGGATGGGCCGGATCCGGACCCCAGATCGCCTGGTAGGTGTCCACTGCCCGCCCCTGCCGTTGGAGATAGACCGATATTGCCGCCAGAACGGCCCACCACGCAAGCAGCATGAGCCACATCCAATTGGGTGCATTCGCCGTCCAGATCCCCGTCGTGATGGCGCCGACCATAAGCGCAAGGGCCAGATAACCGCAGCCTTTGTGAACCCGTTCGAAAAGCAGTCTGTGAGGCGTCATGTCATAGTGATCGCCGCGCAGTGAGCCGTCTGCACGCGGGTCGGTCGGCCCACCTTTCGACCCTCTGAAAAGACCCGACAGCGCCTGGACGGCGGCCAGGACCAGGATGGCGTAACCGAGCATCCGGTGCACGATTGCTTCGCCGGTGTTTTGAGGCGATGCCAGGATCAGGGCCAGTCCAACGGCTGTTAGAAAAAGAACCAGTGTCTGCGTCATCCAGTGGCTTCGCCACCAGAACTTGTTGTCCAGCTCCCGCGGCCAGTCCTGTCCGGGAAGCACCTTGAAGTAACGTGCGATGATGATGGCAAGTGGCGTGAGAATACCCCAACCAAGCACCATGAAACGGGCGTGCCATGACAGCGCAATACCCACCTCATGTGGCCTGGCCGGATCGAGCGGCGCTATCAGCCACTCCAGGATCATCCCTTGACGGCCCCCGCCGTCATGCCAGTGATGATCTGCTTCGACGCGACAAAAGTGAACAGGATCGGCGGGATCGCCAGGAGCATTCCCGTCGCCATGATGACACCCCAGTTGATGTCATATTCCGTGATCGAGTTGACGATGGTGACGGGCACCGTTCGTGTCGACCGGCCAGACAGGGCATTGGCCAGGAGAAACTCGTTCCAGGCAATGCGGAAGGTGAAAATCGCAGCGGCGGCAAGGCCCGGCTGGATAATCGGCAAGACGACGAGAAAGAAGACCTGAAACGGATTTGCACCGTCCATGCGCGCAGCTTCCTCCAGCTGTATCGGCACCTGCACGATGAAACTTTGAAGGATCCAGATTACAAAGGGCAGGTTCATCGCCGTGTAGATCAGGATGATCCCGGCGTAGGTCTGGTCGAGACCGTATTGGAAGGTCCAGATCCCGAAGACAGGCACCAGAAGGACCGCCGGCGGAACCATGCGCATCAACAGTGTCGTCATGGAAACGGTACCCCGGCCCATGAACTTGAAGCGGACAAGGGCATAGGCGGCCATGCAGCCGATTGTCAGCGTCAGCCCGGTCGAGATGAGACCGACAATAAGGGAGTTGATAAGCGCGCGGCCGAAGGTCGGGTCGCAATAATCGACATGCTCGGCTTCGTACCAGAGGAAATTACACAGAACCGTCTCGTAGTTCTTGATGGTCGGCGAGAAGAAGAAAGCCGGCACGGACGCATCATAGACGTCGACATTGGTCTTGAAGGACGTTGCCAGCATCAGGGCGATCGGTCCGACGCTCATCACCACCAGCGCGGCAATCAGGGCGTAGAAGGCCGGGTTCTGTTTTTCGGTTTGCGTGGCCATCAGTCGTCGTCCTTTTCGGCAGCTGCGCGTTGCCGGGCGACGCGTGCTTCCTGCACGCGGCTATAGGCAAACATTCCGATGGTAATGGCCATCAGCATCATCAGGAGAAGGTTGGACATGGCGGCCGCCTCGCCGAGTTCCTGGAACTCCTGCGCCGTGCGGAAGATGCGCAGTGCCAGGATTTCCGTGGAAAGCCCGGGGCCGCCATTGGTGAGCACCAGGATCACCTCAAGCACCTTGAAGGCATCGATCAGCCGAAGCAGAAGCGTCACGATCAAGACCGGCATCATCAGCGGCAGTTTGATCAGGATGATTTTCTGCCATTCACTCGCGCCGTCGATTTCAGCAGCTTCCAGCGCTGAACGCGGCAGCGACTGCATGGCGGCGAGCGCGAGAATGAATATGAACGGCGTCCACTGCCAGACATCGGCAATCACGATCGCGATGAACGACCAGGTGCTGTCGGAAAGCCAGGGAATGCCCTCGAATCCAAGGCTCTTGAGCGTGCGGTTAAAGATGCCGACGGTCGGGTGATACATGTAGCGCCACATCAGACCGACTACGATGGGTGCAATCATCATCGGCAGGATGAACACCGTCCGCAGCACCGCCATACCCTTGATGTTCCGGTCAAGCAGCAGCGCCAGACCGACCCCCAGGAACATTTCCAGCGTCACCACGATTGCGGCAAAACGGATGGTGACCCAGAAGCTTTCGCGGAAGGCTTCGTCACCCCACAGATTTACATAGTTCCGAAAGCCGATGAACTCGGCCTGACCGATCCGCTGGCTCGGGCTCCAGTCCAGAAAACTCGCGTAA
>Ga0207422_1003544_pt1 | contig 15279 bp, 14 predicted proteins | sample MarCyaLeptolynsp_FD_187757 | JGI IMG/M metagenome (GOLD analysis project Ga0207422, IMG submission 187757) | Marine cyanobacterial communities from Panama - species 1 Leptolyngbya sp. (SPAdes) | ecosystem: Environmental > Aquatic > Marine > Unclassified | place: Panama: Panama City | collected...
AGATCGAGGCCTTCGACCTGAGCCACATCCACCAGGCGGCAGCCATGAACAGGGACGGACGCATTCCGGGCGACATCTACATCCAGTTCGTCATGGGTGTGAAAAACGCCATGCCGGCGGACAAGGACGTCTTCGACTACTACGTCCGGACGGTCGAGCGCCTGATGCCGGGCGCGGAATGGTGCGCGGCCGGGATCGGCGCCAGTCAGCTCACCCTGAACGAGTGGTCCATCGCTGCCGGTGGCCATGCCCGCACCGGGCTGGAGGACAATATCCGCCTTGACCGGGACCGGCTTGCGCCTTCCAACGCGGCACTCGTCAAGCGCACCGCCGAGATCTGCGCCGCCAACAACCGATCCGTCGCAACACCTCAGCAAGCCCGGGACATTCTCGGTCTGAAGTGAGGCCCAATTTTCGGCTTGATTAATTGTGCGCTGACGACACACTTGTCGGACATTTCAAAGACGTCGCGATGGCGTCTCCGGCGGAGCTATTTTCATGAAATCACTTTTCAAAAACATGGTGCGATGGTCTTCCTGCTTTGGCACCTTGGCCCTCCTCGCCTCTCCCGCAAGCGCGACTTCCAACATGTTCTGCGACGGCATCAACACCGGTGTTGAAGTCAATATTCTGTTCGGTGCCGGACCCGTGCTGACCATAATCGATGTCACGTTAAGCACCGAAACCCAGTACTTTTCGACCCAGAAAAGGGACGGTGCGACGCCAGCATGGATTGCTCGAGATTTTGCGGACGATGACATGGTGAAGGTCGATCTGATTGATGACCAGGCAAGCGATCTGATTGCGTCAATACGTGTTGTGCGATCCGACGATGAGGAGCCGTATCAGATCGGATATGTCCAGCTTGCCGGATCTCCAACGATGGGCGTGACCTGCGTCGGGCCCTGACGAAAGCAGTTCTGGAAGCAAGAAACGCGATATCGGACCGGGGAAATTGCGGAACCAGAGCAGTTTTCGATCCTGATGGATGTTTCGTTGGAAGTCCTGGCACCTGTGCCGCTGTGGGCAAGCCCCAATGCGCCCTAGACACGCATCGGGGCGTTGTTCGCAAGTTAATCAGTTGGCCAGCTGGTATACAGTGATCTCCTGATCAGAAGACTCCACCCGAAGCGGGATGAGATCCTGATACGCCTTGGAGTCATGCCATGCATCCAGAGCCGCTATCGTCGGAAAGCGCACGACAACAGCGAGTTGATGTGTGTCTGCGCGTCCGGAAAGTGCCCGGGGATCCTTGCCACTCGCAAGGAGTTCCGCACCGTGTTGGGAAGCGATTTCCTTGGATTTTCGCAGGTAGTCCTGAAACTTCTCCTGATCCTTGATCGTGACACGTGAGATGAAGAGTGCGCTCATGAAATCCTCCTTGGGCTGAGCCGCTGCGTTGGACGATGAAGGAGCACCGTCCGGGTGTAAATTGAATTGGAGAAAGCGTTTGCAGCCGCTCAAGCTGCGCTGACAGGGTTTTGCGCGACGTGTTTTGGTTGATGCGTCGTGACCCAGTCCGCACTGTTTTGACTGAACTTGGGGCGCGGAATGCGAACATAGTCCCGATCCGACTGAACCTTTGTCAGGTCCAATGCTGGGGTCAGGAGAATCTTCGCGAAGTTCAACAAGGCCTTCACGCGCCTGAGCGAGGTCGTGCGAAGCTCGGGCCGTTCTGCAACTGCGCGCCGGACGATACTCTCAAACTGTTCCGGCAAACGGCCACCGACCCGTCGGACGGCGTCCGTCGGTGCGTTTACGGCGAAGCTGCCGCGCCGGTATTCATCTGCGTAAATCGCCAATTGTGACACGGCTGCCTCGGAATAGTTGGAGGGCGGCAGCGCTCTGAGGGCTTTTGACATCATCTTCTCGGAGATGTCCATGTACCGAACCTTCCGGCCAAGCACGCTCCCGATGGAAGCTGCGATGTCGTTCGGCGACATCAATTCAGGTCCAGTTGGCCGATAGGACTTTCCGGCGTGTCGACCGGGGTCGGACAAGGCAGCAACCGCGACGCTTGCAATGTCTTCATTTGATGGCGGCGCATTTTTTTTCTGATCTCCCGGACCCAAGGGCATTGTGAACACCCCGAGATGCGCCGCCATGTCGAGGACCATCAGATAGTTGTCCGCAAACCATCCTGGGTTGACGGAGGTTACGGTGAACCTGGGCGACATCCGGATAAGCAAATCGGAGATATAAACCTCTCGCGTAAACAAGGACGGATGATCCGCGTCGGACAGCCATTGGCCAAGCGTTACGACGTGTTCCAGGTCAACCTCATGGGCGGCGGCCGTGAAGATCGCATTAAAGTGCAATCCGTTTGGCGCGGTCGGCGCGCATTGATATGCCCGCTTCATGCCTTGCATGGCCCGGCGCATGTCAGAGAGCGCGTATTGGTCTCCTTCAAAAATCTCGGCGCCGGCGCGGGCGAGGGCATCTGACCGACCGTCGCGCTTGCGAACAAACGCCCGGACGGGAAACCCTTTTTCAAGCAATTGGGTCGTGACGTGCCGGCCGGTCTTACCGGCAGCGCTGGTGACTAGAATTCTGGGCAGGGTTGACATCGGGGGTCTCCTGATCAATGTGGCACTTCTTGAATTAAAGTTGTTACTTTATTTTTTAAAGTAACTTTTTTGTGAGGATGCTATGGCAAAAGCACGTTCCTACAGGCTGCTCTGTCCGATTGCCCGTGCACTGGATCGAATTGGTGATCGATGGACCCTGCTAATCCTTCGGGATCTCCACGCAGGACCGGCCAGGTTTTCCGAACTCCAGCGCGGCTTGACCGGAATTGCCGCAAATCTGTTGACGGAGAGACTGGCGAAACTGGTTGACGACGGCCTCGCGAGAAAAGCTGACGCCGGTCACGGCGCGACGGTCTATGAGTTGACCGCTCTCGGCAAACAAACCTCGGACATCATCTTTGATCTTGCAGCATTCGGGGCGCGTTTCGCGCCAGAGGACGACTTTGTTCCACCCGGTAATCTGAGAACAGTTGCCACAACCATGGGAGCGGCAGCCAGGCGTGTAGCGACCCCAGAGATGAACTTCGACGCGGCAGTTTTGGTTGATGGCGAACAGATGTGCCTGAACGTCAGTGAGGGATCTGCAGACATGACATACGGTGAGTGCCGTGCGCCTGACCTGACATTCTCAACGTCCTATTCTGCCTTGCTTGCTCTCACGGAGGGAGACATGGATCCAGATGAGTTCGCAGCAAACCACTGCAGTCTTGAGGTTCGCTCACCGGGAAAAGAGGCTGAGTTCATGGAGCTGATGTCGAGAATTACCGACACGTTGAGGACGGCCTGACGGTTTTTCGGTCAAGTGAAACGGCTACAGGTTGCCGAGATGGGCTCCAACGTCCAACCGGCATCGTTTCGGGCAAACCGGGGCGACAATTCCGCAAGTCAGCCAAGCTCACTTGCAGATCGGCAGTTCCAGCGGTGGTTGCTTTGGCAGGGAACGGCGCCATGCGTTGATGATCGGCTGAAGTTGTCTCTTCGGCCAGAATTTGGGAGCGCCAATGGACTTGAGGCATGTGGCGTTCCAGTAGAGACCGGCGCTGGAGAGGGACTTTCCGCTCTTCACCGCCTTTGCGACGGCATTGATGTCGCGGCCTTCGGGGTAGATGTAGAGCGTCGTCGGTCTTCCTTTCACCAGCGACAGGATCTCTCTGGATACAGATGGTGACCAGGTTGTGCAGCCATTGCTGCGGCCTCCCGTATAGTTCACCAGCTTTCCGAAAGGGACATACCCCTCCTTGTCGGCATGGGGGCTTTTGGGGTTTTTGAACCGGCATTGCCATCTCAGGAAAACGGCCTGGTGACCGCCGATGTCCCTCTCTCTGGCATTTGAGGTTTCGCCTTCGCCGTCAAACAGCAGGAACGTGCGGTGAAAGGCTTGCCTCTTTCCAGCGCTACGATAATACCCCTTGAAAGACGTCCTTGTTTCAGCTGTTACGTAGGATCCGCCAGCGGTCAGCTTCGACCCTTCCGCATTGCTGAAGTTTCTGGCGCATTGGCGCCCATTCGAGAAGTTTGCACGCTGCAGTTTTCGCCCATTGCCGTAGCCTGACGAAACTGCGCGGAATGACTTTCGGTTCTCGCAGATTGTGTAGAACCGGCGCCCGGGCTTACCGCTTCGCGACGTGCTCGGGCGCGTCGCGTCCATGGCGAAGTAGCAGGGGTTTCGCACCTTGCCCTGGCGCCGCTTACGCTCGTAGAGCGCACGCGCCCTCTGAAGGACGATTGGAGCAATCTGCCCGTCGGCCGTACCCACGTGTTTTTGCAGCCAGGCGGGAATTTTTGAACTTTGCTGAGCCGAAACCGTTGGCACCGCCGCCAGCGTGGCAACGGTGAAAGCGATGGCGAGTGTCAGATGAGGCCAAACAATCCGCAACGGTCAAGTCTCCTCTGAACCAAATCAGCGTCCCGATGAATGCGTAGCTTGTGGAATCTTAGCTTGCAGAGAACAGCGCTGCAATATGCACGATCCATATGAACCACACTCTTGAGTGGGCTGTTGGACGTACGTCCTCAATGGCTCAGACGCACTCCGGAAATGAAGAGGCAGAAAGGGACTTCATCGTAATGAATCCGCTTCTTCCAACTGCCCAAGCCACTCAAACACCGATGCGGCGGAGGGATTGGACTGTGCTCGGGCGGTTAGGCACGCGAAATATCCGCGATCAGTCGATACGCGTCGCTCCGTGACAGGTGTCAACAGTCCGAGTTCGAACTGGTCATCAAGCAGAGTTTCCCATCCAAGCATGACGCCGTCACCGTTGAGCGCCGCCTGGAGATAGACAGTAAAGCTTGTAAATTTGCTGCCGGAGGAGGGATGCGCCGGCGTCAGGCCGGTGCCTGCCAGGAAAGTCTGCCAGTCGTTGCGATGAATACCCATTGTCAGGTGCAGAAGGTTCTGTTGCATCAGTTCCTCCGGCTCGTCTCCGGCGCCAGCGGCCACATCCGGCCTTGCTGCGGCAACCAGCGTCTCGCTGAAAATGCGTTTGTGATGTGTTCCGGGAAGACGCTCGGGATGATCGAAAACGATGACGATATCCGAAGCTTCGGACGCGTAGGCGTCGTTCTGGTCACGCGAAACGAGCTCGATGGAAACGTCCGGATTTGCGGCTCGAAAGACCGGGAGCCGTTTCATCAGGTAACAGCTCGCAAATCCGATCGTCGTGTTGACCGTAACGACGGTCTGCTCCGGCCTTGCGCGAACCTGTTCGATTGCATTTCCAACCTGAAATATGCCGCCTGATACGGCGCGAAACAGGATTTCACCCTCGGGTGTGAGCGTGGCACGGGGCCTGGAGCGCAAGAGAAGCCTCGTGCCCAGTTGGTTTTCAAGCGCAGCGACACGGCGGCTTATCGCCGGCTGCTGCACATTGAGTTCCTGCGCCGCCCGAGTAAAGTTGCGATGCCGAGCAGCAGCTTCGAATGCCGTGAGCAGCTTCCAGTTCAATCCTTGCATATCATTCCCTCAAGGAATGCTGACTATACGCTTTTTGCGCGTTCCGTTGAGAACAAAACAAAATTAGATTTGAGGCAGAAGCAACACATTCCACAATGGGTGGGTGATGTCTGATCACGTTGAGGATGCGCCGGTCGCGCCCGGTGAAGCCAGGGAATGGAATTGGAACCCGGCCTTGCCCATTCCGGTCAGCCCGGTCTTTGCCTGGCCACCCCGGCCCTTGGCCGCCCTGAAATGGCTCTCCGGGTACTGGCTTGCGGTCTCGTCAACCGTGCTCGAACTGGCTTTGGCATTTTGTGTCTGGTTCCTGACGCAGCCCACATGGGAGGCAATGCAGCGCCTTGCGCCTGGCTGGGTCCTGACGATCTGGATGCGCAATCTCGTCCTCCTTGTCCTGGTTGCGGGTTCACTTCATCTCTGGCTGTGGAAGCTGCAAGGTCAGCAATCACACTTGAAGTTCGACGCGCGCGGCATGGCCCGGAACAACGGTCACTTCACCTTCCGCAATCAGGTGTTCGACAACATGTTCTGGTCGCTCGCCTCCGGGGTGACGGTCTGGACACTCTACGAGGTCGGATATTTCTGGCTGGCCGCGAACGGATTTGCTCCCGTTCTCGGACTTCTCGAAGCGCCCGTCTGGTCAGTTCTCTGGTTCCTGCTGATCCCCTTGTGGGCGTCCTTCCACTTTTACTGGGTGCACCGGTTCCTGCACTGGCCGCCGCTGTATCGCCGGGTTCACAGCCTGCATCACCGCAATATCAATGTCGGGCCCTGGTCGGGACTGTCGATGCACCCTGTCGAGCACCTGTTCTATTTCTCATCCGTCCTGATCCATCTGGTGGTGCCGTCCGATCCGGTGCACGTGATCTTCCACCTCTACAATCTTGCGCTCAATCCGGCGGTATCGCATGCAGGTTTTGAGAAGCTCTTCCTGGGCTCGCGAAACCGGATGGTGCTCGGTGATTTTTTCCACCAGCTGCATCACCGCTATTTCGAATGCAATTACGGAACCGCCGAAGTGCCCTGGGATACGGTTTTCGGTTCGTTTCACAACGGAACGCCGGCAGCCACTGACAGGATACGCGAGCGCAAGCGCAGGACGATGGTCTGACATGATCTGCCCGCGCCGGTTTCCCTGTAGGCCCGTGATCCTGGCTGCGGCCCGCGTCTCCCCGTTTTTCGGAAGAAGGAGCAAGTCATGAAAGCGATGGCTGCCGTTCTTTATGAAACAGGATCGGCGTTGGAAGTCGAAGCGCTCGACCTTGATCCTCCGGGCCCCGGCGAAGTTCTTGTCCGGATGGCTGCTGCAGGTGTCTGCCACTCCGACTATCACGTGATGACGGGGCAGGCGGAGCATGCGCTTCCTGTCGTGCTTGGGCATGAAGGCGCAGGCGAAGTGATAGGCCTTGGCGACGGCGTTTCCGGGATCTCCGTCGGTGATCATGTCGTCCTGAGTTGGATTCCCTTTTGCGGCGACTGCTTCTTGTGCTCAAAAGAGAAAACCCATCTTTGCCAGACCTATAAGACCCCGCTCTGGGACGGAACGATGATGGACGGCACATGCCGTTTGTCGAATGGCAAACAAAGGGTGCGCCATCTTTCGATGCTGGCCTGTTGGGCCAATCTCGCGGTCATTCCGCAGGAAAGCTGCATTGTCATTGACAAGGCTGTTCCGTTTGAAATCGCCGCGCTCCTCGGATGCGCGGTCACAACGGGTGTTGGTGCGGCGCTGAACCGGTCCAAGGTCGCGCCCGGAGAGACCGTGGCTGTGATCGGTGCCGGAGGGGTTGGCTTATCGATCATCATGGGCGCCCGGCTTGCAGGAGCGGCCCGGATCATGGCGATAGATGCCTCTGCCGGCGCGGAAACCAAGGCAAGAGAACTCGGCGCGACGGACTTCCTTCTGGCCGGGGACGACCTGCGTGCGCAGATCCTGGAGTTGATGCCTCATGGTGCGGATCACGTCTTCGAAGCCGTTGGGAAGCGAACGCTGCAAAGAGCGGCTATCGATTACTGTTGCCCCGGCGGGCAAGTGACCTTTGTCGGACTGGATTCCAACGACGCAACGATTGATCTTCCCTCGACCGGGATCACCCGATCCGAAATCAATGTCACCGGGTCCATGTTCGGCTCGGCCTGTACGACCCGTGATTTTCGGACCTACGCTCAGCACTACCTGGACGGAAGGCTTCCGATCGACCAGCTGATCGGGAAACGCTACCGGCTAGCTGACATCAACCAGGCGGTCGACGACATGCTTTCAGGCTCACCGGGCCGCGGGGTGATCCTTTTTGACGGGGCCGTTTCATGAGCGACGATGCGCTCGTCCGTCTGGCTCGCTTTGTCGTCGACGATCCGTTGGACGCGGATCCACGGACGCTGGCCATTCTGCGTTCAGGCGTGATCGATACGCTTGGCTGCATTCATGCCGGCGCCCGATGCGACGTGGCGGGACGCTCGCGCAAAGCTGTCGTGGCCATGGGAGCCGCAGGGGCGGTGAAAGTAATCGGAACGGATCTGCGTGCATCACGGCCGCAGGCAGCCTTTCTGAATGCCGTTGCCGGTCATGTGCTGGACTTCGACGACTGGGAGATCCCCGGTAATACGCATCCCACTGTCGTGTTGCTGCCCGCTCTTCTTGCTGTCATCGGCAAGGAGGTTCGCGGAGAGGATCTGGCGCGTGCTTACCTGGCAGGGTTTGAGGTTATCGCCCGGCTTGGCGAGGCCTTGAACTTCGATCACTACGACGCGGGCTGGCATACGACCGCAACGCTTGGAGCTCCGGGTGCCGCCGCAGCCTGTGCCCGCGTCCTGGGGCTGAGTGTCGAGCAGACGGTCAACGCGTTGTCTTTCGCAGTCAGTGCGGCGAGCGGCTTCACCTGTCAGTTCGGGTCGAATGCGAAACCTCTACAGGCTGGCTTTGCGGCGCGATCGGGTGTCGAGGCAGCCTTTCTGGCATCAGCAGGTTTGACGGGCCAGCCTGACGTGCTGGACCATTCTCGTGGTGCGGCCGCGCTCATGGGCGGGTTGAACACCAGCCGCCTTTCTGCCGCGCTTGCGAAACTTGGCGGCACTTATGCGCTCGCAGAGCACGGCCTAGTCATGAAACCCTGGCCAAGTTGCGGTTACACCCACCGGATCATGACGTGCGCGCTTCGGATGCGCGATCGCGTCGGTTCAGGTCGTATTGAACGGATAGAGCTGCATCTGCCGGATTTCCATGCGGCGGTGCTTCCTTTCGGGTCACCTCGTGACAGGTCCGAAGCCTTGTTCAGCTTGCCTTTTGTCGCAGCGATAGGGCTCGCGAAGGCGGGTCTCGATCTTACCGACCTTGAAACGCGCGCCTGGGAGCAGCCTGATATCAAAAAACTGATGGCAGTTACCGAAGTCTACCCGTTCAAGCCGGTCAAGCCAGAGGCGAACTATTGCGAGGAAGATCCGGATCGCATGATCGTGGTCGGATCAAACGGACAGCGTTTTCAGGAAACATGTTCGTTTCCAACAGGTTCGCCCCAATTTCCGATGGATGAGCGGCAGATCTTGAGCAAGTTCGAAAGCAATACCGGGCCTGTCTCCGAAGCGCAGGCAAGCAAACGTCTTTGGACCAGAAAGCTTCGAAACTGGTTGCAGGAAGACAACGTTCATTCTCTCTTTTTCGAGCAAGGATCAATGCAATGAGCAGAGCAAGGGGAGGGCGCGCCGCGCGCCGGGCTGCGCGTGAGGGTGGCGCGGGGTCAGGACCGACCACGTCAATCTGGCCAGGTATCGATGGCGGGCAATACCGTCCAATCCCTGACGACGGCATCGCGGCAATCCACAAGACGTCCTTGCGCATTCTGGCCGAAATCGGATTGGCCAACGCTTCAGAGCGTTGCCTCGAGACCGTTTGCGCCGCAGGTGGATCAGTGTCCGACGACGGACGGCTCTTGTTTCCCGAAAACCTGGTGGAACAGGTGCTTCAGATCGCGGGACGGGGGTTCAGGCTCCATGGCCAGCGGCCCGAGTATGACCTTGATCCAAGCGGAACCCGAATTCACCTCGGAACGTCAGGTGCTGCGGTCCATGTCATCGATAGCGAAACCGGTGATGTGCGAAACAGCACGCTGGAAGATCTTCACGACATGGCGTGCCTGGCGGAGGCACTTCCCAACATTCACATGTTTCAACGCACCGTCGTTGCCCGCGATATCGAAGACCCGCACGCAATGGAGCTGAACACGGCCTATGCCTGTGCAGCCGGCACTGCCAAGCCGATCGGAACATCTTTCAGCTCCGCAGAAACAATGCGGGCAGCGATTGAGATGTTCCACATGATTGCAGGTGGGGAAGCTGCCTGGCGCGCACGTCCTTTCTGTTGCGTTTCCACCTGCTTCGTCGTGCCGCCGCTGACCTTTGCGGAAGAAGCTCTCAGCATCATAGAATGTGCGGCCGACACGGGAACGCCGCTGAAACTTGTTGCGGCAGGTCAGGCCGGAGCGACAAGTCCCGCTCCGCTTGCCGGGGCGGTCGCTCAGCAGACTGCGGAAGTCCTGGCCGGGCTGGTTTACGTGAACTTGCTGAACCCGGGACATCCGGCGCTCTTCGGGGCTCTTCCCTTTGTCAGCGACTTGCGCACGGGGGCCATGTCGGGCGGCAGTGCGGAACAGGGTGTTCTGATGGCCGCATGCGCCCAGATGGCACAGCATTACGGCATTCCGTGCGCCGTCAGCGCCGGGATGACCGACTCCAAGCTTCCGGACTTCCAAGCTGGCTATGAGAAAGGCATTACCGAGCTGCTCAGCGCTCTTGCAGGTGCCAATCTGATCTATGAGGCTGCCGGCATGTATGGCTCTCTCCTCGCGGCAAGCAAGGAGAGTTTCGTGCTCGACAACGACCTCATCGGCTCGGTTCTGCGCGCAACGCGCGGGTTTGAAATCAATGATGATGCACTGGCATTCGACGTGATACGCGATGTCTGCATCAACGGGCCCGGTCACTTCCTCGGCAGTGGGCAGACCCTCGGCCGAATGCAGAGCGACTATTACTATCCCGCGCTTTCCGACAGGGCGACGCCACAAGCCTGGGCGGAGGCAGGGGCACCTTCGCTTGTGGCGGCTGCGCGCGCCAGAACCGATGCGATCCTTTCTGAATCGCCAGCGCCTGTCTTTGGCGCTGAAATCGCGGCTCGCATCGTCGACCGCTTTCCGGAATTGGCCAGGCATTGGCCGGCGCATCGGCAGGAGCTGTGTTCCGGCGCAGACAGCGTCGGCGCGTAGTCAGTCTCGGGACGTTCGTACCCTAGTCGCGGGCGGGGTCCTTGTTCGTTTCGGCAAGAATCCAGTCGCAGAAAACCCGAGCATCTTTCCGGTTTTTAGTTGTGTCGATCAGGTAGAAAAAATCCCGTTCGTGTTCGAGAAATCCGTCCAGCTTTCTGAGCGACCCATCAGCCAGGTAGGTGTCGACAAGCGGATACCCGGCCAATGCGACGCCCTGGCCGGCAATCGCGGCCTGCAGCATGTTGATATAAGTGTTCATCACCACGCCGCTTGCCTCAGGCGGCGCGTTCAGACCGTTCAAACGAAACCAGTTGGGCCAGCGCGCTCCCGGTCGATAGATGCCGGACAAATGAAGCAGGTTCTCGCTCAACAGGTCCTGTGGTGTCGCAAGAGCCGTGCGCGCCACGTATTTCGGACTGACGACCGGAAAGATCCTCTCCTGCAGCAGTCTCGTCACATTATCCCAGGGAGGTGGGGTCCTGGCATAGCGGACAGCGACATCCACCCCTTCTGCTGCGAGATCGAGCATGCGGTCGGAGACGACGAGGTTGAGTTCAATTTCGGGGTGAAGGTTGTTGAAGTTCACCAGCCGCGGCATGAGCCAGTAGGTGGAAAAGGCCGAGGTGGTGGTGACCGTCAAACGTGTGCGGCCCGAAACAGCCGACACATTGTTGAGCGCGCCGGCGATCTGGTGCAGGGCAGGGCAGACTTCCGCCTCAAGCATGCGCCCTGACTGAGTCAGGAGAACTTTCCGGTGGCCGCGATGAAACAGGCGCACGCCCAGGAGCTCTTCCAGTTCCCCGATTTGCCGGCTCACGGAGACCCGGGTGACGCCGAGCGCTTCAGCTGCTCGTGTAAAATTTTCGTTTCTGCAAACTGCCTCAAATGTGATGAGATGCGGCAACTTCGTCAGAGTTTTGCGCAAGTTTCCCATAACACACAGGTTAACAGATTGAACCGAATTTTGGAACTTCACAAACCAATCACATCGGCCGAACATGCAGGCAGAGAAGGGTTTGGTCGCATGTTTGGGAGGAGAATATGAGACAGCTGTCACACTTGGTTCTTGCAGCGGTATTGGTGTCAGCCGTTCCGGCTACAGCACAGGAAATGCCCGGCAAGGGCATATCGGTGTCGCCGATCAAAGGGTCGCCGGCAAATGCCTGGTTCCAGCACATGGTGGTCCAGCTCGGCCTTGAAGCGCTCGGCTACGATGTTCAGGAAACGCTGGAAGCCGACTTTCCTGCCGTTCACCTGGCGGTCGCTTCAGGGGATGCGGATTACACGTTCAATCACTGGAGACCCCTGCACAACGATTTCTTTGACAAATCCGGCGGCGAAGGCGTGATGACGCGCGTAAATGCCGCAATCACCGGCGCCGGACAAGGCTACTTCATCGACAAAAAGACAGCCGAAGAACACGGCATCAAGGACATCGGTCAGCTTAGCGATCCCGCCGTTAGCGCCATCTTCGACAGTGACGGCGACGGGCGCGCCAACCTCTCAGGATGTAATCCGGGATGGGGCTGCGAGCTGGCGATCGAAAAGCATTTGGACGACTATGAACTGCGCGACACAGTCCAGCATGACCAGGGCAGCTATTTCGCGATCATGGCGGATACGATCACGCGCTACAATGAAGGCGGTTCCATTCTCTACTACACCTGGACCCCCAACTGGATCAGTGACGTTCTGGTGCCGGGTAACGATGTGGTGCAGATCGGCGTTCCGTCCGACGGCGACTTTGATGCCGGTTTTGCCGTCAACGATGTCTACATCGTCGCAAACAACGACTTTCTTGAAGACAACCCGGCCGCGGCGAAGTTCTTCGAGCTGGTGGAGATCCCGATCGCAGCGGTGAACGCCGCCCAGGTCAAGCTGCGCGATGGCGAGAATACGCTCGAGGACTTCCGCCGCCACGCCGAAGATTGGGTCAAGGCAAATCAGGCGGATTTCGACGGCTGGGTTGCGGAAGCAGCCAAGGCAAACTGACATCCCTCCCCACCTTCAGGGCGCGGTCTTGACCGCGCCTGTTTTTCTCAAAGGGTACATGTCATGAGCGATGCGCAGATCGAATGCCTGGACCTTTGGAAGATCTACGGCAAGCGCTCCGACGAAGCGATGAAGGCTGTCCTTTCCGAAGGCCTGACAAAGGATGAAGTTCGCGACCGCTACGGCTGTGTCCTGGGTGTGCGCAACGCGAGTTTCTCCGTCAAGAAGGGCGAAATCTTCTGCATCATGGGGCTGTCCGGATCGGGAAAATCCACCCTGGTGCGGCACGTGAACCGCCTGATCGAACCGACGGCCGGTGAAATCCATGTGGCAGGAAAACGGGTCGACACGATGGGCGAAGACGCGCTCAGGCAGCTTCGCGCGGAAACCATCGGCATGGTGTTCCAGCACATGGCCTTGTGGCCCCACAGAACGCTTGGAGAAAATGTCGGTTTCGGCCTTGAGGTGCGCGGGGTTCCCCTGGAGGAGCGCCGCAAGTCGGCGGAGACCGCGTTGGGAGCGATGGAACTCAGCGGCTGGATTGATCACTATCCGGACCAGCTATCCGGCGGCATGCAGCAGCGGGTGGGGCTGGCGCGCGCCCTTGCAGCAGACCCGGAAATCCTCTTGATGGACGAACCGTTTTCCGCGCTCGACCCACTCATCCGGCGGCAACTGCAGGACCAGTTTCTCAGCCTGTCGGAACACATGCACAAGACCACCTTGTTCATCACCCACGACCTCGATGAAGCGATCAGGATGGGAGACCATATCGCCATCATGAACGACGGCGAGATCGTGCAGATCGGAACACCGGAAGAGATCGTGACCAATCCCGTCGACGACTATGTCGCAGACTTCGTCAAGGGGATCAGCCGCGTCGGTCTCGTGCGTGCCGAAACGATCATGGAGCCTCTGGACGGCCGTGAAGGAACGCCAAAACAGGTGCGCGCCGACGCGGAGCTCGGGGAGATCATCGACAAGTTCATGGAGGACCAGTCGCCGGTAACGGTGACGAACCCGGAGAACGCTCCTGTCGGACTGATCACAATCAAGGCGGCGCTCACGGCGCTGCGGGGCTAAACCCTTTTTGAACGATAGGGAGGCGACGGTGGATCTCTGGAACATCTTCGACAAAGAGTGGATCCCGGTCGGTGTCTGGGTCGAAACAGCGCTGCAATGGGTCGTCGCGAATTTCCGCTTCATCTTTCAGGCGATCAAGGTGCCCTTCGATCTGGTTCTCACCGCGCTTGAAGACGGGCTGACGGAGGCTCCGGATCTTCTGGTGCTGGCGCTGATTGTCCTGATTGCGTGGCAGGCCGGTGGCCGCAAGCTCGGGATCATTTCGGCCATCTGTATGACGGCGATCGGGCTGATGGGTGCCTGGGAAGAGAGCATGACCACGCTGTCGATCGTGCTGACCTGTGTCGTGTTCTGTTCGCTGATCGGCATTCCGCTGGGCGTGCTTGCTGCCAAGCGCAACAGGTTCTGGATGGTGCTTCAGCCCATTTTGGACCTGATGCAGACGATCCCGTCCTTTGTCTATCTCGTGCCTATCGTCATGCTGTTTTCCATCGGCAACGTCTCCGGTGTCATCGTAACCTTCATCTATGCGCTGCCTCCGGTCGTGCGGCTCACCAATCTGGGCATCCGGCAGGTGCGCCCGGACATGGTCGAGGCGGCCCGGGCCTTCGGCGCGTCCAATCGTCAGACGCTTTACAAGGTGGAGCTTCCCCTAGCGCTGCCGACCATCATGGCTGGCGTCAACCAGACCATCATGATGGCGCTGTCCATGGTGGTTGTCTCGTCGATGATCTCCGTGACCGGCCTCGGGCAGATGGTGCTTCGCGGCATCGGCCGGCTGGACATGGGTCTTGCGACCGTCGGCGGCCTCGGCATCGTTTTCCTGGCCATCGTCATCGACAGGGTTTCGCAAAGCTTCGGACAGTCCTCACGCGCACGTAATCATCAGAAATGGTACGAAACCGGCCCGGTCGGGGCCGTCAGAACCCTGGTCCGCAAATGACAAAATCCCCCAATATCCTGTTTCTGCAGGTTGACCAGCTGACCGCATCCGCGCTTCGCGCCTATGGCGACAACATCTGTCACGCCCCGGCTCTGGACAGGCTGGCCGAGACCGGTGTGGTTTTTGAGAACGCGTACTGCAATTTTCCGCTTTGTGCGCCGTCGCGGTTTTCCATGGCGACCGGCCAACTCTGTTCGGCAGTGGGTGCTTATGACAATGCCGCCGAGTTTTCCGCCGAGATACCGACCTATGCTCACTATCTGAGAGTGGCCGGTTATCAGACCGCGCTTTCCGGAAAGATGCATTTTATCGGACCGGATCAGTTTCACGGGTTTGAAAAACGTCTGACCGCCGATCTCTATCCCGCAGATTTTGCATGGGTTCCCAATTGGGCGAACGAGGGCAAGCGGGACACGAACGACGATCGCGCCGTGCGCATTGCCGGGATCTGCGAGCGCTCGGTGCAAATCGACTACGACGAGGAAGTCACGTTCAAGGCGGTTCAGCACATATTCGACATGG
>Ga0207422_1003547_pt1 | contig 15266 bp, 15 predicted proteins | sample MarCyaLeptolynsp_FD_187757 | JGI IMG/M metagenome (GOLD analysis project Ga0207422, IMG submission 187757) | Marine cyanobacterial communities from Panama - species 1 Leptolyngbya sp. (SPAdes) | ecosystem: Environmental > Aquatic > Marine > Unclassified | place: Panama: Panama City | collected...
CCTGCGCCGCAGCCAGCCCTATGAGATCTATTCGGAAATCCCGTCATCTGTCTTCCCAGTCATTATCGGCAAGAATGGCGACAATTACGATCGTTATGTGGTTCGGATGGAAGAGATGCTGGTCTCTTGCGACATCATGAAATGGTGCATCGAGAATATGCCGAAAGGCCCGGTGCTCGCCGAAGGCACCAAAGTCTCGCCGCCCCGTCGGGCCGAGATGAAGAATTCGATGGAAGCCCTGATCCATCACTTCAAGCTCTACACGGAAGGCTTCCACGTCCCGGAAGGCGAAGTCTATGCTGCGGTCGAAGCGCCCGCTGGCGAGTTTGGCGTCTATCTTGTTTCAGATGGCTCCAACCGCCCGTACCGCGTCAAGCTGAGGGCGCCGAGTTTTGCCCACCTGCAAGCCATGGATCATCTCTGCAAAGGCCACCAGCTGGCAGATACGTCGGCCATTCTCGGGTCGCTCGACGTCGTGTTCGGTGAGGTTGACCGCTAGTGCGCGCTGTCGTCCCTCTCTCGGCCCTCGGCCTTGCGGCGTGCGGTTTTGCCAGCACGGGCATGGGCGAATATCGCAAGCAAGTGGTCAACAGCACGCCTGTGACCAACGCCGTCGCGAGTTCGAACACGTTCTATTTCTGCCGGGCGGTTGAGACCGAAGACTATGACATCCTGTGTGAAGCCTGCGACGTCTCGCTTCACGATGATGTCGATGAAGAGGGTCGAATTACCCGCCTGACCGCCTGGGCGACGCATTATTATCACGAACTGAAACCGTGGAATGACGGCGAGCGTCCACGTATCTCGACAAGCGGCGAACGCGGCTATGAGAAATTCGTTGCCGACGCTCCCGATGCAGCCAGCGCGCGCGATCTGTTCGATGAGGCCAATGCCTGGTGCAAGGATCGCCGGAGAGGCAAGTTCCGGGTGCGGCTCGACGAGATCGACGCTTTGTTTGAGGGAGGCCCAGCATGACGGCATTTCCGGAGCACCGACTGTCCATCATCACACTCGGCGTACGTGACCGCGCCGCCATGACCGCCTTCTATGAGGACGTGATTGGCTTCACGAATGTGGGCCCTGAAGGGATGACCATGTTCAATATGGGCGGCTTCATCCTGGGCTTGTGGGAGGCGGACAAGCTGGCGGAAGATGCGGGCCAGGTGGCGCGCCCGGCAGAGGGATTCCGCAATGCAGCCCTCGCTTACAATGCCCGCTCGATCGAGGAAGTCGACGAGATTTTTGGCCGCCTGAAAGAGGCGGGCGTCGAGATTACGACCGCGCCGCACAAGGCATTCTGGGGCGGTTATTCTGGCTATTTCGCTGATCCCGAGGGCAATGCCTGGGAAGTGGCGTTCAACCCATTCTGGAAATTTGATGAGGCGGGCCGCGTGGTTCTGCCGACCGGGGAGACAGCGTAATGGCGCTGAGACGATTTGATCTTGAAGCCGGCGGCGACAGCTTTGCCTTCAAGCCGGAGACTGAGCCGACGATCGAATTCTGGCTTGGTAAGTATCCGGAGGACAAGAAGCGTTCGGCCGTGATTCCGATGCTCTGGCTGGCGCAGAAGGACAATCAGGGCTGGTTATCAGAGCCGGCTATGCGGGAAGTCGCGGACCGGCTCGAAATGCCATATATCCGGGTGTATGAAGTCGCGACTTTCTACACCATGTTCCGGCTGCAGCCGGTCGGGAAGAACCACATCCAGCTTTGCGGCACCACGCCTTGCATGTTGCGCGGCGCGAATGATTTGAAAGAGGTCTGCCAGAAAGTGATCGGCAAGCCGATGTCGGTGACCGATGATGGCCGCCTCAGTTGGGAAGAAGTTGAATGCCTCGGCGCCTGCGCCAATGCCCCCATGGTTCAGATCAACGACTATTATTATGAGGACCTGACCACTGAGAGCCTCACCGAGATCCTGAACAAGTTACAGAATGGCGCAGAGGTGAAGCCAGGCACGTTCGTCGATCGCTTGAATTCTGCCCCGGAAGGCGGGGCGACGAGCTTGCTGGAAGGCGATCTCTATGACGGGTCACGCAATGCTGTTTCAGAGCTGCCTAACCTGCCCAAGAATGCGCCAGCTGAACCTGAGCCTGCAGCCGCCCCGGCTCCTGAAAAGAAGACGACCCTGATTAAGGATTCCAAACCCGCGCCGAAAGCAGACGACAAGCCGGAAACGGTAGAGGTTGCGGCGGGCGAGGAAGATGACCTGAAGCGTATCAAGGGGATCGGCCCCGTGAACGAGAAGGCATTGAACGAGCTTGGCATTTACAAGTTCAGCCAGATCGCGGCCTGGACACCCGCCAATGTCGATTGGGTCGAGGATTTCATGTCCTTCCCGGGTCGGATCGAGCGGGAAGACTGGATCGCTCAGGCCAAGACGCTGGCTGAAGGTGAGGACACTGAATTCTCCAAGCGCGTGGATGCGGGCGAAGTTGAGTCTTCAAAAGACGAGGGAGAGGCATGATGGCCCTGGTCGAACGGCCTGATCCCCGTAAGAAACTCATCCTCGCGGCTGGGCTGGATTTTGTCTTTGTCGCGCTGGGCGTGGCGATGTTTGTGGTCTCGGGCAGCATGCTCTGGATCTTGATGGCGATCGGGTTCGGGGCGGCGGTGAGCGTGCCGTTGATTCTGTCCGCCATGCGCGAAATTAGGGAGCGTAACAATGCTTCAAGATAAAGACCGCATCTTCACCAATCTCTACGGCGCCCATGATCCGGGGCTGGAAGAAGCCAAGAAACGTGGCGCCTGGCACCTGACCCGCGAAATGCTGGCGCAGGGACCGGACTGGCTGTGTGATCAGGTCAAGCAAAGCGGCTTGCGTGGCCGCGGCGGTGCCGGCTTCCCGACCGGTCTGAAATGGACCTTCATGCCCAAATCAGTCGGCGATCGTCCGCACTATCTGGTCGTGAACGCAGATGAATCAGAGCCAGGCACCTGTAAAGACCGCGAGATCATGCGGCATGATCCGCACCTGTTGATCGAAGGCTGCATGGTTGCGAGCCGGGCGATGCGCGCGCACAAATGCTATGTCTATCTGCGCGGTGAATATATCGCCGAACGCGAGGCGCTCGAGAAAGCGGTCAAGGAGGCTTATGAAGCCAAACTGATCGGCAAGGACAATGTGAATGGCTGGGATTTCGATCTCTATGTCCATCACGGCGCTGGCGCCTATATTTGCGGTGAAGAGACGGCGCTGCTCGAAAGTCTGGAAGGCAAGAAGGGCCAGCCACGGCTGAAGCCGCCATTCCCGGCCAATGCCGGTCTCTATGGCTGTCCGACGACTGTGAACAATGTTGAATCGATTGCCGTCGTGCCGACCATTCTGCGCCGCGGCGCACAATGGTTTGCCGGCTTTGGTCGTCCCAACAATACGGGCACCAAACTGTTCTGCATCTCAGGTCATGTGAACAAGCCATGCAATGTCGAGGAAGAGATGTCGATCACCTTCCGCGACCTGATCGAGACCCATTGCGGCGGCATTCGAGGCGGCTGGGACAATCTCAAGGCGGTCATCCCGGGCGGCTCATCAGTGCCGATGGTGCCGGCGGAGCAGATCATGGACGCGCACATGGATTTCGACACGCTGCGCGACCTGCAATCCGGCCTCGGGACAGCGGCGGTGATCGTCATGGATCAGTCGACAGACCTGATCCACGCGATTGCTCGTATCGCTTATTTCTACAAGCATGAAAGCTGCGGCCAGTGTACGCCGTGCCGGGAAGGTACCGGCTGGATGTGGCGCGTGCTGGAGCAGATGGTCATCGGCGACGCCCACCATGACGATATCGAGAAACTGCTCGACGTCTCGAAACAGGTGGAAGGTCACACGATCTGCGCCCTTGGCGACGCAGCGGCCTGGCCGGTCCAGGGCCTGATCCGCCATTTCCGCCACGAAATCGAAGACCGTATCACGCAGTACCGCGCCCCGCGCGCGCTGGTGCAGGGCCACACTGTGGCGGCGGAGTAAGAGACATGTCCGACGATCTTTTCAAACTGAACATTGACGGCCAGGAAGTTGAAGTGCCGCGCTCTTACACGCTGATGCAGGCGTGTGAGGAGGCCGGCGCTGAGATTCCGCGCTTCTGTTATCACGAGCGCCTGTCTGTGGCTGGCAATTGCCGCATGTGCCTGGTCCAGTGGCATGGCGCGCCGAAGCCGATTGCGTCTTGTGCACAGACGGTTGGCGATATGCGGATGAACCCGGACGGGACGCCGCCTAACATCTCGACCAAAGGCGATTATGTCGAGAAGGCCCGCAATGGCGTGATGGAATTCCTGCTCATCAATCACCCGCTGGATTGCCCGATCTGTGACCAGGGCGGCGAGTGTGACCTGCAGGACCAGGCGGTGGCCTATGGCCGCGCCGATAGCCGCTATGAGCTCAACAAGCGCGCCGTCGAAGACAAGAATATGGGCCCGCTGGTCAAGACGATCATGACCCGCTGCATCCAGTGCACGCGCTGCGTCCGCTTCGCGGCGGAAGTCGCGGGTGTCGAAGAGATTGGCATGATTTCGCGCGGCGAAAGCGCTGAGATTACGACTTATCTGGAAGAGAGCCTGACCTCGGAGCTTTCCGGCAATGTCATCGATCTTTGCCCCGTCGGCGCGCTGACCTCCAAGCCGTATGCGTTCAATGCGCGCCCCTGGGAGTTGCGTAAGACGGAGAGCGTCGATGTCATGGATGGCCTCGGCTCCAACATTCGCGTTGATGCCAAGGGCGATGCGGTGATGCGCATCATGCCGGTGATCAATGAAGAGGTGAATGAGGAGTGGCTGTCCGACAAATCGCGCTTCATCTGGGACGGCCTCGCCCGTCAGCGCCTCGACACGCCTTATGTCCACAAGGATGGAAAGCTGACCGCTGTCGATTGGGGTGAAGCCTTCGATGCAGCGAAGGACGCGCTGTCCGCGCCAGCCGAGAAGATTGGCTTTGTCGCAGGCGACCTGATCGAGGTGGAACAGGCGAAGGCCGCACTGGATCTTGCCCGCGCGCTCGGCGTCCAGAACACCGATTGCCGCCCGGCCGGTGCGAGCTATGGCACCGACGGCGTGCGGGAGCGCTATCTGTTCAACCCAACGCTTCTCGGCGTTGAAGAGGCCGATGCACTGCTCCTGATCGGCACCAATCCGCGCAAGGAAGCGGCGGTCTGGAATGCCCGTATCCGCAAGGCCTGGCTGTGGAACGACCTGAAAGTCGGCGTCATTGGCGAAGCGGCGGATCTGACGTACGACTATGAGCATCTGGGCGATGGCCCGGACGCGTTGAAAGGCCTGTTCAAGCGCGACAGTGAAATCGCAGAGGCCCTGCGCAATGCCGAGAAGCCGATGGTCATTGTCGGCGAGAGCGTACTTTCTCGCGAAGACGGTAATGCAATCCTCGCCGCCGCGCATGACTACGCGCTGGAAATTCAGGCGATTAAGGATGACTGGGCCGGGTTTGGTGTGCTGCACACAGCTGCCGGTCGTGTCGGCGCGTTGGACGCGGGCTTTGTCCCGGGCGAAGGCGGCGCAGACACAGCGGCAATTCTTGGCGGGGGTATGGAGACCATAGTCCTGCTCGGCGCGGATGAAGTCGATCTGTCAAACACGGGCAATGCGACCGTAATCTATGTCGGTAGCCACGGCGATGCAGGCGCGAGCAAGGCGGACATCATCCTGCCAGCCGCTGCTTACACGGAAATGGCCGCGACTTATGTGAACACGGAAGGCCGGGTCCAGATGACCCGCCGCGCGGTCCAGCCCAAAGGTCAGGCACGCGAAGGCTGGGCGATCTTCCGGGCCCTGTCGGATGTTGTCGGTCAGACCTTGCCATACGATTCGGCGGATGCGCTGCGCGAGGCTCTGCGGGAAACCAATTCGGTGTTTGCCGGGCTTGGCTACGCCCCAGGCGATGCGGGCGTCGAGGCGCTCAAGCAGACGATTGATGCGGGCGGGGCCGCGCTCAGTGCAACGCCTTTTGCCGCAGCGATTGATGATTTCTACCTCACCAACCCAATAGCACGGGCCTCCAAGACCATGGCGGAGTGTTCTCTGCAGAAACAGGGTCTTGAAACCGTGTTGGCAGCGGAGTAGGGCGGCGCGATGAGTGGTTTGATCGAACAATATGGCGCCCTGACCGGTTGGCTTCTTGTCCTCGGACAGATCGGCCTGTTCGCGCTGGTCCTGTCGCTGTCGATTGCCTTCTTGCTGCTGCTCGACCGCAAGGTCTGGGCGGCGGTGATGATGCGCAAAGGCCCGAATGTGGTCGGTCCGTTCGGCCTGCTGCAGAGCTTTGCGGATTTCGGGAAATTCCTGCTCAAGGAAATCATCATTCCCGCAGGCGCCAATAAGACGGTTTTCCTGATCGCGCCGATCCTGACCCTGACCCTGGCTTTCGCAGCCTGGGCCGCAATTCCGGTCGCGCCGGGTTGGGTGATTTCCGACATCAATGTCGGCATTCTCTACCTGTTCGCGATCTCGTCGCTCGGCGTCTATGGAATCATCATGGGCGGCTGGGCCTCGAACTCGAAATATCCGTTCCTGGCTTCGCTGCGCAGCGCCGCGCAGATGGTGTCTTATGAAGTCTCGATTGGCCTGATCATCATCACAGTGATCCTGCTGGCCGGATCGATGAACCTGACTGATATCGTCAACGCCCAGGATGGCGGCCTGTTCACGTGGCACTTGCTGACCTTTGAGCACATCCTGATGTGGCCGGTCATGGTCGCGGCGTTCGTGATGTTCTTCGTCTCGGCCCTGGCCGAAACCAACCGTCCGCCATTCGACTTGCCAGAAGCAGAATCGGAATTGGTCGCCGGATATCAGGTCGAGTATTCAGCCACGCCGTACCTGCTCTTCATGTTCGGCGAGTATCTCAATATTGTCTTGATGTGCGCGATGATGACGGTGCTGTTCCTCGGCGGATGGCATGGGGTGATCCCGTTCGGCGCCGACTTCGTCAACCAGTTCCCGGCCTGGATGGTCAATATGGGTCACATGGTCTGGTTCATGGGCAAGATGGTGTTCTTCTTCTTCCTGTTCGCGCTCGTGAAGGCCGTGGTGCCACGTTACCGCTATGACCAGTTGATGCGATTGGGATGGAAGATCTTTCTGCCAACCGCGCTAGCCGCTGTCGTGATCGTGGGCGGATATGTCGTGTATGGAGGTGTTCAGGCATGAGCCTAATCCAAACCATTCGAGGCGCTTTGTTGACCGACTTCCTGTCGGCCTTCGTGCTTGGCATTCGGGAAATGACCCGCCGCAAGGCAACGGTCAATTACCCGTTCGAGAAGAACCCGGTCAGCCCGCGTTTCCGAGGTGAGCACGCGTTGCGCAGATATCCGAACGGCGAAGAGCGCTGCATTGCCTGTAAGCTGTGTGAAGCGATCTGTCCGGCCCAGGCCATCACCATCGAGGCCGAGCCGCGCGAAGACGGGTCGCGCCGCACCACACGCTATGACATCGACATGGTCAAATGCATCTATTGCGGCTTCTGTCAGGAAGCCTGCCCCGTGGATGCCATCGTCGAAGGTCCGAACTTCGAGTTCGCCACGGAGACCCGTGAAGAGCTCTATTATGACAAAGACAAATTACTGGCGAACGGGGATCGCTGGGAACGGCTGATCGCCAAGAATCTGGAACTGGACGCACCTTACCGGTAGCGCCCGAAATGAGGAGGCGGGTGACCGCCAGAAGGGAATAGGGGCAAAGGCAGTGGAACTGATCGCCTTCTATATATTCGCGGCCATTGTGACCGTGTCGGCCTTGGCTGTGATCATGGCCAAGAACCCGGTGCATTCGGTGCTCTGGCTGATCCTGACATTCTTTACGGCCGCCGGGCTGTTCGTCCTGATCGGGGCGGAATTCCTGGCGATGCTTCTGGTCGTCGTCTATGTCGGCGCGGTCGCGGTGCTGTTCCTGTTCGTGGTGATGATGCTGGATGTCGATTTCGTCGAGCTCAAACAAGGGACGCTGAGATACTGGCCTTTCGCCGTTTTGATCGGCCTTGCCTTCATTGCAGAGATTGCACTGGCGAGCTTCGCCCGCGGCGGGTCTTCCAATGCCAATTTTGATGCCTCTCCCGGCGCGGACACGAATGCCGAAGCGATCGGCCAGGTCATGTACACGGATTACTTCCTGCTGTTCCAGATGGCGGGTCTGGTGCTTCTGGTGGCGATGATTGGAGCGATTGTTCTGACCCTTCGCGAACGGCCGGGTATCAAACGCCAGAACATTGCACGGCAGACCTCGCGTCGCCGCGAAGACGCAACTGAAAAAGTTGCCGTTGAACCAGGCCGGGGGATTTAAGCATGGACCTGACCATCAATCACTTCCTGACCATTTCAGCGATCCTGTTCACGATCGGCGTTGTCGGTATTTTCGTGAACCGCAAGAATATCATTGTCATCCTGATGGCAATCGAGCTGATCCTGCTTTCAGTGAATATCAACCTGGTCGCCTTCTCGGTCTTCACCGGAACGATCTCGGGGCAGATCTTCGCCATGCTCGTGCTCACCGTGGCGGCCGCTGAAGCTGCCGTCGGCCTCGCCATTCTCGTCGTTTACTTCCGCAATCGCGGAGACATTTCGGTCGAGAGCGTCGACCTGATGAAGGGGTAGGGGAACAGCCATGTTATCTGACAACTTCATCACCTTTATTGTGCTCGGGCCTGGCCTCGCCGCATTGATTGCGGGCCTGTTCCAGCGCTTTATCGGCGACCGCGGCGCCATGGTCGTGACCACGGGTACGGTCGGCCTTGCCGGGATTTTCTCGCTGTATCAGCTGTTCGCTTATGCCGCCGGAACGGGTGGCCATGCCGAGCACGCGGCCTATGCCGCTGAGGCCGGCGCAGCCAGCGCGCATGTTGGTCAGCATATTATCAAGCTGATGACCTGGATTGATGTCGGTCAATTCCAGGCCGATTGGGCGATCCGTGTCGATACGATGTCGATCGTCATGATGGCGGTCATCACCAGCGTATCGGGCCTCGTCCACCTGTATAGCTGGGGCTATATGGAAGAAGACCCGCACAAGGCGCGTTTCTTCTCGTACCTCTCACTCTTCACTTTCACCATGCTGATGCTGGTGACGGCAGACAATTTCATCCAGCTCTTCTTCGGCTGGGAAGGCGTCGGCCTCGCCTCCTATCTGCTGATCGGGTTCTGGTACCAGAACAAGGCGCCGAATGATGCGGCGATCAAGGCCTTTGTCACAAACCGTGTAGGCGATTTCGGTCTGGCGCTTGGCATTATGGCAATCTTCCTTGTCTTCGGCTCAGTCGAGCTCGAGCCGGTCCTGACGGCGATCAAGGAGAATGCCGAACTCGTCCCTCTGGCAATGGCTGAAGCGGGCCCTGTCCGCGAGATCGTCGTTCCATTCCTGGCCTGGAACATTCCAGCGCTGGAGCTGATTGGCGTCCTGCTCTTCATCGGTGCGATGGGTAAGTCTGCGCAATTCTTCCTGCATGTTTGGTTGCCGGATGCGATGGAAGGTCCGACCCCCGTGTCGGCCCTGATCCACGCCGCGACCATGGTGACCGCGGGTGTCTATCTGGTCTGCCTGGTCTCTCCAATTTACGAATATGCACCGTTTGCGGCCTCCATGATTGCGCTGATCGGTGCGGTCACCGCGCTGTACGCTGCCACCGTCGGCATGGCGCAGAACGATATCAAGCGCGTGATCGCCTATTCGACCTGTTCGCAGCTCGGCTACATGTTCTTTGCCGCCGGCATCGGCGCGTATGAAGCGGCCATGTTCCACTTGTTTACGCACGCCTTCTTCAAGGCGCTGCTCTTCCTCGGCGCAGGCTCGGTTATTCACGGCGCGCACCATGAACAGGATATGCGCAAGATGGGTGGCTTTGCGCGCTACATGCCGCTGACCTATGGCGCCATGATGATCGGAACGATCGCAATTATCGGTCTCGGCCTGCCACATGTCTGGGGCTTCTCGGGCTTCTTCTCGAAAGACGCAATCATCGAGACGGCGTTCGCGGCAGGAACCAATGGCGTCGCGTTTGGACAACTGGCTTTCTGGTTCGGCATCGCCGCAGCGCTGCTGACCAGCTTCTATTCCTGGCGCCTGGTCTACATGACGTTCCACGGACCGCGAGCAGAAGCGGACGAACATCACGCCGAAGCGCATGCAGAAGACGATCACGGACATGACGCGCATGGTCACGACCACCATGGGGACCCGCACGAGTCGCCAATGGTCATGCTGATCCCGCTCGGCGTTCTGAGCGTTGGGGCGATCTTTGCCGGTTGGTATTTCTATGACGCCTTTGTCGGTCACGATTACAAGGCGTTCTGGGATGGCGCGATCTATACGGCCAAGGAGAACACGGTTCTCAAGGACAAGTATAATGTGCCGGAATGGGTCTTCTGGGCGCCGCTCATCGTCACGGTCACTGGCTTTGTCCTCGCCACGTTTACCTATCTGTTCAATCGCGGTGTCGGCGAACGGATCGCCAAGTCTGGCGGTCCGCTGCATGGCTTGTTCGCGAACAAGTGGTACTTTGACGAATTGTACAATGCGACGCTGGTCAAAGGCTCAGCCTGGCTCGGCAATACATTCTGGAAGGGCGACAAGAAAGTCGTCGATGGCATTGGGCCCGACGGTGTTGCCGCCGTGGTTCGCTGGAGCGCGAAGCGCCTGTCGGCCATGCATACCGGTTATCTCTATCATTATGCGTTCGTGATTATCGGGGCCGCCCTGGTCTTCGGCGCAGTACTGTTCTGGCGCAGCGGAGGCGCGGGCTAATGGATTTCCCAATTCTCTCTGCGGTGACGTTCCTGCCGCTGGCAGGTGCGATCCTGATCCTGCTGATCAAGGCGCTGACCGGTGCTCAGATCAAGGCAGACGGAACCGAAGATGACCGCGTCATGTATGCCGGTCTGCTCTTCTCGGTTGCGACCTTCATCGTCTCGATCGTTATGTTCCTGAGCTTCGACATGAGCGCCAAAGGCTATCAGCTGGTCGAGGAAGTCGATTGGTTCCAGGGTATTCAGTACAAAATGGGCATCGATGGCATGTCTTTGCTGCTCATCCTGCTGACAACGCTGCTGACGCCGATCGCTCTGATCGCCAGTATCGGATCGATCAAGAAGCGCCTGACCGAGTATATTGTCTCCTTCCTGGTGCTTGAGACCTTCATGATCGGCGTGTTCAGCGCGCTCGATCTGATCCTGTTTTATGTCTTCTTTGAAGCTGGCCTAATCCCGATGTTCATCATCATCGGCGTCTGGGGTGGGGTGGACCGCATCTATGCGAGCTTCAAATTCTTCCTTTATACGTTGCTCGGCTCGCTCTTCATGCTGGCTGCAGTGGTCTATATGTACCTGACGGCAGGCACATCGGACGTTGCGCAGCTGGAGCAATACGCCTTCGATCCCGGGGCGCAGACCTGGCTCTGGCTGGCCTTCTTTGCCTCCTTTGCCGTGAAGCTGCCCATGTGGCCGGTCCACACCTGGCTTCCGGATGCACACGTGCAGGCACCGACCGCGGGGTCTGTTATTCTGGCGGCGGTGCTGCTGAAGATGGGCGGCTATGGCTTCCTGCGATTCAGTCTGCCCATGTTCCCGGACGCGAGTGTGCTGTTCCAGCCTTTCGTGTTCGTGCTGTCGGTCGTGGCGATCGTCTACGCATCTCTGGTCGCCTGGCGTCAAACCGACATGAAGAAGCTTATCGCCTACTCGTCCGTGGCGCATATGGGCTTTGTCACGCTCGGCATTTTCTCCTTCACCGAAGTTGGTGTGCAGGGGGCCGTGTTCCAGATGTTGTCGCACGGCCTGATCTCCGGCGCGCTCTTCCTGATTGTCGGCGTCGTCTATGACCGCATGCACACCAGAGACATCGCAGCCTATGGCGGCCTGGTGCACCGCATGCCTGTCTATGCGACCCTGTTCATGCTGTTCACCATGGCCAATGTCGGCCTGCCCGGCACCAGTGGCTTTGTCGGCGAGATCCTGACCATGGTCGGCGCTTTCCAGGCCAATACCTGGGCCGCGGCCGGTGCTGCGCTCGGCGTCATTTTCTCAGCCGTTTATATGCTGACGCTCTATCGCCGCACGGTGTTTGGCGAGATCACCAATCCCGAGCTGGAGAACATTCAGGACGTCAATGTCAAAGAGCTGATCTGCCTGATCCCCCTGGCAATTGGTACGATCCTGCTCGGCATTTTGCCCAATCTGATTTTCGACATCACGCGTGAGTCATCGCTCCACGCCCTCGCCCAAGTGGCTGGAGGATAAGTCTCATGTTTGATCTTGAAACCATTCTGACCGCGATTGCCCCGGAAGTATTGCTGGCGGCGGCTGGCCTGCTCGGCGTGACCATCGGGGCGTTTCTCGGTGATCGGTTCAACAGCCTCTCCTTCAAGTTCGGCGCCATCGTCCTGTTCGCCGCAGCAGGCCTGTCAGGTTATTATTGGGACGGTGGCCGGGCGTTTGACGGCCTGGTCGAGACGTCCAGCTATGCCAATTTCGCCAAAGTGGTGAGTTTCGTGTCTGGCGGTATCGCGCTGCTCATGGCGGAGGGATTCCTGCGCCGCCACGAGACATTGCGTTATGAGTATTCACTCCTGGTCATATTCGCCGCGCTCGGTATGGGGATCATCCTCTCCTCGGCGAACTTCATGACGCTCTATCTCGGCGTCGAGACGCTGAGCCTGTCGTCTTACGTGCTGGCCTCGTTCCACCGTGACAGCCCGCGCTCTGCAGAGGCGGGCCTGAAATATTTCGTCCTCGGCGCACTCGCTTCAGGCTTGCTGCTTTACGGCATGTCGCTGGTTTACGGGTTCTCGGGCAGCACCAGCTATGAAATCGTCGCAGAGGCAGATCCGAGCATGGGCTTGTTGTTCGGCATGGTGTTGATGATTACCGGGCTCGCCTTCAAGGTCTCCGCTGCGCCAATGCACGTCTGGACCCCGGATGTCTATGAGGGCTCGCCGAGCCCGGTTGTCGCCTTCTTCGCGACGGCGCCAAAGATGGCCAGCATGGTGGTCTTTGCGATCATCATGTTCACCGCATTCCCGCAAGCTGTTGCATTCGAGAACTGGCAGATCATCGTCGCCATTATCGCTGCGGCCTCGATGATTGTCGGTGCGTTCGGCGCTCTGCCGCAGACCAATCTCAAGCGTCTACTCGGCTATTCCTCAATCGCCAACATGGGCTACGCCCTGGTCGCGGTGGCTGCAGGCGTTCAGTATGGCGCGGGTTCACTGCTGATCTTCATGACCGCCTATGTCATCGCTTCTCTGGGCTTGTTCGGTGGCGTCCTGTCCATGCGCCGGGAAGGCGGCATGGTCGAGGATATCAACGAGCTGGCGGGACTTATCCGCCGCCAGCCAGGCCTCGCCAGCGCTTTGACCCTGTTGCTGATCTCGGTTTCCGGTTTCCCGCTGGCCTTCGGTTTTCTCGGAAAGCTGGCCGTTCTGGAGGCCGGTATTGATGCCGGTCTGTTGCCGCTGGTCATCATCCTGGTCCTGAGCTCGGTGATTGCGATGTACTATTACCTGCGCATCGTGAAGATCATGTGGTTTGACGATCAGGCTGAAGATTTCGAGCCGGTTGATGGCTGGGTGACGATGACGGTCTATGTCGCGGCTCTGGTCAGTATTGCGCTGCTCATCTTCGTGGCGCCATTCAGTGATCTCGCCGCGTCGGTAGCCGCAGGCCTGATCTCGTGATCCAGAACGCGCCAGTTTACTGGTACGATGAAATAGACAGCACCAGCGAAGAAGCGAAACGTCGTGCGCGATCCGGTGAGACGTCGCCGGTCTGGATTGCTGCGAGGCAGCAGACCGCAGGGCGGGGGCGGCTCGGTCGGACCTGGAAATCCCCGACGGGCAACTTGTTTGTCACCGTCCTGTTCCCGGAACCGGGCGGACTGGCCCATGCCAGCCGCATTCCGTTCGCCGCGGCCCTCGCTGTGCACGATGCTTGCTGTCGCGCCGCGCCGAACCTGAACGCAAAGCTGAAATGGCCGAACGATGTGCGTGTCGATGGCGCCAAGATTTGCGGCATCCTGACGGAGTCTGGTGAGACAAATGGGGTGGTGTGGATCGCGCTTGGCATGGGCGTGAATGTACAGCATGCCCCGGAGGTCGCTGAGCAGAAGGCCACTTCGCTCGTCGAGCAAGGCGCGCCGCCTGCGCTGGCGGCGGATCATGTCCTGGAGGATTTGCGAGAGTGCCTCGAACGCCGGGTTGAACAGGCCAGGAATGGCTTTGATCAATTACTCGAAGACTGGCTCCGCCGTGCGGAAGGGCTGGGACAGGAGATCGAGGCCGGGCCGCCGGATCGGCGCATCCGCGGCGTGTTTGAAGGGCTCGCCGAAGATGGCGGCCTGAACTTGCGTTTGCCCGATGGCACGAGACAGACCATAAGGGCCGGAGACGTTGAATTGGTGAGGCAAGTAGACTGATGCTTTTGGTCATTGATGTCGGCAATACGAATACGGTTTTCGCGCTGCATGATGGCGACAAATGGCGCGCGAGCTGGCGCAGCTCAACCGATGCCACGCGCACGGCGGATGATCATGCCGTCTGGCTTGGCACCCTGATGCGGCTGGACGGGATGCAGCTTGAGCAGATTGATGGCTGTATCATCTCGACTGTGGTGCCGCAGGCCAAGTTCAATTTCCGCAACCTGTCGCGTCGCTATTTTGATGCTGAGCCGATGTTTGTCGGCGATCCGGAAGTAAAACTCGGTGTGCCAATCCGCATCCGGCGGCCAGAACAGGTCGGCGCGGACCGTCTGGTTGCCGCAATCGGGGCCCACCAACTCTACCAGGGCGCCAAGATCGTGATCGATAGCGGCACCGCGACGACATTTGATGTGGTCGGGCCGGATGGCGGCTTTGAGGGCGGCATCATTTCGCCCGGGATCAACCTCTCCATGCGCGCTCTGCACGATGCGGCGGCGCAACTGCCGCGAATTGCGATCCAGAAGCCGCCACAAGTGATCGGTCAGGACACGGTTTCGGCCATGCAGTCGGGCGTATTCTGGGGCTATGTCGATCTGATCGATGGCCTGGTGCGTAGAGTGAAGGCTGAATACAGCGCGCCACTGACCGTGATTGCGACCGGCGGGGTCGCGTCTCTTTTTGAGGGCGCAAGCGAGACCATTGATGAATTTGATCAGAGTTTGATGGAGGTTGGCCTGCTCGAGGTCTATCGCCGGAACAAGAAAGACTAATCGGGGCTGATGACAAAAACCAAAGACGCAGAACTCGTCTTCCTGCCACTCGGCGGATGCGGCGAGATCGGCATGAATCTCAACGCA
>Ga0207422_1003548_pt1 | contig 15265 bp, 18 predicted proteins | sample MarCyaLeptolynsp_FD_187757 | JGI IMG/M metagenome (GOLD analysis project Ga0207422, IMG submission 187757) | Marine cyanobacterial communities from Panama - species 1 Leptolyngbya sp. (SPAdes) | ecosystem: Environmental > Aquatic > Marine > Unclassified | place: Panama: Panama City | collected...
TAACTGCTTACTGTTCTGTTCCGCGATGTAAGTACCATGCTCTTTGAGTGCCATTAAATTCTCCATTGAAGCATCATCCATCTCAGCATTAACATCATTAGGCAAAGAAGTATTGATTCTGAGGTATTGTTCGTTCGCACCAATGGCATCGTAGATTTGTCTCAATTGATAATCTACCGTTTCAGATACTCCCGACATCATAATATCGATCAAGGGTTTAATCCATTCCACCATACCCCAATCTTTAGCTTGTTTATACGCATAATACTTCTTAGAGAAACCAGTTCCCAAGGAGAGTATAGCCATATTTTTTGCAGTTGGTCTTCTTTCGAAATTTCTAGCCTCAGAATATGCACAAAGTGCTGGATTGTTGACAAATACCCCTCCATCAATTAGTGGATAATTTACATTGGTCATGGATTTAACCTTTGCACATTCGAAATATGTTGGAGCAGCGGATGTTGCTCTAGCAACATCTCTTACGTAAAAATCTTGAGACGCTTTGTTGGCATCATGTTGGGTAAAAAAGTGCGCTTTCCTTCTCTTGATATCATAAGATGTTACCAAACATGGTTTCAAAAGTTCACTTAATTTGACATCTCCAAAATAGTCTTTTAAAGTCTCTTCTATGCCATCAGCTGGATACTTTTCATCCAATACACCTCCGCCTGTCTTTAATTTATGGAAGAACGGAATTTCAAATATTTCATCTCCATGTTCCATATACAAATCCACAACTTCATCTGCATTGAATTTTGGCCGATTTCCATCTTTTTCTGGAATAAGGTATGCACAGGTTAAAATTCCACCAGTACTCGTTCCTGCTATTAAATCAAAGTGATCTGAAATACTGGCATCTGGGTTTTTGCTCAGTTCTTTTAATCTTTTTTCCAATTGAGCTACGATTTGACCAGGAATCACTCCTCGAATCCCACCCCCATCGATGGATAATATTCTTGTATAATTTGCCATGAATTAGATTTTGTCATTCAAAGCTAACAACTGCTTAAATAGATAAATAGAGTATAAATACCTGTTTTATCTTACAGTAAATCCCACATTAAAGGAAAAAGTAAATAGGCAAAAAGTGTAATTATGAAGATGGATATCAGATTTAATCCGAATCCATTTCTCATCATATCATCCATTTTTAATCTTCCCGAACCAAATACCAAAGCGTTGGGAGCTGTGGCGACGGGCAACATAAATGCACAGGAAGCAGCCAATGTTGCAGCGGTAAGTAAGACGTAAGGATGAATGTTTACTAGGGTAGACATGGCAGCAAGAATGGGCAACAAAATGGCTGTGGTAGCAATATTGGAGGTAATCTCTGTCAAAAAATTAACTGCTGCAACCACCAAAACCAAAATCAAAAGCATTGGAATACCTGCTAATGCTTTCAACTGACTTCCTATCCATGCAGCTAAACCGCTTTGCTCAAATCCCATGGCCAAAGCAATCCCACCTCCAAATAACAATAAGATACCCCAAGGCAATTGTACAGCATCTTTCCAGTCCATCAATTTTTCGCCCTTTTTGCTAGGAATGACAAACAGAACAACAGCCGCTATTAAAGCAATGATGGAATCATCAATAGCTGGAATCCAGGATTTTAAGACAAATGATCTACTAATCCAAGCCAATGCAGTGCATATAAAAACAGTCAATACCAGTTTTTCTTCACGACTCATTTTGCCTAATCTGGTCAATTGATTTCCAATACTATCTGGGCCTTCTTCCAATTTTATACAATTCAATTTAAAAGCAAATTTGGAAAGATACAACCAACATAGAATCAACAACAAAAGAGAAATCGGCAGTCCAATCTTCATCCATTGCAAGAAGGTAATTTCCGTTTGATACAATTCTTGTACAATACCAGCAAAAATGAGATTGGGAGGAGTTCCGATTAAGGTTGCCATTCCTCCAATAGAAGCACTATAGGCAATACCTAGCATCAAGGCCTTGCCAAATTTCTTACCCAAAGCAGCATCATTTCCTGTACTGAATTGCAACAAGATTGCTGTTGCAATTGGCAACATCATTACGGTAGTGGCTGTATTGGAAATCCACATGGAAAGTAATGCCGTACTCAACATAAATCCCAATAAAATGCGATCTAAACTTCTGCCCACCAGATGAATAATATTCAAAGCAATGCGTTGGTGTAGTTTCCACTTTTCAATTGCAATTGCAAGGGTGAATCCTCCTATAAATAAAAAGATGAATTTATGTCCATAAGCAGATCCAGTTTCCTTCAATTCCATGGCTCCTGTCAATGGAAATAGTATTAATGGCATTAGAGAAGTAACTTCTATGGGCAATGCTTCTGTAACCCACCAAATAGCGATCCAGAGGGTAGACGCCAAAACCGCATTTCCATTATCCCCCAATTCATCAGAATGGAAGAATAATCGAATTAAACAAAATGCGATAGGTCCTAAAAAAAGTCCTATTTGTTTTTTGCGCATGAATTGTAATTGAATTGGTAAGGATTGGGCTTAGCGCATGATGCGCGGCATATTTTCTTTGATCTCCTTTTTCTTGCGTTTAAGCGCATCCTCATAGGTTTTATCCATATAAAAAACCCGCTTCTCCGCTTGGTATTTAATTAGGGTAACTGGAATATCCGACAGCTCATCGTATGCAGTGATCTTCTCTTTTTTCAATACGACATCAAAGCCAAAATCTGGCACTTTGAATTTAAGGTGTTTGGTATTTTTGGTATTGATCCAGATGGTTTTGGTGCGCAAATTTTCCATGGAAATTTCCATCATGTATTGCTTTTCCGCTTCTAGCTCGAAAGAAAACTTTCCACCACCCTTGGTATTGGTTTCCACCACCAAATCTCCTCCATCATACACCTCTATCAATGCGCCTTTGAGTGGTTCACCATAAGCATGCACATTGCCTTTAAAGGTAAAGAGTTGCTGTGCACTTACACCAAAAGAAATTAAAATGCTGAATATTAATATTATAGTTCTCACTTCTATTCCTTACAATAAGAATCGATAAGATTCTTTGCATCTAAATTATATCGAATATAATTTAAATATTTACAAGCCTCTTCAATTCTTTCTAATTTTATACTACAAATGGCAAAGTTATAGACCGCATCAAAATCTTGACCATCCATTAAAATTGCCCTTTTAAAGTTTTTAGCAGCTTCCGCTAATTCTCCTTTTTCAAAAAGTGTAACTCCACTATTGTAATAATCATCAACCGTTTTACATCCATCTTCTAATCTGAACGGCACGATAATCCTAACTATTGACTTAATAGACTTACCGTCTTTTTTTGCAGCTTGCCAATGGCCATTGGTTTTTCTAACTGCCTTAATTGCTGCCTGAGTTAAAATTGGAAATGATTCATATTTATTTTCTATTGAAGTAATTTGCCCCAGTGAATCCAAAGAAACATTCAAATAAACTTTACCGGATATACAATTATTCATCGCTGAATCTGGGTACATGGCTACTTCTGCAATGAATTCATTATAATCTCCATTGTGTGATGTAAATCCTACTCCTTTATTCATTGTATCCACCTCAAAGAACTCAACACTATCTATGGGCAGAGGGACTTCAGCACGTTTCATGCCAGACAATCTATACCTAATAGGAATATTATATTGAACTTTTACGGCTTTCCCCCTTTGTGTTCCAGGTATCATTTTAGGCAGTGTTTTCACCGTTCGTATTGCATCCAATTGAAGGTATTTATTGTCAATACTACTCTTAAGAATTCTGACATCACTTAATTCACCAATACTATCTATGACAAAGGAAACATAAATTGTTGCTTCCATATTTCGTTTAGGGTCTTTAAGCTCCATCGGAATCCTAGCATTATTCATAATATGCTTGAATAATGCATTTTGGGTGCATTGATCTTTATCTTTATTCGATCCCTTAGTCTCGCAACCAGGAAAAACTGGCATGGTTTCTACAATTGTAAAAATTTCACTTTCCTGAGCATTCATATTGATCAATATCAATCCAATAATTAGGGTTAAGCTGCTTTTTTTGAAATTTATCATAATTGACAGTGAAGGATAAAAATAATATTTCCATCGTTTAACTATACATTTAGCCATTTCCCATTTCCGCTTATCCTTTTTTTTTCTCCTTTTCTTTAATCAGACTTAACTTAAAGCCGAATAATCTTTATGCTATGATCAATAAATTGAGACAAACTCCCAGCGCTAAATATTGGGATTATTTTATCCTTGCTGCTCGATTCCTGATTGGTTGGACCTTTTTAAGGTATGGAATCTCCAAACTCACCGAAGGGCAATTCGGATTAACGGAAGCAGAAATGCTAACCCCACTTGCTGAACTAAGTCCTTTCCGCATCTCTTGGTATTTGTTCGATTTTCAACCCTTTAAAGCCTTTATTGGAGTTTCCCAAGTCATTTCCGGATTATTGCTAATCTGGAACCGAACGGCCATTTTAGGAGCCTTTTTCTTTCTACCTATCGTTGCAACCATTTTGATTATCGACATCACCTTTATGCCTCCGGGATTTGTCTATGCATTCAGTTGGCGTTTGTCTTATTATATCCTTCTCGACTTACTTATCCTCTGGCACTATAGAGACCGAATGCGTACCATTTGGAAAGCTGCCTGGGATGGAATTAACACCAAATTCAAATATCCAATCTGGGTATATCTGACTTTGCCTTTTGCAGCAATCTTTTTGGAAATATTTTCCCTGAAAACCATCTACCGATTTATAACGAGTCCAATAGAAACAATCAAAGATTTTGGAGTCCTTTTTCAGATGTTAAAGGATTTAATTGGGCAGTTTTTTGTTTGATAACTTTACCAAAGATGCATTTATCGAAACGACAAATAAAATTATTGGTATGGCTAGCTATTCCTTGCCTATTTGCTTTTTGGTCTATTGACGCCTTGTTTGATTATTACGCTGCAAATCAAAGCATCTCTTATGCTGATCATTTGATGCATTTCACTTCAGCAAAACTTCTAAAACTTAGCTTCTCCTTTCTAATCTTTTATATGTTGCCCTTGTTTTTCTTAAATAAGTGGAAAGATTAATTGAATAATTGCTACTCCAAGAAGCAGCAATTTGTTTCTAATAAATAAAGCATTTTGTAAAACAGTTTTCATTTCCATCCCATTAGAAGCACTAAGTTTATTGCTTTAATTTTTTAGGATTATTTTATGAAGACCACATGTTCAATGCTTGTTTTTATATTACTCTTTAGCATGACAAGCACAAAAGCGCAAATTAATAAACCAAGCCTGAGTCCAAGAATTGTCAAAGAACAAATGGTTGGTTTTGCCAAGCTGAAATTGGATTATGGACAAGCTAACAGACAAGGAAGACAGATCTTTGGAGGATTGATACCCTATGATAAAATATGGAGAACTGGTGCAAATTCTTCTACCAAAATAACGTTTGATAAAGCACTTCAATTTGCTGGAAATAATGTAGAAGCGGGTACTTATGCCCTATATACCATTCCCAATCCTGAAAAATGGACCATCATACTTTCCAATAACAGCAAACTTTGGGGATCTGCAGGGTATAAAGAAGAAGATGATTATATCCGATTTGAAATTCCAAAAGTGGAATTGAAAGATACCTTGGAGACTTTCACCATTTATTTGGAAAACTTCCATTACAATGGGGCGGACATGCTTATTGCTTGGGAAAATACAAAGATCAAGATACCATTAAGTATGGATGCTGATCGAGAAATATTCGAAGAGATTGAAAATAAGATCATAAATAACAAGGGTGAAATTAATGCACAAACATATTTTGATGCTGCCCAGTTTTATTACCACAAGAATAAAGATCTGGACAAAGCTGTTCTTTGGTTTGACAAGGCCATCGAATTAAGACCAGGTGCTTTTTGGTATACCTATTATAGAGCCGAACTTGCATACCAGTTGCAGGACAATAAAACTGCGAAACGCCTATCGGAAAAATGCCTAAAAGCGGCCAATGCTTCCATAAGTGATTATGGTTATATTGGAAAGTGCAATTTATTGCTTCAAAAAATTGCCAAGAATTAATATGAATTATCTTCAAACTCCAATATCATAGCTATGCAACAGACGTTAAAGATCGGGATGGCTCAAATTTCACCGGTATGGTTGGATAAAGAAGGGACGCTTGAAAAGGTATGTTCCTACATTAAAAAAGCAGGCGATGAAAAATGCGAATTACTTGTATTTGGCGAAGGCCTTTTACCAGGATATCCTTTTTGGTTGTCCTTAAGCAATGGAGCGGAATTTAATTCAAAAATCCATAAGGAGATCCATGCGCATTACATCAAGAACTCCATCCAAATAGAAGCAGGTAACCTTGAGGAAGTATGTGTTTTGGCCAAGGAAAATGGGCTTGCTATTTATTTGGGCATCATAGAGAGGGCTAAAAACAGAGGCGGACACAGCCTCTATTGTTCATTGGTGTATATCAATGCAGCGGGTGAGATCCAATCTGTGCATCGCAAATTACAACCTACCTATGAAGAACGCTTGACTTGGTCTCCCGGAGATGGGAACGGATTGCGGGTTCACCAATTAAAAAGCTTTACAGTTGGTGGTTTAAACTGTTGGGAAAATTGGATGCCGCTTCCTCGAACTGCACTCTATGGCATGGTAGAGAATTTGCACATTGCAGTTTGGCCAGGTTCAGACCACAATACTTTTGACATCACTAAATTTATCGCCAAAGAGTCCCGATCCTTTGTGGTTTCCGTTTCTGGATTAATGCAAATCGAGGACTTCCCAAAAGATACCCCACATTTCGATAAGATAATTGAAAATGCTCCAAAGGTATTGGCCAATGGTGGTTCCTGCATCTCAGGTCCGGATGGAGAGTGGATAGTAGAACCCATCCTAAATAAAGAGGGGCTTTTTATGGCTACAATCGATTACCAAAAGGTATTGGAAGAAAGACACAATTTTGACCCTGTAGGTCATTATTCCCGACCGGATGTAACCAAATTGACCGTGGATCGAAGTAGGCAATCCATCTTGGATATCATTGATTAATTAATATTAATCCTACAATTCTTTAAGTTTATTATTTTTGTACTGTTTTTAATATAATAGTACATTTTGTGTGATTATACCTTTAGCATAGCAAATCAATCTGACAGCAGATTGTTATCCACACTTTTCAAAACCGTCTATATTGAAACATACGGAATAGAAGGAGTTACAGATGAGTTTGTCGAATTTATAGAGAAGCAGTTTTCGATAAAACAAATAGAAGAATATATTGTCAAGGATAACTGTAATTTATGGGTTGCTAAGTATAAAAATAATCCTGTAGGTGTTATTCAGACTGAGAATATTAAGGAATGTCCAATTGGAAACTTTTCATCGCCAGAAATCAATAAACTTTATGTTTTAAGAAATTTTTATGGACAAGGGATTGGTCAGAGACTTTTGAAAAAAGCTGAAACTGCAATAAGAAATATTGGAAATGATAAAATATGGCTTTGGGTCTTAGAATCCAATGAAAGGGCGGTAAACTTTTATTCTAAACAAGGATATAGAGATATTGGTACGGCATATTTTCAAATGTCGAAGAATCGATACCAAAATCTAGTAATGCTAAAAAATTTATGATAGACCTTAACGCACTTACTGTAAAGCAAAGAAATCGATACGAAAGAATCTTGCAAACCGCGGAAGAAATGATGTATCAGCAAGGTTTTTATAAATTGTCACTTGAACAGCTCACAAAAGAAATTTCCGTTAGCAGAAGTACTATTTATGAATGTTTTGGATCCAAGGAGGGTATGGTAGAAGCAATAGTCAACCGAATATCTGATCGTTTGGATAATTCACTAGAGGAAGCAGTTAAAAATGGGCAATTAAATTGTAGGGATAAGTTTATCCAACTTGCTCATGCCCAAAGTAAAAATCTCAACGCAAACTGCTACAGATTATTTAATGATTTGAAAATACATATGCCAGTAATCTATAAACAATTTGAAGAAAGAAGGAGGAATCGAGAAAGAAATGGTTATAAAATGCTAATCGAACAAGGCTTAATGGAAGGGATATTTGACAAAGACCTAAATGAGGACTTTCTAGTTCAACTCTATTTAAAAATGGGGCAATTGACTGCGGACACAAATATTCTTGAGAATATCAGTATGAATAAACAAGAAACTATGGAAGCAATTATTAAAGTTTTTTTAAATGGAACCAGAAATTTTAATTCAGCTTCATAAGCAGAAGTACAAGCACTTAAGATGAAACAATATGAAAACTTATGTAATTATTGAATGGTATTATCCAAATAAGGTCAAGGAGCTCTACGCTCGATTTGGGGAACATGGCAGAAATTTACCGAAGGGAGTAAAATATATTAACAGTTGGATTGATGAGGATGTAACAACATGTTATCAAATTATGGAAAGTGAATCTATTGAAAAATTAAACGAATGGATCGAATTCTGGGAAGATCTTGCAGACTTCCAAATAATACCTGTAATTAATTCAATTAAGGCAAAAGAAAAAGTATTGTCCAATTAGTAATTCAAATTATTGCATGAATTGCTTAATCATACAAATACATTACTTTGGAAATGCTTTACAAATTCATTCAAGTAATCTACATTCTTGTCTTTCAAGGAAAGCATTGCCCAATTGCGGTAAATGCCTTTAGGAGTAATCTTAATCGCAACTAGGTCATTTTTATTTGCATAAGATCGTAACAACCAATTAGAAATAGATGCCGCTCCCATACCCGCTCTAACCATCTCCAAAATTGCCTCTGTAAGTTGAAGTCTGGTTACTTTTTTCGGTCTAACTTCATTCGGAATCATCACTTTAGCTGCAATTGAATTATTCTCAAATTTCTCATCATACATGATGTAATTGATTTCTGAGAAATCTTCTGCATTAATAATCTTCTTAGAACTCAAAGGATGAGACTTGCTTACAATCAATACTACTTCATCTTGAAATAACTTATGTTGTTTAAATTGATTCTCCTTTATAGGATCTATCATTATCGCAAGATCTATTTTACCTTCTTCCAAATACTTTGTTGGATTACTAGTAGCTCCTACCTTTATCTCAACTTCTATTCCAGGATATTGATGTTGAAAAGATCCTAACACCTCAGGCAACCAAGTATAACTGGTATTGCATTGAGTTGCGATTCGTATCGATCCTTTATTCCCATTAATTTCATTGGAAAGTAAGCTTTTGTAATTATCCATCTTGGGTAAAATCTCTTTCGCTGCGGAAAGCAGAATAATGCCTGCTTTGGTAAGTACCATCTTCTTGTTTATTCTGTGATACACATTAGACCCCAATTGCGTTTCTAAACTTTTTAAAAGATGGCTAGCTGCTGGTTGTGTTATATGCATGGCATCAGCGCACTTAGATAAATTGCCTAATTGATCAATATTATAAATCAATTGAAGATGTTTTAACTCAATATGCATAAATATTACTAATGATAGCGATCAAAATTATTCATTTTTTTTATGTTTTAAGTGTAAATAGTTTTGTCCTAAAAATAGATCATGAACAAATTGACCATATTATTTTCACTCCTTTTTATTGGAGGATCAAGCTTAAAAAGTCAAGAGTTAACACAACCGAGACTTAGTCCTTTATCATCTGTCAGTCATCGATTAGGCATCGTTGACATCAAAATAACCTACAGCAGTCCTCAAGTAAAGGGGCGAAAGATTTGGGGCAATAAAGTTCCTTATGACAAACCATGGCGAGCAGGAGCAGACAACAATACAATTTTTGAAACTTCCCATGATATTTCGATAAATGACAACCAACTAGCTGCAGGTAAATATGGTCTTCATATGATACCAACAGAAAAAGAATGGGTGTTAATCTTTTCAAAAAATTATACCTCTTGGGGAAGCTTTACTTATAGTGAATCCGAGGATCAATTAAGAATCAACATTAATCCACATGAAGTTGATTTTCAAGAGCACTTGAGCTTTCAGTTTGAAAAACGAGGATACGACTTTGTAGAGGTTTCTTTAGTATGGGAAAAGATTAAAGTTCCATTTACCATCAAAGCCAATGTTGATAGTTTGGTAATTGCTAACTTCAAAGAAGAACTGAGGTCTAAATCTCAATTCGATTGGGAAGCATGGCATCAAGCTGCCAGGTATTGTCTTTATAGAGAGCTCGAATTGGAGCAAGGATTAGAGTGGGTGAATCATTCTTTAAATGGGTTTTTTGCCTCCAAAGAAGTTTACGACAACTTGCGAACAAAGGCTGGTCTCCTAGAAAAATTAGACTCCACAACAGAAGCCAAACTGGTTCTTGACAAAGCACTTGCCCACCCTACTGCCACGGCTCTTGATTTGTATAGACATGGACATCAAGTATTATTCAACAAACAAGTCGAACAGGCATTAAATGTTTTCAAGAACTGTAAAGAAAGATACCCTACCCATTGGTTAAGCGATCATGGTTTAGCCAGGGCATATTCCGCTTTGGGTGAATATGATAAGGCAATACTTCATGAAGAATTTGCCTTGAAATCAGCACCAGAAAGAAGCAAACCATATCTAATAGAGAACATTAAAAAACTAAAAAAGAACGAAGACTTTAATTAACACATTATGACAGAAATAAAAACCATAACTATCGACCACAGTGGTCAGAAATACGCGCTAGAATATTTTAAAAGAAGCGGTAAAGGAGCTACTATACTATTCCTTCATGGCTTGGGTGGAGCCAAGGAAAATTTTGAATGGGCAACTAAACACCATGCACTTAATGATTACACTATAATTTCATTTGATAATCCAGGTACTGGAAATTCATCTTACCACAAGGAATCACTTTTAAATATTGATGATCTGACTGAGATTACAACTCAATTTATTGAAAAGATCATCGATGGCAAGTTTTTCCTGGCAGGAGCAAGCATGGGAGGGCTAACGCTTTTAAAATACCTAGAAAATAATCCCAACCCAAATATTCTTGGCTTGATAAACATTGAAGGAAATTTAATGATGGAAGACTGTATGTTTTCGAGTCAAGTTATTGACTATAAATACGATGAATTCGAAAGTGAAGGCTTTCATCAGTGTATAGCAGACATGAGAAAGAATCCAACATGCGGTTATCATACCATAGCAAATAATTTGGCTTTAAACACCAATATCGCTGCATATTTTGACTATAGCTTCCAGACGGTAGAGTATTCTAAAAGTGGAGATCTATATAAAGCATTTGTCGCTCTGGATTATCCCAAACTTTTTCTTCATGGTGATGCAAATAGTGGTCTAAGCTATATCCCAAGCTTGAAAAAAACCAATGTCAAAGTAGTAGAAATTTCCCATAGTGACCATTTTCTTTTTTATGACAACCCTGTTGAATTATACAATGTGATTGCAGAATTCACCAATCAAAATTTGTTGTAAGGATTTTAAATCCCATGCCTACATATCAAATAAAAAATAGCACCTTGGAAGATATTGATAAGATCTGTTGGCTATTTCGCGATGCAATTTCTTTTCAAAAAAGAAATGGTTATCCGGAATTTAAATGGGAAGACAGAGAAGGGTCAATCAGACATGTATTGAATAAAACGCATTATAAAGTTATAATGGAAAATGAAATTGTTGGTGTTTTTAATGTACAATTATCCGATTCTCCTGCTTGGAGGCATCATGACAAGGGAAATGCAATTTATTTACATGGAGTCTTAGTGGATAGGAGATTTAAAGGACAAAGAATATTTAAAAAAATGCTCGACTGGTCCATTGAATATGCTTTGGTATTGAAGAAGGATTATGTTCGTTTAGATACATGGGCAAATAATCCTACACTAGAAAGATATTATTATCAATTGGGTTTTGAAAAGTTTGAAGATTTCAAATACCCTTCAACAAAGAATATAACACTCAACTCTCGTGGTAATCAAGTGGTTCTGATGCAGTATCCATTAAAGGATCTAAAGAGTTGACAAAAACAGAATATTATGGAAGTGTTTTTCTATGGCTTATTCATGGATAAAGAGGAATTAATAAAAAGAGGAGTTTCTCCAACTAATCCAAGAATAGGTTTTCTAGATAATTACACCATCAAGATTGGCAATAAATCATCTTTAGTGAAAGCAAAAGGTGAAAAAGCCTATGGTGTAGTAATGAGTTTGAAAAAAGAGGAAGTAATTAAATTGTATAAAGACAAACATGTTTCGGATTATTTTCCTGAAGATGTAATTATAAATACGGAATCAGACAAACAACTTCAAGCATGTTGTTATTTCCTAGATCCAAAATACTTGATAGGGTCTAATGATAATTACACAAATGACCTTATCAGCTTAGCCATAAGGTTAAACCTGCCAGTGGATTATATCAAAATAATAATCGATCAGTTAAGCAATTAATAAAATGAATAAAAGGAGAACTATAATTCCAATGCTTATCATCCTTAGTATTATTTTAATCTCAATTCATGAAAGAAGGATCAATACAGAATCCATTCCAAAAGATTCCTCATCACAAATCAATGAAATACCATTGGGAAAGTTTTTTGGATCTGACTCTCTAATGGCTCATTTTTCTCTTTACGATAAAAAGACGGATAAATACCTAATATATAACAAAGAGGTTTTTGAAGAGAGATTTCCTCCAGCCTCAACTTTCAAAATTCTTAATTCTTTAATAGCATTTGAAACTGGTATTATACCTGACACCAATGAGACTTATAAGTGGGATGGCAAAAAGAGGGGATGGAAGGAGTGGGATAAGGACCACAATATAGCCTCAGCAATGCGAGTATCTGCGCTTTGGTTTTATCAAAGAATTGCAAGGAAGCTATATAAAAAGGATCCGAATGCTTACCAAAACTATATTCAAAAATCAGGTTTCGGAAACAGAAAGATTTCAGAGGATATTGACCTATTTTGGTTCGATGGCAGTTTGCTGATATCTCCAAAGGAGCAAATAGACTTTCTCCAAAAATTAGAATCTAATAATCTTCCATTCTCATCCAAAACTATAGAATCCACCAAGGAGATCATAGTGGTAAAATCTAGATCAAATTATACCTTAAGAGGAAAGACAGGAATTGCAAGAGTTAAAAGTCTACTAATAGGTTGGTATATTGGATATGTAGTAAAAGAAGATCAAGTTTATTTCTTCTGTACCAACATACAGAAACCTTCCGATCAAGTTTCTTCAATAGGAAAATTCAGATCTCAATATTTAAATACTACTTATGAGATTTTATCCAAATTGGAGGTGACAGATTAGTAATAACTAAAACACCAACAAATCTTGAGAAAACCAAAACTGGTAAGCAATTTTGAAAAACAAACGCTCCCAAAATCAAAGTGGAATCATCCTGCACATTTGGTTGTGGCATTATGGTATTGCCTCAATTACGATGCGGAGACTTGTTTAATAAGACTTCGAAAATACATTATCCTTTATAATGAGGCTGTAGGAACAGCGAATTCTTCTTTTAGTGGTTACCATGAAACACTTACTGTATTCTGGATTTGGAGAACCAAGGAGTTTCTTAAAGTCATTCAAGAGGAGACGTTTCTAGAGTTGTGTAAAATCTATCTAAGATCAACATATGGATCAAAAGATGCCCCACTTAAATATTATTCTGAAAAATTATTGTTTTCTAAAGAAGCCAGGCTCAAATATGTACCACCAGACCTAATAAAATTGGATATTGAACCAAATTGACATCTTTTTGAGCCGAATCCCAAAATTTTTTATAAGGCGCTTATTGACATTTGTTGCATAAAACCATAAAAAGCGATCCGATGTCAAACAATGAAGTAAAAAAGCCAATTGCCTTAAGGGTGATTTTTATCTTGAATGCCTTAATGATGATTTTACCCTTTGTATTTTATGGGGTATTTACCAGCCAAAACATCACCGTTGGTGATCTCAAACCCATCTGGATGGTCTATACTGGTATCGCATACATTATCAGTTTTATCTTTTTGGTTTACTGTCTATTAAATCGCATCCAATTGGGAGCAAGAATCATTTTTGTACTCAATATTATTATCGCAATTCCCGTAGGTGCTTACATTGGCATATTGGTAGCTATAATCTCTTTAAGTCTTTCCTTTTTCAATAAAAAGGTGTTGGGGTATTTTGAAGGTTAAAGTTAAAATTTACTATCCTTTTTTTATTTACAAAATCATGCACTGATTGCGATCTGTAAATAAATAACCATTTTATAAAGTGTTGATAAGTAATAGCCGTTATCGTTAGTTAACCAAATCTACTAATCAAAGGTTATAAGCAACGATCCAAAGCTCAAAATGCTGTTTAAGAATTAAATCAGCAATATTTTAGCGGTCCAATTCAGTAATGATTCCTTCATTCACAGCAAACATAAATGATGTGGAAGCATTTTTAAAATGAATTTTCCTGTTAAACTTAATCTTGGTAAGCTTCTTATATAAATAGCCAAATATTATTCTGGCTGACTTTGTAGAAATTGCAACATTTAAAGCGTTTATTTCAATTTCATCCTCAATATCGAGGTTCGATTGAATTTCCTTTAATATTGACTTACTAGTGTCATCAGTTGAGATAATATTGCCATATTTAGATAAAATAATCTCCATATTTAATTAACGTTTACTAAGTCTAATTTATTGTCTTTGTTTAAATTACGAAAAAAATTATCAATTTCAGTGTGATCAACTACTTTTAGTTTTAAATAAAAAATACAACCCCTCCAAATAGGTGATCTTACAACTAAATTGCCCTTGTTTGTGCTAAGATATAACAAATCATCCGATATTACCCTAAGTGTTCCATCTAAATATTCAGAAATTTTATCAACAAACCATAATCCTGTTCCACAGTGATTTGCATCTTTTTTAGATGAAACACCTCTCTGAAATGCATTTCTCATTACCTTATGTTTATTCTTATTTTCAGGATCAAGACTCTTTAAAATACCTCTGGAATTATCAACACATACTATTTCAATTTGTTTTTTATTCCCCTCTGCCATAAGAATAGAGTTTTCATCTTCTAATGCATGATAATAAAAGTTAGAAGCTATTTCGCACAAACATGTTTTGAAGTATGGCACCAATTCTGGACATATATCTTGATAGTAGTTTGAAATAAATTGAGTGTATTTGTTTTCAAGCTCTTGTTTGTTCTTAAAGCTTTCTCTATTAATTGCATGTGGTGCGATAAAAAAATCCTCCTTTTCTATTGGCTTTAAATTTTTGTAAAGCGATTTTACTTCTTTTCGACTAATGAGTCTCTTCATTAGTTTTTCAATTC
>Ga0207422_1003549_pt1 | contig 15252 bp, 14 predicted proteins | sample MarCyaLeptolynsp_FD_187757 | JGI IMG/M metagenome (GOLD analysis project Ga0207422, IMG submission 187757) | Marine cyanobacterial communities from Panama - species 1 Leptolyngbya sp. (SPAdes) | ecosystem: Environmental > Aquatic > Marine > Unclassified | place: Panama: Panama City | collected...
GGGGCGAGGCTCGCAACGGGCGCAGTCTGCTGGGCTATATCCGCACCAATTGGAGCAAGGATGAATTCGCGTTTGGTGGCTATTCCTATGTCGCAAAAGGTGCGACCAGGCGTGACACAAGGGCGCTACGTCGCCCGGTTGCGGATCGGCTTTTCTTCGCTGGCGAAGCCACCAATCCCGTTCACAACAGCACGGTTCACGCTGCCTATCAGTCAGGGCTGCTTGCGGCTGACACGATCGAAGCGACTGATCGTCAGCGCATTGCTATCATCGGGGCAGGCATGGCCGGATTGGCCGCTGCGCACCAATTGGCGGACGCAGGCAAGGATGTAACAATCTTCGAAGCGCGTGGTCGCATTGGCGGTCGGCTATGGACCAGCGACGAATTGGGACCGCCGCTCGATCTTGGAGCCAGCTGGATCCACAGTCCAATTGGCAATCCGCTGACCGAGCTAGCCGATGACCTTGGTCTGGCACGAGTCGAAACCGATGACAGCACCGCCTATCGCGGCGGCGATGGCAGGCTGATGGAATATGGCGAAGTGCCCGGCTGGCTCGAAGATGAAGTCGAGACGCAAGTCTCTGCGGGCGCAGATGCTGAGCAGATCAATGAATGGGCCTATTGGCGTGGTGACGGGTTTGACGGCACGGATGTGATCTTCCCGCAAGGGTACTCGCCAATTCTCAGAGCCGTCCGAGGTGATTTCGCGGTCAATCTGTCGAGTGTGGTTACAGCCTGCAAGTGGTCCGATGCTGGTGTTGAACTGACCATCCGAGGCGCGGCCGCCGACCGCTATGATGCGGTGCTCGTGACTGTTCCACTGGGTGTCCTCAAGCGCGGAGCCATTCAATTCGAACCAGCACTCCCCGAACGCAAGCAGCGCGCCATTGAACGCTTGGGGATGGGTGTGCTCGACAAGGTCTATCTCAAGTTCGACCGCGCTTTTTGGGACGAAGAGACCTGGATTGGCACGCCGGAAACCGGATTGCCGCAAGGCCAGTTCAACCAATGGTTAAACTTGCACAAGTTCTTGGGTGAACCGATCATCGTCGCTTTCAATGGTGCATCGCCGGCCTTCGCCTTGGCCGAGGACGACGATCAAACGGTAATCGGCAAGGCGCTTGCTGTGCTTGATCGCGCCTATCCAGGCTAGATAGACCGCAAACCCAACTGTGTCTGACCAATCATTTCAAGCGAGATTGAGGGCAAGGCCTTGACATATATTCGATGATTCCATAATTATCAAAATATCGAAACAAGGATAGATTGATGCAGTCAGATGACGTCATTCAAGCATTGTCGGCTTTAGCGCAGGACCATCGTCTCGCTGCCTTTCGGCTCTTGGTGCAAGCCGGGCCTGAAGGCATGCCAGCAGGAGCGCTCGCCGAGCAGCTTGACGTGCCGCCATCCTCGATGAGCTTTCACCTGGCGCAATTGACCAATGCCGGTCTCGCAACCCAACGCCGCGAAAGCCGATCGATCCTCTACTCGGCCAATTACGGCGCGATGACTCAATTGCTCGCCTATTTGACCGAGAATTGCTGCGCCAATTCGTCCTGTTCCGACACTCTCTCCACTCAAGATCACAATGAAAGCAAGGTGCTGTCATGAAACGCCTACACATGCATGTCGGTGTCGCCGACCTCGACAAATCAATCGGCTTCTATTCCGTCCTCTTCGGATCAGAACCGAGCGTAACCAAGCCAGACTACGCCAAGTGGATGCTGGAAGATCCGCGTGTCAATTTCGCGATCTCCCTTCGCGATGGCGCGACCAAGGGCGTTGAACATGTGGGCATTCAGGTCGAGGACAAGGCTGAGCTCGACGAGGTCTATGAGCGGCTGCAAAAGGCCGACCGTCCCGTGTTCGAAGAGGGCGAGACGACGTGTTGCTATGCCCAATCAGAGAAGAGCTGGATCGCTGATCCCGACGGTGTGGTCTGGGAAGCCTTCCTGACCGAGGGTGACAGTGTGACCTATGGCGGCAGTCCGGATCTGCAACAGGTAGCCAATGCGACATCCGCGTCGAGCGAGAAGCAGGCTCAGCCAGATTCTGCAAAACCCGCGCGATGCTGCTAGCCCGCGCGGAGACGTGGGACGGCAGGTCGAGCCTGCCGCTCTTCGGTCAATTCACTGATTAGTCGCCTGATGAGGTCGCTTCGACAGCGGCCTTGTCGGCGCGCTCAAGCTCACGCTTGGTCACCACAAATGCGTAGATCAGTCCGACCAGCAGCACGACTCCGCTGCCGCCTGCGACAAAGGCAGCCCCAAATAGGGTTGAAAGCAAGATCAAACCCACTGCTGCGGCGAGAATTCCGATCGTCGTTTTTGACATGGTTGGGCCCTCGGATTGGTTGCATGACGCGGCATACTCCGCGCATTCACCGAGAGGCTGAGGTCAAATCCCTAACAAATGAGTGCGAGACAGGGTCAATTCGCTGGAAACCATTCACCCTCAAACACAACGCCGCGGATCTCGATCTCCTGCAGATTGGCGGCGCCGGCAGCCCGCGGATCGCGATCGAGCACCACGAAATCGGCCCTTTTGCCGGTTGCGATGCTGCCAACCTGATCATCCATGCCGATCACTTGCGCGGCCTCGATGGTGATCGCGCGCAATGCCTTGTCGAGGCTGAGCCGTTCGTTCGGCGCTTTGACATTACCCTCAAGCGTAATGCGGTTGCTTGCGACCCAGGCGAGATAAAGCGGGTCGATCGGAGCCATGTTGAAATCGCTGTGCAACCCCAGCGGCACTTGCTTGCGTTCGAGCGAGCCCAATCTGTTCATCTGCGCGGCGCGATCCGGGCCCAGTCCGGTCCGGGCATAGGCATCGCCGAGAATGCGAATGTAGTTGGGCTGAGCGGACACTTTGAGGCCCAGTTCGGCGATCCTGCGATTTTGCGCTTCGGTGGAATAGCCGAGATGTTCGAGAACCACGTCCTGTCCATTGCGCGGCGGGAGCGATTCAATGATGTCGAGCACCACGTCGAGGCCTTTGTCGCCGTTGACGTGAATATGCAGGCTCCAACCGGCTTCCCAGAAGCGCTCCGCCTGCGCCCTTTGTTCGTCGGGTTCGGTGATCCACTTGCCTTCATGCCCGTCGCTGTAACCGGGCGGGTTCATCTGCATATATTGGGCAAAGAAAGCACCATCCGCGAACAGTTTGACGCGGTTGGAGAAGAAGAACTTGCCGCTGTCGAACAGGCCACCCGTGTCAGTCAGCCATTGATTGGGATCGCCTGACACCAATGGCGCGACCGGGATAGCGAGGATGCGCGACGGTGTGGTCGGGCGGTCATACAAACTCTTGAACAGCGGCGCCTCGAGATTGATTCCACCGAAGCCACCGAACGCCAGATCCGCGCTGGTTGTGACGCCATTCTCCAGCATCATCTGGCGCATTTCGATCAAGCCTTGCTGCACCTTGGCAGGTGGGAATAGAAACCGATTGAGCCGTTCGACGCCTTGAAACAGGGCGGTTTCGTGGATGATGCCTTTGGAGAAATCAGCATGGGTCGGATCGATTCCAGGCTTGTCAAAATAGGTTGTGAAGACGTCTTCGGTCGGGAGGCCTAGAAATTCGAGTGCCTTCGTATTGACGATGATCTCATGAAAGCTGCGTTGCCAGATCACCACGGGACGGTCGGGCGCAATCTCATCAAGCTTTGAGCGCACCATGTCGCCATGAAACAGCCGGTGATGGCCCCATGTGATGAACAGATCTTCATCGCTGGATGCCAGCACTTCGCGCAGCCGTTTTTCGTACGCTTCTTCGCCCATGATCGCTGGGTAACTCTTGCCGGGCAGCTCCCACGCCTCAGGACTGATGAAGGGAATCCCCAGCATCATGATCGTCTGCATGGGGTGGATGTGCGGTTCGATGAAACCGGGCATCAACACGTCATTGGCAAAGCGTCGGTCGACCGTCATCTCACGGCCTTCGGTCCAGGCCGAAAGATCATCAACGCTGTCAGCCAAGCCCAGAATCAAGCCGTCCGCCGTGGCGACGAATTTCGCCTCTGGCAGGCCGGGTTCCATCGTGATTATCGTTTCGGCTTCGTAGATGGTGATGGAGGGGTAGGGCAGCTCTGAAGGGCCCTCCTCAGCCAAAGTCGGCGCTGCACAGGCAAGCAAGGCGGCAGGCGTTAGCCATTGAATGAGCTTCATTGATTTCTCTCCCACGGCGCAGCCTATCGCGGCGTTTCTATGAGAGCAAACGGCTCGCCGATTCGACGAGCACGTCGACGATATTGGTTCCGACCGCAAATCTTGTCTGATTGGTTGGTTGCAGTGGCGCGCAGCGGGGGCTAGCCAAGGTGCGGGATCCACACGGAATTCGACTCGAAGGAGCCATTATGACCAAACTAAACCGCCTGCCGCTTGCGATTGCGGCATTGACTGTTTCCACGCCAGCATTCGCGCACGAAGCAGGCTTCCTGCACACGCATGGCGAAGGCTTGCTTGCTGCAGCAGCATTGGGCGTCGCAGCGGCGCTCGGTTTCAAGTTCATCCGCTCGCGCCAGCGCAAGTGATCCGGATCAAGGGAGACAGACAAATGAAAACTCTCGCTACCAAGCTTCTTGAAAAGACTGGACTGCTGGTCACCGCCAAGGCTCACTGCGATGTCCCATGCGGCATCTACGACACCGGCCCTGCGCTCTATCATGCAGTGTCAGTGGTCCGTTTGATGGACCAATATCTCGCTGCCGACGAAGGCGCTTTCCTCACTCGCGCACGGTTGGTTGCGCAAAAGGAAGAGCAGGCTGAGAAGGTCAAGCATGAGATCCGCGTGATCTGGGGCGACTATGTGAAGCCGCCGATCGTGGAGAAATATCCCAACATTCATGAGCTTGCCCATGCAATCATGATGCAGGGTTCGAAGTGCAAACAGGATTGCCACCGCGAAGACGGCGAAAAGCTGGTCGAGCTGGTCAACGAGTTTGCTGAGATTTTCTGGGCTACCAAGGGCGTCGAGACCGGCAAGGCGCCGTGCCCGTATGAGCCGAAGCTCCCGGTCGTTTATCCCAAGCTTGGATAAGCCATAGAGGGCGAGGTGGGACTGTTCGGTTTCACATTCGTCCGCATTTCGGGGCACAGCATGGAACCCATGCTGCCCGCGCATACAATCGCCCTGTTTCGCACGCGTAAGCGAGTGGAGCGGGGCGATGTCGTTTTGGCGGATCATCCCGAATTCGGACTGATCGTCAAACGCGTGCGGGAGGTTGGCGAGCGAGGTGCGCTGGCGCTGGAGGGACTCTCACCCGCATCCACCAGCGCAGAGCGGCTGGGATCAGTGGATCCCGCTGCGATCCGCGGGTCGCTGGTATGGCCTAGGCCGCCAGCAAGCCCCGTTTGAAGTCTGCGTCTGACTTGAGCTGATCATGCTCGACCCATGTCGAGTGGACGCCGCTTGAAATCTTGTGCGGCAGCCGCGCGCGGCAAATCGGGCCTTTGGTAACATCGCTCGCATCGAGGATGGCAAGCTCCGACGTGCCGGTGTTCTCATCGATCAGGAAGGTGATGAGATAGCCGTCGTCCTCGCTGCTCGCGCCCTTCCGCGGCACCATCGGGCTTTCGCTCGCGAAGACGCCGTCAGGCAGCTCGTAGATCTGCTCTTCGCCGGTCATGGTGTCATGCCGGCAATAGCCATTGAACAGGAACCAGCCCGGTTTTGACGTGGTCGACCAGACGTAGCGGCTCTTCTCCATAAGGTGGCTCGGATTGATCATCCCGAATTCGACGATCCGGTCAGACAGACGTTCTTCGATTGTCTCGCCCGTCTTCAGGTTGAAGCGCCAGCGATGCAGGCGGCACTGGAAGCTGTGTTCGTCAACATAGGCCATCATGTGGCTGTATTCGCCCGCCTCTTCGATTGGGTCAGGCATGGGCTGATCTTGGTAATACCCCTCAAGGATCACTTCATCGCCTTCTTCCCAGGCATTGGTCCAATGCAGGACATAGGTGGGTGATGCTTCGAACCAGCGGATGTCAGCGGCTGTGCCGTGGCGTGGAATCAAGGCAAAGCGGGTCGGCACGCCGTCGTGCAGCCGAGCGGCATGAATATCGCGCTTGAGCAGCTCCTCGTCCCAGTAGAGCGGCATATCGTTGAGGATCGACCAATTGCGCGTGATTGCCATGTCGTGCGGCAGCCTTGGACCGGGCAGAGGAATAGGTTCGTAATGAACCAGCTTTCCGGACCGGTCGACCACGCCATAATGCATGTAGGGCGGGTGTTTGGAATAATTGAAGAACATCAACTCGCCGGTGCTTTCATCCACCTTGGGATGGGCTGAAATACCGTCGAGCGGGCCCCATGAGGCCTTGCCGAGGTTATCCAGCGTCACCGGGTCCATCTGCCACGCTTCGCCGCATTGATAGAGCGTCGCCAATGCCACGCCGGCATGCACGATGATATCGGTGCTTCCAGTGTCCTTAAGGCCGCCATGCGCGCCAAATCCGGGCCGCTTGGAGGTTCCCGAGGGATCCATCAATCCACCCCACAGCGATTGCCCGGCAATCTGTTCTGCCTCGAAGCAATGCGTCCGCACAAACCTATTGCGATAGCTTGCCTTGCCGCCCGAGATGCTCACCTGATGGATCATTGCATCGCCATCGAAAGGGTGATGCCGCCCCAATGGCTGGTGAACCGGATTCTCTGTGTTGCGCAGATAGATGCCGTCAATATCGGCAGGGATTTCTCCTTCAATCACTTCCAGCTCGTCGACATCCACCTCCTCATGCACAGGAGTCCAAGCCCCTGACAGATAGGGATGGTTGCTCGGCTGAAGACTGGTTTTGACAGGCGGCTGGCGCGTGATCTGCATCAATTCTCTCCCATGGAATGGCAGCCTAGCCATGGGGCCAGATTACGCAAGAAGCGACACGCGGCGTGGCCTGCGAATTTGATCTCGATCAATGATTGATCGCGCCAGCCTGATATTCAAACCGTACCAAAGGAGGCTGACCATGAAATCCATATTGCTGCATGTCGATGGCGACGACTGCATGGAGGCGCGACTGCAAGTTGCGCTCGACATTGCCCGAGCACACAGCGCCCATATCACGTGTCTCCAAGCGGTGAATTATGAGGTCTTCGCGCCAGGCGATTTCTATGGATCTGCATTGGCCGCCGCCATGCCCAAGATCAAGCAAGCGGCCGAGAAGCTGCGCGCCACGATCGAAGCGGATCTGGCGAAGGAGGATGTCACCTGGGAGTGGAAGCTCCTCCATGGGATGGCCGAAACGAAGCTGCTCGAACAATCGGCCTTGCACGATCTTGTGATTGTTGGACCGCACGATATCGGTGTGCCGGGGCAGGGGCCGTCAATCCTGGTAGGCAATCTGGTCCTGCACGCATCGGTGCCTGTTCTGGTGGTGCCAGCCGATTGGCGTCAATTTGACCCCAAGGCTCCCGTTCTCGTTGGGTGGAATGGATCATCCGAAGCGTGCCTCGCTCTGCGAGCGGCACTTCCTCTGCTCGGAATGGCCGAGCAGGTCTATCTCGCAAGCATCGCTGAGAAGGACGATCGCGAGCGATTTGATTTCCCCCCGGTCGAAGGCGCAGAATATCTCAGCAGACATGGGATCAACGCAGAATTGCTCGAAATCCCTCGCGGCGAAGCCAAGGTCGCTGATATGCTCTTTTCAGCGGCGCAGTTGAAAGAATGCGGATTGGTGGTGATGGGCGCCTATGGCCATTCGCGCTTGTCAGAGCTGCTGTTCGGCGGGGTCACCCGCAGCGCGCTCACCGATCCACAAATGCCAATTCTGCTGGCACACTAATCAAGCAGAGGCTCTATTTGCCTTTGCGTCTGCGCATCATGCCTTCCTGAGCAACGCTTGCGACCAGTTCGCCTTGCTGGTTGAAAATCCGTCCCCGGTTGAAGCCTCGGCCGCGGCCAGACCACGGCGCGTCGGTGGCGTAGAGTAGCCATTCATCGGCGCGCGCTTCGCGGTGGAACCAGATTGCATGGTCAAGGCTGGCGCCGACCAGTTCACCGCGCATCCAGCTAAGGCCGTGGGGCAGGGCACTGGTGCCCAGCAAAGTGTAGTCGCTGGCATAGGTAATGATTGCGCGATGAAGATTGGGATCATCGGGCAGCGGAGCCGCCGTGCGAAACCAGCTATGCGCGCGCGCTTCACGTGGTTCGGAATTCATCCAGTGCAGGCGATCAATCGTGCGCATCTCGATCGGGCGAGGGCGAAGCATCAGTTTGCGACCGGCCTCGGGCAGCGCGTCACCCATCTTGTCGACCATGATCCGCCGCATTTCCATATCGCTGCGCAGGTTCTCAGGACCTTCGACATTTGGCATCGGAGAATCGACATGCTCAAGACCCTCTTCAGGGGTTTGGAAGCTGGCTGTGAGGTTGAGGATCGGCTTGCAGGCGCCGTCGTCATCTTCCTGCGCTGCCACCACGCGGCGATTTGAAAAGCTTCGTCCGTCGAAATCGCGCTGGATGCGGTATTCAATCGGCGGGCCTTCTTTGCCTCCGCGAAGGAAGTAGGCGTGCAGCGAATGCGCAACCTTGCCATCGCTCACAGATGCCTGCGCGGCCTGCAATGCCTGCGCCAGGACCTGGCCGCCAAAGACACGGCCCATTCCGCCCTTTTGCGGTCGGCCAATCAGGACATCGGAAGCTACCTTGTCGACCGTCAGCAGGCGCACGAGCCCATCGACAAGTTGCTGAGGTGTTGGGGTTTGTTCAGTCACGCGCTGCCCATGCGCGAGCAGGGCAGGTCTCGTCAAGCGCTCCTAGCGCTCCCACACAGGGCGAAGCAGCGCTGCGAGCAGGGGATTGCGCACAAACAGAAGGTCAGAGACGCTCGATCCCTCTTCGGCCCCCATTTGCCGCTTGTAGCCGCCGTCCCCCAGGCCCCAATCGAGATGCGTGATCCCTCGAGCAGCGGCGCTGGTGAAATCGTCGTAGAGCAACACACGGCCGGGCGAATGTTTGTGGAATTGCTGGTCGAAATTATTGGCGATGCAATACCGGGTCGTGCCGCAATCCATGCCGAAGGTGAAGGCTGCGGGCGTGTCGCCGACGAACATCAGGCTGCCCCTGATCATCGCCGCAATCGCTGGATCGTCCGCAATCGCTTCCCAATAAGCGCGCAGATCGGGGTCGAGGAATTTGGTGTCACCGCCTTGTTCAAGCTGGCCCACCCATGAATTGCGCTCAATCTCGGCGATATCGTCGCGCGTGGTGTTGGTCCAATCGAGCCCGGTGAAGTGCTCGATTCGCACCGGTCCGGTCTTTTCGAGCTGACGCACACGCCAGCGATCCTTTTGCTGGCCCTTGTTTGACGGCCATGTCCCGCTGGCTGTGAGAGCCGCGAGGTCAAGAGCGAAGATCGATCCGACCGGGCGGGAGAGCACTGTCCAACCCGCTGAGCCGGCCGCGGAGATGACCTTTTTCAATTGCGGGTCATCATCGATGACAGGCCCGATACGCCATGCTGGGCCAAGCTGTTTGCGCAAGCTAGCGCTTTTGAGTGCGCCTGTGAGCTGCTCGACCGAGGCTTTCGCGGACACCGGGATCGCGCGAAAGGGCCAATAGGCACCCGCGACCTGGTTCAGCGCAATCGGGCCGATGCGTTTTGGGCGCAGCGGGAAGGCGGCGATGGAGGAACCGTCGCTGGCCTGCGCCAAGGGCGTGCGAGAGGCTCGTTCTGATCCGCTTGAATACCAGGCAGCACGCAGAAAGGCGCGCTCCAAGCTTTCCTCATCAGCCAGGCGGTCGAGCGCGTGGTTTGGATCGCGTTCGGCAAGGTCCGCATCAATCGTCACAGGCGCGTTCATGGCTGCGTCCCGCCTTGAGGCTGTGGCGGACCAAAACAGCGACGATAGGCGCGAAACGCCACATCCTTGGCCACGTTCGATCCCGGCCAGCGTTTCGGCGCTGCAGGCGTTATGCCTGCGCGCCTCAGCAGCGAGTTGAAGCAGCGTGCACCAGCCTCGGCATAGCTCCATTCGCTGCGCCAGGTGATCGACAGCGAAATCGAGTGCTGCGGTCCGTTTCGGACAAAATGCGGGGCCATGACGGGCACGTACACCGCTTTGCCCGCGCTCAGCTCAAACGCGGTTCCGTGTTCGGCAAAGCCATCATCCCAGATGAGTTCGCGCGGACCGCCGAGATGGTAGCTTTCGTGGGTCTGATCGGGCGCAAAACGTGCATCGCCAGCGGGAAACTGATTCATGGTCTTTGTGCCAGTGATCTGCAGCAAAATGTTGTGCTCGGGGTCGAAATGGTACGGCGTGACAGCCTCCGGACTGGAGACGAAGATGAAGGCTTGCGGGGTCAGCATAGCGCCCGTCTTGGCCTCAATCGCAGGCTGCAATTCGCTCAGCAGGTCGAGCAGCAAGGCCTGGTAAGACGGATCTTGCTCGACATTCTTGAGTACCGCCCAAGAATTGCTGTCGCGGATATTGCTGATGGTGTCGCCGATTGTGAGACCGTTCGATCCGGGTTTGCCATCGACGCCGATCGGCAAGTCACCGCGATTGTATTCGACCGCTTGCTTGGGGAGACGAGTGCCAAGTTCCGCCAGACCTGCCAGTTGGAGCAGCGGGTGATCGCTGAGCTCGTGCGCAAGCGAATGGGGAACTTCCGGATAGTTTTTTGCGAAGGTCTTGCGAGCCTCGGGTCCAAAGACGGACCCCAGTGAGGTACTGGCTTGCTGCGCAGCCGCAGGGAAATGCGGTGCGTTCATAGGTTTGGCCTGGGGCGCGTCTCGCGCTTGATCAGCTGGTTAAACATGGCCCGCCGCATATTGCCGCCAATCGCGATATTGGTTGAGTGCATGACGCGCTTTTGCTTCCACAGACGCTCGATCATCGAATGGCCTTGCACCGCGCAACTGTCTGCCCATTCGATCTCAGGCCGATCAAGCACAGTGATATTCTCGAGCTGCAGCAGCAGACCGGGAGAATACTTTGCATAATCCGCGTCATAAGTAGTTTTGAAGCTGAACACGCCGGGCGCGCTGTCGAGATTGGCCAGCATTGCGACCGGGCGGCCATCAAGCCGGAAGGCAAGCCGCTCTAGCCGACCATGGCGTGCCATTCCCTGCATCGCTTCGGTGAAGAAGGCCTTGGTGTCTGGCGAGCTGGCGAGCGCCGAATTCTCGTCGCCTTTCCAGCTGGCGCGTTCGAGCGCGAGAAATTCATCGATCCAGCTGCCGATCTGCGTGTCGTCGGAATGCCGTTCGAAACTCAGCTCTCCGCGCTCAGACAGGCGCTTGTGCAAACGCCGCAGCTCTTTGCGCCGCTTAATTGAGAGCACATTCTGCAGATAATCCATGGCGTCACGATCTGACAAAAGCATCGCCCTGCTTTCGGATCGGACCACGCCATTGGCGCGTAGCTGAGCGGCAAGCACTGCGCGCATGGATTGCGCGACCGGACCGGCCGCTGGCAGCATCGGCATGTGCAGGAACAGCGAGCGGCGCGGATCGGCGTCGATGGCAGCAAACAGGGCGCGCCAAAAGCCTGCCTCATGGCCGGTTGCGATCAGCGGCGTGCTGCAAAATGCATTGTCATGCAGCCACACCGAGCAATGCGGCAGGAGATAGCCATAGTAGGACTGGCTGCGCTCGATCGGAACCAGCCCGACCAATCGTCCAGCCTCTACAAAGGCTGCCACTTCCACCTGCTCGCGACCGGCAAGGTGGCGCAAGGCCGCATTGAGCATGGCGGGCTCGAAGAATGGGTTTGGTTCAGAGGCATTGGCGACCAGATCGGTCCACGCCCTTACGAATTTGTCGCTTGCGGCTTTGCTCGGCGGGAGGAAGTGCATGCCATCGCTCCAGCCAGGCGAAAGCCTGGTCGATCGCTCAATGTCATTGAGTTTTGGCACGCTCGCCATTGTCTGCCTCTGCCCGGTCTACCCACAAGGTCGGGTGTTTAGAGCAAACTAAGGTTAAAAAACGTTAAGCGCTGAGGGGGAATCCCATTCTCCCAAAGAGGGTTAAATGCCACGAAAAACCCCGCCCGACCGAACGGCCAGGCGGGGTCTTTTCTGTCGCTCACCGCATTGCCGAACCCTAAGGGCGACTGCGGCGAGTGATATACGCCGTCTTAGTGCGCTCCGGCGAGAGCCGCGAGCAAGAGCAGCGCTACGATGTTGGTGATCTTGATCATCGGGTTCACGGCCGGGCCGGCAGTGTCCTTGTACGGGTCACCAACGGTGTCGCCGGTCACAGCAGCTTTGTGGGCTTCTGAGCCCTTGCCGCCGTGATTGCCGTCTTCGATGTACTTCTTGGCATTGTCCCAAGCACCGCCACCAGCGGTCATCGAAAGCGCCACGAACAGACCGCCAACGATCACGCCGAGCAGCAGAGCGCCAAGTGCGGCGAACGCCTCGTTCTGACCAGCGATGAAATAGATCGCATAGTAGGTCACGATCGGAGCCAGCACTGGAAGCAGCGATGGAACGATCATTTCCTTGATCGCAGCCTTGGTCACGAGGTCCACGGTGCGGGCATAGTCTGGGCGGCTGGTGCCGGCCATGATGCCTTCATCCTTGGCGAACTGATCACGCACGTCGACGACAACGTCGCCAGCGGCGCGGCCGACAGCGGTCATGCCCATAGCACCGAACAGGTACGGGAGCAGTGCGCCGAGCAGCAGACCAACGATCACATATGGGTTCTCAAGGCTGAAATTGACTTCGGCATCCGGGAAGAATGCGCGCAGGTCAGCGGTGTAAGCTGCAAACAGCACGAGAGCTGCAAGACCGGCAGAACCGATGGCGTAACCCTTGGTCACGGCCTTGGTGGTGTTGCCAACTGCGTCGAGCAGGTCGGTCTTGTCACGCACGCTTTCGTCGAGTTCCGACATTTCGGCGATGCCGCCAGCATTGTCAGTAACCGGACCGTACGCGTCGAGTGCGACGACCATACCGGCCAGTGCCAGCATCGCAGTCGCGCCGTAAGCGAGACCGATCAGGCCAGCGATCTGGAAGGCGCCGATCAGCGCCGCGATGATGACGATGGTTGGCAGAGCGGTCGATTCAAGGCTGATAGCAAGGCCCTGGATCACGTTGGTGCCGTGGCCCGTTTCCGAAGCCTTGGCGATCGAGCGAACCGGACGGAAATTGGTGCCGGTGTAGTACTCGGTGATCCAGATGATGATGCCGGTCAGCGCGAGGCCAATGAGCGAGCAATAGAACAGGCCCATGCCGGTGAACTCAACGCCGCTTGGGCCGGTGCCGATAACCGTGTTCATGTCGCCCAGCGCATACTGCGTGACATAGAAGATCAGCGGAACAGCCAGGACGGCGGTGACGATAAAGCCCTTATACATTGCGCCCATGACATTGTTGCCATTGCCCAGACGGACAAAATAGGTGCCAATGATCGAGGTCACGATGCACGCGCCACCGATCAGCAGCGGCAGGGTCATCAGCGGAAGCAGCAGGTCGCCGAGCTGGCTTGCAAACAGCAGCGCGGTCAAAACCATGGTTGCGCCAACGGTCACAACATAGGTTTCGAACAGGTCAGCAGCCATACCAGCGCAGTCGCCAACATTGTCGCCGACATTGTCAGCGATCGTGGCGGGGTTGCGTGGATCGTCTTCCGGGATGCTGGCTTCGACTTTACCGACAAGGTCAGCGCCGACGTCAGCAGCCTTTGTGAAGATACCACCGCCGAGACGGGCAAAGATCGAGATCAGCGATGCGCCGAAAGCAAGGCCGACCAGGCCATCAATCACGGTGCGGCTGTTCGCTTCGAGCGCCATCGGGCCGACGAGCACGTAGAAGAACACGGCAATCGCGAGCAGCGCAAGACCAGCCACCAGCATGCCGGTGATAGCACCAGCGCGGAATGCGATCGTGAGGCCTTGCTGCAGGCCTTTTTCAGCCGCTGCAGCGGTGCGCACGTTCGAACGAACCGAGATATTCATCCCGATATAGCCCGCGACACCCGAGAGCACTGCGCCAATAACAAAGCCGATTGCCGGGATTGCGCCGAGGAAGACCCCGACGACAACAGCGGCAACCACACCGACCATGCCGATCGTGGTGTATTGACGGTTCAGGTAAGCCTGCGCACCCTCTTGGATCGCGCCTGCAATCTCTTGCATTTTCTCGTTACCGGCGCTGGCACCCAGCACCTGGCGGCTGGTGACGATGCCGTAAACAACGGCAAGCAGGCCCAGCACGATTGAAATAAGTATAAGGTCCACCGAATAATCCCCTCTTCGATGTGTGGAAATACGCCCGCGCGTGACGCGGGCGTCGGTGGGGCGGCTATAGGGGTTTGCGCGTTTGTGACAAGACTCAATGCGGCGGAATTCGAGCCTATCCGCGTCGCTTCACCAGATTCGATAGGCTTGAGGGACGGCCGGCGCTCAATCGTGTTGGTAGCCAAGCCCTTTTTCTGGCGTCAGAATCTCGCCATCGAGCCATAAAGGCGCGACATCAGCTGCGGTGACCGAACCGATCCGAGTGGCAGGCACCGGCAAATCGACGCCTGGGGGTGCGGTGAACAGCAATTGGTAGTCATCGCCCCATCGCATACATTCATCTTCGCGCGCAGAATCGGCGACAGGGATCAGGTCCTTTTCCAGCTCGAATGCGATATTCGTGCCGGCGCTGGCCATGCGCCAGCAATCCAACAGCAAGCCGTCTGACACATCCATCATCGCTGATACGTGCGGGGCGAGCGCGATCCCTTCTGCAAGAAGCGGGCGAGGGCGGTTGAACGCGTCAAGATGATCCGCATGGCCTTCAAATCCCAGCATTGCGCAACCGAGCTGACCTGTGACGTAGATCGCATCGCCAAGCTGCGCGCCGCCCCTCACCGGAAGGGGCGTATGCGTGGCCCGTCCAATGGCCGTGAGGCCGTATACGGGCGCTCCTTTGGCCGCGATAGTGTCTCCCCCTAGCAAGTTCACCGAAAAGGCCTCCAGCACCTGTGCAAATCCATTCAGGAAGCTCTCATTGTCGGTGTCCAGACAATGCCCAAGCAAAACCCCGATCGGTTCGGCACCCTTTGACGCCAGGTCTGAGAGATTGGCCGCAACCAGCTTCCAAGCGACGTCGGCCATGTCGGCATCGGGACGGAAATGGGTCCCCTCGGCCATCATGTCATGCGTGAGGACTAGCGTCTCGCCGCCGACATTCAGCTCAGCGCAATCGTCAGACAGTCCGCGCGCGCCAGGGTGCAGCGGGAGATCCCGCAACATCTCGATAAATGTGCTTTCCCCGCTCAGGGGCGCGCCTCTTGAGCGACAGCATCCAGGATGCC
>Ga0207422_1003552_pt1 | contig 15249 bp, 12 predicted proteins | sample MarCyaLeptolynsp_FD_187757 | JGI IMG/M metagenome (GOLD analysis project Ga0207422, IMG submission 187757) | Marine cyanobacterial communities from Panama - species 1 Leptolyngbya sp. (SPAdes) | ecosystem: Environmental > Aquatic > Marine > Unclassified | place: Panama: Panama City | collected...
ATGGGTCGGAGCCGGTGGCGGTGCGGTCATTTCGAAGGATGTGCCGGGTTGAACGACTGCCTGATGGGTCGGAGCCGGTGGCGGTGCGGTCATTTCGAAAGAGACGCCGGGTTGGACGACTGCCTGATGGGACGGAGCCGGTGGCGGTGCGGTCATTTCGAAGGATGTGCCGGGTTGAACGACGGCCTGATGGGACGGAGCCGGTGGCGGTGCGGTCATTTCGAAGGATGTGCCGGGTCGAACGATGGCCTGACCTGCCAGAGCCGTCGGCGGTGCGGTCATTTCAAAGGAAACGCCGGGTTGAACCACGGAGTGATGAGGTGGAGCGGATATTTCGAGCGACTGCGTCGATTGAACAATCGCATTCGTTTCGGGGGTCAGGGTTGTCAAACCTGGAAATTCCAGATCACCGGTCTTCGCGCGATTTGCCGGCGCGAGCGATTCCTTCGGACTTTCGTCGGCAGGAATGAGCGTTTGTGCCTGCAACAGACGAATTTCTGTCCAACACAGGAGGAAACAACAAGCAAGAAAGCCGGTAAGACAAGCCGTCCGAGCCCGACGTTTTGTCCACCTCTTGTTGGGTGCAAGGGCCGGACGATTTTGACCTGCAGACATGAGCGCGGAAACATCGGTCTTAAATTCAATATTGCGGAACAAGAGCGCGGGCTCCTGATTTTTCACCAAGCCCAGGACCTCAAGGGCATAAGCTTCCGCCGCCCCGGCCAGCGCGAATCCATCCTACCAGGCAGCCGCGATATGTTGCGGGCGTCGGAATGCCCGAACCAACACCGTTTGCAACGATGGATTTGTGATCCCGGAATTGGCATCGCCACCCTCCGAACGTGACGCCCTGTGGCGCTGCCGTACTTAATACGACAGACCGCTGTGTCCCGTCAGCGGAGTTTCCCACGTAAGTCCGTCCGAGATATGTACCGTTGGAATCAGCTTGAGCGTCCTGAACTGTCTTGTATCCGTAGCAATAAATGTAGGGCGCGACGTTGCTGTACTCCTTACTCACCTTGAATTTTAGTTCGAATCTGATTCTCTGGTTCGGGGTCTGTTGCGCGACTGTGGGTGCCGCATGCAACGCAAAAACAACACACGCCGAAAACACAGCCACTGTACGAATGAGGGTGGTCGTCCAGATGATTTCGCGTTTGTGTTTTTTGTTCATGTTCAGCCCCAATTTGAATGTTCCGGCAATCTCTGCGGTTGGCGAGGGCAGGCAAGTGCCCGAATGCACAATCGATCCGAATGGGTTTTCCCGCAGCGCAGAAATATGCCGAGTCGAACATGATTTCGCGCGGGGTCCGTGTGATCCCTCTGTAACGCTTGCCAGAATGATCGTGAACCTGAATTTTTGTCCCCTAGCAAATGCAAGGGACACAACGATTTTTCGAAATTGCTAAGAGGCAATTGCAGGGGCAGTCTTACGACATTGGGAGATCTGCTGCTCAACCGGAATCGTTTGAATCGCAAAGATATGCGGCAAACAAGACATTCGAGCGTTTCGCCTTTTGTGAGACGCTCTCCTGGATTGTGCCAGGGTATCCAGCCCGGATTTATGGGCGGTCTGTGGAGAGCCTATTTCAGGGGAACTCTTATGGCCCGAAAATCCTCCAACTGGGTGCCGAGCATCGCCTTTTCGCCACGCAGGGAATGCAGATTGGCGGAGAGCAACAACTCGTCATCGACGCCCGCAAACTCGATGGGGACCCCGTCGGCGGCGACGATGATGCTCGACCCGACATAGTCCAGGTCGCGTTCGGAGCCGCAATAGTTTGCGTAAACGATCGACACATTGTTCTCATGCGCGCGTGCCGGTACCAGCGTCTTTGCGACATAGGTATAGGGCGCCATGTTGGCGGTCGGCACGAGGATCAGTTCGCACCCCATGCGCCGGAGCGCGCGAACATGTTCGGGAAATTCCACGTCGTAGCAGATCAGCAGGCCGACTTTGCGGCCCTGCCAGTCGAATGTGGCGTAATTGTCGCCGGGTGCGAACAGGGCGTTTTCCTTCTCGCCCCAAAGCTGGATCTTGCGAAACCGCGCCAGCAACTCCCCGTTCTGATTGATCGAAACGGCGGAATTGTAGATGGTCAGGCCATCCCGCTCCGGAAAGCCGATCGTGATTGCGCAACCGGTATCGCGCGCAAGATTTGAGAGCTTCTTGATCCAGTCTCCGTCGATCGGTTGCGCCACGTCGTGGTGGCCGGCGCCGATATTGTAGCCGGGCAGGAACAGTTCCGGAAACACCACCATGACGGCACCGCTTTCGGCGGCTTCCGCCATCCGGGATTCAACGACGGAAAAGGCCTGTTCGATATCGCCTGCGGGCGAGGGGCCCTGGTAAAGGCAAAGTTTCATGGTGACCTCCGCATCATGGTCAACATCGTCGGGGAGCGGACGCGAACCTGTTTCAGCCCGCGTCCGCAAGTGTGCTATTTCTTCAGTCTGGTCCAGATGGCGTCGTAAAGCGCCTGCGTTTCCTTGTCGCAGACCTGAACGAACGTGCCCTCTGGCGCATCGGCCGGAGGATTGGCTTCCGGCGAGGCTTTGAGATCCGCGTCGAGCAGATCATAGACGCCTTTGACGCCGGCCGTGTACTGGGCGAAATTGGTCACCGCGGCCGCGTTTTCCGGCTCGAGCAGGAAGTTCATGAATTTCAGCGCGTTTTCCCTGTTCGGCGCATCTTTCAGCAGCACCACATTGTCCATCCACACGATGTAGCCCTGTTTCGGATAGGCATATTCGATGGGCGCGCCTTCCTTGCGCGCTTTGGCGCTGAATCCGTTCCAGATCATTCCGGCAGCGGCATCGCCGGAAACCAGAACATCCTTGGCGCCATCGGAGTTGAACGATGCCCAGTGCGGTTTCGCCGCCTGCAGCATGCCGCTCAGTGCCTTTAGTTGCTCCCGGTCGGTGGAGCATTGCGGAATGCCCATATGGATCGAGGCGAGTGCGATCACTTCGCTTTGGGTGTCGAGAACGTTGATCTTGCCCTTCAGAGCCTCAGGCGGATTGAAAAGAATATCCGTGGTGTTGATGTCGCCTTCAAACTGCTTGCGATTGACCGAAAAGCTCGTCGATCCCCACTGATAGGGGATGGAATGTTTGCGGCCAGGATCAAAATCCACATTGACCCATTTGTCTTCGATATTGCCGAAATTGCTGAGTTCTTCGGGCTTGAAGCTGTCGAGCATGCCTTCGCCGATCATGATCTTGACCATGAAGTCGCCCGGCACGGCCACATCGTAGGATCCGAGCGAGCCAGCTTTCAAAGAAGCAAGCATCGCCTCGTTGGAATCGTACGTGTCCATCGTGACTTCGATGCCGGTTTCCTTGGTGAACTTGTTCAACAGTTCCTGCGGGATGTACTCAAACCAGTGGTAGATCGACAGTTTGCCTTCGGCGTTGGCGGCTCCTCCCATGAGGCCAAGCGCCAGTGCGGCCGCGCCCAGTTTCAATGCGATTTTCATATCTGTTCTTCCCCGTTTGTGATTTTCGATAGGTGCGTTTCAGTTGGATTAGCTTTTGTCCTTGGTGCCTGCCTTTCCGACGAAATACGAGATTGTAACAAAAAGTATCGAGACCAGAAGCATCAGTGTCGAAATCGCCATGATGTTCGGCTTGATGCCGGCCTTCACGGCGCCGAAGATGGCGGTTGGCAGGGTTTCCACCCCGGCGCCCTTGACGAAATTCGTGATGATGAAATCGTCGAGTGAAATGATGAAGGCGAGCAGGAAGCCGGAAATGATGCCGGGTGCCATCAACGGCATCAGCACCAGCCAGAATGCCTGCGCCCGGCTTGCATAGAGATCCATGGCCGCCTGTTCGAATGTGCTTTCAATGCCCTCAAGCCGCGCGGCGATCGGCAGGTAGGCAAACGGAATGCAGAACACGATGTGCGCCACCAGGATCGAAGCGACGCCGCGCGTGAATCCGATTGCGCTGAAAAAGATCAGGGTCGCAACGGCAGTGACGATCTCTGGCACCATCAACGGCAGATTTATCAATCCGAATGTAACCGATTTGCCGGCGAAAGCCCCGCCGCGCATCATCGCGAGGGCCGCGGCAATGGCGATGACGGTCGCGGTCGCAGCCGCCATGATTGCAATGAACAGGGAGTTCCAGGCCGCCGTCTTGAACTTCGCCGCTTCGAGCCCGAAGAAGACGTCCTCGTACCATTTCAGGCTGAACCCGCCCCAGACCGTGATCGACTGGGATTGGTTGAAGGAATAGATCATCACGATGATCAGTGGCGCATAAAGCAGCACCAGACAGAGTATCGTCAGGGGATAAAATCCCGGATAGTTGCGGATGCGGTCCTGGGGCGCGGCCATGTCAGTGCGTCCCCCGTTCGTCTTTCGCCTGCTGGCGGGCATAGAACAGCAACACGATCAGGACCATGGTCAGCAGGATCATCGAGGCTGCGGCTCCGAACGGCCAATTGCCGGCATTGCCCTTGAACTGTTCCTCGATCAGGGAACCGATCATGAAATTCTTGGCGCCGCCAAGCAGGTCCGGCGCCAGGAACGCGCCGAGACTGGGAACGAAAACCAGAATGCAGCCGGCGATGATGCCCGGTCGCACCGTTGGCAGCACCACCTGGGTCAGTGTTGTCCAGCGACTGGCGTAAAGATCGGCGGCGGCTTCCGACAGCGCAAAATTATAGCGCTCGACGGAGGCGTAGATCGGCAGAACCATGAACGGCAGGTAGGAATAGAACAGGCCGAGTTGGACCGCGAAATTCGTGTTGATCATCTGGATCGGCTCGGCGATCACGCCGGCTGCCATAAGCCATTCATTGACGGGGCCAGTGTCGCGGATCAGGAATTTCATCGACACTGTACGGATCAGGAGATTGACCCAATAGGGGATGGTGATGATGAACAGCCAGATCGATCGGGTATTGGCGGGCCGGGTGGCAATGTAATAGGCGGTCGGAAACCCGATCAACAGGCACAACAAAGTTGCGAGCCCGGCCTGCCAGATCGAGCGCGCGAAGATCGTAATATAGGTCCATTCCAGCGTCGGTGGTTCGTCCCCGAACAGGCCGCGGTCGAAAAAGAACTGATCGTAGGCGGCCAGCGTGAATTCCCAGATCACGCCGCCGCGAAATTCCTTGGTCAGGAACGAATAGACCAGCATTGTGGCAACGGGGATGATCAGGAAGAATCCGATCACCAGCCAGGATGGCGCCAGGAGAATATTTCGCAGCGGGGCGAATGTCCCGTCCGAAGCGCTGCCGCCACCGAATTTGAAACCGCCCGCCATCAGTCCACCAAAAGGCGCACGGCGCCATCATCGATTTTTAACGCGGCCCGATCGCCTGGCGAAAAATCCACGGCCGCTGCGTGAGCGTTCTGCGCCCTGACCGTGATTTCCGATCCGTCGTCGAGGTGCAGCATTGTCTGCGTATCCGTGCCCAGATAGATCATCCGGTCGACGATCCCGGAGATGGCGCTGTCGTCGTCAGACTCGACCGGCTTTAGCGATATGCGTTCCGGTCGAATGGAAATGTGTGCCTGTTTGTCTTTCGCGACCGCCTGCATGGATTCGCAGGTCAGCAGGGAACCGTCGCCAAGAGCGCATTGTGTGGCACCCGCTCCGTCGAGAGCCTCGGTGACGGTTACAGGCAGGAGGTTGGTCTCGCCGATAAAGTCCGCCACGAAGCGATTGCGCGGCGTTTCGTAGATTTCCTTCGCGGTGCCGATCTGTTGCAGTTCGCCCGCCGACATGACCGCGATGCGGTCAGACATGGTCAAGGCCTCTTCCTGGTCGTGAGTGACGAAGATGAAGGTGATCCCGGTTTCTTCCTGAATCCGTTTCAGTTCTATGCGCATGGCCTGGCGCAGCTTCAGATCAAGGGCGGAAAGCGGCTCGTCAAGCAAGAGGACCTTGGGGCTTGGCGCCAGGGCGCGGGCCAGGGCGACGCGTTGTTGCTGGCCGCCGGAAAGCTGGTTGGGGCGCCTGTCCGCAAACTCCTGCAATTGCGTCAAAGCCACCATTTCCTCAGTACGGGCACGGGTTTCAGCCGCCGATTTACCGAGACGTTTCAGGCCGAAGGAGATGTTGTCGACGACGCTCATATGCGGAAACAGGGCATAGTTTTGAAACACGGTGTTCACCGGGCGGCGGTTCGCCGGCAGGGTGGCAATGTCGTCGCCATCAAGCAGGATGGATCCCGAGGTGATATCCTGAAATCCGCCAATCAGGCGCAACAGGGTTGTCTTTCCGCACCCGGACGGGCCGAGCAGGGTGAAGAATTCGCCGGTGGACACATCGAACGTTGCCCCCTTCAGCGCGGTAAAGGCGCCGGGGCCGGCGCCGTAGATCTTGACGACATTCCGAATGGAAACCGCCGCTGTCGATACCAACCCGCTGTCCACAAGCTTCTCCGGATTATGACGCATGAAAGACGACGCGCCGAAGGACGAATATGCGGAGGTCGTCAAATTCGCCGACAAAGGATCTTCGGACCTCGCGTCCGGTATCGTAGTGAACTGTAAGCAGGTTTCGCAAGCTGATTTAATGGGCAAACAATGATGAATTATTGGTCATGCACTGTTGGAGCGATCAAGTCGGACTTTGAAATGTCTCCAGACAGATTGTCCGAAATGCCGCCGCAACCGTTGGCAAGGACGCCCGCTTGCGCACCGCGAGAACAATCCGGCTGGTTTCCAACTCGGCGTTGAGTGGCCGGGTGGCGAGACCTCTTCCGTCATAGGTCATGCTGGAAGCCGGTTTCGTGGCGAGGAGGGAATATCCGAGACCGCGGCCGACAAATCCTCGTACCATCTCCAGGGAAGTCGATTTGTAGGCAATATGCGGCGTGACGCCGGCTTCTTTCATGACGTTGAGGAAATAATCCGGGCTCGGCGGTGCGTTGAGAAGCACCATTGGATAGGGCGCCAGGTCGACCGGATCTATTTCCGCCTTGTCGGACAGGGGGTGGCTCTCGGCCAGGACGATGTGCGGGGTGACTTCGGCAAGCACGTCAAGCTGGAGTTCCGCCGACATGTCCAGGTCATACAACAGCGCTACGTCGATTTCGCCCGCAAGCAGGCTTTCCTGCACCCGTCGCTGATCGCCTTCAATCAGTTTCAGGTCCAGTTCGCCATAGCTTTTTTCCAGACGTTCGATCAGTTCGGGCAGGATGTAGGGACCGAATGTGTGGAAACAGCCAATCGACAGTTTCTGGTGTTTGGCCTGTTTGCCCGCTCCGATCGATGCCGCCGTCTCTATCCTGCTGGCCGATCCGTAAGACCGGTTGGCGTAGATCAATGGCGAACCGCTGTGATTGGTGAAAATATCCTCGACCTCGCCAAACACCACGTGATGGGTGCCGACCTTGTCGCTGGAAACCACGCGGCAATCGAAAGCCACCAGCGGATCGATCACCCTTGGCGCGCCGGTCGTTTGTGTGGTCCAGTCGGCGCATTCGAATTTGTCGACAATCTGATCCTTGAACCGACCGGCAAACGTGTCGGAAATGTAGGATTGATCATCGCGCAGCACGTTGACGCAGAACACGCCGTTGTCGAGGATCATCTGCGCTGCCGGGCTCATTTCGTGAACGCAGACCAGAAGGGTCGGGCGCGGTGTGTCCGCCGACACGGACGACATTGCCGAAACCGTGACGCCGGTCCGGCCGGCCGGGCCATCCGTGGTCACGACATTGACGGTGTTTGCTGCATAACTCATGCCGCCCAGGAACTGGGCCCTGAGATCGGGTGATGTCTCGACAGTCTCGACCAAGGCATGCCTCTTGATTGTCTATCGGGTGCTGGCGGTGTTTGTAGCATTGATCAACCACGTCGTCGCCTCCTGGATGGGGGCTTGTAGAGATTGATTTGATCGGAAACCGATTTTCTTGAATACGGGTGCAGCGAGACACCGTGGGCACGCACTGAAGACTGAGCCGTTTCCGCTGCCCGCACGTACGGCTTTTCCTTTGAACGCATTGAATTTGCCAACAGGATCGACTAGGTATTCCGTGTTGGTGTGATCACACCAAGCCTGTCATTTTGATCAGTTGTCCCGGATAGCGACGCGCCGCCCATGAAACTTTGCACTATCGAAACCGGTTTGCCGCCGGAGCACCTTATCCCCCGTTTCGGAACGTATCCTGAAATGATCGAGGCCTGGTTGTCTCCGGTTTTGCCGGAAGCACAGTTTTCTTCCGCTTCTGCAGTGCAGGGTGAGACGCTTCCGGCCCCTGAAATCTATGACGGCTATTTGCTGACCGGCTCCAAATACGGCATCTACGAGGATCACAAGTGGATTGCAGACCTGCGCGAATTCCTTGTCGCGGCCAGGGATGCCGGACGGCCGATATTCGGCATATGCTTCGGCCATCAGATCATGGCGGAAGCCTTTGGCGGCAAGGCGGTAAAATCCGAACGCGGCTGGGGTGTCGGCGCGCACGCATACCAGTATGAGTCGGAGGCCGGGCCGCGCGATGGCGCATCCTTCGTCTTTCACCAGGATCAGGTCGTCGAGGTGCCGCCAGGCGCGCAGGTGATCGGTGCAGCCGATCATTGTCCGATAGGGGCGCTGGCTTATGATTTCCCGGCTCTGTCGGTTCAGCATCATCCGGAATTTTCGATCGAGTATATCGGCGAACTGCTGGACTTGCGGGGCAACTCGGTGATTCCATCTGATGTCACAAGCTCGGCGCGAACAAGCCTTGCCAAAATGACTGTAGACAACGAACCGGTCGCACGTTGGGTCGCAGATTTTTTTCGCAAGAACCTGGCGCAAAAGGCGGCCTGACACTACCGGTCGCCGCGCGCTTACTCCTCGTTCAGCGCACGCCAGATCGTTTCTGGCGTAAGCGGCATGTCGATAGTTTCAACGCCAAGCGGCGAAAGGGCATCAAGGGCCGCATTGACGATGGTGGCCTGACTCCCCACGGTTCCGGCCTCTCCCACACCCTTGACGCCAAGCGGATTGTCTTCGCCTGGCAAGGGATTGAAAACAGTGGTGAAATACGGCACGTCATCCGCTCGTGGCAGGGCGTAATCCATCAGGCTGCCGCTTGACAATTGCCCGCTTTGGCGATCGTAGACGACTTTTTCGACCACAGCCTCCCCAATCGCTTGCGCGACAGCACCATGGACCTGGCCGTGGACGATCAGCGGATTGACGATTTTCCCCGGATCGACAACGCAGACAAAGCTTTCAACGGCGAGCTGACCCGTTTCAGGGTCGATTTCGACCTCGCAGGCATGGCACCCGTTGGGAAAACTCGGCGCTGTCGTCACGAAGGTTTCATCGGCCTGAAGCGGTGACCCCTGGGCTTCAGCGTGGGCGGCAACCTTTGATAGTCCGATCCGTCGGTCCGTTCCCCTGACGACGAAGTCCGGCACTTCGAAGCCGATGTCGGCGGGCGCGGCTTCCAATAGGTCGGCGGCCAGATTAAGCGCCTTTGCAAGAACGGAGTCGGATGCCAGCATGATGGCGCCACCGCCAATGCGCATGCAGCGCGATCCCTGTCCGCCTGCACCGGCGGCGATCAGATCGGTGTCGCCCTGAATGAGTGTGACCTTGTCCGGGGTGACCCCGAACCGGTCGGCGACAACCTGTGAAAAGACCGTTTCATGGCCCATTCCGAAATCCTGTGTCCCGACCAGCACACTGACCTCGCCAGTTCCATGCAGGTGGATTTCGGCGAACTCGTCGGGAACACCGCCGGCACCCAGCACAAACGGCGTTATCCCGATTCCACGCACCTTGCCTTGCGATTCCGCTTTGGCCCGCCGTTCGGCAAAGCCAGCGAGATCGATCGCATCCAGCGCGCGGTCGAAATTGCCGTGAAAGTCGGCTTTGCCAAAGGCAAGGCCTGTCGGAGTCGTCAACGGCATGTCCGCGAGCGCGATCATGTTGCGTCGGCGCAAGTCGATCCGATCGATTCCGGACTGCCGCGCCGCCGCGTCCATGAGCCGTTCCATCACATAAATGGCCTCGGTGCGGGAGACACCCCGATAGGCGGCGATTGGCGCGGTATTGGTGAACAGGCCCCGGCAGGAAAAATGGCTGGCTGGCACCTTGTAGTTTCCACCGATGAGAGGCCCCATCCAATTGGCCAGGACATAGATCGAGCGGGGAGAGATATAGGCCCCGTGCCACCAGTCTGAGGTGACGCGAAGTCCGGTGATGATGCCATTCGCGTCCAGACCCAGCGTGGCGTGCATGCGCTGACTGCGCGCCTGCGTGTCGGCAAGAAAGGCCTCCGACCGGTCGCTCGTCCAGGCGACCGGCCGTCCAAGGTCACGTGCGGCATGCAGAGTGCAGACAAATTCGGGGTAAACGTTGGAGCGGGCGCCGAACCCGCCTCCGACATCGGGAACAACGACGCGGACGAAGTCGCCGTCGACGCCCAGGGTGATGGCTAGTACGTCGCGCAGCCGGTGCGCGGATTGACAGCCGGCGCGCAGCAGGAAGCCGCCACTGTCCGGATCGTGCGACGCCAGGCACGCGCGAGGCTCCATGAAGGCAATGATGACGCGTGGGTACTCAACAGCGAGGTTGACAATATGCGCGGCGCCGGCCAGCGCCTGATCGACCGCCTGGCTATTGCCGATTTCCCAATGACTTGACTGATTGCCCGGCGCATCCGGCCACAATTGTGGTGCGTCCTCGGCGCGGGCTCTGTCGATATCGACAACCGCGCCACATTCGCGATAGTCGACAACGACCCGCTCCGCTGCGTCGCGCGCCTGGTTCGCAGTCTCTGCAACAACCATCGCCAGGGGTTCACCGACATAACGCACCCGGTCGGTCGCCAGGGGATATTGCGAGGCCAGCGGCATTTCGCTTCCATCTGCGTTAAGCACCTGGAACGGCGGTGTCCTCGTGAAGGAAGGGATGGCCTCAACACCGGCTGCCTGCAGATCTTGGGCCGCATAGGCCGCAAGCACTCCGGGTGCGGAACGGGCATCGTCGAGATCGACGCTTTCAACGTTCGCATGAGCGTGAGGAGAGCGGACGAAGATTGCGAAAACCTGATCGGGTTCCGACAGATCATCGCTGTAGGATCCTTGCCCGGTCAGAAAACGACGATCCTCGAAACGCGGCATCGGCTGGCCGATATAGTCTGTCATGGCGCGGATCCCTGTTGGTTATGGACGGGTCGGGAAATGTTTGCCTGGCAAAACTGGCCTCCGGTCCCTTTATACGTTCGCCAGGGCGTTCAGGCGCTCCGGGATCCGGTGAATGGTTGCGATGTCCACATTGGCGAATGCCAGACGCATGAAACGTTCCTGACCAGGCCCGAAAAACTCGCCCGGCAATCCGAGAAGGCCATGCGTTCTGGCGAGTGGCTCTGCAACGTCGTGCGAAGCGCGCCCGTTGAACGGGTGGCGCACATAGGCGAAATAGGCGCCGATGGCGGCAATTTCCCAACCTTCCGCTTCGCCGATAGCCTTCGCGAACTCTGCCGCCCGTGTCGTTATCTCTATTGTATTTGAGGCGCGCCATCCGGCAAGGGGAGCAAGAGTTTTTGCAAGTGCAATCTGTGGCGCCCTCGGGGCGCAGATCTGCAGATTGTCCATCACCTTGGCGATCTGTTCGATCACGTCGGAACCGGCGGCGACTGCGCCGACTCTGTGACCGGGGATGCAGAACGATTTCGAAAACGAATAGAGCTGGATGAACGTCTGTTGCCAGTTCATGCGCCGAAACAGGTCGTGCGGCGCGCCGAAACCGACGGCAAGAAAATCCCGATAGGTTTCATCGAGCACCAGCCAGATGCCTCGCTCGCTGCACAGATCGGCGATGGCATCGAGGCGTTCCGGCGGATAGACGGCGCCGGTCGGGTTGTTGGGCGAAACCAGCGCAACTGCCCTGATCCGCTCGCTGCCCGGCCTCGCCAACGCTTGCTCCAGGGATGCAAGTGAAGGGACGAAAGCGTCCGCTTCGTCGCAATCGAACGTCTCGACCCCCACGCCAAGCATGGCAAGGGTCGATTCATGGTTGAAGTAGCAGGGATTGCTCATCAGCACTTTGTCGCCTGGGCCGGCAAGCGCCATCATGGTGGCAAAAAACGCCTGATTGCAGCCGGAGGTGATCTGGATTTCTCCCAACGTGATCTCGGCTCCGTAGGTCTGGCCGAGATGGTTCGCGTAGGCGGTTCGCAGCGCCGGTTCGCCCTCGATAAGGCCATAGCCGGCAGATGCGGGGGATCCGGCGGCGGCGGCAAGTTCACGAAGCACATCCGGGTGCGGCGGATAGCCGGGAACAGCCTGCGAGAGATCGATCGCGGGACCGCGATCTCCGGAATAGTTTTGCAGCCAGGACTGTGCCAGCGGAATGAGCGGCGTCGCGATGTCGGCGACCATGGGATTGAAACGCTGGGGGGCGTGCGTGTTCATGGACTGAATTTTCCGGGAAAGAGCAGGGACGATATCGTTCGGACATAATGTCGTGCAGGCGATTAGAATTCAACGGTCTATTGGCGGGATCGCCGTCGCAAGCATTGCCCATCAGTATGTCGGGACATGGGCGGGAAAAGACCCGTTTAGATATGGGGCGCGATAAAATCCGGAACGATGCCGGATGCGTCGATACAGGATGCCACATCCATATCTTTCAAAACACCATGTGCTGTAACCAGCACCGTCCGGCATCCTGCGGCTGCTCCGCCAAGGATGTCGGTGTGCAACGTGTCGCCGATCATCGCCACCCGCTCCGGACGGATTCCGTCCGGCAGACGGGTGAAGGCCGCTTCGAACGCATTGGCGTAGGGTTTTCCGAAGAAGCAGGGTTCGATGCCGACCCTGTCCGCCAGATCGTGCGCCAGAGCGCCCGGTTCCATTGAAAATCCGGATTCGCGCGGCGCGACGAGGTCCGGATTTCCAACCAGAAGCGGGCAGGGGCACCTTTCAAGCCGTTCGGTACATCGATCAACGAGGCCTTCGTCGAGATCCTGGCTGCTGAGAAGGATGATTCCATCAATGTTGTCGGGAACAGGCTGCGAGGCACCCAACAGACAATGGTCGATGCAAAGGTCTTCCGGCAGCGAAACGTGGGGCGCGACAATCCCCCAGACCATTCCGGCGTCGTATCTTTGCAGTTCCTGCCTCAGAACGTCGCGACTGCTGACGATTTCGTCCCTGCGAAAGTCAAATCCGAGCCTGGCGTATTTGTCGGGCAGCGTGGCGAGCGGGGGTGTCGCCGCATTGGTCAGGACGAGAACCTGTTTGCCGGCCGACCGCAGGGCGGCAACCCGCGCTGATGCCGTGTCGATCGGCGTCTCGCCAACATTCAGGACGCCGAAAGAATCGAACAAAAAAGCGTCGAACCGATCGAATATGGCTTCAAGATTCGCGATCTGAATGGCGCTGTCTGGAAAACTTGCTTGCGGCAAACGGGCGCGGATATCCTCGTAGCGTTTAAAAGCCCAGGTAGCATCGACTGTTTCGCGGAATTCAGGGCCAATATTGGATTTTGTCATGGGAGGATTCCGGGTGAATTGTCTGGGCCCTGTTCAAAAGCCCTTGTGCAGAAATCTGATCGGATAGTCAAAAGGCTGGATTCAAAAATAATTTGACCGCATTATCGGTGCCGCCGGGCCAAGTCGGACAAAACCAGAGCCCGGGTTGGATTGATCTGGGAGGAAGTTATGAAGCTATTGGTCAGCTTGGCGGCTGTGCTGGGTCTTGTGGGGTTCAGCGCCGGAGCCTCAGCCGAAGAGTGTCCGAGAGGGACGCTCGACAAACAATATTGCGACCGGAACAACGATCTGGTTGCCGACCTGCCCCTCGACGAGTCGAAATGGGTTGATCCGAGCACAATCATTTTTTCCTACACGCCGGTAGAAGATCCCGCTGTCTATGCCAAAGTATGGGACGGTTTTGTCAACCACATGGCCGAAGTCACCGGCAAGAAAGTCGTCTTTTTTCCGGTCCAGTCCTATGCCGCCCAGTATGAAGCGATGCGTTCGGGCCGTCTGCACATTGCCGGCGTCAATACCGGCGGCAATCCGGTTGCCGTTTCCTGCGCCGGCATGGTTCCGTTTGCGATGATGGCTTCGGCGGACGGATCGTTCGGTTACGAGATGGAAATCATCGTTCCGGCCGACAGCCCGATACAGGCGCCGGCGGATTTGAAGGGCAAGACTCTTGCTTTCACCTCACCGACGTCCAATTCCGGCTTCAAGGCGCCTTCGGCAATCCTCAAAAGCTCCTTCGGGCTGGTTGCGGACCAGGACTTCAAGACATCCTTCTCGGGTAAACACGACAATTCCATCCTCGGTGTCGCGAACAAGGATTACGAAGCGGCCGCGGTTGCCAATTCGGTTCTCAAGCGCATGATAGACCGCAAGGCTGTCGATCCGGCCTCAATTCGCTCGATCTACAAATCGCAGACCTTCCCGACGACCGGATACGGCCATGCCCACGATTTGCACCCGGCCGTTGTCGCGAAGATCAAACAGGCGTTTTTCACCTTTGATTGGGAAGGCTCGGCTCTGCAGGAGGAGTTCAAGAAGGAAGCGCGCTTCATCGGCATCCATCACAAGAGCGACTGGGCCGTCATTCGCCAGATCGACGCGGCAAACGGCGTCACCTACGATTGCAAATAGCGACTGCGCCATATTGCAATCAAGTAAAGTCATCGGTTTCACGCTGAGACCGATGACTGATTTCTTGGAATGACGGGAAGCCATGCTGCGTCTTGAAAATCTGAAAAAGCGCTATCCCACAGGCGATGAAGCGCTGAAGGGGGTTTCACTGGAGATCCCCGACAGTCAGGTCATGGCGTTGATCGGGCCGTCGGGCGCCGGCAAGTCGACGTTAATCCGGTGTGTAAACCGACTGGTCGAGCCGACGTCCGGGTCCGCCACTTTGAATGACACGGACCTGACAACGTTGTCGCGTCGGCAATTGCGGCGCGCACGCCGACGCATGGGCATGATCTTCCAGGAATATGCATTGGTGGAACGGCTGACGGTCATGGAAAACGTCCTGTCCGGGCGCCTCGGCTATGTCGGCTTCTGGCAAAGCTGGTTCCGGAAATTTCCGGCCGATGATGTCCGTGAGGCCTTCCGGCTCCTTGACAGGGTCGGTCTTGCCCATATGGCCGACAAGCGGGCCGATGAACTGTCCGGCGGCCAGCGCCAGCGCGTAGGCATCGCCCGGGCTCTGATCCAGAACCCCGAACTGCTGCTTGTCGACGAGCCGACGGCAAGCCTTGATCCGAAAACATCGCGCCAGATCATGCGGCTGATATGCGAACTGTGCCGGG